>JAABUM010001750.1_pt1 | contig 31216 bp, 28 predicted proteins | sample 5559161 | NCBI WGS metagenome assembly JAABUM01 (sample SAMN10711868, study PRJNA513369) | rock metagenome | isolation source: Antarctica rocks | place: Antarctica: Victoria Land, Siegfried Peak nord
GGGCCTGGTTAACCGCCGCCTCCGGCGGCTCACGGTGTATCGCGAACGGCTCGCCGCGTGATCCCCGCGTCGCTGGGGTGGGGGCTTGCGCGTCCCCGACCTATTGCGAATGTTATCTACTAACCACACCGCTTGTTGCGGGCGTTGCAAGAGGGGGGTGACAGACGCAGGCAAGAGTCCCGGCCCTTCGGCAAGAACAGGCGGCATGTCGGGGAGATCGAGCAGATCATCGATGACCATCTCGAACCGCTCAATCCACGCCGCTTCTGTCGCCCGTACCATCTGCGCTACCGGTCGATGCACCCAGCGCTCATCCATACTCATCGCGGTATGCTCGCACATGAACGGATGTTGTTCCGGGTAACTCCGGGCGATATGCTGATTTTCCTGCTTGTCGTAATGGTAATATTGCAAGCCATATCGTTCGACAAGTCGCTTCGCAACTGAGGTTTTCCCGGAACACGGCGTGCCACCGAGCCACAAAACATGCGCCAAACGTTGCCTCTGTTCGAGAATATACCGCACAAGATCCTCCTGTACGTATAATGCGCTGAGGTGAGAATAGCTCTTTACAAAAAGAAAGGCGATCGAAGAATTGCCACAAGCAGGAACACTTTTTCAGGAACTGCTGGGAAAGCGGTCAGGCAGATCACGATGCCTATAACACGCCACCACCTTCGGAACCCGGGTACCGGGAACTGTCCCGGTGCATACGCCGAGGAAGCCGCCGCGCTCGCCGACGTTCGTGCCGGGGTGAGCGCGGATGGTGCGGATGGTATGGAAGCGTGGCTCTCGGTGGGATTGCTCAAGGACGGCATACTCCCTGGCAATGCCGAGCGGATCGCGAGTGGCAGCGAACTGATCGGGCGCGCCCTGCCAGTGCCTGATGGGCGCGATACGGAAAAGGGCGAGCAATAACCATCAAAAAACTGCTCAGTAGACGGGGTGGCACGCGGATCAGTAATCAAAAAGTCGGGGTTATTCGTCTGTCAGCGGATGCGCCTCCCTCCAGCATCGCCAGGTATCGCGACCGGATTTCGTGGGCAGGAACGAATAGCTGCGAATCGCTTCCTCGCTCGTCTGCGCCACATCGACGTCAAACAGCTCACTATGGCCGGCCGGGCTCAAACCCGGCGCAAGAGCCCTGATCCAGCCTGCTTCGAGCAACAGCCTCAGGGCGACGATGATCTCCGGTTCGGTGAAGTCTCGCGGCCAATACCGACGCCACGACGGTATGTGGTGCATGATACTAGACAAATCCTCGATGTCGTCGTGCAATATGCCGAGGACGATCATGTGCAAGTCGATCCGGTGCTGCTCGCTCACTATTGCTCTCCTACTTGCAACCCATACATTGGACGATAGTGACGAGCGACAATCCACGCCGATAGCGTCAGCGCAATAGAATTGAACATTGACAAGCATAATCCGCAATCAACCATATAACTCCCCAAACAACAAGCGGCGGGCCATCGATGAAGATGGCCCGCCGCCTGATTCTTTACCGCGCAGACCCTAAGACTTATAGATGTCGATGATATCCCCGAGCAGCTTCAACGCCTCCTCGCGCGGGCGCTGGAAGGTGTTGCGGCCCATAATCGAGCCGAAGCCGCCGCCATCGCGGATCGCGCGCGCCTCGTCGAGCAGCGCCGCCGTGTCGGTGTTGATCGCGCCGCCGGAGAAGATCACGATCCGCCGCCCGTCGAACGTGCTCTTGACGACGTGCGCCACCCGCTCGGCCTGGGTCGCGCGCGGGATGTCGTACTGCTCGTAGGCCTTGCGCGCGGCGGGCTGCTCCAGATGGTCGGTCGGCAGCTTCACCTTGATGATGTGCGCCCCCAGTTGCGCCGCGATCTGCGCGGCGTACGCCACCACGTCTAGCGCCGTCTCCCCTTCCTTGCTGAGGGCGCTGCCACGCGGGTAGGACCAGACGACGACCGCCAGCCCGTGCTCCTTCGCCTCGCGCGTCAGCCGCTGCAACTGCTCGTAGAGAAGGCGGCGCTCCGCCGTGCCGGGGTAGATCGTGTAGCCGATCGCCACGCAGCCGAGGCGCAGGGCATCCGCGACCCCCGCCGTCTGCGCGGCGAGGGGATCGGCCTCGTCCGCGATCACATCGTGGTTGTTCAACTTCAGGATCAGCGGGAGCCGCCCGGCGAACTCCGCCGCCCCGGCCTCCAGCGCGCCGAGCGGCGCGGCGTGGGCGCTTAATCCGGCGTCGATCGCCAGCTGGAAGTGGTAGCGCGGATCGTACCCCGCCGGGTTCGGCGCGAACGAGCGCGCGGGGCCGTGCTCGAAGCCCTGATCGACCGGCAGGATCAGCATCCGCCCGGAGCCGCCGAGCCGCCCGTGATAGAGCATCCGGGCCAGATTCGTCAGGACGCCGGGATTCTCGCCGCGATAGTAATCGAGGATCGCGCCGACACGGGCGGACCCGACCTGCGTGGGCGTGGGGGTGGCGGTAGTGACCGTCATCGAGGCTGCTCCTTTATGGCTACCGAACGCGGTCCGCAGCGCCCCGCGAGCCGCACGAGGTGGCCGACAGGGTGGGACGCCGTCTGCATGATGGGCGGCGTGACCGCGCGATTGTTACCGCAGAACATATGCCCCGACAACCCGCCCGTGGCGCGGCCCATCACGCCTTGCACGAGCCACACCGCCCGCCGCGCGGATTTGTGAAATATTCCACAAAGTCATTGAATGGCCCCCAGGCCCGTGCTATAGTTTCGAGGCGCGGCCCTCGCCGCGCGCAGCGATGCGAGGAGGGGGACGGGGCGCGTGGTCGATAATTACGTCATTATCTTGATCATGATCCTCACCGTCTTCGGCGCTGGCGTGGTGCTGCTGAGTCTTGGCCTGCTGATTCGCCCCCACCGCCCGAACGCGCGCAAGCTCTCCCCGTACGAGAGCGGCGTGCCGGACATCGAGCCCTTGAAGGGGCGCTACACCCCGCGCTACTACGTCATCGCCATCCTCTTCGTGATCTTCGATATCGAGGCGGTCTTCCTCTATCCCTGGGCGGTCGCGTTCGATCGGCTCGGGGTCTACGGCCTGCTCGAGATGATGTCGTTCATCGGCCTGTTGCTCTTCGGCTACGTCTACGCCTGGCGCAAGGGTGGCCTGGAGTGGGTCTGATGCGGTAAGTTCCCTTCGATTTCCGGCGACGTGGTGCGGGGCGGGCGGCGACGTTCCCCGGCCCTCCCGATGATGTGAGGCGCGACGATGCTGGAAAATCGCTTCGAGAAGAATGTGCTGACCACGACCCTCGATGGGGTGGTCAACTGGGCGCGGCGGTCGAGCCTCTGGCCGATGACCTTCGGCCTCGCCTGCTGCGCGATCGAGATGATCGCGGGCGCGCAGCCCCGCTGGGATTTCGCCGAGCGCTTCGGGATGCTCTACCGCGCCTCCCCGCGCCAATCCGACCTGATGATCGTCTCCGGGACGGTCACCTACAAGATGGCCCCGCTGCTCTATCAACTCTACGAGCAGATGCCCGACCCGAAGTGGGTCATCTCGATGGGCGCGTGCTCGAACTTCGGCGGCCCGTTCGATACCTACGCCACCTTGCAGGGGGTGGACCGAATCTTGCCGGTCGATGTCTACGTCTCCGGCTGCCCCCCCACCCCGGAAGGGCTGATCGCGGGGATCTTGGAACTCCAGAACCGCGTGATCAAGTACGAGACGATGGCGAAGAAGCACGGCCCCGCCGCCGCCAAGAACATGCGCTTCAAGGAACGTCAGGAGGCGGCCTTGCAGCAGATCGTCTCGATCCGGCAGGCCGGCCCGGCGGCGCATACGATGCTCGTCAACGACCCGGAGGGGAAGCGGCTAGTCTCCACGCTGCGCGGCGACGACGAGACGCCGCGCCTGGGGAGCGGGGAGTGATGCAGGACGGGACACGGCGCGAGCCGTCGATTGTCACGGCGCTGCGGACACACTTCCCGGAGGCGGTCGAGGAGGTGACGAACTTCCGGGGCCAGCTGGCGATCCGCGTCCGGGTCGAGGACATCGCGGCGGTCTGTCTGTACCTGCGCGACGAGCCGGAATGGCGCTTCGCCATGCTGAGCGATCTCTGCGGCGTGGACATGATCCGGCTGCGCGAGTTCCCGCGCTTCGACGTGGTCTACCAGCTCTACTCGATCGAGCACAACCGGCGACTGCGCCTCAAGACGGGCGTGGATGAGTTCGGCTCGGTCGCCTCGGTGACGCCGCTCTGGCCGGGCGCGAACTGGCCGGAGCGCGAGGCGTACGACATGTTCGGTATCGTCTTCGATGGTCATCCCGATCTGCGCCGCATCCTCCTGCCGGAAGACTGGCACGAGTTCCCGCTCCGCAAGGATGTGCCGCAGGAGGGCGACCGCCACGAGGCCGACCGCTGGCTGAGCAAGCAGGGGATTCCGATACGACTTACGGAGTAGTGGGCGAGTGGGTGGAGTGATGCCAGTGGGCCAGAACGGGAATCGTTCCCTCTACTCGGCCACTGGCTCACTTCGTCCACTCGCCCCACTCGTGCGGAGCACGCCATGAGCAACACCATGATCCCCTCGCGCGGCACGGAGATCGAGATCGCGGAGGAGCAACAACTCGATGATGTCCACCGGCTGATCACCCTCAACATGGGGCCGCAACACCCGAGCACGCACGGCGTCTTCCGGGTGGTGTTGGACCTGGAGGGGGAGATCATCACGGCGGCGCGTCCGGTGATCGGCTACCTCCACCGGGGCGTCGAGAAGTTGATGGAGAACCATCGCTACCCGCAGATCATCCCCTGGACCGATCGCACCGATTACGTGGCCGCGCCGAACAATAACCTGGCCCTGGTCCTGGCGATCGAGAAGCTCTGCGGCATCGAGGCCCCGGAGCGCGCGGAGTATTTCCGCGTGATCCTCGCGGAGTTGAGCCGGATCGCGTCGCACCTGATCTGGCTCGGCACGCACTGCCTCGACATCGGTGCCCTCTCGATGGTCCTCTACACCTTCCGCGAGCGGGAGATGATCCTCGATCTCTTCGATGAGTTCTGCGGCGCGCGGCTGACGACGAACATCATGGAGATCGGCGGCTTCACGCGCGACATCCCGGATGGCTGGCTCGACAAGTGCCGCGACTTCCTGCGCGTCTTCCCGGCGAAGCAGCAGGAGTACGTCGACCTCCTCTCCGCGAACCCGATCTGGCTCAATCGCACCAAGGGCGTGGGGATCATCTCGCCGGAGGACGCGATCGCCTACTCGCTCAGCGGCGGCATGCTCCGCGGTTCGGGCGTCGCCTACGATGTCCGCAAGGCCCGCCCCTACCTCGTCTACGACCGCCTCGACTGGGAGGTGCCGATCGGCGAGAACGGCGATACCTACGACCGCTACCTCGTCCGCATGGAGGAGATGCGCCAGTCGCTCGCGATGATCGAGCAGTGCCTCGACCAGATGCCGACCGACGGGCCGTTCCTGGCGCGCGAGTCGAACTACGTGATGCCGCCGCACCTCGCCTCGCAGTACAACGCGGAGGATATGCAGCGGCATTTCGTCTGGACCATCAAGGGGCCGCGCCCGCCGAAGGGGGAGGTTTACGTCCCGACCGAGGGGCCGAAGGGGGAGATCGGCTTCTATATCATCAGCGACGGCTCGGCGGTCCCCTACCGCGTCCATTACCGCGCGCCGAGCTTCATGAACCTGCAAATCCTGCCGAAGCTCGCGCAGGGCGCGATGCTCGCGGACGTCGTCGCGCTGATGGGGACGATCGATATCATCCTGGGGGATGTGGACCGGTGAAAGACGGCAGTCGGCAGTCGGCAGTCGGCAGTGTCTCGCTGAGACGCTGCGCTTGTTTCCAAGCGCGAACGTCAAAACGGATTTCTGCCGACTGCTGTCTGCCGACTGCCGACTAAGGGAAACAGATGCCGACGAAAGCGCCGAACAAGACAATCACCTGCACGGTGAACGGCACGCAGGTCCAGGTGCCGGAAGGGACGCTGGCGATCGAGGCCGCGCGGCTGCACGGCTTCGATATCCCCAACTTCTGCTACGAGCCGAGCCTGCGCCCGTGGGGCTCCTGCCGCATGTGCATGGTGGAGGTGCTGGGCAAGCGCCCGTACCTGACGGAGGGGTGCTCCCTGCCGCTGCGCGACGGGATGGAGATCGCCACGCACTCCCCGGCCAGCATCCAGGCCCGCCAGGACATGATGCGCTTCTTCCTGGTCGATCACGCGCTCGATTGCCCGGTCTGCGACAAGTCCGGCGAGTGCAAGATGCAGGACTACACCTACGAGTACAACGTCTACAACAACCCGTTCCGCCGCCCGAAGCGCGCGGAGGAGATGCGGACCTATTCGCCGCTGATCGCCTACAAGCTCGATCGCTGCGTCGTCTGCGCCCAATGCACGCGCGTCTGCGACGAACTGGTCGGCGCGACGGCGATCACGATGGCCGAGCGGGGCTACAACGCGGAGGTTGTCCCCGCGTTCGGCAATGCGCTGGCCGACACCCACTGCACCCATTGTGGCAACTGCGTGGCGGTCTGCCCGGTCGGCGCGCTGCTCGACCGCAGCTACACCGATCACGAGTGGAAGATGGACCACACGGTCACCACCTGCCACTACTGCGCGGTCGGCTGCACGATCGACGCGCGCACCATCGGCGGGCAGTTGAAGCGGATGGACGGCGTGCTGTACGAGGGGGTCAACAACGGCTACCTCTGCATCAAGGGGCGCTGGGGCTACGACTACGCCCAATCGCCCGACCGCCTCAAGCAGCCGCTGATCCGCCGCGAGGACCGCTTTGAGCCGGTCAGCTGGGATGTGGCGCTCGATTACATCGCGGAGCGCCTCGGCAACTACCGCGACGGCTCCTTTTACGGCGTCGGCTCGACGAAGGGGACGAACGAGGAAGCCTATCTCTTCGGCCTCTTCACCCGCGCGATCATGGGGACGAACAATCTCGACAGCAAGGCACGCTACAGCCAGGCTCCCTGGCAGCGCGCGCTGGCGCAGTCATTCGGCACCCCCGCCACCACCAATGAGATCGCCGAGATCCGGCAGTTGAAGTGCCTGATGGTGATCGGGGCGAATCCGCCGGAGACGCACGCGATCACCTCCTACTGGATGAATCTGGCGGTGCGGACGCACGGCGACCCCGCCGGGCTGATCGTGATCGACCCGCAATGGAATCTCCTCTGCAACGTGGCGAACATCTGGCTCCGCCCGAAGCCGGGGACCGACGCGGCGATCCTCAACAGCATGGCGCAGGTCATCCTCGAAGAGGGTCTGGCGAACCGGGCCTTCATCGAGGCGCGCACGGAGGGCTTCGCGGCCTGGGAAGCGACCCTCGCGGAGTTCACCCCGGAGCGGGTCGCCGGGATCGCGGGCGTCACCGCCGACGAGATCCGCGCCGCCGCCCGGATGTACGCCACCGGCCACGGCCACACGGAGGGGGATGGCTACGGCCCCTCCGCCGCCTTCTTCGGCAACGGCCTGACGCAGCATACCGGGGGGGTGGACAATGTGTTGGCGCTGAACAACCTCGCGCTCGTCACCGGCAACGTCGGGCGGGAGTTCGCGGGCGTCAACACCTTCGTCGGCGACAACAACACGCAGGGTGCGGCGGACATGGGCCTCGCGCCCGACACCCTCCCCGGTGGCGCGGCGCTGGACGATGCGGCGATCGCGGCCCTCTGGACGGGGCGCTGGAACGCGGGCGTCGCGGCCCCCCTGCTGCCGACGATGCCCGGCCACACGCTGACCGAGTTGCCCGATGCGGTCGAGGCGGGGCGGGTGCGCGCGCTCTGGATTCAGGGCGAGGATCTGCTGGATGCCGCGCCGAATCAGGAGCGAATGGCGGCGGCGCTCGATGGGCTGGACTTCCTGGTGGTGCAGGACATCTTCCTGACGCCGACCGCGCAGCTCGCGGACGTGGTGCTGCCGAGCGTCAGCGGCTACGAGAAGGATGGCACCTACACCAATCTGGAGCGGCGCGTGCAGCGGGTCCGCCAGGCGATCCCGCCGCTCGCGGGGAGCAAGCCGGACTGGCAGGTCTTCATCGAGTTGGCGGCGCGCTTCGGCTACGCTCTCCCCTACCGCCATCCGAGCCAGATCATGGACGAGATCGCGGCGGTCGTGCCCGGCTACGCGGGGATCAGCTACCGCCGGATCGAGCGGGCGGGGCTGCACTGGCCGGTGCCGAGCGCCGCGCATCCCGGCACCCCGACCCTGCACCTGGACCGGTTCGCCACGCCGAGCGGGCGGGCGCACTTCCTCCCGGCACGCTACGTGCGGCCGAGTGCGCCAACCGACGAGCTTTTCCCGGTCGTGTTGCAGATCGCAACCTCGCTCAACCACTGGGACACCGGGGAGCGGACCCGCCGCGCGAGCGGGCCGCTGAAGCTAGAGCCGGAACCGGCGCTGGCGCTGAGCACGAGCGATGCGGCGCGCGCGGCGGTGCGCGACGGCGATCTGGTCGAGGTCGCCTCGCGGCGCGGCTCATTCGCGCTGCGGGCGCGGGTCGCCAACGCGCTCCCGGCGGGGATCGCGCGGCTCGACGGGAGTTGGCCGACCGAGGTGCCGTTCGGGCGGATCGTCAGCACCGCGACCGAGGCGGCGACCGGCACGCCGGAGTTCAAGTACACCGCCGTGCGCGTGACCCGCGTCCCGGAGGGGACGCTGACGGACGGGCTGGCGGCGGACAAGTAGCGCGCAGGCTCCATCCGGGAGCCGATCGTAACGGAGCGAACGGGTCCCCCGCGTGGGCCGACCGTGACATGACGAGTGACTCCGAGTGGGTCGACCGGATCGATAGGGAGAGGCGATGATCCCGCCGACGACGCAAAACCTGGGCCTGACCGCGATCTTCATGGCCGTCATCCTGATCGTCCTGCTCTCGGCGATGGCGATGCTGACCTGGATCGAGCGGAAAGTCCTGGCGAAGATGCAGAATCGCTACGGGCCGATGCGGACCGGCCCGCACGGCCTGTTGCAGCCGCTCGCCGATGGCTTAAAACTGCTCGCCAAGGAGGACATCGTCCCGGCGAACGCGGATCGCTACCTCTTCCTCTTCGCGCCGCTGATCACCTTCGCGATCCCGTTCATCTCGTTCGCGGTGATCCCGTTCGGGCTGGAGACGCTGCCCCTGCCGTTCACCAATACACGCCTCAGCCTCTTCGTCGCGGACGTGAATATCGGCGTGCTCTTCGTCGTCGCGATGAGCGGCCTGGGGGTCTACGGCCTCTTCCTCGGCGGCTACGCCTCGGGGAATCGCTACTCGCTCCTCGGCGGGCTGCGCTCCACGGCGCAGGTGATCTCCTACGAGGTTATCCTGGGGCTCGCGCTGGTCGGGCCGTTCCTGCTGACCGGCACCCTCTCGCTGCGCGGCATCACGGCGTGGCAGCAGCAGAACACCTGGCTCGTCCTGGTGCAGGCACCCTCGTTCATCCTCTACCTGATCGCCGGGGTGGCGGAGACGAATCGCGCGCCATTCGACCTCCCGGAGGCGGAGAGCGAGTTGGTCGGCGGCTACTACACCGAATATTCCGGCTTCCGCTTCTCGCTCTACTTCCTCGGCGAGTACGTGGCGATGCTGGTGGTCTCGGCGGTCGCGGCGACGGTCTTCCTCGGCGGTCCGGCCGGGCCGTTCCTGCCGGGTCCGATCTGGATGGCGTTGAAGATCGCGGCGTTCATCTTCCTGTACATCTGGCTCCGCGCCACGCTGCCGCGCTTCCGCTACGATCAACTGATGGGCCTCGCCTGGAAGCTGCTCCTGCCGCTCGCCCTGTTGAACATCATCGTGACGGCGATCGGACGGCTCTGGCAGTTGGGGTTGTTGCGGTTCTGAGCGAGGGGAATAGTAGCCAGTAGTCAGTGGCTACTGGCGTCGGGAGCATGGCGGGTGAGTAAACCGCTGTATATCCACCGACACTGACCACTGACTACTGACTACTGGAGACACCTATGCTACCCCAGATCAAAGGCTTCTTCGTCACCTTCCGGCAGATGTTCCAGAAGCCGGAGACGATCCTCTACCCGGATGAGCGCAAGCCGGTCACGGACCGCTTCCGGGGGATACCGGCGCTCCGCTCCGACCCGGACACCGGGCGGGTGCTCTGCGTGGCCTGTGGCCTCTGCGAGCAGATCTGCCCAACCGGGGCGATCGTGATCAATGTGGTGCCGACAGAGCGCGACGAGGAGCGCAATCTCGTTGAATACACGCTAAAGTTAGGGCGCTGCATGTTCTGCGGCCTCTGCGCCCGCGTCTGCCCGGTCGATGCGGTGACGATGAGCAAGCACTACGAGCTGGCGACGCAATCGCGCGACCAGTTCTTCCGCCAGAAGGGCGAACTCTCGATCCTGGGCCAGGACGAGTCGGCCTACTATCAGCAGTGAGGAAAGAGTGGGCGTAGTGGGTGAGTGGGCGAGTGGGCGAGTAGAGGATGAGCGGGGAAGCGCGCGTACGCGATCGTCCTTCGTTCTTCCCCTCTGGCCCACTCGCCCACTACGCCCACTACGCCCACTCACCCGGAGGGTTCCGTGACCGGCTCTGCGATCATCTTCTACTTCCTGGCAACGGTCTCCGTGCTGATGGCGCTGGGGGTCGTCTTTGCGCGCAACCCGATCCACTCGGCCCTTTTTCTGGTGATCTCGTTCCTGAACATCGCCGGTATCTTCGTGCTGCTCGGCGCGGAGTTCTTGGCGGCGGTGCAGGTGATCGTCTACACCGGCGCGATTTTGGTCCTCTTCCTCTTCGTGATCATGCTGGTGCGCCCTGAAGACCTCACCGAACTGGGGCAGGGCGGGCGCATCCAGACGGTCCTCGCGTGGCTCCTCGGGGCCGGATTGCTGGCGGAGATCGCCACGGTGATCGTCACCGGGATCGTGCAGGGGCAGCGCGGACAGATCGACGCCCAGGCGGTCGCGCAGGTGGGCGGGAACACGCAGGCGCTGGGACGCTTCCTCTACTCCGAATACCTGCTCCCCTTCGAGGCCGCCTCGCTCGTGCTGCTCGTCGCGACGATCTCCGCGATCGTCCTCGGCCTGCCGGGGCGGGTCACCAACGCCATCGGTCGGCGCAACACCGGGACGATCTCGCTCGGACACTCGGCGGGCGGCGATCGCGCCCAACTCGCCGATGAGGCGGGCGTGCCCGCCGTGGATGCGCCCGACCTCGACGAGCCGGGGACGCTCGATGTGAACGAGGAACCGGCGCTGACCGGTGGCACGGGGCACACAACCCGACCGGGCGTGAAGACGGTCGCGCGCGACTAGCGAGTCGTGAGAATGGCGGCGGCGAGGATTGAGTGCTGCGTTTCGCGATCGGCGATAGGGTGTGGTCCTCCCCCTCTCCTGGAATTGGCGGGTGCCCCCCGGGCGGCGGGGTGCCGCCCGCAGGCGGCGGGGGTGAGGGCCGCTCTGCCACCAGCGATGACGAAACGGACCACCCAGTCGGATAGCGAGGAGCGAGGCGATGGGGAATGGGCTGACGTTACAACACTTCCTGCTGCTGAGCGCGATCCTCTTCGTGATCGGGATGCTCGGCGTGCTGACGCGCAAGAACGTGCTGATCATCTTCATGTCGATCGAGTTGATGCTCAACGCGGTCAACATCAGCATGATCGCCTTCGGCACGTCGCTGAACTCGATGGCCGGACAGGTCTTCGCGATCTTCGTGATCACCCTCGCCGCCGCCGAATCGGCGATCGGCCTCGGGCTGATCCTGGTGCTCAGCCGCACGCGCGACACGGTGGATGTTACGTCGATCAACTTGTTGAGGGAGTGAGTTGAAGTACGAAGTACGAACGACGAAGTACGAACTGGCATCGCGCTACTTCGTACTTCGTACTTCGTAGCTCGTACTTCAACCCTGGGGGTGTTGTGGAGAGCGCGCTGTTCCTGATCCCGGTCCTGCCACTGCTGGCCTTCGTCTGCGATCTGCTGCTCGGGCGGTGGATCGCGGGGAAGTGGGCGCACATCCCGGCGTGGCTCGCCCTGGGCATCTCGCTCGGTCTCAGCGTGGCGGCGGCGTTCCGCGTGGGGAGCGTCGGCCCGATCGCGCAGACCCTCTGGCGCTGGATGCCCGGTGCCTATCTCGGCGGCTTCGATGCGCCCTTCACGGTCTACATCGATCAGTTGACCGCGATCATGCTCTGCATCATCACCGGGATCGGCCTGCTGATCCACATCTACTCCGCCGGATACATGGGGCACGACGCGGGCTACTACCGCTTCTTCGCCTACCTCTCCCTCTTCGTCTTCGCGATGCTCGTGCTGGTGCTGGCCGATAACTATCTGGTGATGTTCCTCGGCTGGGAGGGTGTGGGACTCTGCTCCTATCTGCTGGTCGGCTACTGGTTCGACCGACAGGCGGCGGGGGACGCGGCACGCAAGGCGTTCATCGTCAACCGCGTCGGCGACTTCGGCTTCCTGATCGGGATGTTTCTGGCCTTCACCACCTTCGGCACCCTCTCCTTCTTCGGCGGCGCGGGCATCTTCGCCAACGTCGCCGCGCAGCACCAGCACGTCGTCACGGCCATCGCCCTCCTCCTCTTCGTCGGGGCGATCGGCAAGAGCGCGCAATTCCCCCTCTACGTCTGGCTACCGGACGCGATGGAAGGCCCGACGCCGGTCTCCGCGCTGATCCACGCCGCCACGATGGTGACGGCGGGCGTCTACATGCTGGTCCGCTCCTGGCCGCTCTACAGCGCCGCGCCGGGCGCGTTGCAGACGATCCTCTGGATCGGGTTGCTGACCTGCTTCATCGCCGCGACGATCGCGCTGGTGCAGACCGACATCAAGCGGGTGCTGGCCTACTCCACCGTCAGCCAGCTCGGCTACATGGTCTTCGCGGTCGGGGCGGGCGCATACGTCCCCGCGATCTTCCATCTGCTGACGCACGCCTTCTTCAAGGCGCTCCTCTTCCTCGCCGCAGGGTCGGTGATTCATGGCATGGAGGCGGTCTACGGCCACGACCCGCTCAAGACGCAGGACCTGCGCGCGATGGGCGGACTGCGGCGCTCCATGCCGACCACCTACTGGACCTTCCTGATCGGCGGGTTAGCGCTGGCGGGCGTGCCGCTGACGGCGGGCTTCTTCTCCAAGGACGAGATTTTGGTCGGGGCGTGGCACGCCGGGTATCCGGTCGTGGCGATCGTCGGCTGGTTCGTCGCCTTCCTAACCGCCTTCTACACCTTCCGCATGATCTTCCTGACCTTCCACGGCGAGCCTCGCTTTAAAGGCTCGCCGCCCGAATCCCCGCGCGTGATGACCCTGCCGCTGATCGCCCTGGCTATCCCCTCGGCCCTGATCGGTCTGGCCGTCGGCCTGCCGCCGGATGAGGGGGCGATCCATCGCTGGTTGGGGCCGATCTTCACCCTGCCCGGCGTCGCCGCGCTCCCGCACGAACTCCCCTCGGCGGCGCTATCCTGGGGCGGTTTCCTGGCGTCCACGGTCCTCTCGGTCGGCGGCATCGCGCTCGCGTACGCGATGTATCTCTCCGGCGCGATCAATCCCGCGACGATCGGCGCGCGCTTCACGCCGGTCTACCGCTTCCTCGTCCACAAGTGGTACGTGGACGAGTTGTACAACGCCACGATCGTCCGCCCGCTCGCGGCCTTCTCGCGCTTCCTGTGGCGCTGGGTCGATATCGGGTTCATCGATGGGATCGTCAACGGCATCGGCTGGCTGGTCGGCGCGCTCGCCCAACGCCTGCGCCGCGTGCAGACCGGCGTCGTCTCGAATTACGCCCTGGCGATCGTCCTCGGCACGGTGCTCATCGTCGGCGTCTATCTGATCTTCGGGCCGCTGTTTCTGGGGCGGTAAGTCGGTAGTCCGTGGTCCGTAGTCCGTAGAGGACGAAAGAAGCCATGAGGCGTACAACAGCGCCGCACCACTACTACCGACTATGGACCACCGACTACGGACTTCGCTAAGGAGCAACACGCGCGTGGATGGCTTCCCGATCCTCTCGACTATCGCCTATCTCCCGATCGTCGGGGTGCTGGCGATCCTCGTGTCCCCGCGCATGGGCGACCGCGCGGTGCGCTGGACCGCGTTGGGGGTCAGCCTCGTCACGCTGGTGCTCGCGCTCGGCCTGCTCAGCGGCAACGCGGGCACGACGGCGGCGCTCCAATTCGAGGAGAACGTCAGTTGGCTCCCCGAGGTCGGCATCAACTACCACCTCGGCGTCGATGGCCTCAGCATCCTCCTCGTGATCCTGACGACCCTGCTGACCCCGGTGGCGCTCGCGATCTCCTGGAACACCATCGCCACGCGCACCGAACCGGCGACCTCGCGGCTCGACCGGGAAGTCAGCCGGGGGCGCGTCCGCGAGTTCCACATCGCGATCCTGGCGCTGGAAACGGGGCTGATCGGCTCGTTCGTCTCGCGCGACATCTTCCTCTTCTACGTCTTCTTCGAGCTGAGCCTGATCCCGATGGCCCTGCTGATCGGCATCTGGGGCGGGCCGAAGCGGGCCTACGCCGCGATCAAGTTCTTCGTCTACACCCTCCTGGGGAGCCTGCTGATGCTGGTGGCGATCGTCGCCACCTACCAGCGCTACTTCGCCCTGACCGGCGTGCGGACGCTCGACGTGGGCCTCCTCGCCAACCCGCCGCTCGCCGCGCTCGGCATGACCGCGCTGAGCCAGTTCTACCCGCTCGGTTTCCAGTACTGGGTCTTCGCGGCTTTCTTCGTCGCCTTCGCGATCAAGCTGGCCCTCTGGCCGCTGCACACCTGGCTCCCGGACGCCTACACCGAGGCTCCGACCGGTGGCACGGTGATGCTGGCCGGGATCATGCTGAAGCTGGGGAGCTATGGCATCCTCCGCTTCTGCCTCCCCCTCTACCCCGACGCCGCGCGCTTCTTCGCCCCGGCGATCATCGTCCTCTCCACGATCACGATCATCTATGCCGCGCTGGTGGCGCTGGTACAGACCGATTGGAAGCGCCTGATCGCCTACTCCTCGGTCAGCCACATCGGCTTCGTCACCCTCGCCATCTTCGCGTTCAATCAGCAGGCGCTCCAGGGCGCGACGATGATGATGTTCGGGCACGGCCTCAACACCGCGGCGCTCTTCCTGCTGGTCGGGATCATCCACGAGCGCGCCGGGACGCGACAGATCGCCGCGTTCCGGGGCCTCTCGACGACGATGCCGATCTACTCCGCGATCTTCCTCACCTTCACCTTCGCCTCGATCGGCCTGCCGGGGATGAGCGGCTTCGTCGGCGAATTCCACTCCCTACTCGGCGCGTACCGTGTCGGCACAAGCCTCTATCAGGTCGCCGCGATCGTCTCCACCCTCGCCGTGATCCTCTCCGCGTGGTACATGCTCTGGCTCTACCAGCGGGTCGCGCAGGGGTCGCCGATCACCGCTGTGGAGTTCAACGCGCGCCTCGCCCACGGCGCGAGCGACGACGAGCCCGATCCGCGCACACCCGGCCTCGATCCGCGCCATAGCCAGCCGGAGCCGCCGAGCACGCACGGCCACGGCGAGCACGACGACCACGCGCACGACGACCAGGGCGAACCAGAGCGCACGGGGCCGAACTGGGCCGATCTCCGCCCGCGCGAACTCGGCGCGCTGGTGCCGTTGCTGGCGCTGACGATCGTCTTCGGGCTCTACCCCGCCCCCGTCTTCGCGCTCGCCTCGCACGCCCTGGCGAACATCCTGCGCCCGTTCGATGGCGGCGCGGCGGCGGCGGCATTGGGGCGATGATGGGGAGTGGGAACGGCCCTCACCCCGCCGCCTGCGGGCGGCACCCCTCTCCCAATTCTAGGAGAGAGGAAGATATGCCGCTAACGCAGAAGGCTAAAGGATGGTGAGTGCCGGTGCGGCACCCCTAGCCGGGGGTTTCAACCCCCGGAACTCCGGCGCTCACAACACCATACATAGACGCCTGATCACTCGCCCACTACGTCCACTGATCTGCCTACTGCCCACTGACTACTGACCACTGACCACTGAGGTGCCACCGTGCCAGACCCCGTATCGAACCCACCGAGCCTCGCCTGGGCGGTCCTGTTGCCGCACGGGATCATCCTGGCCCTGGCGCTGCTGACGATCGTGGTCGATCTCCTCACCGAGGAGGACGAGTGGCGCGGGCGTATCCTCGCCGCGATGTCGGTCTTCGGTTATGGCGGCGCGATCGTCGGGGCGCTGTCCCTGAATAGCCGCTACGAGGAGAGCTTCTCGCGAATGGCGCGCGCGGATGACCTCAGCGTCTTCCTGATCGTCACCCTCCTCTGCGCGGCGCTGCTGACCGTTTTCATCGCCGCCACCACGATCGAGCGGCTGCGGCTGCCGGTCGGCGAGTTCTACACCCTCCTCGCCTTCTCCACGCTCGGCGGGATGCTCGTCGCCTCCTCCACCAACCTGATCGTGATCTTCGTCGGGATCGAGCTCAGTTCGCTGGCGGTCTTCGTGATGGTCGCCTCGACCAGGCGCGGGCGACAGGCGATCGAGGGCGCGCTGAAGTATTTCCTCCTCAGCGCCTTCGCCACCGCGATCCTCCTCTACGGCATGGCCTGGCTCTACGGCGTCACCGGCTCGCTGAACCTGAACGACATCAGCCTGCGCCTCCTCGCGCAGCCGAATCGCAACGACCAATCGTTGCTGCTGGCCGCGCTGCTGCTCGTCGTCGGCCTAGGCTTCAAGGCGGCGGCGGTGCCGTTCCACATGTGGACGCCGGACGCCTATCAGGGCGCGCCGACCCCGGTGACCGCGTTCATGTCGGTCGCACCGAAGGTGACCGCGTTCGCCGCGATCGTGCGGATCATGGTGCAGGGGCTCGGGCCGATGCGCGACCAGTGGGTGCCGCTGATCATCGTCCTGGCGGTGCTGACGATGGCGCTCGGCAATCTGGTGGCGATCGCGCAGCGCAACGTCAAGCGGATGCTCGCCTACTCCTCGATCGCGCATACCGGCTACATGCTCGCCGGGCTCGCCTCCTTCCAGGCGATCGGCAACGGCGACCTCGCGATCTCCGGGCTCCTTTTCTATAACTTCGCCTACATCTTCATGAACCTGGGCGCCTTCGCGATCCTCGCCTGGCTGGAGGCGCACGGCAAGGGGCAGGAACTCGAGGACTTCAACGGCCTCGCGACCACCGCGCCCCTCCACGCGGCGGCGATGGCGGTATTCCTCTTCTCGCTGACCGGCATCCCCCCCCTGCTCGGCTTCTACGGCAAGTATTACGTCATCCAGGCGGCGCTCGCGGCGAACCTGACCTGGCTGGCGGTCGTGATCGTCGTCTTCAGCGCTATCTCGGCCTTCTTCTACCTGCGGGTCGTCGCGGCGATGTACTTCGGCCCGCCGCAGGACGAACCGGCGCGGATCCCGGCGCGCTTCTTCGGCGTCGGCGTCGCGGCAATGGTGGCGGCGACGCTCCTCCTCGGCGTCTTCTCCGGCCCGATCTTCGACCTCGCGCGCCAGTGGTACATCGCGCTCTGATCGCTCCGCTCCCCTGGCGCGCGATATCGATAGCGCGACGACAAATCCGGCGGCGGAGAAACGCGCGTATACCCGGAGGGCGATAGGCGAAAAGTCCCGATTCTCGGCGGGATTCGGCATGGCAGGAAGTCGGTATGCTATGCTCATCTCACGAACAGTACGCCTATGAAGGAGATGGTTCAGCAGATGGCGCAGACAGGCAAAGCGCGTCCCAGAATGCGCGCGGGCGGGGCGAAGAGACCAGCGACCGGCGCACGGGTCCAACCGACCGCACCGAGCGAGACGACCACGCCGACCGAATCGAGCGCGCCGAAGCCGCTCGCGCCGGTAGCGGGGGTGCAAGGCGCCAACGCCGCCCTCGATCAGAAGATCACCGCCGCCGAGCGCCGTGCCCAGCGCGCCACCGAGGCGCAGCAATTCCAGCGCAATCGCCAACGCCGGAATATCCTGCTCGGCATCCTTGGCGCGGTCGTGCTGCTGCTGGTAGCGGGCTATTTCCTGCGCGAGCAATACATCAACCAGGATATCGGCGTGGCGGTCCCCGACGAGGGGCGCGGGCACATCGCCGATGGCACCGTGCTGACCTTCAAGCACTACCCGCCCTCGTCCGGCACCCACTACCCGAGCGCGCAACCGGCGGGCGTCTATCGCCAGGAGGTGCCGGAAGGGGGCTGGGTCCACAGCCTCGAACATGGCTACATCGCGGTCCTGGTGCAATGCACCACCGACTGCGCCACGGTGTACGGCCAGCTCGATACGCTCTACAAGAGCCTGCCGAACGGCAAATACGGCACCGTGAAGCTCGTCGTCACCCCTTACAGCAAGCCCTACACCGATGGCGACTCGCCGCTGATGCTGATGGCCTGGGACCACGAGCAGCGCCTCGACACCGTCAACCGCGACACGATCACACGCTTCTACAACAAGTTCGTGGACAAGGGGCCGGAGGACATCCCGTAAAGGGGTGGGCGCAGTGGGCCAGTGGGCGTAGTGGGCGAGTAACGAGAGAGGGGGCGGACCATGATGGCCCGCCCCCTCTTGTTGTCGAACGCTGATCGGCCTCGCCGTATGTGGGGCGTTTCAAGCCCGTCGCAGAGGGATGGCCCTCACCCCGGCTCGCAACTGCTCGCCCCCCTCTCCCACATTAGGAGAGGGGGCTGCTGGGTGACGCTGCGGCGTAAGGAACGCACTCAGCCCGCACAGGCGGGTATTATGCCCTTCATGGGTACTTCGCCGGTGCCGCAGGCACCCATAGCCGGGGGTTTCAACCCCCGGAATTCACCACATCTGCGGCGGCGCGGTGTCCACCCTCACCCCCGCCGCCTGCGGGCGGCACCCCGCTGCCCAGGGGGCACCCGCCCATCCGAGGAGCGGGGGATAAGCCGTTGCAGAGGCAACGACTATTGGCTCGCCAATGAGCAGTGCCCGCGTATCGGCACCACTCCCATTCTCGTGCCCTCTCCCATTCGTTCTCTGCGTCTCTGCGTCTCTGCGGCGACCCCGCCGCCGTCCCTACTCGCCTACTTCCTCATCACGCCCACTACGTCCACTCACACCGTCCCCCGCGCCACACGCGGACGCCAATCGAGGTCGTCTAGCGCGCCGACAAGCGCGAGGCTGAGCAGCAGATCGTCGTGGACGCGCGGATCGTCCACGCCCCAGGCGAGGAGCTTGCCGGGTCCGGGGCGCACCGCGTACTCGCAGGCGTCGAGTTGCCGCCAGAAGAGGCCCGTTTCCTCCGCGCCATCGTCCGCGTATTCCTTCAAGCGCCCGCCATCGATCGCGGCCAACAAACGCCAGCCGAGATCGCTCTTCGAGGGCGCGGTGAAGATCCACGGCGTGACCAGGCCGGGGAGGGCGGCGGCGAGCCAGGAGGCGAGGCCCGCGCCGACGCCCGTCGCGTCGATCACGATCCGCCGCGCCCGCCAGACGTTGCGGGCGAGATCCACGATCGCGGCGTGGAGCGCGGTGTGCCGCGTGCCGGTCCAGAGCCGCCGGTCCACGGTCCGGTAGCTCGGCAACGACCCACCGCGCCCCGGCACGATCTCCACCACCGTCAGCGCCGTCGAGTCGCGGCGCGTCCCGCCCTCGCGCGCCTCGGCCCCGCCATCGAGCGCGCCCGCCAACCCCTCATCCTCCCCGGCCACATCGAGTAAGAGCGCGTAGAGCGCCCCCGGCGTCGCGCGGCGCTGGCGCGGGTGGTCGCCGCGCAACTGCGCCTGCCGCGCCGCGCCGAACAGGCCACCCGCCCCCGCCAATTCCTGGAGCTCGTACTCCGTCCTGATGAACGGGTGATCGCGCCCGAACTGCGCGATCCGCGCGCGGACCCGCTCGCCGTAGGCCGGGAGATCGGCGGCGACGCGCGTCCACGGCACCATGAAGACCCTTTGCCGCCCGTCCGCCCGTTCGAGCGCGCGCAGATGGCGCATCTGCCGCGCCAGCAACGTCCTATCGGACCAGACGGTGCCGCTGAACACGGTGGTGGCGTTCGTGGCGGCGGCCATCGGATCGAAGACCGCGTCCCACCGCTCCGCATCGACATCCTGCGCCTCGTTGCAGACGAGCAGCAGGGAGGCGGTCTCGCCGCGCACATTCGCTTGCGGCCCCGCCGAGAGGAAGCGCGTCAGGTCGTTGTCCAGGCGATCGAGGAGCCGGGCACGGGCGATCAAACTCTGCGGGCGATAGGTCGGCGCGGCGACGACGATCGAGCCGCCCGCGCGCCAGTGCGCCGTCAGCAGATAGGCCAGCAATTGCGCTAGCGTCTCGTCCTTCCCGGCCTGCCGCGCGAAGACGACCGCGAACTGCAAGCCGCGCCGATGCCGCACCGAATCGGCGATCGCCCGCGCCACCTCGACCTGATAGGGGCGCAGCGCATGGTCAGGTAACAGTCCGCGCGAGTACGCGCCGACATTGAGCAGCGCGTGGCGCAACGCCCGTTCCAGCGCCGGGCCATCCCGCGCCCCGGCCTCCCCCACCGCGCCCACATCCGCGATCAGCTCATCGCCCATCACCCTGACCTCCCCCGGCAATACAACGACAAGCGGGGCGCGGCGAGGAGCGCTCCCCGCCGCCCCACACGCACCCGGTCAGCGCGTCAGCCGCATCACCACATCGGTGATCACCGCCGCGACCGTGATGAAGATCAGCCCGTTCACCCGCTGCCGGATCTCGCGCAACTCCTCCGTTAGCGCCGCGACCATCTGACGAGTGAGCACCTCGTAGGCACTGCGCGGATCGAGGTTCAGCGGCGGCTCATCGCGTCGCCCGCCCCGCTCGCGCAGCCGCGCCTCCAACGCCTCCCCCGAGCGTGCCCGCCGCCGTTGCAATGAGTCTTCGGTCATGTTGTCCCTCCGGTGAGTGGGCGGAGTGGGCCAGTGGGATGAGTGGGACAGCGAGATATACGAGCCACTATCACGTCCATAACGAACCCTTCTCGCCCACTCGCCCTCTACTCGTCATGCCCCAAATCGGCCAAAATCCGCGTCAACATCTCGTTGAGATCGCCCGCCGTCTCCCCGGCCAGCAGCCTTTGCACGCGCAACGCCCGCACGATCGCGTTGACGACGCGCGGGACACTCTGCGAGAGCCGCCCCGCATCCGCACCATCGGTCGCCAGCAGGCATGCCAGCACCGCACGCAACGCGCCGATCTCCTCGGCCAAACTCTCCTTCCGCCCCTGCTCCGCGATCCACGCGCGCAACTCCGGTGGCAACGCCGCCAGCGCCAACGCCACCTCCCGTCGCGACACCTCCTCAGGCTCCGTACCCGGCCCGTGCGGCAATTCGTCCATCGGCACCTCCCGTATCGCGCGATCGCCCCCACTGATCGGACCCATCGGCGAGGCCGCGCAGTGCCACATCGGGCAGAATCGCTCGCGTAGACAGCGATCGCGCATCGCCCCGCTGACGACGATCACCGCGCGGTTACGCCCCACCACCAGAGAAGGCGGCGCTGGACAGAGAGCAATACAGGCCAATGAGCGAACCACGATCGAGGACGAGCATCCTGCGGACTGAACCGCCCCGACTGCGAGATCGGGCTGATGGTATGGCGTGATCGGGACCGTTGGGCAATGACGCAATCGCAACAACAACGCTATCGTAGAATGACAAGGCCATCGCATGAGGGTAGTGCGAGCGGATACGTGTCGTTATCGGGTGATTCACGGCGAAAAGGGGTGCTGAGCCAAAATGCGGATATGCGCGCTGCTATCAACCATCGTGCTCAGCGTCTGCTTGATCGCCTGTGGCACGCCGCTTCCCGCCCGGACCGCGACGAGCACGCCCGTCCGCGCCACCCTCGCTGCTTCTCCCACCGCCACAACACCCCCCGAAACCATCTCGCGCACGACCGCAGGCCGACCCGGCAGCCCACCGCCCGCCCCCCTCATGACACCGGATCTGGAAGCGACGTTCAGACAGCCGATGTCGGGCACCGTGGGCGACTTCCCGGGGATATGCCTGGTCGATCTGCCCACTCCTGATTTCAGCGGTGACTTCGGCATCTATCGGGATCAACGAGGTGAGTTAACGCTCGTGCTCTCCATCCTGCCGCTGGCAGGGCAACCGCTCATGAGCGCGGCTGAGGGGCTCAACCCCGCGCTTCCCGGCCAGCACGATCCCGGACTGGTCCCCCTTGGCAGCACTATCCTGGCGCGTGTCGCGCGACCGAACTACGTTCGTATCGACTACTCCATCGGCGAGCAACCCGGCTCACACGTCAGTGACATCCTCATCCCCGCCCCGGTGACAGGATTCGCCTGTTTCTTGCGCGCCACGTACCGGGGAAACACCACGTCGGATGACGATGCAATCCTCGATGGGATAGCGACAACGCTGCGCTCCGGTCCAACCTTCGTGCCACAAGCCCCCGGGTGGGTATTCGATGCCAGCGAGCGCTGCGGCATCACCCTCCCGGCGCGCTATGCGCTCCGCACGGCGGGAGGGGAAGGATGGCTCGACAGCCTCGGGGGCACAGTCGTCCTCATGCCGCAGTCGCTCAACGGCCGATCGATCGCGTCGGCGCTCGACAGCCTCGGGCGGGAACTCTTCTCCTCCGCATCGTCCCCCACAATCATCGGTGGAACCCCTGAGCGCCGTCGCGCCGACTACACCATCGCTCGGTCGATCGCGGGCACGCCCGCCGAACATCCCACGCGCGGGATAATCGCGGGAATCCGGCGCGACCCCACCACCGCCTGCGCGCTCGTCGTCAGCTACAACACCGCACAGGCGGCGATCTACGAGCCGTTAATCGCCGAGATGATCGCCAGCCTCGCCGCCGAAAGACCCTGACCAATACGCCGACATGCTATGGCTATACCTCTTGTACGGATAGCGGCGCGGAAAAGCGGGACCATCGGGCCAGTGACCGCCCCCGACCACGCGCGCTAGGCTAGTGACGATACGACCGGTTCGATAATGACGGGGTGAGATGAGCGCGATCGCACAAAGCATACGGAGCGACGCGGCACCGCGCGCGCATGGCGGACTCCGACGGCGTCTCGGCTGGCTCGGGGCCGCCCTCCTCCTCGCGCCCTTCTTGCTGGCGCTCGGCGGAACCTTCTTCTTCGCCCCCACCGATCCCGATTACTGGTGGCATGCGCGCACCGGCCAGTTAATCAGCGAAACCGGCCAGCTGCCGACGACCGACATCTACTCTTTTGCTTCGGCGGATCGCCCGTGGGTCACGCACGAATGGCTGACCGAACTCCTCCTCTACCAGATCGAATACCATGCGGGATATGTCGCGAATGTCGCCCTCTTCGCGGTCCTCGGGATGGTCACCGCCCTGCTGATCTACCTGCACGCGCGGCGACGCGGCCTCGGTCGTTTCGGGGCGACGCTCGCGATGCTCTGGGGCTTCGCGATCCTCTTACCGCTCGCCAATGTCCGCCCACAGATGATCACCGTCTGCGCCACCGCCCTCTGCGCCCTGCTCCTGGTCGCCTATCGCCAGGGCGTGCGGCGTGCCCTCTGGGCGCTGCCCCCCCTCTTCGCCCTCTGGGTCAATCTGCACGGCGGCTACGTGATCGGGCTGGCCCTGATCGCCCTCACCCTCGGCGGTGAAGCGCTCGAACGAGCGCTCAGCCCGGGCCAGACCCGCCGCGCATGGCTACGCGCGCTCGCGCCACTCGCGGCGACGGGGGCGCTGGCGTTGCTCGCCACGCTCCTCAATCCGCACGGCGTGGAGGCGCTCCGCTACCCACTCAGCTACGTCGGCACGGGCAATATCTCGCAGCGCTACGTCGCGGAGTGGCAATCGCCGAACTTCCACGATCGCGCCTTCCTCCCCTTCGTCGCCGCTCTACTCCTCGGCGTCGTGGTCGGCGTCGGACGGCGTCCGCTCGGCTGGCCCGAACGCCTCTGGGTCTGCGGCTTCGCCCTGCTCGGGCTGCAATCGATCCGGCACTTGCCCCTCTTCGCCGTCATCGCCACACCGATCCTCGTGGGCGAACTCGCCGCGCTCAGCCACGACTGGCCCGGCCAGGGCTGGTGGCGACCCCGCTGGCGGATCATCCGGCAGGTCGGGCTGATCGCGCTCGCGGTCGGGGCGCTTATGCTGGTCGGCGTGGTCGGCACGACCCCGGCGCTGCGCGCACAACGCCAACTCGGCACCGCGCCAAGCGCGACCGGCTATCCGGCGGGGGCGCTCGCCTATCTCAGCGCACACGAGGGCGATCCGACCCTGCACGGTCGCCTCTTCAACGAATACCGCTGGGCCGGCTACCTGATCTACCATCTCTATCCCGAGCGCCAGGTCTTCGTCTCCACCCAGGCGACCGATCCCTATGGCAGCGATCTCTTCACCCCCTATCGTCGGACCATGCAGCTCGCGCCGGGCTGGCGAGAGACACTCGAAACCTGGCAGATCGATCTCGTCCTGATCGACAAAGATGGCCCGCTCGCCACGATGCTCCAGACCGACGCCGGGTGGCGCGAGGTATACGCCGGCGCTGTGGAGCGGCTCTTCGTGCGGCAAGGGGTGGGGCGATGATCCGCGACCTGACAGCGACGCGGAACGCCCCCCGCGCAACGACCGCAGCCCCCGCCCTCGCGCGCATCCTGGCGCTGGCGCTCCTCTGCGCCTGGGGGGCGCTGACCGCCATCGCCAGCGCGGCGACTCTCGTCGGGGCGGCGGCGCGCGGGGTCGCCGATTTCTTCACGTTTCTCGATAGCGCCGGGCGGTGGCGCGCGGGGCTCGACCCGTATCGGATGACACGCCTCGTCGATCTCGGCGCGGGGCCGCAACTCGCCCACGCCAATCTCAACCACCCGCTGACGATCCCCCTGTTCGCGCCGCTGCTCGCCCTCCCCCCGGCGGTGGCGTTCCTCCTCTGGGACATGGTCGGGCTCCTGGCCTTCCTCGCCGCCCTCGCCCTCGCCCGCCGCGCCCTCGCCTGGACGCTCACGCCGACCGGCTGGACCGCGGCGGGCGCGCTGCTCGCCTGCTGTCCGGGCCTGATCTACGGCCTGCAACTCGGCCAATGGGGATCCCTGCTGGCCCTGCCGGTCGTGGCGCTCTGGCTCCTCCTGCGCGACCCGCGCCTCGACCGCGACCGCCGGATACTCCTGCTCGCCGGGGTGCTCTGTGGCCTCCTGCTGGTCCTCAAGCCGTTCCTCTTGCCGCTGGCCGCGTTCTTCCTGCCGCGCCGTCGCTGGGCGGGGCTGCTGGCGCTCGGCACGGGGGGCGCGGGGGCCTCGCTGCTGGCGCTGCCGTTCGTCGGTTTCGCCGCCTACCCCGCCTGGCTCGGCGCGCTGCGCGGCGTTTCGTGGTACGACCACGGCCTGAATATCGGTATCTTCGGGCTGCTCAGTCGGCTCGCCGCTCCGCCCGCCGCGCTCGGCTGGGCCTTGCAAGGGCTGGCCGCGTTCCTCGGTGCCGCGCTCGTCCTGCGCGCGCGCGACGATACCGCCGCGCGCGATCGTACCATCGGCGCGCTCCTGCTCCTCGGGTTGCTCGGCTCGCCGCTCGGCTGGCTCTACTACACGCCGCTGCTCCTCCCCGCGCTCCTCCCCGCCCTGGCCGCGTGGCCCCGGCTCGGGCGTGGCGCGCGCGCGATCCTCATCGCGACCGTCGCCCTCCTCTGGACGCCGCACTTTCTCCTGGTGCTCCTGCCGAGTGGCCTCGCGCTGGAACTGACCCTGCGCGCGCTCCCCACCTACGGCCTGCTGGCGCTGCTCGCGTTCCTCCTGCGGCCCGCCCGCGCAGACACAGCGACGTGGGCCGCCATCCGACCGCCCGCGCCCGCGTCGCTGCTTTCCGGCGATTGAGTCTACGGGGGCGTCAGCAACTCGCGCAGGGCCGGTTCCTGCTCGCGCCGGGTGACCGCGACGACCTCGTCCCCTTCGAGCAGGGTCGTCGCGCCGGTCGGCAGGATCAGGTCCGCACCGCGCATCACGGCGGTGATCACCACGCCGTTCGGGAACGGGATCGCCGCCAGCGTCTGCCCATTGACCGCCGAGTCGGCGGCGATCGTCGCTTCCACGATCGCCAGATCGCCATGCCGCAAGGTCATCAGGTGGACGAAGTGCCGCTGCGGGATCAGCTGCTCGATCAGGCTCAGGACCACGTTCGTGGAGCTGACGGTCGTATCGACGCCGAGGCGGCGGAACAACTCCTCGTTCTTCGGGTTGTTGATCCGGGCGATGGCGCGCGGCACGTTGAAGCGCAACTTCGCCATCTGCGAGATCACCAGGTTATCCTCGTCGTCGCCGGTGACCGCGATCACCACGTCGGCGCGCCCGGCCCCGGCGCGCTCCATCGTCGCCGCCTCGTCGCCGTTCCCCTGCATCACCACGGAGCCGAACCGCTCGGTGTAGATGTCCACCTTCTGCGGGTTGCGCTCGATCAGCAAGATCTCGTGGGTGCCCTCATTGACGAGGGTCTTGGTGAGGTAATAGCCGACTTTGCCACCGCCGACGATCAGGATATACATACCCTTCGCTCCCTCAGCGCCGCGCGCCCGCGCGGTCGTCGCGTCGTGCCGGTTCATCGCCGAACAGGCGCTCGTGGGCCATATCGCTGATCAACCTGGTCGGGCAGATGGTGCCGAGGCCGAGGCCGCGATAGACCTCCTCGCGGATCGGATCGTAGATCCGCGCGATGACGTCGCGCACGCCGAAGATCTCCCGCGCGACCTGCGCCGCCATGATGTTGCGATTGTCCCCCTGGGTGACCGCCACGAAGGCGTCCGCGCTCGCGATCCCGGCCATCCGCAGCACCTGCTCGTCGATACCGGTGCCGACGACCGTCTGCCCCGTGAACTCCTCGGGGAGGCGGCGGAAGGCGGTCGCGGTCAGGTCGATCACCGTGACCTGATGCCCTTCGCGGTCGAGGCGCGTCGCGAGATACGAGCCGACCCGCCCGCACCCCATGATGATCACATTCATCGCCTGCGTCCTCACTCCGCCTTACGCGCGCGGCGGCATACCACCACCTCGCACGGGGCATTCTTCAGGATATAGGGGATCGTGGTGCGACCGGGCGTCATCTCGCCCACACGCCAGCGCGTGATCGCCCCCATCACGATCAGGCGTGCCTCGCGACCAAGCGCCTCATCGACGATCGCCGAACCGGCGGCGCGCGCCTGCAAGAGTTCGACCTCGATCTCGTAGCCGAACTGCGCCGCACATTTGGTCGCGGCGTGGAGGATCTGATCGCCGCGCGCGACCTCTTCGCCCATCTCGACTTCCAGCGGCAATTGCTGCGGCACCTCGACCACATGCACCGCCGTCACCGTCGAATGGTAGCGCCGTGCCATCAGGATCGCGATATCGATCGCCCGCTCGTCCACCACAGAGCCGTTCACCGGCACCAGGATGAGATTTTCACCGGCGGTCATGCCGCACAACCCCCCTTATCAGCCCTATCGCCTGCACTGTGCTAAGCGTACAGTATAGCGCAGCACGCGCCAGTGATCGTGAATCTCGCGCGGCGCGCTACATCCCCCGCGCGAGGCGGCTCACCAGCGAAGCCGGCAGGCCCGCCTCGCGCATCTGCTGCTGCGTCCGCGCGATGTCATACGCGAGGCGGCGGAACTCGATCGTGCGGGTCTCCGGCTCGTAGAGGGCGTAGGCGGCGCGCGGATCGCCGTCGCGTGGCTGCCCCACACTCCCCGGATTGACGATGTAGCGCCCGTTGGCGAGGATGATCGGCTCGCCGTAGGGCGGCACGGCGCTCGGCTCGCCGCGCCGCGCCAACTCTTCGTGGAAGATCGCCGGCGCGTGCGTATGCCCGACGAAGCAGATATCGGTATCGAAGTATTCGAAGTTCGCCGCCGCCTGCGCCGGGCGCAGCAGATACTCCCAGATCGGGTGGCGCGGGCTGCCGTGGACGAGCGTGGTCTCCCCCTCGATGTAGCGGTTCGGCAGGGCATCGAGCCAGCCGTAGGCGTGCGGGGTCAGCTGCTCCACCGTCCAGAGGGTCGATTGGCGCGCGCTCTCATTGAAGTCGTCGAGGTCCAGCCGCCCGAGCGCCGCCCAGTCGTGGTTGCCCACGACGGTGATCTCGGCGTGCGCCTCGGTCCAGGCGGCACACTCATTGGGGCACGGCCCGTAGCCGACGACATCGCCGAGGCACCAGACCGCGTCCACCGCCCCGGCATCTCGCACCACCGCCTCCAACGCCACCCAGTTCGCGTGGATATCGGTGATGAGCAATACGCGCATCCTACCCCCAGCTAGAAGTACGAAGTACGAACGACGAAGTACGAATAACTATGCGGTATGCGCCACCCGCTCGCCCCTCCCCTCTTCGTACTTCGTACTTCGTACTTCGTACTTTTCGACACTATTCATTCGTTCGTGCCGCTCCAGCGCCACCAACAGCCCGGCCAGATCGCTCGGCGTGACCCCCGCGATCCGGCCCGCCTGCCCCAGCGTGGCCGGGCGGATCGCCAGCAACTTCTCGCACGCCTCGGCTCGCAGGCTCGGCAGGGCGGTGTAGGCGAAGTCGCGCGGGATCGCCCGCCCCTCCATCATCGCCATCCGCCGCACCTGTGCCTGCTGCGTCTCGATGTAGTGCGCATAACGCGCCTCGATCGCCACCTGCTCCGCGACGTCGTCCGGCACCGCCCAGTTCCCCAGCGCGGCGGGAGGCGCGACGTGCGCCGCCAGGAAGGCGACCACCTGTTCCCAGGTCGTGTGCGGGCGGCTCAGCAGCTCGCGCGCCGACATCGCCCCGCTCAGCAGCGGCAGCCCCACCGCCGCGAGCCCCGCCTGCGTCACGCCGCTATCGGTCAGGCGCGTGGCGGCGAGCGCGGCGAGGGTCGCGTCGCGCCCGGCCTCCTTCGCCGCCGTCCGCGCCAGCCGCGCGCGCGACACCAGCCCCAGCTCGTAGGCGAGCGGCGTCAGGCGCAGATCGGCGTTGTCGCCGCGCAGCAACAACCGATGCTCCGCGCGCGCGGTCAGCATCCGGTACGGCTCCACGAACTCCTGCGTCACCAGATCGTCGATCATCACGCCCAGGTAGCCCTGGTCGCGCCGCAGGATGATCGGCTCCTGCCCGGCGGCGTGGCGCGCGGCGTTGATCCCCGCCACGAGTCCCTGCCCCGCCGCCTCTTCATAGCCGCTGGTGCCGTTGACCTGCCCCGCGCAGAAGAGGCCGCGCACCCGCTTCGCCTCCAATGTCGGCGTCAGCTCCCCCACGTCGACCGCGTCGTACTCCACCGCGTAGCCGAAACGGGTGATCGTCGCCGCGCGCAACGCCGGGATCGCGCGGAGCAGCGCCCACTGCACGTCGTGCGGCAGGCTCGTGTTCGCCCCCTGCACGTAGACCTCGGTCGTCCGCCACCCCTCCGGTTCGAGGAAGAGCTGGTGCGCGCCCTTCTGCGGGAAGCGCGTCACCTTGTCCTCGATCGAGGGGCAATAGCGCGGCCCGATCCCCTGGATCGTGCCATCGTACATCGGGGCGCGGTCGATGTTGGCGCGGATCTGCGCGTGCGCCGCCTCGTTGGTGTGGACGAGATAACAGGCCATCTGCGAACGCCAGGTGGTCGGCTCCGCCTGCGGGTAGACCGGCAGGGGCGGGCGCAGGAACGGCGCGATCTCGCCCCAAGCCCCCGCCTCGCTGAACCAGAGGGGCGTCGGGCTGCCGGGCTGGATCGCTGTCTGGCCGAAGTCGATCGAGCGCGCGTCGATCCGGGGCGGCGTGCCGGTCTTCAGGCGCCGCAGTCGGAAGCCGAGCGCGCCGAGCGCCGCCGACAATTCGTTGGATGGCCCCTCGCCCGCCCGCCCGCCCGCCGCCACCGTCGCGCCCGCGATCATCCGCGCGCGCAGAAAGGTGCCGGTCGTCAGGATCGCCGCGCGACAGGCGTAGCGCCCTCCCCCCTGCGTCACCACCTCGCGCACGCGCGGCGCGCTGTCGGCCAGATCGAGCGGCAGATCGACGACCAACTCCTGGCGCAGCGTCAGGCGCGGCTGCTCCTCCAGCACTTCCTTCATCGTCTGCGCGTAGAGGCGCTTGTCGCACTGCGCCCGCAATGCCTGCACGGCGGGGCCTTTGCTGCCATTGAGGAGGCGGATCTGGATCGCGGCGCGGTCGGTCACCTCCGCCATCGCGCCGCCGAGGGCGTCGATCTCGCGAACGAGGTGCCCCTTGGCCGGGCCGCCGATCGAGGGGTTGCAGGGCATGTAGGCGACCGTGTCGAGATTCGCGGTCAGCAACAGCGTCTCCGCGCCGATCCGCGCGGACGCCAGCGCCGCCTCGCAGGCCGCGTGGCCGCCACCGATCACGATCACATCGAACGACTCGATCCCCATGCCAGCCACCGCCCGACCTTACCCCCATACACACAAGAAGTCGCCGCGATAGTCGCGGCGAGGTATCAGGCAGAGTATAGGAGACGGCGCGGGGGCACACAAGCGGCTGTCGCACAAAGACACGATGATACGTCCGGTCATATTGTGAGCGTTATCTATTCGTTAGTGATAAAATCTTCCAGCCTGAACGACAGTGTGACTGTATATTGGAAATACTATGGTAATGCTACCATTCGAGTTTATCGTTGAAGGTCCGCCCCTATCACAACAGACAAGGAGTACAGACAAGGAGTCGCGCGCGCCTTCAAGAATGGAAGTTGAAAGTACGTGCTGCTGCTGCCGCTCACTGGACACCCGGGATCCCGCCTATCACAACGCCGGTCAAGATCACGATTGTCTATTATCACGAAGGGGAGACGATTCGATTAGATAACGACAACATGATAAAACCGTTACAAGATGCGCTCAATGGTTTGATCTATGCGGATGATCACCTCATTACAGACACAGTAGCACGCAAGACAAGTATCGATGGTGAATTTCGGGTAAGATATTGGTCTGCTACTTTGGCTGAGGGCTTCAGACGAGGGCAAGAATTCTTACACATAACGATTGAGACAGCGCCAGACCACAGGAACATCCTATGACAAGCTCGACACCTGTAAAAGTTGAAAACCGCTTATTAGATGAGATCGTTGGAAAGTATGAGTCTCAGGGATACAGTATCTTGCGTAGCCCAGGCATGGCTGAACTACCAGCATTCCTCTCTGCTTTTCGACCAGATTTGATCGCCACAAGTAGCGCCGATAATGTCGTTGTGGAAGTCAAGAATAGGTCTCAACTTACCCAAGCGGATTATCTGACCGAATTATCCCGCGTGGTCAACTCCGAGCCCGGCTGGCGATTTGAGTTGGTCGAGGGCGTTTCCTAACTCATAGGCTGCCCTCCCAGAGATGGGCGAGCACCCGTTTGGGTGAGCGGATCAGCTCCGGACGGGCGGCATGATGGGCGGCGAGGGCGACGACGATGGTGGCGGTGTAG
>JAABUM010001751.1_pt1 | contig 31210 bp, 10 predicted proteins | sample 5559161 | NCBI WGS metagenome assembly JAABUM01 (sample SAMN10711868, study PRJNA513369) | rock metagenome | isolation source: Antarctica rocks | place: Antarctica: Victoria Land, Siegfried Peak nord
TGGCGGGGGGGGAGGAGGTGGTGGAGGGTTTGGCGGGGGGGGAGGAGGTGGTGGAGGGTTTGGCGGGGGGGGAGGAGGTGGTGGAGGGTTTGGCGGGGGAGGAGATGGTGGAGGGTTTGGCGGGGGAGGAGGAGGTGGTGGATGTGGATGTGGACATGGTGGCACGGAGGGTGAGGAGGGCGGGGATGGAGAGGGCGAGGAGGGCGGTGGTGGGGCGGGAGGGGAGGCGGAGGGGCATCATTTGGTGGATTTTGGGGTGAGGGTTGGTTGGAGAGGGAAGTGGCGAAGGGAGACGGGGGTTCGATGACGTTTGGATTGGGTAGTGTGATTAGCGTGTCTGTCTGTTCTGATCCTGCTGAAGTTTATGGAAATAACCCTCTATGTATTCGTCGCTATGGCAGCTATATGCTGGTCCATTATTGCTGTACTGATCATATGGGGTTCGCTTCTTCGCAACGCGATGTCGTCGTGGAGTGACGCATAACTAACTTTTCTTCAATGTCAGGTATAATCAGCTGGCTGATTCATGTCCAGGTCCAACAGCGTGTGCTCGGGCTGTTGATGGGTTCCCGGAGCGGGCTTGAATGTAGGCGCGTGTTGGAAACGGCGAGGAGAATGAAATATCTGGGAGATGTGTGTAGCATATTCTCTTAGCTGTCAAAAATCTACAGGCTCGGTTCACTAGAATACCCTGATACGGCTTAGTACCCGCGTTGCTCTAGTTATCCGTCGCTAACCGCTTCCGATCAGCTAAACGATGATATGTTATGTTGAACAAAATGTACGCCTACGAAGACAACGTGTCTGAGGCAATCCATCCCACAAGAGATACAGCACCAAATCCTGACCAAAATACTTCAGCCAGTTTATGAGTCAAGTGCCGCCCGCTTTACGGTTCAAGCCCTGGCTCAGAGGGGCAAAAGGCAACCAATCTACTCACGGCTCCTCTAACATCATTCATATACTTGTATTAACACGAGCACCATGGTACAAACTCGGATGGAACTATGTGCAGTGGTCGCAACCTCAATCATAGTTTCGGAGATAGCCCAAGCCAACACTGGGTGGTTGAACACCCCGCAGGATAGGTCAGTATCCCTTTAAATACTGTCAGACCCTACCAGTCTACCATATGCATCCCGCTACTTCCTATTCTTGAACAATATCTCCCCTTGCGGATCTGGAAACTGATTCGTCTGAAACGGAATGGTCTTCGGCCGCCCGTCGCCATTCTTCAGCTTGAATTCATACTTGTTAAGGAAACGTGCAAGCATGAGTTTGACTTGATGACTGGCGATCGATCGTCCCGGGCATGCGTGTCTGCCCATTCCAAATTGCATCTGTTCCTTGGTGAAGCTTGTCAGTTGGAACTTCTTCTCGTTCTCCGGTGAAGCCTGTCGAAGCTTATAGAAGCGCAAACCATCAAAGGTCTCGGGATTGGGATAGAGTTCGGGGTCGAAATTGATGGCGTTGGCCGGCGAGAATACCGTGTAGCCCTCGGGGATCTCCGTTCCATCGGAAAGAGTGATGGTTTTCCGCGCTATTCGTTGAAAGGTGACTGTTTGCTTTAGTACCGTATTGCCCTGTACCGGCGAGGCAAAGACATTACTCACGAGTCAAATGCCCACTATGCCTCAGAGTTTCTTTGATGAAAATGTCCAATTTCTGCAGCTGTGCCATACTATCCATCGTCCATTTGCCTCCAGCATCTCTCAAAGTGTCGTCAATCTCCTGCCTTAAGGTAGGCACGTATTCAGGCCAAGTGGCAAGATTGAATATTGAATTCGTGATCAACTGGCTTGTTGTATTCACACTCAAGGCTCCCATGATGAGCTGCACAATGGCATGCAGGTGTGGATCGTTTTTATCTTTTGGATCGTTCGCGTCATCCCGGATCCATTCAATAGAGTCGAGTGGCTTTTTATGATCATGACTCTTCTCACGCTCGACTCTGTCGGCCAAGATGGGGGCTAGGAGGTCTCGTGCTCGACGATTGTAGTGCCAGACACTGCGGAGTTCGGGGATGAAAAATTGAGCCAAAGGACGCAGAATTGGGTGAAATATTCGAAGCTTTGCAGAGGATAGGAAGATGTTTCTCGTGTACTATGATATCTGCATTAGCAGCTATTATGCAATACGTTTCTGTCCCATTCTGTTACGTACGCTGGCACTTATATCGATCCATTCATCATTTTCTTGAAGGCCATTTCCGACTAGGATCTTTGTATTGATTCGACTCACGAACCTTAACACCTTTGGATACACTTGGACCGGAGACCAATCTGCAAACTTCATGAGACTACGCTAAGACTGAGCACTCAAGGGTTCGTACCTTCGCATTTCGGAAGTTCTAGAGGAATCAGACTATCGGCACCTTCTTTGGCGTCCAAGAACATGGATGCTAGAGCTCAAGGCCAGTTATCTAAATCTTTTGATTTTCAAAGGTCATGAAGAGGACGCAGTGTGACTCACGTAAATGCTTGTTTAGATCTTTATGGAGACCCTTTTGCACGTAGTCTAATTTCCATTGTTCGACTGGCCATAGGTATGGCCCAAGAAAGAAATACCATTCGTTACTTAGCTATAATTTCCAGTCGAAGAGATAAAGAAGTTATCGTACACTCCGCAATGAAAATGGGAACTCAGTGTCCGGCAACATCTTCAGTTCATCAAGGTAACGCGCCGGGAGCGCAAGCTGGTTCCCCTGGCTTGTCCATATCTTAAAAAGGATATTGGGGAACTATGCAATGGTCAGCGACCCTCGAAAACGAAGGGAAGAATCGCAGCCGATATCTTACGTTCCGATATGCCTCTCGGAGTGCATTGGGATTATCATATGACCATCGTTTCTTGTAATTTCCCGCGGCCACCGTTTCTGGAGTATATAACGGAATAGATGGATCTTCATCTGAACGTTTTGCGACTGTCCGTATTGCTAAAATTGCAATTGATGTGAGGAAAGAGGCAACGAGAATGAGTGAAAGAGGACTTCTGGAAGCTAAGAGTTCCTGTAAGTAGAACTTAAGAGACATATTGGATGGATTTGAGGGATGTAAGCTTAGAAGAGATGTTTGTATGGTAGAATTCTATGTTTAGGTGAGAAATGTATTTGAAAAATTACGTATTTAGAGGAGATACTTAGTTTATTTACATTACTACTAGTTGTACTAGTTGTTTATAGGACTTCATAGATTTCTAATATATACAAAACAAAGTATCTAAGATATAAGTATTATATAGGTTAAAGTTATTAGGTTTTGTATTTCAAGGTTTTCTAGTATCTTTTGATTTATAATTCTTATTCTAACTGTACTACTTTATTTAATTTGCATCTCTAGTAATATTTATAATAACAGTCCTATTCCTGTTACTAGTTTATATAATACTCGTTCCATACTTTTCTCCCGTTCTATATGTATAAGGCGTGAAGCGTATTGTTATCTAACGTTAGGCCTAGCTACGACCTTACGCCCTGTCTTCACATAACGTTCTTCCTCCCTTATCTCGCAATCCATGTCTCTCCCATATTGTCCTCACGTCCTGTTCGTGTGGGGGGCAGAGCGTACTACCAGATGATGCTATGCCACAACCTCACGCTACGTCTCTGCATGGCTTTCCTCCTTCCATATCGACTTTCCCCACTATCTTGGCCTAAATGACTGTAAGCAACAGCTGATAGCAGGGTTTAGGCAAGTATCTCCGCACGTTCCTACGGACTACTGTGCCGTCTCGGCTTCAAATTCTACAGGATTCGAACTCGCATGCATAAGCCCCGGAAATATCTTTTTGGCAACTGCAGAAACCGCAAAATCCCGCCTGCTAGGATTCTGCTTCTTCACCTCATGCGGGCATGTGAAGATCTGCAGTAGCTCGCAGATAACAGCTAGCGACTTCGCCAATGGAAAATTCCCCGAACTCGAGCTTCGTTTAGGATTGAGAGATCGAGATGAGCAACAAAAATCGCCTATTGCGAGTATCGACATGGCATTCAAATCGTGGCGTGACTTCTCGCTCTTCATTGCTCGTCATGGAAACCATAGGACGTCGCTAGACCGGTGGTGAACTAGGAAGCTATCTTCCAAGATATATTGCAGTCTTACTGACAGAGCGTTATTTACTATTACAAATTTCATACCCATATTACTGCCTCCATACCGCGGCATGCTTATGGATTACGCCTCTTCGCTTGGCATTTCACATTGTCTCTCTTCAAATGTGTTTTACAAAGTTTTCTCTCGTTGAGAAATTGAAAGGGCAACACCAGAATTCTAAGGCCAATATCTCCCGATAAATTCAACACCTTCTTGGATCCAATCCTCCTTCCTATCACACACGGCCTCGAACCCATGATCTCCAGGCTGAAGACTCAGTAAGAAGGGAACATCACGGAGAGTCTGCTTTAATTTCTCAACAAAACCTATTGAGCACAATGGGGGAACCTAGACATTGTTGCCAGATTATCAGCTTTTATATTCAACAAGAATATGGATGTCCTAAGCGCAGAAAAAGAAGTTTTGATCCATCACTTACCACGGAGTCTTGCTCGCCATGTATAAGCCATACTATAGAAAACGCGCGAAAGTTAGCAATACATTCTGAGAACATTCAAAGATCAAGAACAATAGATGGATAAGATTGCACTCCCAAAAGGAGCACAAAAATCATCCCCGGGCATCATTTTTTGAGTTTGACCAAAAATTGTCCAGCTTATGAGTCAGCTCCAGATTAGCAAGTTACTGCTGATCTTTTCTGGAATTACTCCCAACATGTACTTACTCGGTGGCATTGCCTTTGCTCTTTCCAACACCTTCATTACGTCCAGCTCCTGTTTTCGCGTTGCTCCTAACCAACGGGCCAGATACGCCTGTTGCAACACGCAAGTCAAAAAGTCCCACATCTCGATAACATTCCCGCTCGTTCTGACCGTCTGTGGTTTAATATTCCTCACGTATTTCCGGACAATACTCTCTGCTTTCCCTGGTGGTGGGGGCCTCTTCCCCAGAATTACCCTAGGTCCCGGAATGCGGCAATAAGGAATATCCGTATTCAAGGAGCCGCCCATGGAAGCCACAAGTTTGATTTGTGAGAGTTCGGGGAAGAGAAGGGCTGATTGTACTGCCAAGTATCCACCTGCGGATTGACCGGTGCAGGCTAGATGGGTGAGGTCTGGGAAAGCATTTCAGGTTGTGGTGAGCGTTGGGAGTGCGTCATGCAGCCAATGCCAAAAGTCTTCGACGTCGTCAAGAACTTCGGCAGCCGTGGCCTCCAGAAGAAGACGATAGTCGGGCGCTATGAAGATAGCCGAATTTGTGAGACACAGGTCGAGAAGCCTTTGGCAACTCACTCTTTAATCAATAATTATATTTCCATAATTGTTTGAGGTCCAGTTCACAATTCAAAGGTGCTTGAAATGATGCTCCGAAGTGAACTTCATGATAAAACCAGGATGTAAGATTGAACCCACCACACAGGAAGCCATCCTTCATATAACCGGTCTCCTACGACAAATCCTCCACCATGCCAGTTCACAACGGTAGGGTATGTCTCTCTAGGCCTTGATTGTAAGTGTTTGGGTACCCAAATACTTGTTTGAAGGGCGTGGCCGTGGACAGTCTTGAAGTCAAAGTCGACCCTATCAAACGATTCGAGTTTGCTAGACGGCATGGTGGGAGGTGACCAGTCCCGGGAAGAATGGTGGTGAACCGATCGGTAAATCAAAGCAGAAGAAACTTAGGATATGGTTCTAGCAAACGCAACCATTCTTTCGAATAATACTGATAGGAATCTTGGCTAAGGATTCGGCTTGAAATTACGAACAAAATTTCAGTAGACACCATCTCGCAATACAATTCATTACTCCGATACGCATTATACTAGCAACCTGACTCATGTTCTCCATGCATGAGGATCGGCGCATGAACCTGATCCTGAAGTCTTACTAGTGAGAACCTACAGATCACAAACCTTCTCCATGCATGAAGATCGACGCATGAACCTGAACTCTTGCGAACGGAAAACCACACTGACAACAAACCGGTTGGCGAGGGTCAAGCTAGTGCCTTTGGTGAATCAAAGGATTATATGAAGCATTCACGAATCCTTGGTTCTGTCGGCCCTGTCGCATCCTTGACGTTGCATTAAAGGATTAACCTTAAAATGCGGCTAATGTTTGGCATCCCGGGCGACGGGCCGGCCTGTGATACGCCATCCCGCTGCAGGCTTTACCGCTTGTCGCTTGATAAGCAAATGGCCCATGCAGATCGTACGTCTGCAAAATAGCCCTCGGAGAATAAGCCACGCGCCATCACGCCATGTGCCGATCCTGGTCGTTGATCCCTGCCGATCAATCTTCATGAATCAACCTGGGATGTCGTTGCCGGAACCAAAGCCGCAGGGTTTGCTAGCACGATATCGAGTCGAATAATTGAAAGGGTATCTTAACGAAAATAATTACAGTACGTTAATCAAGTAAATACGTTTAATTTATAGATAATTTCTGATAAACTGTTATCTAATTTATAATAGTTATAGACTAATAAATTGATTTATCTATATAGTAGAGTAGAATATATATAATGTAATAGGGTTTCATATATTTTTTAATCTAGACGATAAGGTAAATATAGTATTTCAAGTATTATAATAAAAGGATAGTTGAGAAATAGTTGGAAATAAGTTAGATGTAAGCATTCGAGGATTATAAGCTACTTAGTGTTCTAGGTCTACGTCATTTGCTATGCTAGAACATTTCGACCAGATCAGAACATCCTCAAACACGAAATCAATGACAGGCTAGAGAAAGGCTCAAATGATAACCATCCATGCTTGCGAGACAGATCGCCAACTTGATTGCTACAAACTTAGGACATTGGCTGAACAGTCGTGCCCAGTATCCAAGATAGAACCGAACTCAATCATATGTGATATGGTCTTTCACCGCGTCCACGAAATCCTTCAAGAACAGCCACTTACTATCCTTCGCCCACCCCTTCTCCAAAAAGTTATCAGCGTACTTGGGAAAGAAGTCTACCACAGACAGCAGGCTAGTGTCATGTGCTATGACTACCAGGACCTCATCCAATGCATCAGTGTCCTGCAATTTGCTTATCGAAGCGTCTGCCGCATCGGCATCATCTGCAACCTTTATTCCATTCTCTGATCTTGCCACAGTACAGAACGGCTTGGTGCTATCCTTGTTGGAAAGGAGAAGCTCGAAAAGCTCTCCGGGACACTCTGTCAAGCTCTGTTGATTGAAGGGGTGCGGAGAGATCATTGAAGGCAATGGATGTTTCGAAGAAGGACGATACTGCCCAATGTGATGACAGATGTCGCCGCCCATGAGAATGAAAGAACTCGGGGATGAAGTAACTCTAGCGAGGCCGCACATATGACCCAATGCGTGTCCAGGACTATCCAGGAGGTAGAAGGATCCGTCACCAAAATAATCAAAGGCATCAAATCTGCCTATCTTCAGGCCTTGATCGAAAGCGATTTCTTTCAATTCCCGTCCTTCGTAGTCACTTTCTAGTATCCGTCCGTTCTGGTCAGCTGGGTACCCAGGTATGAAATTCTTCGTGAAGCCAGGCCCAACAATGAGAGCCGTGCTTTTCTCGAAGCTGTTTGGGTCTCCAGTATGATCCCAGTGCCAGTGGCTCCAGATGATCCCCTCGATGGTTTGCACATCTACCCCGTGCTCTTCCAACTGTTCCCGGACGCCTTTCTGGACCTTCACTGTACACTTCATGGCTTCTATTCTTTTGGTGATCACTGGGGGCAAGTTTTCCCAATCTTTTCTGACACCTAAATCGAAGAGCAGGGAGCGTAAGGTTGGGTGTTCAATCGAAAAGGAAAAACTCGGGCCTGACATTTTCGAAGCCCAGGGAACTCGGGAGTCAGGAATGCAGCGGCGTGGAGATTTCCGATATAGGATGTCGTATCAATGATGCGGACGCGCACTGTGGATTGATGTGGAGAGGAAAAGACCTTGAAGTCAGATTGAGATGCCATGATGGAGTTTTCGCTCGTAGTATAATCACAGTTGACTTTTTCGTTTGACTGTTGATACGAAGTTGTATGTTAAGGTAATTTGCGCCATTAAATTTAATAAAATTGACATTTTGAACTATAACCTTCTACTTTAATTACTGTAGCTGAACTAGTATATTATACTATGTAGTTCATGTAAATTTCAATGTAATAATAAGGATAAGATTATATAATTGAAATTTAAAAAGGTTAATAAGTAGTATAATATTTCACTTATAATTATTAATTAGTACTTATTCTATTTATAAAATCAGGTTAATACTCTAAAAAGTAAATAAGTAAGTAGTAATATAAATAAACTTAAAGATAATATGACTTATATTTTAAGAAGTAAGTATATAAGTAATTACTAATAGCTTTCCTAATTAAGTAATTTATGAAATTAATATAAGGTATATATAAGATAAGGATAAGTTATCTTATTTACTATCGAATCCTATATCTTAGCGAGGCATCTATTCTAGGCGAAATGCTAAAACCCGCATGCCAAAGTCGCCAAGATAAGTATGAGATAGTAATTCAGGTACTTAATCTGAATAGCGACTAAGTTCGGTACAATCGCTCTCCGACGGCACCGGAGATTAATAAGCCTAACGGTCGCGTTGAACTTCCGAGCGTCCATAGGACAAGAGCGGAAATCCCGGCCGCCCGATCCCGTTGCCTAAGGGACCGTCCCGATTATCTTCTGGTATAAGCCAGGGACTAGGGCAGTGCTTTCTACCAGCTGAGCAGCAGTAAGTAGTCGCTCTTGGCAAGGTTCACGTTGTGTCTACGCTGGTAATGATACATATCATGCAACAAATTCAGTATCAACCCAAACAAACTCAATTTAAGGATTGTTTACTTTTGTAAGATGGCATCGCAACCATTTCCTCCACAGGAGCCTTCTGATGCGCTAGAGCTGGAAAAGAGAGCCGGCAGAAGCGACCCATCCACCACGTCTTCCATTCAACATGAACCCGACGGTGAACTTGATGGTAAACAAGGCGCAGAAAAAAAAGCAGCCTCAAGCATACCCCCCTCTACCCTAGACTTAGAGCCCGAATGGGCTCACGGCTTTCAGCTTTTCAATATCTTGACCGCCGTGACGTTCGTTTCTTTCCTCATGCTCCTCGATGGGACCATCGTCGTCGCAGCTGTTCCTCGCATCACCGATGATTTCAATTCTTTGAATGATATTGGATGGTACGGAGCTGCATATCAGCTGGGAAGGTACGTGAATTCGAGATTTTAAACGAGCCAGGTACAATGAGTGAACGCGAAACTGACATGCTTGCAGTGCAGTCTTTCAACCACTTACCGGGAAGATATATATGAAGTTCAAGCCCAAAGTAAGTCAACTTTTCAGATCCTCGTTTCGCTGCCCTTTCTTGGTTCCCTGCTCACTAAGTCTTAAATTAAGTGGACATTTCTGACCTTCTTCATCATCTTCGAAATCGGTTCCTTAATCTGTGGGGTTGCGAACTCATCAAAAATGTTGATCGGAGGACGATTTATTGCAGGCTTCGGAACTTCGGGCATCTTGAATGGGGCCATGCTCATCATCGCGGAATGCGCCCCTATGCACAAGAGACCAAGTATGAGCTAATTCTTTCCTGAACTTGGGCTGTTCAGAAGCTGACACTCGTTACAGCTCTAATCGGCATTGTCATGGGTGGTAAGTCCACCTCTATCTGAGCTGACTGGCATATACTGATCATTACTCCAGTTGCCCAGCTTGGTCTAGCCAGCGGTCCATTATTTGGTGGATTATTGACAGAGTACGCGACTTGGAGATGGTGTAGGTCACCCAACTCGCTTCGCTACTTTTGGGCTTCTAGTAAAGCTAATTGTACAAGGCTTTTACCTCAATCTTCCTGTCGGTGGCCTTGTTGCCGTGATGCTAGTGTGGGTTCGCATCCCCCAACAACACCCCAGGCCTCCTCCTATGTCTGTCGTTCGCTCGCTACATTCAAACCTCGATCTTGCGGGCTTTGCGATCTTCGCTCCTGCTCTCATCATGCTGCTCCTTGCTTTGCAATGGGGTGGTACCACATACGCTTGGAACAATTCTCGGATAATTGGTCTCTTCTGCGGCGCTGGCGCCATGTTCATCCTTTTTCTGCTTTGGGATTACCATAAAGGCGACGCGGCCATGCTTCCATTGTCCATAGCCCGCCGGAGAGCCGTTTGGACGAGTTGCGTCGTCTATGGATTATTCATGGGCAACTTATATACCGCTTCCTACTGGGTGCCAGTATATTTCCAGGGGGTCAAGGGCGCATCGCCAACAATGAGTGGTGTATATATTCTGCCGATGATTATAGCTCACATCTTCGCAGCTCTATCCTCAGGTCCCATTGGTAAGGATGTTGTTTCCCATGGCACGCACTGCTAATGCTTTCACAGTCAATAAATTGGGCTACTACATACCGGTAGCTCTCTTTGGTGCGGTCTTGTTAGCAGTCGGGAGTGGCCTTTTAGCTACCTTCTCTGCTAGTACCTCAACGGGCAAATGTATTGGATACCAGATCCTCTACGGGGCTGGTCGAGGTCTTGGGTTGCAAATGGTATGTTTGATATTACCCATCACAGATCCCAGTTCCCACCTAGTAACATTGGTCTCCTTGGCAGCCACTCATCGCTGTTCAAAACGCAGTGCCACCCCAACAGCTACCCGTCGCCATGGCAATCCTCATTTTCAGCCAATCGTTCGGAGCAGCGGTATTCCTCAGTTTCGCGGAAACCATATTCAGCAACAGTTTTAGAAAACTCATCCCCGAATACGCACCTTCTGTCAATGGTCAAAGTATCATTGCTGCTGGCGCTACCGGGTTTCGAAAAATCGTGTCCGGAAAAGATCTTGCGGGTGTATTAATCGCTTACGGCAAGAGTGTTGATCGCGTTTTCTATATGGCAGCAGGGATGGGAGTTGGCTGCTTCGTCTTCGCGTGGGGAATGGGATGGAAGGATTTGAGAAAGAAGAAGGAAATTTCAAAAGGTTAGAGATTTGATGATTCTGGGGTATGAGGGTTAGACAGCATAACTATGGCGATATAGACTTTGACGACCAAGATTGTATATTTTATGATAAGCACTGTGATGAGATAGAATTTTGGGAAACACTTCCACAGCTCAGTCTTTGGGTATGAAACACATGCTCAGTCTCTGCAATTGACCTTAGTAGAGATACTGTGTCGACAGACTCCTTGTCCCGCGCGTTTTCTTCGGATCTGTCTTTCAAGGCCAAGCACACTCTCGGCCTCGCGATCGTGATCATGCGCCAGTGCTCTGAGATAGGGTAATGGATCGAAGGCAGGTCTTGATGATATCTGGATCTACGTGAAGAGCGACCAATGGAGATCTTCTGAAGTTTCGTAGAATCAGTGACGGGAGTATAGAGTGCTTCAGACAATTTGTCATGATCTGTTCCTTATTATAGCGGAAGAAATTATCTAGCATCATTTGTACAAATCATAGGAGCAACACAATGAGAAAGTTGTTCGTCACAGTCATATTAGCGTCTTGGCAGTCATGTAAAACTCTGCAGATGCTTCCTGAAAAACCAATCAATTCTTCATAATTCTATCAGAAGCCTGATCCCATCGTGGAACATAAATTGTTGAAATTAGAACCGTCAGAACCCTTCATCGAAAAGGTAATAGTCATAAGACAGTACCATGGCCGGCCAAAACCCTCTCTAGATTCTCACATCTTCCTTCGCCTCAGCTCAATCTCTGCATGTTTGGGCGCGACTAGAACAAGCTCTCGCATTTCTAGCAGAGGCTAGGTATTCGTCTTCGCCGGATCGGCCACCCGAAAGTCCCACTTCCTCAAAAGCTCGATCAAAATCACCTTTAATTTATTAGACAGGTTTTATAGTAAGATTATTTGACGTTTATTTAATAATTTATATAGGTCTAGTTATATATTAACCCTAATCTAAATTTACTTAAATATAAGTTATTACTACTTAGCCCTACCTATCTAGGATTTACTTATAAAATCCCTTTTAATAATTATCTATTTATTTATATTATTAATAATAATATATTATAAATATTAATTTTAATAAAGAACTTATATATATAACTACTTTAATCCTCTTTATCCTTAATTTATATTATATTAGTTAAGTCCTACGCTACGCCTATATCCTACTAATTAAGTATTAGAGTAAGGAGTAGAGTCTTAATAATTTCCTACCTAAGTAAATAAAGTAGATATTTAGATTTATTAAAAATAAGATATATTAATTACTTATTTATTTTAACCTTAAAAGTATTAATTAATAATATAATTATTAGCCTAGCTTAAAGCTTACTTTATATCTTATTTTAATAAAATTCTTATATTTATATCCTTTATATAAGTGATTAATAATATTTAACTAGTTTCCCTCTTTTATTTTTATTATAATTAATAATATCTTTAAGTACTTATATAATTATTATAATTCTATCTTATACTAGTATCCTATTCTTAAATATAATAGGATCTAGAGGTATATAAGGGTAATTAAATATATAAGTAAAATATATAAGAGGTCTATAATTTAAGGGTTTATTAATAAAATATTTTAGTACTTCTATTAATTAAAGGAAGATTAAAGGTTCTCTTACTTTATATATAAAAAGGTATATAATATAATATAATTAGGGGTAATATACTTAAATAATCTAATTAATATATTATATAACCTATTTAAGGGAAAGGTAAATAATTTAATAATATTATAAACTTCTAATATATAAGACTAGTTATATTAAGTATTCTAAGGGTAGTAAGTTCTAGATCTATTTAATAATAAAGCTTATAAGTATATAAAATTTATTATATTACTATATATAAACTACCTAAATATATAAAAGAGAAAGTTTAATAGAAGAATAGCTAATATATAAATTATTATTAAGTATAATTTTAGGATAATATAAATACTTTAAGTAATAAATACCTTTAAGTATAAAATAAAATTAGGGTTAATACCTATTAATAATATCTATTAGGTAGTAATATTATTAATAAACTATTTTACTTATTTATAAGGCTAAAATATAATATTTAATTAATTTAAAATAAGGCCTTTAATAATCTATTAATTATTAGTAATTAACTCTACTTAATAATTACTTAGATATATTTCTTTATATTAAGCCTTATAATATAACTAAAGGGATTATAAGCTTATAATTTATATATAATTACCACCTCTAATATTATAATACTATTAGTTTATAGATTATATTACTAATAAAGAGCTTATTATTAAATTTAAGATTATAAAGAAGCTTATAAAGATAAGTTATAAAGTAGGCTAAATTTATAATATATATAAGAAATATAAGAAACCTACCCTTATTAAGTAACATAACCTATTTATATAATTATTATAAAATAGTAAGTATCTTATAAGGCCTTATTTCTTTATTCTTACTTAAAGTTTTTACTTTTATATTTTATTTAGTTTTTCTACTTCTTATTCTAAAATATCCTAATCTTAAGTCGCTTAAATATTAGGGGTTTATACTAATAGTTATTCTATTATTTTATATTATTTTATATATTAAAGCTATAAAATATACCTAAGTATTATATCTACTAGTCTTATAATATTCCTACTATATATTATTAACCCTATTTATACTAAGCTCTTTATTAACTTTTATATAAAAATCCTTTGTAATATTTCTCCTTTACTTACTATTATTATTATTACTTTTAAAGTCTCTACTATTACTTATTTAATTTATATCCTTAATATTATTAAGCCTATTAATATATAATTATATTATACTTATAACCTTTTTATTAGATATCTAGGGACGGCTTAATATATTATTATTTATAAGGATAGTAAGACTAATTTTACTAGTAATATTTTCTAATATTTTTTATATTTATTCTACCTCTTTACTTAGGTACTATTAATATAAGGCTTAATTTATATAAAGTATTTAAATAAAGTCCTCCTAGGCCTCTACTTACTTTTATAATAGAGTTATAAAGGCTTATAACTCCTTATAAAGCGTATTTAATATATTATAAGTCTATTATATTCCTTTAATTAAATATTTAAATTCCGCGTTAATATTAAATTACTACTTATAAATAAGTTCTAGCTTCTTAATTAAGATTAGATCCTAAATACTAGTTATTATAAATATATTAATATTAATAAATAGAGGGGCCTAAAGACTATTTATTAATATAAGCCTATTAATATTTATAAGTATTATTACTAGAGTTATTATATTATAAGATTTAAAGAGTTTTAAACTTTACTTTATAAAATTAATTAAAATAGGAGTTATATCTTAAGTTAGATAAGACCTTTATATTTATTTAAGTCTTTACCTATCCTTTTATAACTTTATCCCCTTATTCTTTTTTTTATTCTATTATTATAATTATTATAATTAATAAATAATATTATTAGTAATATTAACTTTATCTTTAAGATTACTCTTAATACTAATATTACTCTAGTAGCTAGTATTACTCTAGTATTAAAGATTTAGGCTTTATTATTAGTAGGGGGAACCTTTTAATATAATACTTATACTAGAGGGTAATAGTAATATTATTATAAATAAGAGTAAGATAGGTAAGCCTTTTAAGGAGGAGTCTTATTTATTATTTTCTTTATAAGAAGGAATTTTATTAAAACTAATATTCTCTATTTCCCTTATAACCTTTTTACTTTAATAAGTAGAGAGTATATCTTATTTAATATTATAATCTTATATTTTCTCCTTATTTTTTATATTTTACTTCTTTTTATATTTTTTAGCCTAAACTTTAATAGTTATTAACTACTATTAGTTTAGTACTTATATAAGGTTATTATTAATTATTATATATCTAGATCTCTTATTATATTCCTTCTTATATTTATATTATTTAAGTAGTACTACTACCTTTTATTAATAATTATTTTAAGAGTAGGAATAGTAGGTATATATCTTAAAGTCCTATTATATATCCTTTTATTATAAATTTATACTAAAAAGTTTATATATACCTACTTTAATAAGTATATAATTAATAAGTATTATTATCTCCTTAATATTAAGAAGTATTCTTTTATATATACTTTATCTCTTTTACCTACCTCTCTTATACTTCTTATTATAACTATTTAATTATAAGATATCTAAGCTCTTAGTCCCCTTTCTCTTATATCTCCTTAAATATTATAATAGCTTTATATTATATAACCTAGCTTTCTTATAATCTTTCTCTTTATAAGGGGACTTCCGCGGGGTAGGTTAGGAGGAATATAAGGGAAGGATATTATTATTATTAAGAGGTTCCTAGGGTATAAGAGGTATATTTATATAAAGGCTAGTAATAATATCTTCCTACTAATTATATAAATATATAGTAATTATATATTTATTATACTATATTAAGATCTTTAGTTATAAGGATATAAAAGAAGGATCTAGCGTATTAATAATAGTAATAATAAAGGTACTAATACCTAAGATATCCTTAGAAGACTTTAAAGTACGCCTAGAAGATATAAAATAACTATTAATAAGAGTAGAGGAAGGTTATAAGAGGGATAGAATAGATACAAATATAAGTAAGTAATAGATTAACTATAAAGGATATTAGAATAATAGCCTAATTAAGCTATTATTTATATTAAATTAGTAATTTAATAATTAAATTACTAACTTAATAATCTATATAGTTAGTAAATACTATAACCTAATATAGCTATTAACTATTAAATAATATTAAATAATTACTTAAAATTAGGATTATAAAACCTATCTATTTATTAAATTACTAATTTAATATAAATAATAGCTTAATTAGGCTATTATTCTAATATCCTTTATAGTTAATCTATTACTTACTTATATTTATATCTATTCTATCCCTCTTATAACCTTCCTCTACTATTATTAATAGTTATTTTATACCTCCTAGGCGTACTTTAAAGTCTTCTAAGGATATCCTAGGTACTAGTACCTTTACTATTATTATTACTAGTATACTAGATTCTCCTTTTATATCCCTATAATTAAAGATCTTAATATAGTATAATAAATATATAATTACTATATATTTATATAATTAGTAGGAAGATATTATTACTAGCCTTTATATAAATATACCTCTTATACCCTAGGAACCTCTTAATAATAATAATATCCTTCCCTTATATTCCTCCTAACCTACCCCGCGGAAGTCCCCTTATAAAGAGAAAGATTATAAGAAAGCTAGGTTATATAATATAAAGCTATTATAATATTTAAGGAGGTATAAAAGAAGGGGGACTAAGAGCTTAAATATCTTATAATTAGATAATTATAATAAGAAGTATAAGAGAGGTAGGTAGAAGGAATAAAATATATATAAAAGAATACTTTTTAATATTAAGAAGATAATAATATTTATTAATTATATATTTATTAAAGTAGGTATATATAAACTTTTTAATATAAACTTATAATAGAAGGATATATAATAGGACTTTAAAATATATACCTATTATTCCTACTCTTAGAATAATTATTAATAAAAGGTAGTAGTACTACTTAAATAGTATAAATATAAGAAGGAGTATAATAAGAGATCTAGGTATATAATAATTAATAAAGTTTAAGCTAGAAAATATAAAAAGAAGTAAGATATAAAAGATAAAAAGGAGAAAATATAAGATTATAATATTAAATAAGATATACTCTCTACTTACTAAAGTAAAAAGGTTATAAAGGAAATAGAGAATACTAGTTCGAATAAAATTCCTTCTTATAAAGAAAATAATAAATAAGACTCCTCTTTAAAAGGCTTACCTATCTTACTCTTATTTATAATAATATTATTATTATCCTCTAATATAAGTATTATATTAAAAGGTTCCCCCTACTAGTAGTAAAGCTTAAGTCCTTAATATTAAAGTAATACTAACTATTAAAGTAATATTAATATTAAGAGTAATCTTAAGGATAAAGCTAACTCTATTAATAATATTATCTATTAATTATAATAACTATAATAGTAGAATAAGAAAAAGAATAAGGGGGTAAAGTTATAAAAAGATAGGTAAAGACTTAAATAAATATAAAGGTCGGCTAGTAATAAGATCTACCTATATATAGTACTAGCTACGAACCTATTACTTATTAATAGAGTTAAGTAGTCTCTAGTCTAAATATAGTTAGAATAATACTAAGATATTACGTAGTAGTAGAGCTCCTTATATAGAGTTTTTATACGCGTGGTAAGCGCGCCCTTAGTATATATAATAGTACCTACCTTAGTTCCTATTAGCGGCATTAGTTCCACGTATAAGAGATACTAGGTTAAGAGTTAGAAAGTATATTAAGTAGAAAAGTTGGAATAAGTAGGTTAGAGCCGCCCCCCCTAGCTAAGTAGGGACTATAACTACGCGTCGGAGTAGGAGTAGTAACCCTATAACTATAAGTATAGCCGGCAGGATTTTAATATAATCCGCTTATATCTTATAAGTAGATTATTATATAGCTTAATACTAGGAAATAATAATATAACGGCGGCGATAAAGTATATCTATACCTCCTAATATAATTATAATAGCCCCCTCCTACGTATTAGAAAAAGGATACGCGGTAATTCCTAGTAAGAGTATTATAGGCCTTCTACTAGGCTACCCTAGCTAGGGAATATAATAGTAATAAGGGCCTATATATTACAGGTTAAATAATAGAAAAGGATACTACGCTAGCTAGTACTATAAGAGAGGAGTAGCTAGGGTAAGTAGGAAACTAGTAGGAGGGCTAGGGGTATTCTTATATTAGTCGAACTATATAAGGAAGGGTAAGAGGGTTATAAAGGGGGTATAGACCTTTTAGGTAAAATATTATTAAGAAATAGTATAAAGAAGGGGGTGAGGCCTTAATTAGAGAGAAGAGTATATAGATATTAAGATCTAGTACTAGAGATAGTAGATCTAACCCCTCTATATACCTCCTTAGTAGTAGGCCTATTAGGGAGGAGAGGGAGGGAAGCTAAAAACAAGTTAGAAATGCTATTAATAGGCGGAGTTTTTATCCCTCTAGTAGGGTTTCTCCTTAAATAACGGGTACGCTCTACGTACCCCTGAATAGTTACCCTTATTAGCTTTATAACTAGTATAGGAGTATAATTAATTATTATTATTAATATAAAGGTCTTATTTAACTTAAGATATAACTCCTATTTTAATTAATTTTATAAAGTAAAGTTTAAAATTCTTTAAATCTTATAATATAATAACTCTAGTAATAATACTTATAAGTATTAACAGGCTTATATTAATAAGTAGTATTTAAGCCCTTCTATTTATTAATATTAATATATTTATAATAACTAGTATTTAGGACCTAACCTTAATTAAGAAGCTAGAACTTATTTATAAGTAGTAACTTAATATTAACGCGGAACTTAAATATTTAATTAAAGGAATATAATAGATTTATAATATATTAAATATATTTTATAAGGAGTTATAAGCGTTTATAACTCTATTATAAAAGTAAATAGAGGCCTAGGAGGACTTTATTTAAATACTTTATATAAATTAAGCCTTATATTAATAGTACCTAAGTAAAGAGGTAGAATAAATATAAAAAATATTAGAAAATATTACTAGTAAAATTAGTCTTACTATCCTTATAAATAATAATATATTAAGCCGTCCCTAGATATCTAATAGAGAGGTTATAAGTATAATATAATTATATATTAATAGGCTTAATAGTATTAAGGATATAAATTAAGTAAGTAATAGTAGAGACTCTAAAAGTAATAATAATAATAGTAAGTAAAGGAGAAATATTATAAAGGATTTTTATATAAAAGTTAATAAAGAGCTTAGTATAAATAGGGTTAATAATATATAATAGGAATATTATAAGACTAGTAGATATAATACTTAGGTATATTTTATAGCTTTAATATATAAAATAATATAAAATAATAGAATAACTATTAGTATAAACCCCTAATATTTAAGTAACTTAAGATTAGGATATTTTAAAATAAGAAGTAGAAAAACTAAATAGAATATAAAAGTAGAAACTTTAAGTAAGAATAAAGAAATAAGGCTTTATAAGATACTTACTATTTTATAATAATTATATAAATAGGTTATATTACTTAATAAGGGTAGGTTTCTTATATTTCTTATATATATTATAAATTTAAGCTACTTTATAACTTATCTTTATAAGCTTCTTTATAATCTTAAATTTAATAATAAGCTCTTTATTAATAGTATTATAATATTAGAGTTAAGTAATTATATATAGATTATAGGCCTATAATCCCTTTAATTATATTATAAGGCTTAATATAAAGAAATATATCTAAGTAATTATTAGGTAGAGTTAATTATTAATAAATATTAATAGATTATTAAAGGCCTTATTTTAAATTAACTAGATATTATATTTTAGCCTTATAAATAGGTAAAATAGTTTATTAATAGTACTACTACCTAATAGATATTACTAATAGGTATTAGCCCTAATTTTATTTTATACTTAAAGGTATTTATTACTTAATATTATAGAATAAGGTTAGGATAACTACTTAATAGTTAGATAAGGCTACTTAATATATTATTATAACTAGTAGGGTCTAATTAGTATATAAGATAAAAGACGAAGAAGGAAAGATAATAAGATAGGAATATAAGATAGGAATTAAAATACTAAGAATCTAATCTAACTAAAAAAGTATATTTAACTTTAGATAAAAAGGGGTTTACTAAACTTAAAAGGGTTTAATAAATTAATTAGGTTAAGTAGCTAGGTTAGGCTAACTTAGCTTACCTTTTAAAGGCTAAACTCCTATAAAGTATTAGCGGGTATAGCGGGATAAAGATAAAAAAGGTAAAGATATAGAAGGGTAAGGGATAAAGTTTTTAAAGGATAAATCTTAAGTCTATTATAAACCTAATTAGATGGGGTATTAGTAAAAGATTAGAGTCTAAGGTTAACTTAACTTAACTTAGGAGAATAGAGGTAGGAATTAAAGTCTAAGTTATTTTAACTTAACTTAAGATAGTAGATAATAGAAGTTAAAATTTAAGACTATTTTAACCTAACTTAAGAGGATAGATAATAAAACTAAAATTTAAAGCTATCTTAGCTTAACTTAGGATAAATAAAATAGGTATTAAAGTCTAAAACTATCTTAATCTAACTTAAAAAGGTTAATAGGACTAAAGTCTAAAATTATCTTAACTTAACTTAAAATAGATAAGGTAGGTATTAAAATTTAAAACTATCTTAATCTAACTTAGGAAGGTTAATAGGATTAAAGTCTAAAGCTATCTTAACTTAACTTAAGATAAATAAGGTAGGTATTAAAGTCTAAGACTATCTTAATTTAACTTAGGAAAGTTAATAGGATTAAAATTTAAAGCTATCTTAACTTAACTTAAGATAGATAAGGTTTAATAAAGATTAGATAATTAAGTTAACTTAGCCTAACTTAGGATAACTTAGATTTAATAAGGGATTAATTATAAATTAAGGCTAGGGGTTAAGGTATTAATAATAAAGAACCTAATAAGGTAAGATATAAGGCCTAGCGGCTAATAGGTTAGCTTAGTAGAACTTATTAATAGTTTATTAATAATTCTTAAAGAGGTTAAATAGTTCGTAAGTAGAGATATAAGACTCCTAGTTAATAAAATACTTAAGGAGTAGTAGTTAGAAATATTAGTCAAGCTTAGAATTTAGTATACTATCTATATATTAACTATATTCGCTATCTTTAGTAATAATAGAGGTATAAGGTTCTTAGTATTATCTAGGTAGGGGATTCTAGGCTATATATTATAAGAGATTAGTATAGAAGACTAGATAGATTTTTATAAACTTAGGAAGATTAAGTTTAATAGCTAAAGGATTACTAAAAATATATTTAATAAAGAAGAGACCTATACTATAATTATTTAACTTAATTATAGGGCGAGCGGTATTTAGGTTCTTAATATATAATTAAACTAAATCTCCTAGGAAGTAATAAGGGTAAGGACGGTACTTCTAATTAATTAAAGATTTATAAATAACTTAAGTAATTAATATCTCTTCTTAAAAGTAGTTAGTAATATCTTTAAATTTCTTAGTAAACTCTTTAATATTTATTAGCTTTACCCTAGCCTAGGTAGTAAAGTAAGGGGGTAATAGAAGGGGTAGTTTAAAACTAAGGTAAGGGTTTTATCCTAAATTAGCTATAAAAGGTAATACAAGTATAATTATAAAAGGAATATTATTTAAAGTAAACTTAGCTCCTAGTAACTATAATACCTAATTATCTTATATATAATTTATAAAGGCTTAGAGGTAATATTTTATAATAGTATTAGCCCGTTCTATCTAGCTATTAGTTTAAGGGTAGTAACTAGTTAATAGTCTAATATCTATCTTAAGGATTTAGTAAAGATATTCCTAAATATTAGAGGTAAATTATATACCTTAATTAAATATAAAATATTTAAGTACTTTATAAAGTTTAAAGATATTAGTATAAAAGGCGTAAAAAGCTTCTTCTACTTCTATAAAAGTAATAGGGATAAGGTATCTTATCTTAGTAAAATAGTTAATAAAGATAAGGATATAATAGTATATTATTCCTATAAAGGTATTAGGTAGAAGAGGACTTATATAATTTATAAAAATATTACGCTATTAGCGCTTAGGGACGGGTAAGGGATAAAGCTAGCCTTAAAGCTTTTATTTAAAAGGCTTAAAATAGGTATAAGTATAATAATTATAGATAAATTACTTAATAGAATAATATAGGTTTAGCTACTAATATACTCTACTAATTAGCTTATAATAGTTAGTTCTTCTAATATATCTACCTAGAATACTATTATAAATAAGTTAAATAATTTATAAGTAAAGATAAGCTAAGTTTAAGATATATCTTCTATTTTAAAAATATAGGGAACTATCTTATTTTATATATTTAGCTAACTTGATTTTATTATAATAGCGAGCTCTACTATAAAGGGCTTTAAGGATAGAGGGGGTAAATTAATTATTACTCTAGGCTTAATCTTATAAAGTCTAAGTTAAGGTATTTTAAAGGTCTTCTTTAAAATTAATTACTTTTAAATTAAGTTAAGGTTTATAGTTTATAACTTTAAATTCTAGCTTAGGTTCCCTACTTATAAGAGCTAGGGTAATAGGGTAGTAAAGTAAGAGGGTTTCTAGATAGAGCTTTATTAGGTTAAGGTAAATAGTATAATACTATAATTTAACTATCTTTAAGTCTAGGATATACTTCTTTAGTATAATTTAGTATTAATATTAATAATATAGGTTAGAAGTATCCCCCTCTTTAAGGAGGTCTCTTAAATAATAAGTAAAGGAATTAGGTTTAACTCCTACTTTACTAAGATAATAAATAATTTAATAATTAAATTAGGATAGGAATTTACTCTAATAAGCTTAGTGACAGCTAAGTTCTTTAATTAATATTAAATATTTAAGGTTCTTATAATTAGTAATTACCTTAATAAGTTTAAATAAGCCTTCTAGCTTAGGGTACTACTCTTAAAAGGCGTAGATAATAGCTATAAGTTCTTTATTATAAATCTTATAATTATACATAACTAGGTTATACTTTTTAGAAAAGTAAGTTATAAGATAAAGTATACTATTATTATTATACTAAAATAGGATACCTCTTAATATAAAATTAGAGGTATTAATTTCTATTATAATCTTTCTATTAGGATTATAATAGCGGAGGATAATATTAGAGGTAAAGGCTTTCTTTAAAATATTAAAGGTATTTTAGTAATCTTTATTCTAAAGGTAGGGTATATCTTTATATATTAGGTAAGTAAGTAGTATAGCTATTTTATTATAACTATAAATAAACCTCTTATAAAAGTTTATAAAGCTAAGGAAACTTTAGATATCTTTAATATTAACTAGGGTTAGCTAATTAATAATAGTATTAACTTTAAATAGATCTATCTTAATTCCTTTAGTAGTAATAATTAGGCCTAGGTAGGGAATCTATTAAATATAAAACTTATATTTAGTAATATCTACTTAAAGTCCTACGGCCCTTAATTTTTAAAGGATATACTTAATATAGATTTTATATTCTACCTCTAATTTATTATAAATTAGAATATTATCTAGGTAAGTTATATAGAAATTATTAAGATATTCTTAGAGGGTATTATTAATATAATATTAAAATAAGGTAGGACTATTATAAAGTCTAAAGGGTATAATAAAATACTTAAATAATCTAAAATAGATATAAAAGGTTATAAGTTCTTTATCTCCTTTATAAATTAAAAGGTAATTAAAAGCTAATATAATATTTAGCTTGATAAGTACCTTAGCGCGGCTTAGGTAATTTAAGGTCTTAGTAATAAAGGATAAAGGATAGTAGTTCTTAATTATAATAATATTTAAACTATAATAGTTAATATAAAAGTAGAGGCCTCCTCTAGGCTTCTTAATAAACAGGATAAAGGATATAAATTAAGACTTACTAGCTTAGATAAAGCCTTTAGTAAGGTTATTATTAAAGTATTAGCGGAGTTTATTAGTTTTATTACGGCTTATATTATATAAGGCGGTAGCTAGGGGCTAAGTACCTTCTCTAAAGTTAATAATATAATTATAGAAGTAGTACTTTAATAGGGTATTAATATCCTTTTTTAAAAAGACGTCTAAGAATTTATAATAATACTAAGGGAGTTTAATAGTAGAATTAATATTTTTACTCTATTAATAAGCTTCTAAATCTTTTTAAATAGTAGTAGTAGTAAGATAAAATTCCTTTTTTATCTTTTATATAGCTAGGCTATAATTACCTTTATAAATACTAGGTTTTCTAGATTAGGATAAGGTAAAGACTTTTCTTTAAATAAGGGAATTAAGATTCCCTATAATTAGATAAAGGGATTAAAGTTTCTAAATCCTAAAGTAATAATTAATTTTATTAAGGGTAATATTAAATACTTTTATATTTTTAAATTAACTAATATAATTAAATATATAGGCTCTAATTTTATAAATATCTAGGTAGATTAGGGGTTTTTAGATTTATTAAGTATATCTTTAACTAGATATCTAGTAGGATAAGGGACTTTAATACTTAATTTTAAGATTATAGCCTTTTTAATAGGCTTAATTAATTTAACTAGGAAGGTCTTCTTCTAGATTTAATATAGGTATAAGTAAGTCTAATACTTAACTTAAGACTTAAAATAGAGATCAAGGTAACTTAAACTAAGTTAGATCTAACTTAAGTTAAGTTAAACTAGGGCGGGGTAACTCCCTTTAAGTTAGGCTAGGAACCTCCTTTTAAAGTAGACTAATTAACTCCTTTTAAATTAGATAAAAAACCTCTTTTTAAGGTAAGTTAAATAACTCCTTTTAAGTTAGATTAAGTAACTCCTTTTAAATTAAATTAAATACCTCCTTCTAAGGTAAGCTAAGAACTAATAAATCTTAAATTTATATTAGGGATTAAAACATAGATAACTTCTTTTAAGTTAAGGTTAAATTAAATAACTAGGTAGTTTAAAGCTAAGACTAAGACTACTAATCTTTAAACTCCTAAATATTTTAAAATTCTTTAATAGAAAGGAATTCTTCTTCCTTCTTAGTAATAGCTTAAACTATAGTAGGCTCTAAGTAATAATAGCTAAGGTAGAAGGGCGAGGATAAAGATAAAGTATTTAATCTAAAATCAATAGAAATAGAATAGTAGTAGAGTTATAAATAACCTAGGACTATTAAGTAATACTTTAATCTTATAATATATATAAAAAGTCTCTTAATATAAGTATTAAGTACTAATATTATTTTTATTATATAAGTAATATTACTTATAAGCGTAGGTTATCTATTAAACCCTTAGAGGTAATAGGGGTATCTAATTAGATATAAGGGAAAGTAGTATTATTACACGAATATCTTATTAATAAAAGTATAAGTAGAAGCTTTATAATTAATAAAGATAAGAGTTAATATTTTAAACTAAGCTTAATATAAAGTACTTAAGATAATTATATAACTATCTTAAAATATTAGATTAATCTTAAATAGCTCTAAAGTAAAATAGGTAGAAAACTTCTTATATAATTATAAAGGAGGCGAGAATAATAAGGCTAAGAGGTAGGAGGAAATTAATAAAATAGAATTAAGTCCTTATACGCGACTTTATATAGGGACTAGGTATTTTCTAATAGGAGGGGTACCCCCCTATTAATATTAAAGGTATTATTAGTATTTATAAAATATAAGACCCTTAGCTTACCCTTATTAGGATATTCCTAGGTAGTCTTACTAAGGTATTAGAGTTTATAATAGTAGTATAGCTTCTACTTATTATAAATATCTTTAACTCTAGGCGTCTAAAGTCGCTAACTTTAAATATAAGTTATAACTAAACTAAGGTCTATAAGTTTACCTCCTAGGAAAGGTATAATAGACGTAGGGGCTATAAGAATAATAGGAAGGAATAGGGTAAACTTAAGCCTTATAAGATTATTAAGTATAGGCGAGTTCTTCCTTAAATTATAACTTATACTTATAAAAGTTTTTATTTTAGTTAAAATATTTACTTATCTTAATATATAATACTTAAGTTATTAGATTTCCTTATTAATTTTTAAATAGGCTTAGACCTACTCTTTAAAGTTATATAATTTTATTCCTATTAAAGTTTACTAGGATATAGTATTAATTTAGGTAGTATAGTTAATATTCTTCTTTAAAGTATTAATTAGGGAGGTTAATTCTATCTAGGAATATTCCTTCTTTTAAGAGAAAAGGTTATAATATTTATTAAAGCTTAAACTATCTTATTTAAAGGTATTATAAAGATAGGTATAAGTATCTTTAATTTTAAATAGGTTATTATAAGTCTTATAACGCTTCTTTTACTAGTCCTTAAAGCTAATTAGGGTATAGAGCCTATTAATATAATATTAGCTTATAATATTATAAGCTTTCTTCCTAATAATAAGGTAATTCTTATTATACTTAATTTTCTTCTAATTAATTAGATACTAATTATAATTCGCGTATATTTTATAAATAAGACTTTATTCCTATATATCTAACTTATTTATATCCCTATTATATTTAATAATATTAGGGAGCTTCTTAGATTTAGAGATAGGAATAGCGGGAATAGTAAAGGTAGGAGGAGGGGTATAAGGTACTATTATATAATACTTAAGTGAAGGTATTAGTTATTATAATTAAGACCTATAAGTCTATAACTAAGTTCTAGGCTTAGGGAGGAGGAGACGGGTTTTTAGCTATTATAAGAGTATTAGTAGTAGAGGTAGTAGTAGTAATAGCCTATTATTAGAAGTTCTTAAGGTATCTTAGGAAAGTAACGGGGTTACTACTTATTTAAGTAAATAGCGCCTATATATACTCCTCTTTATAGGTAGGTTTAATAGAATTCTCTATTCTAGGTTAATAACTAGGATTACTAAGGATTAAGGACTTAATTTAGTATATAGAAGTACTATTAGGAAGGTAGGTCTTTTATAATATTATAAAATAAGGTTAGGATAATTACTTAATAATTAAATAAGGCTACTTAATATATTATTATAACTAGTAGGGTCTAATCTAGTATATAAGATAAAAGATAAAAAAGGAAAGATAGTAAGATAGGAATATAAAGTAGGAACTAAGATACTAAAAATCTAATCTAAATAAGAAAGTATATTTAACTTTAGATAAAAAGGGGTTTACTAAACCTAAAAGGGTTTAATAAACTAATTAGGCTAAGTAGCTAGGTTAGGCTAACTTAGCCTAACCTTAGCTAATCTTATACTATAATACTTAAAGTATTTATATTATCTTAAAATTGTATCTAATAATAATTTATATACTAGTTATTTTTTTTATTAAACTTTCTCTTTTATATATTTAAGTAGCTTATATATAATAATATAATAAATTTTATATACTTATAAGCTTTATTATTAAATAGATCTAGAATTTATTACCCTTAGAATATTTAATATAACTAGTCTTATATATTAGAAGTTTATAATATTATTAGGTTATTTACCTTTCCCTTAAATAGATTATATAATATATTAATTAAACTATCTAGGTATATTACCCCTAGTTATATTATATTATATACCTTTTTATATATAAAATAAAAGAACCTTTAATCTTCCTTTAATTAATAGAAGTACTAAAATATTTTATTAATAAACCCTTAAATTATAAACCTCTTATATATTTTACTTATATATTTAATTACCCTTATATACCTCTAGATCCTATTATATTTAAGAATAAGATACTAGTATAAGATAAGATTATAATAATTATATAATATTTAAGGATATTATTAATTATAATAAAAATAAAGGAGGGAGACTAGTTAAATATTATTAATAACTTATATAAAGGATATAGGTATAAGAATTTTATTAGAATAAGATATAAAATAAGCTTTAAGCTAGGTTAATAATTATATTACTAATTAATACTTTTAAGGTTAAAATAAGTAAGTAATTAATATATCTTATTTTTAATAAATTTAAATATCCGCCTTATTTATCTAAGTAGGAAATTATTAAGACTCTACTCTTTACTTTAATATTTAATTAGTAAGATATAAGCGTAGCGCGAGACTTAGCTAATATAATATAAACTAAGGATAAAGAGGATTATAGTAGTTATATATATAAGTTTTTTATTAGAATTAATATTTATAATATATTATTATTAATAATATAAATAAATAGATAATTATTAAAAGGGGTTTTATAAGTAAATCCTAGATAGGTAGGGTTAAGTAGTAATAGCTTATAATTAAGTAAATTTAGATTAGGGTTAGTATATAACTAGACCTATATAAATTATTAAATAAACGTTAAATAAACTCACTATAAAACCTGTCTATTATCTACAAAAAAACGACCGGGACAGGCATGGTTTCTGTAGCCCCAAGTCAGTGACTCAGGTGAAGACGTCACGAAAAGATACTTGTTCTCCTTTCCGGCCATCTGACGGAGCCTGTAGAACCGGAAGCCGTCGAATTCGTGCGGAGACTTGTTTTCGGATGGGTTGTATTCCGGGGAGAAGGTTTGGGTTTGGGGAGACATGTGGACGCCTCCGGAGTTGAATGCGATGCGGGTTTCCTTCGGGAGTCTATGCCCTGTGGAAAGCGTCATGGGGTCCATGACCATGCGCAGATTGGTGACTTGTGTTATATGTCAGACTTTTGCTTGTTCGACTATTGTGAGAGTCACCTTACTGGGATTTTTGGAAAATCTATACTCTCCTTGATGAAACTGTCCAGCTTCCAGAGTTTCGCTAGACTCGATTGCTTGAACCTCAAGACTCCATTTTCATCTTCTTGTACGTCATCTTGTTTGATGACTTCCTCGATTTCATCTCTCAATGGCTGTGTGTAACTTGGTCTTGCAGCCAGGTCCAGGACGATGAAAACAAAGGCATTTGTAGTAGTGTTGATAGCAGCGAAAGACACTTTTGATAAGGGCTAAGCTTTCACATTCGTCCATTGGATTATCAAGAAAGAACCATATATACTTACAACTAACTTGGGTTCTTGCTAGAACTTCAGCATCGGCAGTGTCCAGTCTTTTGAGCAGCCACTTCATAAACGATCCTTCACTCTCACCATCTTCGGCCTCCATATCCCTCTTTTCCTCATCATAGAGGGGTCGTGTGGTGGCGGAAGTTTCCAAGACACTGTTGCTGATGACCGGTTTTAACATTTCAGCCATGCGTGATATCTGCCGGTTTGCAGCTCGTATCTCTGGAAGAAACGGTCCAACAACGGGTTGCATGAACGTGGGCCACCACTTGATAGCATCTCTTGCTAACACATTGTCTACTGCGAGCCCAAGTGGCAGATTGTTCCACTCATCATCTCGGGTGAAGCGTGGTCCGACAAAGACGCCACTGACAAGTCGTGCAACTATAAGAGTAACGGATCGGTGCAGACGAAAAGTCTTCCAGTCTTCAGAGTGTCCGAACTCCTTCTCGAAAACCCAGCTTATTTTGTCTTCGACCTGGCCCAGCGTACTCGCCATATTTCGATTTAGATCGAATCTCAGAGCCTGATTTAATACTTGTGAATTGTAAATACATTGCTGCCAAGTAAATCCCCTCTAGGAGCTTCACTGACAAATCCGACTGGTTTGACAGTGGCGTTGGAGCACTACGAAGACTGAAAGTTCTGTCTTTGGCTAGATTTTCTTGCCACGGAAATCATGGCCATGTCTCGAATCATCTCAATTCATGGCAGACATAAATACATTTCTCTCGGAAGTAGTCGAAATATGCTGACTACGACGAAATCGAGACAACATGCCATGCCACGTTGGGATCAGTAGATAGAGAATCTTACAGTGGTTTCTATAGGGTGACTTTTGGTGGTGGGAATGAATTCGTGCGTATCTCGGCTGATGTATTAATGAAAAATATGCTCTACAGAACCACAGCTGGAGTGAGATTTCTGCAAACCTAAAAGAGAGGAGGCAGACTGAGCAGGTGCCGTACCCACGTGAGAAATGTTGAATGAATTCTACACTCGAACAGCCTCTTATGGCTTCACGAGAATCTTCCCAGTAGTCTTCCGCCCCTCAAGATCTTGATGGACCCTCACAATCTCCGAGAGCGGATACGTGTCGTGGATCCTGACGTTTGCCTCGCCCTTCGTGATGGTATCGAAGAGCTTTGCGCACCACGTGTTAAATTCCTGCGGCGTACCGACGTATCTCATCAGCGAACACTCGCCGGGTCCCGCGAACCTTACGTTTTTCGCAGCTAGCTTCGCAGGTGAGATAGGAAGCGGAATTCCAGACTATACACTTAGAAACTTACCCGGTTGAGGATATCATAGGGGATCCACTCACAGCCGCGCCGAAAGCTGCGATGGTCCCACCCTTCGCCACAACGTTCACATTGTTCTCCGTCTGATCCTTCCCAATACTGTCATATACGACATTTACCCCCTGGCCCCCCGTAATCTCCTCGACTCTCTTCACAAGGTCCTTTTCTTCCTTAATATTAATCATGAAATCCGCCCCGTTCTCCATAGCAAGCTTCATCTTCTCCGCCGTACTCACCGTGCCAATCGTCTTCGCGCCAAGAGCCTTCAATAGTTGACACAACCACAGCCCTACCCCTCCAGCAGCAGCATGGACAAGCACCCAATCGCCCTTTTTCACCTGGTAAATCCTGTGAGTAAGGGTCAGGGCGGTAAGGCCTTGCATGAGTGCTGCGGCAGCGACGCCAGGTTTGACATCGGACGGAACTACATAAGCCGTCGAGGCAGGAACAGCGGTATACTCTGCGTAGCCACCGATGGCGAGCCAACCGACCCGATCGCCGACTTTGAGATCATTGACGCTTCCGGGACCGGTAGAGAAAACTGTGCCCTCTGCTTCGCGGCCGATAATTCCGCCTGGAGCAAAGCCCATCATCCCGATGCGCCAATATCTGATGGCAGGTTAGGAAATCGGACTGTTGAGGATTTAGGAATGGGAGAAGGGCAACAAACACATCGACGTAATTGATGCCGATAAAGTCGTTCTTGACCAGGACCTCGCCATCTCGCGGAACAGGTACCGTTAAATCGGTCTTGTATTGCAGAACTTCGGGCCCGCCGAAGTTTTTCATCTGAACACCTTTCATAGTTTTGGGAATGGAAACAGAAGCCATCGTAGTATGTAATCGAAGTTGTGATAATCGTGTTGAAGATCGGAGAGTTGAAGTGAAGAGTGGTATGGTCAGAACTCGTATAAAGTGTCTTGCAAACATGTGTTACTACATTCAATGTTGAATTGGGGAACTTGGGGTTATTATATATGCAAGGAAACCTAAGTCTTATCGACGTTCGAAACGGAATCGGGCACAATTCCAGACTCCGTGCTCCGAGAGCCCTGAAAATGGGATGACGTTTGACATGTAGGTAAGCGAGGGTGAGTGGAGAACAGGCACTTGCCTCTGTCCCTCAGCCGTGCCTTATGTACCTGATACCTCGCTACAGCGCCACCTCATTAGGATTAGTAATAGAGCTAGGCCCCTTCAGGCTAGTCTTAATACTAATAATTAGTTTATAACTCCCGAGGGTCGGTCTAAAAAGTCGTGTCCGGTATTAGTAGCAATTTTGGAGAGGACACCGGACACGACTTTTTAGA
>JAABUM010001754.1_pt1 | contig 31179 bp, 22 predicted proteins | sample 5559161 | NCBI WGS metagenome assembly JAABUM01 (sample SAMN10711868, study PRJNA513369) | rock metagenome | isolation source: Antarctica rocks | place: Antarctica: Victoria Land, Siegfried Peak nord
CATCACGCTAGCGCGGTGGGAACTGGGAGTGGGGGGCCGGCGGGGCGAGGTTCGCGGTCGGCGGCTGCGCCGTGAACCCGATGACCGCACAGTTGATGTCGACGCCCGCGGAGCCGTACGGTTTGGGTAGCCCCGTGGCCGGGTCGACACCCGTCAGCAGGTCGGGCCGGGTCGCGGCCAGGTTGAAGACGACGTTCTCGTCGATCTGGCGCGTGTTGAGTCCCAGGCGCACCGCTTTGGGGGTCCACAGGCCGAGCTGCGCGTCCCACAACGGACTGTAGGCATCGGCATGCCGGGGGTCGCTCAGGGTCGGGACATCGCCGAACACGTTGAGGAGGTCGCCGCCGTTGCGCAGGGCGGTGATCAGGGCCGTGTTGGCGGCCGAGGCGTCTTGCGCCGCCAGGCCGTCGACGACCAGATGCACGAACCCCTGGGCCTGGGCGTTGTTGACGCCCGTCTGGCCGTTGATGAAACCGAAGAGCCGCTCACGGGCGGACCCCAGGAAGTCGTCGCCGCCGTTGTACGGCGCGCGGTCCAGCGCGGGCACATAGGTCGCGCGTTCCAACACCGCGGTGAGGGGCTGACCGGCGTCCGTGCTCAGGTAGAGGATCGGCTGGCCGGCGTCGAACCCTTTGACGAAAAGCATGTCGACCCACGACTCCAGGAACTGTCCGGACGGTGACGTCGCGGGCGCGATGTGGATGCCGAGGACCCGATCGGCCGTGTCGGTGTGATGGACGACGTCGAAAGGACCGTCGCCGGTAGCCACGATGGGGGCGCTGTAGACGGTCGGCGACCCCGCGATCCGGATGAAGGGGCTATAGCCTGGGCCAGCCACGGCGCCGGGCTGAAGTTTCGCGAGGGGGAAGCCGTGCGGTCCGGGGACCGCCACCCGCGTGGGGCTGAAATCGGGCGCGCCCTGGAAGTGGACCGGCGCTAGGCCGAACGGATTCTGCTTCGGCGTCGGGCTCCCGAGGGTCACCGTCTGCACACAGGCGGCACAGCCAATCCCGATGTTGGCGAGCTTGGGCGCATAGTTCACGCCCAGGTCGTGCGCCGCCCCGACGTCCGAGGAATCCATGAGGACATACCATACCCTCTTCCCATGCGCATCGCCGGGGTACAGCGGCAGGCGCACCGTCTCGTTGCTGAGATTGACTTGGATGGCGCTCTCCTCGAACAGGTGGTTGCGAGGCAGCAGGCCGGTCATCTGTCCCAGTCCCGCGGCCATGCCCGGACGGGAGGGGTTGTGAGCCAGCGGGGCTCCGCCCGCGACGGCGCCACGCGCGGGGATGGTGAGCGCGAGAGTGAGCGCCACGCCAGCCGCCAGCACGCGTTTTGAATGGGATATCCGTATCATTGGAGTCTCCTGTACTTCTTGTCCCACGTCGGGGCTTGTATGAGCGACGCCAAAATGGTGCCTACTCTCGATCATAGCGCGAGGGTCTTACGCAGCCATGACAAACATTACGGAAGGATTACAATTTGCTTATCATTTGTGAGCGCGTACAAATAAGGTCTCCGCGATCGACGGGGGAGGAACTGGGTCGCTCCGAACCACCGAGATCCTCCCGCCCTCGCCTGTCGTACCGCTTTTCGTCCTAGCTCGGGTCGCTCGGGTTGTCGAAGCCGTCGTACGGGACGCCCAGATAGGGGAACGTTGATAGGTAGGGCGCATTGACGTTGGCTGTGGTCAGACCATCGGTGAACACAGTGGCCGCTGGGTCCGGGACGTAGGTCTTGTCGACCAGCACGTACGTGAAGCCGGCGAGGACGCGCAACTCGATTGTGAACACATCGTCCTTCACCCGTCGGCCGTTCGGGAAGCCGGCAAAGTCACCGTTGATTATGCCGTACGGATTCTCGGCAGCGAAGGGCTTCGGAGGAACCGCCATGTTCAGCCGCAACATATCCGCAATGAGCGGGCCCGTGTAATTCTGGACACCGGGAACGAACCCGGTTGGTATCCCGGTGAGCAAGATAGCGACCACATCCGCGCGCACCGCGGTCAGAGTCGCCAGATGCGGGAACGATGTGGGATAGAAGATCGGAAGCCGTTTGGACACTTCGGGGTGTTGTGCGTACTTCAGGAACTGGCTGTCATCGGCGGGCGTCAAGGCGTTCCACCGGTCCTTGTCCCCTACGGGGACGATGGCCTCGTTGAACAGAGGGTTGCCGAGCCGCGAGACCTGCACCCAGGGTCCGTGGCTGGTCTGCTCGCCGTCACGTTCGTTACCCCCGTCACGCATCGTGACCTTCTGCCGGCTCGCCGTGGCCCACACACCGACGACGGAGCGCGGGTCAGCCTGATCCACGGGCACGGAGCCGTCGCGCGTGAGCGCGGTCTGGGGCACCTCGATCGCGATGCTGTGGACGTTGAGCCGGTTGGTCCCGTTGACCCCTGGCTCGGAGGGAGGCACCGGTATCATATGCATGCTTTGGAACGGCCGCACATCCAGCAAGTCGAAGACCGAGCCCAGATCCACGTAGAAGCCCTCCGCGCGCTGCCCAGCGAAGACCGTCTCACCACTCGTCAGGGTATGCACGGCTGCCTGGGCCAAGGCGGGATAGTTGGGCGTGGAGCGCACCCCCACGTTGCAGGGCGGGCAGGCCAGATTGCTGCCCAAGGTGGTCGTCCCGGCATCGGTCACCTTGGTGACCGTATAGACCTGCCGGATATTCCAATTGGGATCGGTCAGCGAGGTGATCGGGGCGGTGTTGTACAGGAAGGTGTCCGGGTTTTGCAGCGTCGTCTGGAACTGGAACTGATAGGTGACGTCGGGCCGCCCATCTCCGTCGTTGTCGACGTTGATCTCATAGAGGACGTCATTCCCGAACTCGTAGAAGTTGGGGCCGCCAGCCGGCCCTTCCAACGGGATGTAGTTGGCGATCAAGATGACGGTTTTGATCGTCGGGTCTGGATTCACGAAGGCGTACACGTCGGTATTGTCCGCGACCGGGTCCTTGGCAATCTCGAGGGCTTCACGGTGTGATGACATTTGTCTTACCTCCCTTTGGACGTGCTAGCGTGTGTAGAGGCGCCGTTCCGCGCGCCCCTGGCCTGCCACAGGCGCGCGGCGAGGGCGCGATCGGTATAGGTGAACTCCTCGGCGCCGGCGAGCACAACCATCTCGCCGGCGGCGGGGTTGCGCACATAGACGACGAAGGGTGCAGCCGTCAGTGCGTCTGTCTCGGGGGTCGCGGCCATCGGGGGCCGCGTGGCGGCGGCCGCCACGCTGGGCAGGGCGGCCAGCGCGCCAACCGCGACCGCTCCTACGGATGTCTTCTTGAGGAAACCGCCTCGCGTCAACTTTGCCATGATCTTTACCTCGCTAGTGACTATGTGGGTTCACGTTGATGGCGCGATGAAGGCGCGTCGTCCTAAGGTTTGGGGCGTATCCCCATCGATCTCGTTTACTATGCTGCGTCCTCTCCTGTTGCTATAACCAGCCCGAAGCCCAGCGGATTCGCGGGGCGGTCCATGATTGGGTGATCCGTAACCTATCTTCGAGCATAGCAATGGTCATCTTACAGAGTGGTGACGAAGGTTACGAAAGCATTACAACTTCACAACGTCGAGCCTCTTCGTCCATGCGGCGTTAGCGGGCGGCGAGACCGTAGCCCATCGCGGGTGAGAGCGCGTTGGCGCCAGGTAGTGGCGAGAGGCTCCCGTCTGTGTTGACCTGGAAGGCGCTGATGTTCCCCGTGGTGAAGTTGCGCACGTAGAGAAAGCGGCTATCGATGCTCAGCGCCTCGTCGTTGGCCCGGCCTCCGGGGTCGACCTGGCCGGCGACGGGGTTGAGTAAGGTGAGGCTGGCATCGCTGCCAACACTGTAACTGGACACCGTGTCGCTAAAGAAGTTCGACACATAGGCGTATTGCTTATCGTTGGTGATCACGACCCAACAGGTGTCGTCTTGTCCATCGCGCACATCCGGACTCACCGTCTGGAGGAAGCCCTCGTCCGTGACGATATACGATGTGGCGCTGCCCTGACCGGGTCCGGCCTGGAAGCCCTGGGCGACGATCACCTGACCCGCCGCGCCGCGATCGGTAAAGGCGAAGCCGAACGGCGCGACGCCTGAATTGGCGTTCGGCATGGGCGGGCCGGCTAGCCCGGTCTCCTGATCGACACGGTACGTATCGATGACGTTCGCATTCCGTTCTGTCACCAGGAGCAACCTACCTTTTGGATCGAACTGCACCTGAGCGGCGCCGGCCACGGGATTGCCACTCAGCGGTTGCGCCGATCCGGGTAACGGCGTCAACTCTCCACGTGGGCCGAGGGTGAAGCCTGCGATATTGGCGACGCCGCCCATGCCGCCGGGTAAGGCGCCCGCGTTGAGGACGTAGAGCAGGTCGTCGTGGACGGTCACACTGGTCGGCCGGCTGCCGCCCGACGGCGCTCGACTGACCAGCGTGAGTCCATTGTCCTCCACGGCAAGGACGGAGACGTCGTTACTACCCGGATTGACCACGAACAGCAACTGGTTGCTGTCCAACGCACGGTCGGCACCGGGACGACCGCTTAGGACCAGGGCGTTCTGGGACTGATCGAAACCACCGCTGCCCCGGCCACCGGTGGCGAACGTACCCGCCAGGGTCAGGCTACCGTCGGGGGCGCGGTAGAAGGCGACCACGGCGTTACCGGTGATTTGATTGGTCATCGCGTACACGGCACCGGCGTGGAGGTTCATCCCGTCCGCGGCTTCGGCCGTCTGCGTCAGGAAGCGGCCGCCGAGGGCCGATATGGCCAGCGCACCCGCGCCGACGGCCAGCGTTCCCTTGAGCACGTCGCGTCGGCTGTAGGTTTTATCGCGGTTGTTGGGCTCTACTCGATCGATGTCGTTTGTCATGCCACGGCCTCCTTATATGACCCGCCCGAATAATCGGCGTCCGGGCGGCGCGGTCCACCAGCGGTTTACTACACGGGTGTAGCCGCAGGACCTACCTTCGATCATAGCCTCGGTCGTCTTACAGAGTGGTGACGAAGGTTACGAAAGCATTACAACTTCACAACGTCGAGCCTCCTCGTCCGCGCGGCGTTAGCAGGCAGCGAGACCGTAGCCCATCGCGGGCGAGCGCGCGTTGACGCCGGGCAGCGGCGGGAGCGTGCCGTCCGGGCTGACCTAGAAGGCGTTCTGGCCTACGGGGAGGGCAACGTCGACGCGTCCGACGCGCAGACCGGCTGGCGGCTCTGGCCGTTCCAGACCGGGGCCAGGGGGGATCGTCGACAGCGGGTTGGGGTTGACCGGGGCGCGGACCATCGTCACGGGGCACGGTGGGTCTATCGTGGCGGAGAGCGCGAAGGGCGCGGGCCCGACCGTCACCCTGTCCTTTAGCCCCAGGCGCGAACGACGGAGACGCGTAGTGGCCGCGCCACGGCGGCACACAGGCCAGTGATCGTCGCGGGGCAGCACTCCGGTGGACGTGCACTCGACGGAGGTATACACTGGGGGGACCGCACGGCGGCTGAGCCCCTGACACACGTCGCGTCCCCGATGGGCGTGGAAGGGAGAGACCATGGCCCTGGATGCACGTCCGAGCCCGCGCGAGGTAGGCGCGTGGTTGGTCAGCGACGTGAGCGAGGCGGCGTTGGCCGTCTGCATCGCCACCTTGCAGGCCGATCCCAATGGGGGGCATCGCGCGAGGCGACGGCGATCATTGGGTGCTGGAGTTGCGCTACATGCCGGCCGGTGAGACTTATCATCTGCGGCTAGTGTGGGTCGGCCAGACCGGTCGGGAGGGGTGGTGGCGGCAGGAGGGCGTCGTCTGACAACGACGTGGGGTCCCGCTCACCCGATCCAGCGCGCCACGATCGCGGACAAGTCGGCGACCGCGAACGGTTTGGGTAAGCAATCGTCGTGGAGCATCCCCACCGGGACCTGCGCGCGTGTCACCCCCGTCGACATGCACACGATGGGGATGGCGACGGTAGCGGGGTCGGCGCGCAGGCGTCGGCTGACCTCGGGCCCATCCATCCCCGGCATATTGATGTCCAGCAAGATCACGCCCGGTTGCCCGCGGCGCGCGGCGTCGATCCCCCCAGCCCCAATGGCGTGCCGGACGCGGTAGCCGTCGCCTTCCAGCACGTCCTGGATGAGGCCCGCCGTGGCTAGTAGCCTGTCAAGCGAACTATGCACAGTTGCCGCACGCTGTTGAAGGTCGGTGTACTGCCAAGACGACGCTTGACGGACTACTAGGTCGTCATCGATGACCAGGATGATTCCTGCGCGCGGCATCGTCCCTCCTATTTGGCAGGGGCGCTCCAGGGGCCGGACTCTCTGTGGCTCTGCCGGCATGATGCGTACCGTACCGGGGATGGCCGGCGACGCCCGAAAATGGCGCCTACTCTCGATCATAGCGCCAGGGTCTTACGCAGCCATGACAGAGGTTACGCAAGGATTACCGTTTTCTCGGTTACTGTGACACTGCCGGCAGCGTTACCTCGACCGTTGCCCGCGCCTGCTCCACGATCCGCTCAAGCGGCAGCGCATGGCCCTCCATCCATGCCCCCGTGAAGGAGTCAACGCCCAGTGCCGCGCGTACAGTGGCCACATCATGCTCGAAACGAGCCTGGTCGACGGGTGACAGGGCGTGACCGTTCGCGTCACGCCCGGCCGCGACAGCGCCGTAGAGGCGCGCGGCCTGTTCTACCTGCCCCTGCCGATTGATCAGATCGGCCACGTCCTGTAGACAGGCGATGACCTCCGACTTGTCGCCCAACCGCCGGTACAGCGCCAGGCTCTCCGCGTACAGGCCGGCCGCATGCCTATAGTCGCGCTGCTCGCGCGCCAAGCGGCCTAGATTGGTGAGCAGGAGCGCAATACCCCACGTATCTCCTACCTCCCGCATCAATGCAAGGCTTTCTTCCGACAGCGCGGTTGCGCGCCCGTAGGAGCCCTGCTCGCGCGCGATGTCCCCCAGGTTGCTGAGCGTGGCGGCGATGGCCAGTTTGGCGCCCAATTCCCGCGACAGGGCCAGGCTTTCCTCGTACAGATCCACGGCACGTTCGTGGTCGCCGCACAATGCGACGTTGCTCGCCAGGTTGTGGAGCGAGGAGGCGATCGCCTGTTTGTCCGCCAGTTCTCGTCGCAGCGCCAGGCTTTCCTCATGCAGTGCGATCGCCCGCACACAGTCGCCCTGATAATAGGCCAACACGCCGGCCGCGTTGAGCGCCTTCGCCTGGGCCACCATCGATGGGCCGCTGGGTCCTGTCACGGCCAGCGCTAGCAGGCCCTCCAGCCACCCGCGCCCTTCGCGCTGGTAGCCGCGCGTATACCAGAACCGCCATAGCGCCCCCGCCAGGCGCAACCCCGTTTCGATCTCCCCGCTCTCCCGCGCCCACCGTAGCGCCGCCCGCAGATTGTCCCCGTCGTCCTCCAGCCGCTCCAGCCACATCCCCTGCGTGGGCCCCGTCAGTTCGGGTTCCGCCGCCTCGGCTAGCGCGAGGTAGTATCCCGCGTGCCGTCGCCGCGATTCTTCCTCGTCCCCGCTTTCCGCCAACCGCTCCAACGCGTACTCCCCGATTGTTTCCAGCATCCCGAAGCGCGGTTCCCCGTGCCCCCCCACATCCATCCGTAGCAGGCTCTTGCTCATCAACGATGCCAGCCTGTCCAGCACGGTGTCCTGACGATCACCTGCCGTCCCGCGCACCGCTTCGGCCGCCTCGAGGGTACAGCTCCCCACGAAGATGCCCAGCCGCGCGAACAGCGCTCGTTCGTCCGCATCCAGCAGGTCGTAGCTCCAGGCGATGGCGGCGCGTAGCGTCCGTTGCCGCTGCGGCAGGTCGTGCGCCCCAGCGATCAGCAGGGACAGGCGGCGCTCCAGCCGCGCTAGCAGCGCCTGGGGCGGTAAGAGCGCGATGCGCGGCACCGCCAACTCGATCGCCAGCGGTAGTCCGTCCAGGCGCCGGCAGATCGCGGCCACGGCGGGCGCGTTCGCGCCGGTGAGCTCGAAGTCTGGCGCGAGAGCCCGTGCCCGCTGGAGGAATAACTCTATCGCGGAGTACTGTGTCAAGGTATCCACCGGTAGCGGGTCGGTCGGATCAGGGAGGGTCAGCGGCGACACCGCGAACGTCTGCTCGCCCCGCACATGCAAGGGCGCTCGGCTGGTCACCAGCACGGTGAGCCGCGGGCACACGGTGAGCAGATTCACCACCAGGACCGCCGCTGCCGCGACGTGCTCGAAGTTATCCAGCACCAACAGCATATGCCGCGCGCGCAGGTGTGCGCGTACGCTTTCACCCACCGACCGACCGCCCTCCTCCCGTAGCCCCAGCGTTCCGGCGATAACCGAGGCGACCTGGTCAGGATCGGTGACCGGGGCCAACGCGACGACGTACACGCCGTCGGCAAACAGATCGAGGAGGCGCTCCGCCGCCCCCAGACTTAGACGGGTTTTGCCGACGCCAGGGGGGCCGGTGAGGGTGAGCAGGCGTCCATCGTCACGGCGCAGGAGGGCCGTCACAACGGCCACATCGCGTTCCCGCCCAACCAGCCCTGTGAGCTGCGGCGGTAGGTTGTGTGGGTGGCCGGCCTGAGGCGGACGGGACAGGGAGGAACCATGCCGGCGCAGCCCTGCGGCCTCGAATCCGATGCGGTCCCGCGCCGAGAGGTCCAGCGCCTGCGCCAGGCGCGCGATCGTATCTCGCTGGGGACTGTGAAACAGGCCGCGTTCGAGATCGCTGATGGTGCGCCGGCCGACGCGCGCGCGCTCGGCCAGCGCGTGCTGCGTCAGACCGGCTGCCACGCGGTACTGCTTCAGTAGATCCCCAAAGGCCGAGGACTGTCTCGTCATGCGCCAGGCCCCTCCTCGCACGTCACTTGTCGCGGCATGGTCTGCGTCCCTGCTTGAGGTCGGCCATGCGTCACGCCATAGTACCACGTCCTGCCGCTGTTCTGCTACCGGCAGCTTCCGTGCATTATTCCGTGCATTCCTACATGCTTCCAGCTCCCCCGCGTCGCGCGGAATCATGGAGAATAAGAAGAAGCGCCGAGGGCGGACAAGCAACAGGCTCGGCAGGCGCCGCCGGGCATCCGAGAAAGGCGGTGGACTATGGCGGACGAGCAACGTGAGCCCTACCTTGTCGTGATCGGCTCGTCGGCGGGGGGTGTCTCCGCGCTCTCGACGCTCGTGGCGACGCTACCGGCCGGCTTCCCCGCTCCGATCGTGCTGGCACAGCACCTCAGCCCCGCGCATCTCAGCCATCTCGGCGACATCCTGGCGCGGCACAGCACGCTCCCCGTGCGCACGATCGCCGCGCGTGAGCCCCTGGAACCGGGCGTGGTGTTCGTCGTGCCGGCCGATCGGCACATCGAGATTACGGATGGACATGTGGGTGTGCCCATCGAGGGCGCCGGTCGTCCCAAGCCCTCGATCGATCTGCTCCTGAGCAGCGCCGCACATGCGTATCGCGACCGGCTGGTCGCCGTCGTGCTCACCGGCACGGGCTCGGATGGCGCGGCCGGCGCGCGCGCCGTCAAGCAGGCGGGCGGCACGGTGGTGATCCAGAACCCAGAGACCGCCAGTTATCCCGCGATGCCCCGGTCGTTGGCGCCCACGACGGTGGACATCGTCGCCAACCTGGAAGACATCGGGCCGCTGCTGCACGACCTTGTGACCGATGCCCCTATACCGGGGGCGTCCCACGAGGAGGCGACGCTGCGGACGTTTCTCGAGGAGGTGCGCGCCCGCAGCGGCATTGACTTCACGAGCTACAAGGCGCCGACCGTCGGGCGGCGGCTGCAACGCCGCATGGCCGCCACGCGTACGGGGACGCTGGCCGACTACCGCGCGTACCTGCACGACCATCCCGAGGAATACCAGCGGCTGATCAGCAGCTTCCTCATCAAAGTGACGGAGTTTTTCCGCGATCCCGCGTTGTTCTCCTATCTGCGGGAGCAGACGCTACCCTCATTGATCGACGCGGCGCGGGGGCGCGGGAACGAGTTGCGCCTGTGGTCGGCCGGTTGCGCGACCGGTGAGGAGGCGTATTCCCTCGCCATCCTGGTCACCGAAGTCCTGGGCGCCAACCTGGATCGGTTCACGGTGCGCATCTTCGCCACGGACCTGGATGCGACGGCCATCGATTTCGCGCGGCGGGGCGTCTACCCGGCCTCCGCTCTGTTGACCCTCCCGGAGGACCTGATCGCGCGTTACTTCGCACAGATCGACGGGGCGTACGAGGTCGTCAAGCGTGTGCGCGATCTGGTCGTCTTCGGGCAGCACGACCTGGGGCAGCGCCCCGCCTTTCCGCGCATCGACCTGGCGCTGTGCCGCAACGTGCTGATCTATTTCACGCCGGAGTTGCAGCGGCGCGCCCTCCAGCTTTTCGCCTTCGCCCTGCGCGATGGCGGTTACCTCGCGCTGGGCAAGGCCGAGGCGACGGGCTTGTTGGCCGCGTGGTTCGCGCCCATCCATCCAGAGCTCAACGTCTACCGCCGCCAGGGTGAGCGCATCGTGGTCCCGCCGGCGCGGGCCGCGGTCACCACGCTATCGACGCCTGTGCGCTTGACGCTTGTCCGCCCAGGGGCCGCGAGGAGAGAGGTCCATGGCGGGTCACGGGCCGCGCCAGGCGTGGAGAGTGTCGAGGCGGCGGAGGGCGCGCTGTCTGGGTTTCCGCTGGGCGCCGCGGTGGTGGACCGGCGGTACGACGTACGGGCCATTAACGACGCCGCCCTCGACCTGTTGTCCATCCACCAGGCGGCGGTCGACGAAGACATCATCCATCTGGCCCAAGGCGTGCCGTCCGCCTCGCTGCGCGCGGCCATCGATGCGGCCTTCGACGGCGCCTCGCCAGCCTCCGTGGACGAGGCCGTGCGGCTGGATGCGGCCACGGGCGAGATACGCTACATTCGGATCGCCTGCTATCCCCATGATGTGACCGCCGAAGGTGGCTCCGTCGCGTCCGTGCTGGTCCTGGTGACCGACGTCACCGCGACGGAGCAGGCGCACAGGCGCCAGGTGCGGGAGATGGAGCAGGCCCATGCGCGGCAACAGGAAGAGATGGAGCGTGTGCAGGCGCAGGCGCAGCAGGTGGCCACGAATAATCGTGAGCTTCTCGCCGCGAATCGGCGCCTGAACCAAACGATCGCGGAGTTGCGCCGCGCCAACGAGACATCCCTGGCCGGGACACAGGAGGCGCAGGCCGCGACGGAGGAGGTCGAGACGCTCAACGAGGAACTGCAGGCGACCAACGAAGAACTCGAGACGCTCAACGAGGAACTGCAGGCGACCATCGAGGAGCTACACACCACCACCGACGACGCCACTGCCCGCGACGTGGAACTGCGGGAGGTCGCCACGGCGCTCGAGGCGCAGCGCGCGCGGCTGGCGGCGATCCTGGCCAGCGTCGGAGATGCCGTGCTGGTCGTCGATTCCGCTGGCCGACCCGTGCTCACCAATGCGGCCTACGAGCGGTTGTTCGGCGACGCCGACGCGGTCGTGCTGGTCGATGAGCAGGGCCAGCCGCTGCCTCTGGAGGCGACGCCGCAACAGCGGGCCGCACGGGGCGAATCGTTTAGCATGCGCTTTGTCCTGATGACCGCGGCCCCTGATGAGACAAGGGAGGGCGTCCGCCACGACCTGGAGGCGAATGGACGGCCGATTGGCACCCCCGCCGACGGGCAAGGGGACGTCGTCGTCATCCGTGACATCACCGCACGTCACCCGCTCCACCTACGGGATACGCCAGGTTCTCCGTGATGGACTCCCATTATATAGTGACGCCACTGTCTGGGATCGGTCTGGGAGCGCGGCGCTCCCACTATCAGCCCCCGATAATGCACGAACCCTGGTGACCTCGTAACGTCGCGGCGCCGTAAGGCGCGCGTAAGATGTCTGTATTACTATGAAGGTACGCGCGACCATGATCGGGGGGAGTGCGGCGTTAGCAGTGGCGGCAGTGGATCGGACAGGAAGAGCGAACGCGAAGGACACCGCCGCTTGATGATGGGTTTGCGTGCGTCGTGATATGGCCACGCGGACCTCAGACCGGCGTACGAGGCGATTCTTACAGAGGAGGGTGGAGCGGTGGATATGAATGACGGCCCTGGCGACGAGGACAGAGGGGTCGTGCGCTCCTGGCTGTCGTCCATCACACACCGGCGTGGGATCGACTCTCGGCGCCGGGGTGCCGACCGCACAACCCTCCCCCCCTTGTCGGACGATCTGACACCCTTGCCCGAAGGCAGCGGCGAATCGTGGGAGTGGGCCGGTCGGGGTGGAGCGGGTGTCGATGCCCGCGTGGCGCCGCATCACCTGTCGCCGGACCAGCAACGCAACACTGTCCAGGCCGCTGTCGCGGGCATGGCCGACGATGGGATCGGGCCCGCTTTCGGGGAGTCCTCGGATATGGCTCCGCACTCACCGGGCAGCAGCGCGCAACCGACGGGCCACGACCACCGTGCGCACGAAACGGAGCGCGTGCATGCGCTCTACACGGACATGACCTGTGGCCTCGTCGTCCTGAATCGCAGGGGGGAGCTCGTGGACGCCAATGACGCGGCGCAACGGATCCTGGGCGTGCGTCTCGACGAGATGCGCGGGCAGCCGTCCTCGGTCGCGCTCTGGCGGGCGATCGGCGCGGACGGCGCGGACCCCCACGAGGGTGAGAAGCTGATCGGGGCTGCGGTGCACACACGGCGTCCTATGCGCGCGACGATGGTCCACGCGACACGGCCGGATGGACGACTCCGCTGGCTCCAGGTGGACGCCGTCCCTGTGCGAGAGGACGGGGACGAGTCGCCAGGAGACGGGCAGGGGCCGGTCATCGTCAGTTTCATCGATATCACTGCACACCGGGAGGCCACGGAGATCCTGCGCGCGCGCGCGGAGTGCGCGACGCTACAAAATACCGCGGCCACCGTCCTGTCCACGTCGGCCGCGCTCCGCGACGCCGTCCCACACCTGCTACAAGCGATCTGCGACGGCGCCGGATGGGAGGTAGGCCGTTTCTGGAGCGTGGACCACCGCGACCACGTCCTCCGCTGCGCCGCGCTCTGGCGTCGCCCATCGAGCGAGGGCGCCGGCTTCGCGGCGCTTGGTCCGGGGGCCACTTGCGCCCCGGATAGTGGCGTCCCGGGCCGCGTCTGGACCAGCGGCGCGCCCGCCTGGGTGGCGGGCATGGGCGCGGCTACCCCCGGATCGGGCGCGCCGCTGGCCACCATCGAGGGGCTATACGGGACCATCGGAATCCCTATCCTGATTGCCGGCGCCGTCCAGGGCGTCATGGAGTTCGTCCGGCGAGACATCCATCCGCCGCACGCCGACCTGGTGCAGGCGCTGGTCGCGATCGGAACCCACATCGGCCAGTTTATGGAGCGCAAGAGGGCGGAGGAGACACTGCGGCGCCAGGCCCTGCACGATGTCCTCACGGGTCTGCCGAACCGTGCCCTGCTCCACGATCGCCTGGAACAGGCCCTGCGCACGGCGGGTCGCGATAACACGCCTCTGGCCTTGCTCCTGATCGATCTCGATGGTTTCAAGGCGATCAACGACACGCTGGGTCACCACCAGGGCGATCTGCTCTTACGCGAGGTGGGGACACGCCTACGAGCTGTGCTGCGCCAACGCGACACGGTCGCGCGCCTCGGAGGCGACGAGTTCGTCGCGCTCTTACCGGGCGACGACGCGGGCGGGGCGACACGGACCGCGCGTAAGATTCTCGCCGCATTGGCGGTGCCCATCATGGGGGAGGGACGCCGTTTCGTCGTGGGGGCCAGCATCGGCGTCGCGCTCTATCCCGCGCATGGCACGGATGCCGCGGCCCTCCTACGCTGCGCGGATGCGGCCATGTACGCGGCGAAGCGCTCCGCCGTGCGTCCCGGCGGCAATCTCGCCGTCTATGCCGCGCCGGACAGGGACGGTCCGGATCGCCAGGCCCTCGGCGACGTGTTGCGCCACGCCATCGCGCACGACGGGTTGCTGCTGCATTACCAGCCCACGGTCGACATCGCGACGGGCGATGTGCGGCGGGTGGAGGCCCTGGCGCGCTACCGGCGCCCGGAGCAAGGACTCCTCCCGGACGAGCAATTCATCCCGCGGGCTGAGCAGGCGGACCTGGGCGTGGCGCTGACACGCTGGACGCTGGACGCGGCGCTCCGGCAATGCCAGCGCTGGGAGTGGGCCGGCCTTTCGCTCGGCGTGGCCGTAAGTCTCTCTCGGTTCACCCTGCGCGATCCACGCCTGCCGGACACGATCATCGGGCTGTTGGCCCAACATGCCGTGCGGCCCTCCCGGCTGCAGGTTGAGGTCAGGGGGGACATCGCGGAGAGCATGACCACGGGGGACGCGGCGCGCGCCCTCGCGGCGCTCACCCGCCTGCGCACGCTCGGCGTCCGCATCTCCGCAGACGCTAGCGATGGGGGGCGTGCGTTGCTGGCCTCGCTCACACGACTGCCCGTGGACGAGCTCAAGATCGACGCAGCGGCCGTGCGGCGGGCGACGGAGAACAGCGGCGGTCTGGGCATCGTCGCCTCGGCCATCGACGCGGGCCATGGGTTGGGCTTGCGCGTCGTGGCCGGGGGTGTCGAGGACGCGGACACGTGGGACCTGTTGACGGACCTGGGCTGCGACGAGGCGCAGGGCAACTACCTGAGCCCTCCAGTGCCCGTGGGCGATCTTATGCGCCAGCTTGGCGTGTCGCAGGGAGTGATGGCCTAGTCAGACTGTAAGGCTTTCGTAATCCTTGTCATGGATGCGTAAGATGGTGGCGTTATGCTGATGAAGGATACATGTGTCACCCATCGCGCGATGTAGACGTGGCACGGATGAGAGGGCGCCGTGACGCGGTCGGAAGATCAACCAATCCTGGTGGTGGAGGACGAGGACATCGTCAGCGAGGTCGTGGCGCGTTACCTACGCCGGGAGGGTTTCCGCGTGAAGGTCGCTGCCGATGGCGCAGCGGCCCTGGCGCTCGCGGCGACTGAAGAGCCCCGACTGGTGGTCCTCGACCTTATGCTGCCCGACATGGACGGGCTGGAGGTCTGCCGCCGGCTGCGCGCCCAGAGCACCGTGCCCATCCTCATCCTCACGGCCAAGGGAACGGAGGCCGACGAGGTGCTGGGGCTGGGACTGGGCGCCGACGATTACGTGAGCAAGCCCGTGCGGCCGGGCGCCCTTGTCGCACGGGTCAAGACCCTCTTGCGTCGGACAGCCCCGTTCCCTGGAGCGCCGGGCGGCGGCCCGCTACGGTACGACGGCCTCGCGATTGACCCCCGCACGCGCCGCGTCACACACGACGACACGGCGCTCACGCTCACAGCCAAGGAGTTCGATCTGTTGCTCTTCCTGGCCCGCCACCCGGGGGCGGTCTTCTCGCGCGCGCAGTTGCTCGACCAGGTATGGGGCTACACCTATAGTGGCGACGCCAGCACGGTCACGGTGCATGTGCGCCGTCTGCGCGAGAAGATCGAGCCCGATCCGCTCCACCCGCGCTACGTCAAGACGGTCTGGGGCGTCGGCTACAAGCTCGAGGGCGACCAGTGACGGACGGGGAAGCGCCCGACGCGACGCTCGCTCCGCCGCCACCACGCGAGGGACAGGCCCGGCTGTGGGGGCGGAGCATGCTCTATAGCCTGGCTGGCATCGGCGTCCTGGTGGCCGGCGAGGGCGTCTTCCTCTGGTTCTACCACCCGCCCGGCCGTGAGCCCCTGGGTACGATTGCCCTGCTGTTCGTCACCGCGGCCCTGGCCCTGCTCCTGGGCACGCTGGCCCTGGCGGCCGGCCCCCGCGTCGGCCTGGGCGCCATCGGGCGCAAGATGGCCTTCAGCGTCGGTCTCGGCGCGCTGGTCGCCGTCGGTGATGTGCTGCTCACGGCGCGCCTGATGCTCGTGAGCACGCAGGACGCGTATGTGATGCTGATGCTCCTGTTCTTCGCGCTGCTGATCTCGTTGACGCTGGCGCTGTCCCTCGCCGACACGCTCCGCCGCGCCATCGCTGTCCTGATGCGGGCGGCCCAGCGCATGGCCGCCGGCCATCTCGACGCGCCAACGCCGGTCGAGAGCGGGGACGAGTTGGGCGCACTCGCCGCCGACATGCGGCGCATGGCGGCCAGCGTCGCCGAGGCGCAACAGATGCAGCGCACCCTCGAAGACGCCCGCCGTGACCTGGTCAGCGGCATCTCGCACGATCTGCGCACGCCGCTCAACGCGCTGCAAACGGTGGCCAGCGCCCTGGCCGACGGTGTGGCCGCCGAGGAACCGGCCGCGGTGGCGCACTACCTGCGGGCGCTGGACGTGCAAGTGGAGCGGTTGGCCGCGCTGGTCGACGACCTCTTCACGCTCGCCCGGCTACAGGGGCCGACGCCGCGGCTACCCTTGGAGCCCTATCCCACGGCCGACCTGCTCTCCGATTTGCTGGAGCGGACCGCGCCCGTGGCCGCTGAGACGGGGGTGCGCCTGGAGGTGACGGTCGCCGCGCCGACGCCGGCCGTGCTGGTCGACGTGCGGCAGATCGATCGCGTGCTGGATAACCTGGTGCGGAACGCGCTGCAGCATACGCCCGCAGGTGGAGAAATTACGATCCAGGCCGCGCCGCGCGGTGAGCGGGGAGCCGAGGTCAGCATCACCGTCACCGACACGGGCGAGGGGATTGCCCCCGCCGATCTGCCCCTGCTGTTCGAAATGTACTACCGGGGCAGCGGCCGCCCGCAAGTGAGCGGCGGCGCGGGGCTTGGCCTAGCCATCGTCAAGGCGGTGGCGCAGGCGCACGGCGGGCGCGTGTGGGTGGAAAGCCCCCCATCAGGCAGGGAGCGCGGCACGCGTATCGGCGTCGTGCTGCCCGCCGCGACCACTGGGCGGTAAGGCATAGCGTTAGCGTACGAAACTGTAACACTTCCGTAATCTTTGTCACTGCCACGTAAGGCGCCGCCGCTATGCTCGAAGGTAGGCGTTATACGAAAGGAAAAGGCGATGGCACGGACAACGGCGGACATCATGGTCGAGCGGCTCATCGACTGGGGCGTCGACACGATCTTCGGGTTCCCCGGCGACGGCATCAACGGCATCTTCGAGGCCCTGCGCACCCACCAGGACGGGCTGCGCTACATCCAGGTGCGTCACGAGGAGGCCGCCGCCTTCGCCGCCTGTGGCTACGCCAAGTATACCGGTCGCCTCGGCGTCTGCCTGGCCACCTCGGGACCCGGCGGTATCCATTTGCTCAACGGCCTGTACGACGCCAAGTGCGACGGTGTGCCCGTGTTAGCCATCACGGGGCACACGTTCCACGACCTCATCGGCACGCACTACCAGCAGGACGTCGACCTTGACAAACTGTTCATGGACGTGGCGGTCTACAACCAACGGGTGATGGGGCCGGAGCACGTTGTCAACGTGGTGGACGAGGCGGTCAAGACGGCCCTGGCCTGGCGTGGCGTGTCCCATATCACCATCCCCAAGGACATCCAGGAGTGGACGACCTCGGATACGCAGCGCTCCCCGGCCAACATCGCCAAGCACAGCGCCGACCTGTATGTGCCCGCCTGGCCCATGCCGCCGCGGGACAAGCTGCAGCAGGCCGCCGATCTGATCAACGCCGGCTCCAAGGTGGCCATCCTGGCCGGCAGCGGCTGCCTTAAGTCCCGTGAGGAGGTGCTGCAACTCGCCGAGAAGGTGGCCGGTCCCATCATCAAGCCGCTGCTCGGTAAGGCCGTGGTCCCCGACGACAGCCCCTACACCACCGGTGGCATCGGCCTCCTCGGCACAGCGCCCTCGCAAGACGCCCTGCAGGAGTGCGATACCCTGATCATCGCCGGCAGCGGCTTCCCGTACATGGAGTTCCTGCCGAAGCCCGGCCAGGCTACATGCGTGCACATCGACATCAACCCGGAGCGCATCGGGTTACGCCATCCGGCTGATGTCGGCCTTGTCGGCGACTGCAAGGCCGTCCTGGCCGCGCTGCTGCCCCTCATTCACCGCAAGGAGAGCCGGAGCTTCCTGCGGAAGGCCCAGGAACGCATGAAGGAGTGGAACAACGTGATGCGGGAGCGGGGCACGCGCACCGACGTGCCTATGAAACCGCAGGTCGTTACCTACCACCTCAATAAGCTCCTCGACCGCGACGCCATCGTTTCGTCTGACAGCGGCACGATTGCCACATGGACCGCGCGCTACATCGAGATGCGTGACGGGATGCAGTTCTCCCTATCGGGCTCCCTGGCGACCATGGCCAACGGCCTGCCGTACAGCGTTGGGGCGGCCGTCGCCTACCCTGGACGGCAGGTGGTCTGCATCGTGGGTGATGGTGGCTTCACCATGCTGATGGGTGAGGTCGCCACGCTGGTCAAGTACAACCTACCGGTGAAAGTGATCATCATCAAGAACAACACCCTGGGTCAGATCAAGTGGGAGCAGATAGCGCAGGACGGCAACCCAGAGTTCGGGGTTGATTTGCAACCCATCGACTTCGCAGGCTACGCGAAGAGTTGTGGCGCGGCTGGCTACTGCGTCGAGGACCCGACGCAGGTCGAGGCGGTTCTGCGCGAGGCGCTCGCTCACCCCGGCCCTGCCATCATTGAGGCGGTCGTGGACGCCAATGAGCCGCCTATGCCGGGCAAGATCACGACGAAACAGGCGCTGGCGTTCGCCGAGGCGTTGCTGCACGGCGACCAGAATCGGTGGGACATCATCAAGACCGTCATAGCCGACAAGGTGCGGGAAGTCGTCTAACGACGGCATAGGGGCTACATGCGTTCATCTCGCCCCTATCTCCTAACCCGCGCCCTTATCTCAGGACAATGGAGGCGATCATGGAACGTGCACAGACCGCGGAGGCGCCGCGCGTGGCGAGGGTCCGGCGCCTCGTCCCGCACGGCAAGATTGACGATACACAAGGACAACGAGCGTGGCTTTGACGTTTATCTGGCGCCTGACCGGCGCCCTGGACGATGCGTCCCTGCGGGGCTTGCCCCCCGCCATGCCCGGCAGGAGCCTACGTCGCCTGCTACCGGCATCGCTGGTTCATGAGGGCGTGGTGATCGACCAGCACATCCGCGAGGGCCGCTTCCAGCGCAGCCTCTCGCTGGTCGCGGGCGTGTCGGGGCTGCTGGCCGGCCTCGAGGTCGCCTATCAACACTACCGCGGCAGCTACAGCCAGCGCGTCATGTATAGCCCGCTGATCGTGAGCCTGGCCTTGTTCGTGGCGGGCCTGTGGGGCGCGTGCAGCCGGCGCGCGGCGCGCACGGCGCTGCCCGTCGTGTCGCTGCTGACCATGGCCGACGGGATCACCGGCTTCGTCTTCCATGTGCGCGGCGTGGCGCGCAAGCCGGGCGGGTGGCGCTTCCCGGTCTTCAACCTGATCATGGGGCCGCCGGTCTTCGCCCCCTTGCTCTTCGCGGTCTGCGGCTACCTCGGTCTGATCGCCGCGCTGCTACGGCGCGAGGACGCCCCGCGGAGGTTTCAGGAGGGGCCATCGCGAGCGGGCGTGAGCGGGCGACCGATACGGGAGGGGCGTTTCCAGCGCCAACTCGCCGTCGCCGCGGCCCTCTCGGCGCTCTTCAGCGGTATCGAGGCTCTCTATGCGCACTACAAAGACAACTTCACGTACGGGGTGCAGTGGACCCCCGTCGTGCTCACTCCTCTGCTCGTCGTCGCCGGCGTCGGCACGATCTGGAGCCGCCGCATTGCCCACACCCTGCTGCCGGTGGTGTCCGCCCTGGCCCTGCTCGACGGCGCGGTCGGCACGTTCTACCACGCGCGTGGCATCCTGCGCCGGCCCGGCGGGTTGAAGCTGCCCCTCTACAACCTGCTCTATGGGCCACCGATCTTCGCCCCGTTGCTGTTCGCCGCCAGCGGCTTCATGGGCCTGCTGGCCAGCCTGCTGCGGCGGGAGGAATAATGGCGCATCGACATCCCGACCGCCGGCCCATCGATCCGACAACCGGGCGGCCCCTGCTCCCGCGTGCGCAGCCCGGCTACTACCCCGGCTTCAGTACGCTGAGCCAGCAGGACGCCTGGGACGAGGCGACCCGTGCCGTGGTGCTCACCCGCGTCGAACGCGTCCCCCCGATCCGCTTCTTCACGCCGGAAGAGGAGACCCTGATGCGGGCTGTGCTCGACCGCGTCCTGCCGCAGGACGACCGCGACGAGGCGCACACGATCCCGCTCGTCAACTATATCGACGAGCGCCTGTACCACGGGCGCATCGACGGCTACCGCTACGAGGACATGCCGCCCGATGGTGAGGCGCATCGCCTGGGGCTACGGGCGATCGACGCTATCGCGCGTCACCTGCACGACGCGCCGTTCGTCGCGCTCGGTCCGCGGGAGCAGGACCTCGTCCTGCGGACGCTGCACGACGGCGCGCCGCCCGCAGGCGAGGATGTGTGGCGCCGCATGTCCGTCGCCCGCTACTGGTTACTGCTGGTGCAGGACGCCGCGGGAGCCTACTACGCGCATCCCTATGCGTGGGATGAGATCGGTTTCGGCGGCCCCGCGTATCCCCGTGGATACATGCGCCTGGAGGACGGGCAGCCGGAACCCTGGGAGGCGCCGGAACGCCGCTACGCCTGGGCCCCGCCGCCCACCGCGCTCTCTGGCGAGGATAGGCCGCTGGGCGCGGCGCCCAGCCAAGCGATGGGCGGCCAGGAAGGGACGCACTGAGTGAGTGTTGTTGCAGCCGAGGAAAAGGAGGTAGTAACATGAAAACACCGTTGTTCGGGGGTGTAAAGAGGCCGAAGCCCGGCGCGCATATGCTCGGGCCGATCCAGACGGTCGACGCCCCGATGCGCCGGTATCCCCCCGACGAGGAGGTCGACGTCTGCATCGTCGGCGTGGGCTCGGCCGGCGGAGTGCTGCTGCAGCGGCTGGCCAGGGCCGGGTTCAGCGTGGTCGGGATCGAGGCCGGCCCGTTTTGGGACACCGAGCGCGACTGGGTCAGCGACGAGGCCGGGTCGCACGCGCTCTACTGGAACAGCCTGCGCATCACCGGCGGCGAGGACCCGTTGGCCTTGGGCGCCAACAACAGTGGCTGCGGCGTTGGCGGCGGCTCCGTCCACTGGGCCGGCTTCGCGCCGCGCTTTCACCCGTCGGACTTTCGTGTCTACACGGAGGACGGCGTCGGGGCCGACTGGCCCATCGCGTACCAGGACCTCAAGCCCTACTATGAACTGCTGGAGAAGGAGATGCCGGTCTCGGGGCCGGCCTACTTCCCTTGGGGTGACCCGCACGGCTACTCCTACGGCCCACACCCCATGACCGCGGTCGGCGACGCGCTGATCACGGGATGCGCTACCCTCGGCCTGCGCGTTTCAGTCGGCGGCCCCGTGGCCATCAACGCCGGCTCACACGGCGACCGCCCGCACTGCATCTACCGCGGCTTCTGCATCCAGGGCTGCAAGGTGGGCGCCAAGCAGAGCACGCTCATCAGCCACGTCCCCGATGCGATCCGCCACGGCGCGGAGATCCGCGACAACTGCATGGTCTCGCGCATCACGATGGGACCCGATGGGCTCGCCAGGGGCGTGACCTACTTTGACGAGGACAAGAACGAGCGCGCGCTGCGGGCGAAGCTAGTCATCGTCTGCGGCTACGCCATCGAGACGCCGCGCCTGCTGCTCAACTCGGCCTGCCCCGGCTTCGAGGAGGGGCTCGCCAACAGCAGCGGGACCGTCGGCAAGTACCTGATGGCGCAGGCCGGCAACGTGATCCTGGGGCGGTTCCCCACGTTGATCCGCATGTACAAGGGGCCGCCGGCCCACGCGCTGACGGAAGAGTTCTACGAGACCGATCCGGCCCGCGGCTTCGCGCGCGGCTTCGCGGTGCAGACGGTGGGGCCGCTGCCGATCGCCTTTGTCAAGGGGATGGCGGTCGCCAAGGGCGCCTGGGGCTGGGGCCTACGCCGCGTGATGATGGACTACAACCACTGGACCGCTCTCGGCCTGCTCGGCGAGCTCCTGCCGTGGGAGGACAACAGGGTCGAGTTGGCCGGCGAGCGCGACGGGTACGGCCTGCCCGTGGCCAGGGTGACGTTCAACCTGCACGACAACGACAAGCGGCTAATCGCGTTCGGCCAGGACAAGGTCGAGGAGATCATGTGGGCCGCCGGGGCGGAGGAGGTCGTGCAGGAGGCGCGCTTCGCCCACCTGGTGGGCGGGGCGCGCATGGGCGCCGACCCGCGCACGTCGGTCGTCGACGGTTTCGGCCAGTCGCACGACATCGCCAACCTGTTCATCTGTGACGGGAGCATTCTGCCCACGCAGGGCTCCGCCAACCCCGGCCTGACCATCCAGGCGCTGGCCGCGCGCACGGCCGACTATCTTATCACCGAGAAGGACAACGCGCTGGCCCGTCGTCGCGGGTCCGGCAGGACGCCGCCGGTCCGGCGCGAACTCTCGCCGCACGGGACATCGGGGCGGGGCGTGCCGCGCTACAAAGGCACGGCCGGGGAGGAACGAGCATGACGACACATGGATGGGCAAAGATAGGGGGCATCCCCCACGGGCGACGCATCGCCCTGTTCGTCGCTCTCGTGGCGCTCGCGCCGACTCCGGCCCTGGCGCACGTCAAGTGGTTCGAGGATGAGTCACGCTATCCGGTGCGCGTCGATCTCGTGTTTAGCGGCCGCACCGGCATCCTGATTGTCGTCTGCGGCGCGGCGCTGGCGCTGCTGTACGGTCTGCAACGCATTGTGGGCGATCCGCACTGGCCCGACCTCCGTGTCTTCAAAGGGATGGCCATCGGCGCGCCCACGCTCCTCGCCGTGCAGGCCGCGATCGGGCTGGCCTATGCCGCGGTGCAGCCCACCCTATTCGCCCCCAACCTACGGCTACACCTCACCGCGCTGGGGCTGGCGCTCGTCGCCGTCCAGCTTTTCATCGCGTTCAGCTTCATCACCGGCATCGGCGATTGGATCGGCGCGCTCGCGCTTATCGCCCTGGGGCCGCTCGCCTTCCTGCTCTTCCCGCCTTTCGATGTGGTGGACCTCCTGTTCTGGGCCGGCATCGGCGTCATCATGCTGGTCATCGGCCGCCAGTCCGTAGAGGGCGGACAGGCGCGGCCCTGGTTCCAGGCACGCAGCGCCGCGTGGTCGGCGCGCGCGGTCGCCGCGTTGCGCATCATCACGGGCGTCGCCATCACCTCGCCCGCCTTGAGTGAGAAGGTGTGGAACCCCGCCTTCGGCGCCATCTTCATCGCGCACCATCCGACTTTTAACGTTCTACGGACCTACCTCGGGCTGCGATGGTTCACCACCGATCGGTTTGTCCTGGCGGCGGGCATCGTCGAGGCCCTCATCGGCGTGCTGCTCATCAGCGGGTTCCTGACCCGTGTGGTGATTATTGGCATGTGGCTGCCGTTCAATCTGGGCATACCGTTTCTGCCGCCACAGGAACTGCTGGGCCACTTACCGATCCTGGGGATCATGTACTTTCTGCTGGTGCATAGCTCGGGTATCGCTCTGGGCGAATCTCTCCACCGGCCCGGCTTGCCCGGTTCTCCGTCCGAGGCGACGGAAAAGGCGTCGACGGGCGCGGCGCGCGCTGCCATGACGACAAAGTAGAAATCGGCTTTATCACCAGACTATGTAGGAGATATGCGACATGATGGACTACGAACACAGCGACGGCTCTTCGCCCGCGGGTACCCCGCGGCAACCGGGCATGGCAGCGGACGAGCATGAGAGGGCGCCCGCGAACGCCCCGCACTACCTCGTGCCCGGCGACGCCCTCGCGTACGGCGCCAGCCTCGGCAACGCGCATTGTTGGCTCACCACGCGCGGCAACGGCTCTATCCAAGACATCTTCAGCACCGACCTCGGCACGGCCATCTCCGGCGCCATCGCCGTGCGTTATGGCGGTACGGACTACGGCCTGTTGCGGGCCAGCGCCCACGGGGTGACCGGCGGTGACCGCCCGGCCGACGTGCAACTCCGCCCCCTCCCCGCATACGGGAGCCCTGATCCCGGGACGATCGAGTTGCACCCCGCCTACCAACGGCGCAGCTTCGCGCTGCCGGGGGACCTGCATGCACGCGAAACGGTGTTTGTGCCCCTCGCCACAGGCGACGACCCCGCCGTCGCCTACTGCCAGGTGCGGGTCGACAATCGAGGCGCCGGCGCGCGCGCGCTCACCGTCTACGCCTTCGGTCGTCTGTGCGGCGCGCTGGGACAGGATGTCGTGGCGCGCTACGACCCGGATCTGCGCGGGTTCGTCGCCGCCAATCGCGCCCAACCCTCGGCCGTGCGGGTCTTCGGCTGTGTCGGCGCCGCCCCGATCGCGGCGTACGACACCAGCCACGACTTCGGCCGCGTCTACGACGTGCTCCATGTCCCGACGCTCGGCAACGAGGTGAGCGCCGAGGGAGACATCCTGGCATCGCTCCAGGTCGACCTCCAGATCGGCCCCGGGGAGACGCGCGTACTCACGGTTGTCCTGGCCTTCGCCCCCACTGGTGAAGAGGACGCCATCACCACCTATCGGCACGCGCAAGACGTGGACGCAGCGTTGGCCGACACGATCTCCAACGTGACCCGCGTCACCAGCGTCTCGCATGTGCTCACGCCGGATCAGGCCATCAATGCGGGCGCGCTGTGGAGCAAGGTCAACATGCTGCGCGTGATGGCCCGTTACCCCCAGGGTCCCGCCTGCACCAACGAGCCGGGCGCCTCCTCCAACGTCGTAGGCCGCGACGCCGCCTGGTTCGTCTACGGCAACGACCACTTCCGGCCCGCCTTCTCGCGCGCCCTGCTCGACACCTTCGCCGCCAAGCAGTACCCTGACGGCAAGATCCCCGAGTACTACAGCGCGCTCGATGGGCGCGTCGAGGATTATGGCCTCAACATCAACGACGACACGCCCCTCTTCATCCTGGCCGTCAATCACCACTACCGCGCCACGGGCGATACGGAATGGCTGCGCGCGGTCTATCCGGCTGTAGCCAGGGCCGCCCGCTACATTGTGACGCAGGAGGACGGGCGTGGGCTGGTGTTCTGCGCGGCCAGGGACCCGCGCGGCAACGTGTGGGCCATCGCGAGCTGGCGCAACGTGATCCCCGAGTACACGCTCAACGGCGCGGTGACTGAGATCAACGCCGAGTGCGCCGCGGCCCTGCGCGCGGCCGGCCATCTCGCCGAGAATCTGGACCTACCCGAGGCCGAGGCGCGGGAGTTCTTCGACGCGTCCGCCGCCCTGCGCACGGCCATGGATACCCACCTCATCAATCCCCAGAACGGGCTCTACTACCTCACCATCGACGCGGATGGTATCGCGCAAACGGATGTCACCGGCGACGAGATCTTCCCGGTCATGTTTCGTGTCTGCGACGACGAGACCGGCTTCCGCATCATCAGCCGGCTGAGTCATCCCGATTTCTGGACTCCCGGCGGCTTGCGCACGGTGTCGGCGGACGATGTCCGCTACGACCCCGCGCGCTTCGTCGGCCTGCTCGGGGGGGTGTGGCCGGGCCTGACCTGGTGGTATGCATTCGCCGCCGCGCGGTACCGCCCCGACCTCATGGTCAAGGCGCTCGCGACGAGTTTCGCGCACTATGCCAGCGATCCGAAGAACAATACGACGGTGCCCGGTCAGTTCAGCGAATGGTTCGACGGCGAGAGCCTGGCCAACCGCGGCATGCGCCTCTCCCCCTGGGAGCCGCCCCGGTTCCTCTGGGCCGTGGTCGAGGGCGTGTGCGGCGTGGTCCTGGGGCCTGACAAACCCCGGATCAATCCGCTGGTGCCAGCGCACTGGCGCTGGGTGGGGCTGCGTCGCCTGCCGTACCACGGTGGTGAGATCAGCTTCTTTGCCACACGCGAGCATCGGGACGATCAGGCGTCGGCGTTCGATCTCTACACCACGGCGGAGGTCGCGACCGAGCACACCCTCGCGGTCTATGACGAGGACGTGACGGAGAGGGTCCGCGTACTCACTCCCACGGTCTGCCACCTGGCGTTGCGACGGCGGGGCGAGGTCGTCGTGCTGCTCGGGCGCGTCGGCGCCGACACCGGTGTCGTCCCTGGCGAGGTGGGCGACCTGTTGGCGGCCGAGACAACATACACCGTGCATCTCTACGACAGCGAGAGTTATACCTGGCGGGGCGGCGACACGGCGACGGGCGCCGCGCTCAGCACATTCGCGGTCTCCCTCGAAGGGGGCGGGTTCAAGGTCCTCAAGTTAAGTGAGGTCTGAGGAGGGCGTGGGCGCGTCGTAGGACGTGAGCGGAACCGTCATACTCTCATCATCATCGTCACGAACGCGTCTGGCTATGTTCGCCTTCGTCGTCTTCACCCTCACTGTCTGGTCGCGCCCCTCGCCTGTCACATTTTAGGCCGGCATCACGCCCCCCGACCTCACCAGCAGCGCCGGCGCGCTGGTGAGGTCGCCGCTCATATCGCCAAGCGCGGCTGGGCTGAAATAGGTGACGGCCCAATCACCGAAGTACGTGATGTCGTAGGCTCCGTAGCGCATTAGCAGGGCGAGGGTCTGCGGGACTGTGGCAGAGTCAACGCCACAGGCCACCAGCACGACGCGTCCTTGCGCCGAATGGTCGACGTACCGCTCGAGCGCGTACAGTTCGACCCTGAGTTCGTGTAGGACATCGTGCAGCGTGTCCATAACACCATGCACGTCCATTGTACGCAGGCTGTGGTTCCAGGCCTGCTCCATCCACTGCGGGCGTCGGACCTCGATGTTCCTCCCCGTGAGCGCCTGCTCGGCCTGACGCGCGTCCTCCTCCGACTCCGAACCAAAAACGGCGTAGAAACAATGCTTTGTCGGCCGGCCAACCGCGCCGGTCTTTTGATGGTACAGATGCATAGTTGGACCTCACTCATGTGCGCTAGTTTTGTTTTGTAGAGGCGTGAAACAGCGACCAGCGGTACGCGTCGGTTTCGTCAACGCGCTCTGTTGCTAAGTCCAGCAAGTGGCCCATTCGTAACGCGACGGACGCGCATGTTCACCTTTATTCACCGTCTTGTAAGCTTTGTAAGCGTGCCGTAAGATCGTCGAGGTAGGCTGCAGGCAGGAGGAAAGCAGCGCCGCTGCACGCACGCGATGCAGAGATGCCCCTGCTGGAACACACCCTATGTATCGCTCCCACCCTGTCCAAGCCCCGCGCCGCTCCCCCCGACGCGCCCCGCCGGCGCCCGAACGGCCATGAGCTCTCAGCGACCCATGCCGCTCACGCTCGCCGCCGCCACTCCCCTCCCGGTCGACACGGACCGCGACGCGCCAGCCGCCGCGGCAGAAGGTGAGGATCAATCCCTCCTCGCAGCCCTACGGTCAGGCGACGAGGCCGCCTTCGTCACGCTCGTCGCGCGCTATCAGGCCCTGTTGATCCACCTGGCTCTGCTTTACGTGGCGGACGCGGCGACGGCCGAGGAGGTGGTGCAGGAGACGTGGCTGGGCGTGCTGCAGGGGCTCGCCCGCTTCGAGGCGCGCAGTTCTTTACGGACCTGGATCGTGCGTATCCTGACCAACCGCGCCAAGACTCGCGGGGAGCGCGAGGGGCGCACGGTGCCGTTCTCTGCCTTAGACAAGGCCGACCCTGAGAGCGACGGCCCCGCCGAGGACACGGGGCATTTCAGGATGTCAGGCCAGTGGCGCGGCCACTGGACCGTGTTTCCGCGCGATTGGGACGACCTGCCCGAAGCCCACTTTCTGGCCCAAGAGACCCTCGCCACGATCCAGGCGGCGATCGCGGCCCTGGCCCCGCGCCAGCGTGCGGTTGTCACGCTGCGCGATATCGAGGGCTGGTCCGCCGCGGAGGTCTGTCACACTTTGGGGTTGAGTGAGACTAATCAGAGGATGCTGCTCTCCCGCGCGCGGGCCGGGGTGCGGCAGGCGCTCGCACAAGACATTGCCGATGAGTAGGGATGCGCCTATGATCGCCGACAACCCGACCTGCCAAGACGTCGTGGTCCTGGTCACAGAGTACCTGGAGGAGGCGCTGCCGGCGGCGGAGCGCGCCCGCTTCGAGGCCCATCTCGCCGCGTGTCCCGGTTGCGCGATCTATCTGCGGCAGATGCAGCGCACGATCCAGGCTTTGGGAACACTCAGGGAGGAAACAATCCCCACGGACACGATGGTCGAGCTCCTCCGGGCCTTCCGCGACTGGAAGACGGGTTGACGGTCTCGGTCGGTGACCGTGTCCTTGTGCTATTCGACGGACGTTTGGGACCGTAACGTGGCGCCGTCGTTCTCTAGAGGGGCGCTGGATCAGGTCGAAAGCGACAGCGCACGTTGCGCTAGGGCTCGCGGCTGAAGCCGCAGTCTGCGGGCACCGAGATCGTTGAATGATAGACAGATGTAATCATAGCGTAAGGCCGGCGTAAGGGACGGGGTCGATAATGAATGCGTGGGCATAGACCCCGACGACGCATGGACGCCAAAGGCGCACCATCCTCACCACAACAGCCGCGAGAGGTCCATGATGATACAGCGAAACGCTCCCAACCGTGTAGAACACAATCCCCGACCACACGAGGATGCACTGGGTAGCCTCCGTGGACCCATGGTCGTGGCCCCAGATGGCGACGGTGACAAACACCCAGAGGGACCCAAACCTGTCGCTGCGGCCTATGGAAGGACTAGACCCATGGATACACCGGACACTGTCGTCATGGACGTGGTGGAGAGCTACTTGCGTGAGATCGGCCGCACGCCGCTCCTCAATCACGATCAAGAGGTAACGCTGGCCCAACGCGTGGAGCAGGGCGACCCTACAGCGATAGCCGCCCTGGCCCAGGCCAATTTGCGCCTTGTTGTCAGTGTCGCGCACCGCTATGTCAACCGTGGCTTGCCGATGGAAGATCTCGTCGCTGAGGGTAATGTTGGTCTCTTGCGGGCGGTGAAGAAGTACGAGTGGCGGCGTGGTTATCGTTTCAGCACCTACGCCGTTTGGTGGATTCGCCAGGCCATCACACGCGCCATCGCCAACCAGGCGCACACCATACGGGTTCCTGCCCATGTGGGTGAGGCCATGGCCCGACGCTCCAAAGCGATCACGTTTCTGTCCAACACGTTGGGCCGGGAGCCGACCATGGCAGAGCTTGTCGCCGTTCTCGGCCAGGACCTGGCGGCAGCCGGCCCGGACGTGAAGGCGGTACAAGCTCCCCTCTCGCTCGACCGCTTGATGAAAGACGACGGGGACGAGCAGCTTGGCGACGTCCTGCCGGATACGTCGGCCCCGACACCCGAGGAGCGGGCCGTCGGCCGTGTCGCGACCGAGGAGATACGGCGGGTGCTCAACGATGTCCTGAGCGAACGTGAGCGGGAGGTGCTTCACTGGCGCTTCGGGTTAGACGGCGCGTCGCCCGCACGACTCGATGAAATCGGGCAGCGTCTGGGTGTCACACGCGAGCGCGTGCGTCAGATTGAGGGCGATGCCTTGCGGAAGCTGCGTCAACCGCCAGTCGCGGCCCGTTTGCGCGCCGGGTGATGGGACGCATCGCGCCACCTGTCACACGCGCCCGTATGTCCATGTGAGGGCGCGACGACGCCCGTACGAGTGAGGGTGCGGGAGCCATCAATGCGGTTCTCTATCTACGCTATCTACAACCATGATTCGCTCTTTGGGTGTGAACGCTACTCAATTTACGGCCACTTGATACGATAACCGCCGCCACGCTCGTCCTGCTTTCTATCGGCGCTACAACGCCATCAGCGAATTATTTTTTTCAAGCAGCAAGGACGACGACATAAGCATCGGAAATGGTGCCCCAGCGTGGCCGTCAGTTATCATATCGAATGGCCGGATTTCGCGTAGCGAACACATTTGAGAGCATACCGTGCCCACAATGGACCAATGATGCTTCAAGAGCGACTACTGTAGGTCGTGATGCCCCAAGTAGCTGGGACAACGGGATCATGGCGAGTCTGGCGGGAAGTAACCACGTCGTTGCCCTTCTTGTTGGCGCATTGCCACGCGACCAGAATCCTTTTGGGCTAGATTACCCCTTCGTGTCGCGTCAGTTTGCGTCTCTATGAACAGGCGCCTCGACGGTGCCCATCATTAATAGAAACAATACCTCTGCATCGCGTCGCACTTTGCGCCAATTGTGCAAGGTTGTGTATTGGGCAACAAGATGTTGCACACTTCTCGCGGCGATCCCAGGGGGGCGACCCTTGGGAGGTAATGACACTGAAGCTGGAATTAGCCCGTTGACCGTCGATGTCGCCTGTCGCCTACTTGTGCAACATCTTGTTGCCCAATACAAAGGTTGGGCGTCACAGATGCACGATATCGGCATCCATCACTTGTGTAGTAAAGCTAATGGACATCTCCGAGTGGACCAAATGACGGCACATTGACCGATCACGCCGTCGCGATCCTACTGCATAACCATTCATCGCCTCACGTTTTCCAGTGACCCAACCACCCATCAGTATGCCTCCTACAGTAGGCCCCTGGTCACGGGGAGAAGGATAGCCGGCATGCTGGAATGGACGGCGCTGGCAACTGGAGCGCCGTTCGTGTCATGCACTCGGCGTGCAAGCCTTTCGCCGAAGTACTGCAACACAGCGAAAGCGCGGTGAGGTTTTTGCGCCTGCGGATCTCACCCCATCAGCAGGCCACCGTAACCATCGCCCTGTAGCGTTACCTTTGCCCCGACGTATAGCGCCACGAGTCACGGCGACGCGGACGGTACAAACGGCCCCTACGCGCGGCATGGGGCGACCGCTGTGGTGGATTGGGACGCGCCGACACCTGCATGAATGTGCAAGGATATGCATAGGCATACTGTCGACCAAGAACACATGGCGCGGCTACAGATCGCGTATGTAGCCTACCCCCCCCCCCCCTGTGATTAAGTAGTATTACTATTTAAATGATAGACGTCGAATGATAGGCGTCGATAGCATGCAAGACGTCTTCCGCGTCACCCACTCTCGTACATGGCTTGATCACTGTACACAGCGGAGCCCTGGGATAGGTTTGCCACGGCTCTCCATCAACACGCTGCGTCGTGGCCAGCCTAGCCACGCTACGCGCTCTCCTGCTGAGGGGCATCTGGTGGTTACCGCAGCCAGCGTGACGGGCGACCGTATGACAGCCACTGGCCCTGGACGGCTCTCGTCCTACTCCACGAGCACGCTACCTTTATCCGCTGGCGTGCCGGACGGATCGTAGGTGACGACCGCGCTCCCGTTGCCGGCCACGGCGACCGTGTAGCCGACGACCACGCCATTGACGAAGGGATTATCGGTCGCGTCGCCTGTGACCGTCAGCGCGGCGCAGGGCGTGTCGA
>JAABUM010001755.1_pt1 | contig 31136 bp, 32 predicted proteins | sample 5559161 | NCBI WGS metagenome assembly JAABUM01 (sample SAMN10711868, study PRJNA513369) | rock metagenome | isolation source: Antarctica rocks | place: Antarctica: Victoria Land, Siegfried Peak nord
TCGTCGCCCTCGTCCGAGCCGGCGCCCACTTCGACAAGGGGGTGATCGTCGAACGCCAACAGCCAGAAGAGGAAGCCGCCGCGTGATCAACACGGGAACCCGATCCACAGGTCTTGACTATTCCTCCGGTCGATAACAGCGGCCCTCCAGATAACCAGGCATTAGCGCGCCAGCCCGTGGCGGCGCGGACCTCGCTCCAGGGCCGCCAGCCGTCGCATTCGGGTTCAGACGGCTCACCAACTACAGGATCCGCGCCCTGCTCTACGCCGGCAAGCCCAACTGGGGCCTACTCGCCACGGTCTCACCCCGGTGAAATCCGAAGAGCCGACATGGTTCCATGCCACTGGCGAAACGGTGGTCCCATCCCACTGGCGAGCGACAGTCCGAACTGCGCTTCTCGGATGGCAAGTCTCTTCTCTGGAGGTGATCTCAAGATCGGCGCGGCCAGTCGAAGCCGTCGAGCCGGTGTAGCGGCGATGAGGAAAGCGTGGGCATCAGTTCCATCGCCAAGTGGCGACAGTCAGCGCAGAAGACGAGTGCGCTTCAGCTCGGCTGGTAGCGGGGCGCGTTCGTCCGGCTGTTCGCTTGTGGTTCGGTCATGGCGATCACCCGCGTCACTCCAGCCGGCAGCGGGCGAGTGATGCGACAAGGGCACCCGGCAGTTCGACCTCTACGGGGCCAGCCCGATCTGGATTCGCCCTTGGCCACTCGCGCTTACTGGGACAGTCTCGTCCACCGTCCGACCGGCCCTTCTCGGCGGCAAGTCTCCAGAGATGACCTCGTGCTCGGGACTTCTGACCGCGACGCTCGATCGGTCCGACGCTGGCACTCCGGACCGGCGATGCGCCGATCCTGCGCGGTCAGCCGAGCGCGTCGAGAAGAGGTCGTGCGACGAAGCGCAGCTCGTCGGCGGTGACCGCGGCGATGACGTCGTCACTCGAGCGCATCCAACCTCGTGTCCGATCGGCGCCGGAGACGAGGGTCCGATCGACAGCCGCGGCGACGAGCGTTGATGTCCGGGCCATACAGCATTCGAGTACCCAAACAGCGGACGGCTACGTCGTGCGACATCCACCCATGGTGTCGATAGAAACCCCGCATGATCGGAGATCAATAGGTGTGCGCTGCTGGTTAAGGCCCATGAGCCACACGTGCCGGACGCCTACGACTCTCGACGCGGGCGGCCCGCGATGATCGAGGTGACGCGGCTGAGGCTCTCGACCCAGGTACGCGCCCCCGGATCGATCCAGCCGACGAGGTCGAGCATGTCAGCGTGGTCATGAGCAAGATCACGACGAAAGACCGGTTCGTGGTGCGCGATCCGGTTCCGGAGCACGTGGACTCGTTGGACCCGGTCATCTACGTCCGAACGCGGGAGCGTGACCCCGTTCGGGTGGTGCGGGAACGCCATGCGGAGAGCTGGCCACGCCGTTGCCTGGTAGCGCTTGGCTATGAGGTACCGCCAAAACCCGAAGGTCAGCTCGGCGATGACCTTTCCCGGGAGCTCGACCTGACGTCCGCCTCGTGTCGCCCGCTCCTTGGCTCGAAGGACGTCACGGCGACCCTTGTCGTCGAGCAGCTGTCCGTCGTACCAGTTGCCGGAGGGCACGTGATCTGCGTAGCGATTGGCAAGCTGCCTATGGAACGCATTGCGGATCAAGACCTCCACGGCGCCCAGGGTCTCGAACAGTGCTCCGCTGACTTGGAGGTTCCACTCGTAGAGTGCGACGGCCCCCTGATCAGAGCCCATCTCGCGCTGATACGAGGACAGCCGCGCCGTCGACATCAGGCGGGCGAGATCCGTTGCCGCTATTGACTCTCGTGGTCGATCAGATATGGTGGCCTCCGAAGACCCCGGAACGATCCCTGCCTCTGGCAAATCGCCGGGGTTTCGCCCTTTCGTGACTCTCGCTCGGCTAGAGGCGATGGATCACCCAACGAACCGATCCGGCCCCCGCCGGCGAAGCCGGTTCATCTGTGATCGGGGGCCGGATCGGCGCGTCTGACGTTATCACGAGCCCCTGACCTGGGGATTTGACCGAATCGAGTTCGTACCCATGTCGTCTCGTCTCGTCTCGGCGTCAATCCGCTTCAGTGGACAGGTTGCATCCCTGCTGGTGCTCCCAGACCAGGATGTCGAGCACCCGCAGCGGCGAGATCATCCCGTCGTCGGCGGTACTACTACCCGAGGCGAGGTTCGCGAGCCACGGGCGATGCGCTCGCATCTCCGCCTGGGAATGGGCCAGAAGTCCCAGGGTTTCCTCGTACTGACGCCGTAGAACTCTGTGATCAAACGATCGAAGATCGGAACGAGGAGGGGACGCTTGCGGTGCAGGATCTCGTGACCTTCGATGCCCTTGACCCCAGGGGTCGAGTGGCTCGCCGCGAGTGCTCGCTTGACCAGTCTCCACGGGCCGCCCTCGTCATCGAGGTCGACATCTTCGATGCGGGCGGTCGACGCAGCCTCATCGGCAACGACGTCCCGCAGCGCGTCAAGCAAGGCGCTCCAATCCTCCTGGCGCCCGAACATGGCGATGACCTCTCGACCCCGCGACGGTGCGTCGAGCAGCGCAGGAGCCGGCAAATCTGTGGGCTCGATCCGATCGGGATCGCCGACTCGGTCGTAGGCGTGAAAGACACGCCCACTCAGCGGGTCGACGTAGTGCGCGAGGTGCCTTGCTGCGCAGCGGTCCAGATCATGAACGCTGGGTGAAGCGGCCACCGTCATCAGGCTCATCCCAGATTCGCAGTGGCGCCAGACAGGCCCTCGGGCCAATACCCACGGCTCTGGAGGTACTGGGTGGATTCCGGATCATTGGTGAACTCGAGCAGGTTTCCGATCTTCTCGGCCAGTACCTTTCTGACCTCCTCGGGGGTAGCGAAGAAGAACTCTCGCCGCTCGTTGACCACGTTCACCCGGCGCGCCGCAAACGCATGGTGCAGCTCATTCTCCAATTTCACCGCGTCCTCGGAGAAGAACAGGGCGTGGACGTCGAAGGGGAAGGGCACCGAGGCGTCGCCGAGTTCTCTGACTCGGTCCATGGGTTCGAGTCTGCGGGTCAACCCGATCTTCACCATGCTCCGTCCGAACGCGCCTCGGTTCGAGATCACGTAGACGTAGCCGGCTCGCACGTTGGCAGCTCGGTAGTCGTTCTGTGCGATGGCCTCGTCGAGGCCGGCCAGCTTCGACTCAAGGTCCGCTGCGCCTGTCTCGTCACCAGAGCGACGGAGCGCTTCCAGTGCGTTCATGAAGTGAGCTCGCTCCTTGGCTAGTCGATCTCGCTCCGCGGCGAGCTCCTGCTCCACCTTGCGCTCCTCGCTCAGGCGTTCCCGCTCCTCTCGCGCCGCTTCCTTCTCCTCCTGCACCTTCATGAGGTAGTCGGCGGTCAACTCAATCTCTTCGAGGCGCAGCGCGTGGTAGCCCGGACTGATCCTCATCTCCATCATCGAGCCGAGCTTGGCGATAGCGGCGACCGCTGCCTCGAGCCGCTTCCTTGCCGTCTGGACGTTGCCGGCGCGGAGCGAGCGCACGCAGTTGTCTGCCTCGGCGTTGTAGGCGCGCAACATCAGCTTGGATAGGTCACTCGTCATCCTTCGGCCCCTGGCGAGCGAGTTGTTGAACGTGAACATCTCGGACGCCTCGATCGCATCCTGCTGTCTCACCGTCTGTTTGATGCGCTCTTGCAGGTCCCGCAAGCGGTCGCGATAGGCCTCGGCGTTCTCAAGGGGGTGGTGGTAGCGGTAGATGCCCACCTCCTGCAGGATCCGTTCATCGTCGAGATCGACGACTCCCTCGCTCTCGCCCGACGTTGGTGCGGCGTCTCGTAGCCGCTTCAACTCGCGCTCCGCATTGTCCAATGCAACCCGCAGCTCCGCCAGCTCACGGGCGTCTACAGGCTGCGCGCTGGCGAATTCTGAGGCATCGACCGGAGGAACTGGACCGGCGGGTTCAGGTGGGGGCGACGCCGACACAACTGAGTGCTTCAAGGCCAGCGAGGCGGATTGAAAAACCGAGTTCGGGTCGTCGGGAACCACTGAGGTGGAAGAGTCTTCCGCCGTTGGATCGTCGTCGGGCAAAGGGCTCGGAGGCGGAGGCGGCGGAGGCAACCAGAAGCTCCACCCGGCTGGAGCTTGCGGCCATGCTGGATCTGGAACCCAGCCATCGGGTGGAGTCCATCCGTCGGGAGGCGTCGGCCATCCCGGCGGAGGGTTGAACACGAATCCGGCCGGCACTACTTCCCCCGAATGCCCTTGGAGGTGTCGATGGCCACCAGGCCGAAGGGGTTCTTCGACACGAGGGCTCCCAGGTGCTCAAGGGTTGCCCCAGGCACAACATGCGCGAGATCGAAGGTCTCGAAGGTGTCCCGATCCACGGCCACCGCGACGAGAGGGGTGCGCTTGACCTGACCGGTTGCCGGGTCGATGGAGTCCGTACCAACCGCCAACGAGATCGTGCGGATGGTCGCCCTCCGGTCGGCTTCGAACACCTCGTGGATCGAGCGGACGGCGGTCTGCTCCACCGCAGATGCATATCGCTCCTTCTGCTCCTTCTGGGTCAAGGAGGTGGAGGCGATCTCGTCCGTTGAACGGTTGCACTTGTAGGCCTTGACGGAGTTGACCTGCTCAGGACCGGGAACCGTGACTCGCAGGGCCAGCTCCTTCAGCTCGGCGTCAAAATCGAAGTCGTGCTCGACCGGAAAGCTTTTTGGGTAGACCGAGTTGCCCAGCACGACACCGATGTACTCCTCGACTGCTGCTTGTTCACCTGCGGCGAGGCCTGCGATGAGTTCGTCAAGCCTCTTGTTCGACTCGTCAGCCAAGGCTTGCCGTTCGGCGCACTCGTCGTCGTACGCGCGCCGAGCGGCTGCCAGTTCTGCAACTCGGCGGGTCTCCGCCTCTTGGTGTCGTTGCATCTGATCGAGCTGCTGCGTCGGGAGCTGGGCCGTTGCCGCCTGCCATGCTGCGTGCTCGGCGGAGTAGCTGGCCCAAGCCTGTGCGCGCACGTCGGCATAGCGCTTCTTTCCACCGAGCAGGCTCCCGAAACCCTTCGGTGCCGGCGGCTCCACCCACTGAGGCTCTGGTGGTCCGGGGTCCGGCGGCGGAGGAGGAACAGGCATCTCCAGATCCGCTCGGCTGAACGGAGGGTGTTCGGCGACGGTCCGCAACGATTCGAGATCAACGAAATCATCCACCGCGAGGGTCGCCGCCAACAGGCCATCGATCTCCTCGTATTCACGAGCGAGTTGGATGTTCATCGATTCGACCTCCGCTGCCATCGCCTCGAGATGGAGACGCTTGGCCTCTTGCTCGGCGCGCTTCCGATCTGCAGCCGCAGCTCGGACAGCCTGCCCATAAGCCTGCTCAGCCTGTTTGCGCGCTTGCTCGGCGTGTCTCGCCGCGGCTACCTGCTCTCTCTGCGCTGCCTTCATTGCCTGCACGTGCTGCCGAGCTGCGACTTGCTGTTGGTGCTGCATCTCGGCAAAGAACCCGCGTCTCGCCATTTGTCCCCTCCAGTAGTCCGTCGATGTGGGGAGCGACCTGCCTTGATGGAAGTCGATGCCCAGTCGGTGGTAGCCGCACAACGTTACCGAGCCAGATCGGTGTCGTCGGCCGACGGCGGAGCGAAAACCAGCGCAGGAGCGGTCCGCCGGCTGCCCCCTCTACTCGACGAGCTGCAGGTGGAGGTACCCCTCGGAGTCGATCTCGGTGATCACAGCTCGGCGAGCGGGAGCGCCATCGCTGACGAGTTCGACGTGGTCGCCGGCGTGCAGATCCTCATCGCCATCCAGAGCGAACTCGTGAACAGTGGTGCGGCCTTCGACGACCAGGTCGAAGCGCACGGGGATCTGGGCTAGAGCCATAGCAAGTCCGGAGCCAGCATCAGAGCCTACGCAGTCGTCACCCATCGTTCAGGCGACGGCGGAAGCCCCGGAGAGCTCCACCTGCACCGAGACTCGGTCATCGTCACGGCGTACCACGCGAGCCCGGCGCGGCGCTTCTTCGTCATCGCCGATGACCACCGTGTCGCCAGGGACGGGATCGAATGTGGAGTCTGCGGCGCGAGGACCGTGGGAGATCCAGCAGACGACCACCAGGTCGGCTCCGACGGTGTTGGCGTCGTACCAGAGGTCGTAGGTGGTACTCATCGAGACAATGCTACGGGTCAAAGATCCCGTGTCCAGGCAGGGTTGTCGACCGGTCCTCGGAACAGACCCCTCACACGAGCGAACTGCTCCCGGCTCGGCTCCGAGAGTGCAATCGTCCAATGGGGATGGTCGAGCGTCGGCAGCAGCGGGAAGCCGGCGGCGACGAGCTCGGGTCCATCGGCCAACAACAGCCGGCGGCGGGTAGCGATGAACGGACGGAGCCGAACGAGCAGGCGGTAGTCGCCGTCGGGAACCTCGAACACCGAGAACCCCCACACGCCCCACCGGTCGTGGCACTCGCGACGCTCTTGGCCAGCGCCCCGTCGAGCAGGTGTTCGTGCCAAGGCGGGCGATCACCAACACCGACGGCACGTCCCGATGTCTCAGGATCAGAGGCTCCATGGGGTGCTCCTGAAGATCGGCTCAACCCGACGGCTACGCCAGGACTGGGGCGAGCGTCTGAAGGGCCGAAATCTCATTCGTGCTCGTCGCTCAACAAACGGCCCATGGTCTCGCTGACGCCGCGGTCGGAGGCGTCGAGGGCGTGGGCGTAGACGCGGAGGGTCATGGCTGGGTTGGAGTGGCCGAGGCGGTTGGCGACGGTGCGGATGTCGTGGCCGGAGGCGATGGCCATGGTGGCCGACCAGTGGCGCAGGTCGTGCAGGCGCCAGCATTGCTCGATGCCGGTGGCCTTGCGGGCCCGGCGCCACCAGTGGCCGATGCGGTCGGAGTGGGCAGGCTCGTCGTCCAGGGTGAACATCCAGGCGCCGTACTCGCCGCTGACCTCACGCAGCTCCTCGGCGAGCGCCACGGTCTGGGGGTCGAGAGTCACGACCCGGCGGTTGCCGGTTTTGGTCTCGGCGTCGACCAGCACGCGCTTCTCGCCATCGGCGCGGATGACCGACACGCTGCTGTCGATGGTGAGCCGATCACCCTCGAGCTCGTCCCAGCGCAGCGCGGCCAGCTCGGAGCGGCGGGCGCCGGTCACCGCCGCAATTCGCAGGGCCAGCTCGGCGTGGGGCTCACAACGGCACAAAGGCCACCACCCGCCTGGCGGGCGTCACCGCGTGTTCAGTCGGCGCCGGTCTGCTGGAGGCTGCCGGTGCCCCAGTAGAAGGGACCTGCAGTTGCTGTCACGGTCACGTCCCAGCCGAGCGAGCGGAGGCGGTGCTCGAGCTGTGCCGGCTGATGGGGGACCTTGATCGCCCGATACGCAGAGCCGTCGTTCAAGCGGCGCTCGACCACGACAGAACCGGGGCCTTCTACCAGCTCGGCCTCCGTGCGGTGGTTGTCGTCGACGAAGAACACCTGCCCCTCGGGGGCAAGGCAGTCCGCGACCATGGACCAGAAACGTTCGAAACGGTCCTCGGGAACGTGGGAGAGCCAGAAGCCGAAAAACACGGCGTCATAACGGCGCTCCGGCGCCCACGAGAAGAGGTCGGCCTCGATGAAGCGCACCTGGGCCGTTCCAGCTCGCTCCCTGGCGCGGCGAAGCATCTCAGGGGCGGCGTCGACCGCCGTCACCGATGCCGCCGAACGAAGCAACCGCTCGGTCCATACGCCCGGGCCACAGGCGAGCTCCAGGACGTCTCCGGTCGGACCGAAGGCATCGAACGAGACCTCGATCTCGTTCTGGCCCGCAGCGGCGATCGAGTGATCCTCGTACTCGCCGGCAACGGCGCGGTAGTACGCGACCTGCTCGGTCAGCTCGGCGGACGTTGACACGAACTGAGTCGCTACTCGATCCGCAGGCCGGAGATGGCCCGGGCGATGACCAGCTGCTGGATCTGTTCGGTGCCTTCGAAGATGTCGTAGGTCCAGGTATGGGGTCCACCGGGGTACACCGCAGTGCGCTGACCAGGGTTTTCGCGTTCAGGCAGTTCGTGGAGGTGCGTGGCGTACTCCCAAAAGTAGGGATGGAGTAGGGATAGGATGCTACCCCTCTCGGTCCTCGGGCCGGTCCGCTTCAGCGACACGCAGCACTTTGAACATGGCTTTTCTTAGAGCCAAGAGTTGCCTTTCGCGCCAGCGTGGACGACACTGATGGCCAGAGCCAAGGGGTGGCTCCAAAGGAAAGTATTCCTTATGCCCATCACCGTTTCGAACGCCGGAAACGAGATCCTCCTCGAATCGGGAGGACTGCGGATCAGCCTGCCGGCTTCAGTGAGCGCGCAGGTCGCAGCTCTCCTGCCGCCAGCAGCCACCTCGGCGACCAACTCCACGGAACTCGTGCTCTCCGAAGATCACCCCATGTGGGACCACCACTCGGGTGGCAACCGCAACACGGGCGAGCGGTGGGACACGAACGAAGGCCTCGAGTACGCGAGGAGTCTTCGTCGCTATCTGCCGGACAAGGCCAGCGCCTTCTTCGAGATGCTGCTGCGGGAGCCGGGCCGCCTCTTCACCTCGGACGAGATCGCCCGGAGCCTCGGCCTCAAGTCGCCCTCGGCGGTAGCCGGGGCGCTCAACGGCTTCGTGAAGCCTGGTAGGGAGAACAAGCGGCCATACCCCTTCTACTGGTGGGAAGGGGCAGACGGTCGACCGACTCGCTACGCGGTGCGCCCATCGATCGCTGCGGCATTCATCGCTGCTGGAGACTGAGCGCTCGGTGGGCAAACGGTGACGCCTGTCGAGCCGCCCGAACCTATTGCGGACTCGGTTGAGTCAGGGAGCTTCGCTCCAAGCCTCCCATTGAGGCCATCCCAGCCACTCGGCCGTGGGTCCCGATGTCGGGGATCGCTGAGGTGCAGCTGTCAGCGACTCGTCGCCCTTCTGGTAGTTGCAAGTTCCGCAGGCCGCCACGATGTTCTTCGCGTCGGTGATTCCCGTGTCCGAGTACGCCTCGACGTGGTCGAACGTGATCCGCATCACGCAGTACATCGGGTGGCTCGTGGCATCGGTCCCGCCGTGCGGCAAAACGGCGGGAAGCGCTCGCTCCAGCGCAGCCATGGTGGCCGGTGAGATGACCCGGAGCCCGCAGTACTGACAGGTCCGGTGGTCTCGCTCGGCGACCGCTCGCTTGAGTCGGGCTGGGATGGTGGAGTCTCTCGATCTGAGCGACTCGATCCCGCTCCGCCCCTGCGGATCTTCGGCAGCCGCTGGCTCGACCTCATCATCGACGGGGTAGTGCCGGTGGAATCACTCCCAGCCCGCCGCTTCCCAGTACCAGTCGAATGCGGTCCAGTCGGCCGCTCGTACGTACGCATGCGCGAGTCGTCGTCAACGACGATCGTCGATCACCTGCTGCCGTTGACTGACGCCGGAACCAGGCGGAGACTCGAGCGTCTCAACTGCGAGCCGGAACAGATCTGCGGCGATCAGCACCCCAGGCGGGGGTTCGACCAACGACTTGCGAAGCGGTTGAGACTTCACCGGGCGGACCGTAGAGCGGGTGTCGCTCGGCTCGCCGACCGACCGCCAAACGGCCGTGAGATCCGCCAGCGTCTATTGCTCGTAGCTGGCACGGACGGTCCGTAGCTTCTTCCTGCCGTTCGCCGTCGACCCATCGGCTTCGAGCAAGTCGACCTCGCAGCCGGGGTAGCCCTTGCGAACCCGGCCTTGCACCCAGGATGAGACGCTGTCCTCGTTCGCACGCCGACGTTTGAAGTGGTAGCCCCTGATCTCCCCGCGGTCGCCTCGAACATCGCGGCCCTTGACCGGTCCTGGACCTACGTGGCGGATTCGAACCTCGAAGCCTTCCGCTCGCCAGATCTGGGACTCAACCCTCTTGATTGTCGGCACATTGCCCTCCCTCTCAGACCATTCGGCCGGTGCTGGGCAAGTATGACCCTGATCTCCAAGGCGTTCTGCGACGGGGCCGGCCGGCCCGGTGAGCCCATGGTGGTAAATCGTCAATGGTGCTGACAAGGCGAGCAAAGGTGCAGCTGATGAATGTCAACGATGAAGATTCCGAGGACAACGGCCTCGCCGACCCAGGCTACGACGTGCCCGACTTCGAGCTCCTGTACGGACGCACATCCGAATCCAACCTCTCACCACGCACGGCTGCGTTCCTATGGGAAGCGGCCGATAGCTTGGACACCCTGCTTCACGACCTGCCGGTAGATAGTCGGCGGGACGAACTGAGCCGCCGGCTTCCGATCGTTGCGGCTCCGTACGTGGACGACCGATTCGTCGAAGCCTTCCGATCACGTGTCGGGATTGTCGTGGAGCGACTGGCCGAGGGGACGGTGGGAAAGCTCATCGCTACCTGCACCGCCGACGAGATCGCGATCTGGCTGATCAGCTGGGATGCCGGAGCCCGCCATGATTGCGGCGATGATCCTGAGTGGGTCGAGGCACGGTTGCCACCGAGGCCCGGTCGGGATGCCGACTTCGACCGTGCCGTCGACATCCTGACCGAGGACGACGATGTTTTGATGTTGTTCAATCCCGAAATTGACGGAGTCGAGGACCTCGAATGGTCGGAGGATGCCTTCGATCCACCGGTGAACCTCCACCCGCGTGACTGGTTCAAGCCGTTTCGAGGCTGATCTCCTCCCATCGTCGTACTCGGCCTCCGTTAGGCAACGGTGAGCCGGGTGGGCTTATCCACATCGAGGAAGTCGCTTCGAACGCCGTCGTCGATGTTGACGAGGGGTTCACTGCTGAGGCGGCGCAGGGTGCCGAGGCGAGGCCGATGTAGTCATGGATGTCGCCCTCGGGGACGTACTGGACCTTCTGGCCCCAGAGGTAACCCGGTCGCCCGCGCAAGCCGTCGTGGGCGCCTTCCCACTCCTCGGGGGGAATTCGGATGCGGGGCAATCCATCGCTGTAAATGCTCTTTGACGTGGTTCCAATCACCAGCCAGACGCCGTTGCGAGCCGTCACAAGGATGCCCGGCCGCTCCTTTCCGGGACCATGCTCAGCACCATGGCTCGGGTCCTCTCGATGGTTTCGTATGACCGACCAGCAGATCTGGCCCGGCAGCAGGATCTGAGGGAACTTCATGCCGCGTACCGGCCTCTGCTCGGTCGGGTGACCCGAGAGCTCTGAAGGAGGAGATTCAGGGTCGACGCGATCACCTGGTAACCCTGCTCGTCTCGGCCGCCGGCCTTGAGGCCGTCCCAGACCTGACGGATCGACATCGGGGTCCCTGCAGCTCGCAAGACCTCGACGATGGCATCGGTCCGGGGAATGCCGTTGAGTTCTGTCACCGTTGGCGCCGCGACCCGTTGCTGCTGGTCGGAGTAGGCAGCGAGGTCCTTGGAGAGCGAGGCGCGCTGCGCCACCAAACCGGCGAGGCGCGCCTTGCCCTGGATCAGCTCGTTCTCGAGAGCGTCGATCTCTTCGTCGAGGCGGGCCACGTCGTCCTTGAAGTTCATGACATCAACATACGCTAACTCAATACAAACATGCAACCCTAAATGCGTACATTTGGTTCGATCGTCCGATAGTCAATCGCTCCTGAGGACGCCGCGGGCGATGAGGGCGTCGAAGTGGGACTGGATCTGGCGGGCCGCGCCACCGCCTCGGCAGAGGACGCCTAGCTCGATGTTCTTGTCGTATGCGGCCTTGGTCATGTTGGCGCTGGTGAGCAGGACATCGCGGCTGTCGACGATGACGGCCTTGGCATGGAGCTTGGCATCGGGGGGATGGCGCTGGTCGACGGGCCAGCGGTAGATACGGTGCTTGGCGTAGGCGTGAGCCCCTCCCCCGCCGTCGAGCATCTCGGCGGACTCCAGGATCAGGCTCACATCGACTCCCCGCTGGGCGGCGGCATCGAGGGCGCCCACCACGGAGGTCACCTGGTAGGCGGCGAAGCTCACCATGGTCACCCGCTTGGTCGCTTGGTCGATGAGTTGGCGGACGACCTCCGAGGTCAGACGGACTGGGGCGGCCGGCGAGTCTGGTCCGGTCACCACCACCTCCACCCGAGTCACATCAGCCCGGAGAAGCGCCGCCTGGGCAGATTGCAGCGCAAGGGCGATAGCTGCACCAGGTACTTCGGGTTGGACGGCCCACGCCGCGTTGAGGCGATCGACCTCGTGCTGGTGTGGAGCGGGCACCGCCTGTCGGGTCCTCGAGGCTCGGGCGGCGGTGTAGGTATCAGCGATCTCATAGGCCGCCGCGAGGGAGTTGACGTGGGCGCCGCTTAGCGAGCTCACCGTGGCAGCCGCGGCGTCGGCCAGAGTGGTCACCCGTCCGGTGTGCTCGCTCGGCGGCTCGGCGACGGTCGCCTCACCCGAAGAGCTCCAGGCTCGTGTGGCGGAAGGTGTCCACCAGCACCGACCGGTCGAGGTAGCGGTTGCCCCGCTCGCAGCTGGTCTCGGACACCAGAAGGCAGGCGTGGCAGGCGGCGCCGTGCAGGGCACCGTTGGCGGCGTCGGGCTGGTGGTCTGCGCACAGTGGGTCCGAGCTGCAGAGCCCTGAACGCTCCAAGGCGCGCTGCAACATAGGGCCCAACTCGCTGGCCTTGCCGAGGTTGACCAGGCCGCCGAGGGTTCCCTCGGCGTCGGGAGCTGACGTATAGAAGAGAATGCCGGCCATCGGTTCGGGTCCGTCACCCGGGAGACCGGCTGTAGATCCGTTCGCTGATCGACGCGGAGGAATACCCGCACTCGATGGCCAGCTCGTTGATGAGGGCGTGAGACAGCGAGTGCAGCAGCACGAACCGCTCGCCAGGCCAGCCCACGCTGGGGTCCAGCCCCCGGCTGGCCCGTGCGTCTCGATGGGCTCGGCGCATGGCCATGAACAGGGGGTTGTCGAACGCGTTGGCCTCCCACCGAGCAACCACATCCTCATCGAGGCGGAGGAAGATGCCCTCGCCGCGGTTCTCCACCACCGGCACCCAGGCGGGCGAGCCGCTCGTCTCCAGACGCACGACCGCCCGGCCGTCGCCAGGTTCACCGGCGCTGATGCGGGTGAACCCGCAAAGCGCGGTCACCACCCGCAACCGATGGGCCTGCGTGACGCCGGCCAGGACTGCCGAGAACTCGGGCGGCGCGGCAATCGGTTCGGCCTCGAAGTGCGGTGATGTCTGGCCTTGGGAGCCGGTCGTGAGCGCCGCCCACTCGGGGCCAAGTACGTCGGCCTCGGCGGTGGGTTGCCCACCCGAGCGCTGCGCCTCGATGGCGTCCCAGATCTCGTCGGGGTCGTAGCCGACGAACGCGGCCTGCAACGTGGGGTTCTGGTCGAGCGCGAACTCCAACGTGTCCTTGACCTTTACCTTGGCCAGGACGGCCCAGTGGTCGTACACGAGCTGCGGAAGCGAGCCGCCGCCGATCGGCAGTGAGAGCACCGAGGCGCTGGCGTTGAACCAGAGGTTCGAGGCACCGAGCACGAGCGAGCGCAGCTGCTCTTCGCACGGTTCAGTTGCCTGGCCGAGATGAGGGTGGCGGCCCCGGCACTGGGGCATGATCCCGGCCGCGGCGGGGCCAAACGCTTTGGCCAGGGTGGACCGGGCGCCGCAGCTCAGGCACGTGACCAGCAGGTCGGTGGCCCGTCCACCCGTGCCGACATCGTTGACCCGCAGGATCGGGTTGGCGCAGGTGGGCTTGCCGTCGTGCGCGAAGCGAACCCACGGGAAGTCGTCGAGGTGCCCGTTGGTGCACCCGGCGACGAAGCGGGCGGGAACTGCGGGCGGCGTTCCCTTTCCCTTGTCGCAGTTCTGATGGACGTACCGGGTCTTGTCGATCCGGTAAGCGTTGTTCTCGAGCTTCAGCGCACCGGACGCCACCGGAAACAATCGGTTGCAGCGGGTGCAGCGAAGCCACCGCGGGAACACGGTCACCGGCACGCCGATCCGGGCCCAATCGTCGAACGGGTTGGTGGTGGTGGGCTCGGCGGGCAAGGTGCGCAGCGCCTCGACCTGATCACCGACCCGAGCGCGCACGGCATCGAGCAGGCGGTCCTCGGTGATGACCGCCTGGCGGGTGATGTCCCAGCGGTCCAGCCCGCCGACCATGACGCTCAGGTTGGGCAGGTCGATCAGGGACCCGACGCCGTAGGAGTGGATCGCCTGGCTGGGGCGGATCGTTCCCACCCGCACGGGTCCGTCGTAGGAGCCGGCCGGGCTCACGGGGTGGCCTCGGGGAGGATCACGTCGGCGTCGATCACATCGGCGTCTTCAGAAGCAGGCGCAACGTCGTCAGCGGACGCGAGCGCAACCGCGTCGGGAGGATCGGGGTACGGGGCGCCCGGGTCGTCGGACGGGTCGTCTACGCGCAGCAGCAGGTTGGCCGGTAGCTCGACCTCGCGGAGCGAGTTGGGGGCGGTGAACACGCTCTTCACCCCCGACTCGGTCGACTGCAGAAGGTTGATGGCGTCACCCCGCCCGCGGGCGTAGGCGAGGGTGACGCCTGGTGCCTGCTGTTGCTTGGACCACTTGTCCCGCCGATCGGCCACCAGCAGATCGACCTCAGCGGCGGCGGCCGGGGTGGAGATCAATTCGGCGCGATCGTGGATGGCGTCACCGATCGGGTCGAAGCTGGCTCCTGCGACCGGCACCGTCTGCGCCGCACCCTTAGGGTTCCAGGCCGGATGGGTGAGGCGGGCCTCGGCCACCAAGAGGGCGGTGAGCCCCCGATCCAGGGCGCGACGGGCGAACGGCGTGACCGAGAGCGCTTCGACTTGGCGGTAGTAGGTCTGGTGGTAGTGCTCGAAGGTCTCGTAGTGCGAGAGGTCACGCGGCCGAGCCCAGTTGTAGAGGGTGATGACCAGACCAGGACCGTGGTCGCTCCGGCCGACTCGGCTGGTGGCTTGGATGTACTCGGCTGTGGTCTTGGGTTGCCCCGAGCAGATCATCAGTCCCAGGCGGGGCACATCGACGCCGACGGAGATCATGTTGGTGGCCAGCACCACGTCGATCGGGTAGCGCTCGCCCTTGGCCGGCTTGGTGCCCGTGAAGCCCACGCCGAGCTGGTCGAGGGTGCCGGGGATGTCGCTGGAGCTGATCCGTGACGTCAGCTCCTTGATCTCGTTGAGGTACCGGGAGGCCAGGCCGCGGCGCTCCGCTCGCTGGATCCGGTTGGCCACCTCGTCGTCGAGCATGCGCCGCATCCCACCCAGTTCCCGCAGGGCGTTGAAGTAGCCGACGGTGGTCATCCACGGATCGGCTACGGCGCCGTGCTCCTCGTAGAGCACCTGAGCGGCGGCCATCACCGTCGTGTAGACGCGGGTGGCGACCGACTTGAAGCGCTGACCCATGCCGCACACGCCTAGGTAGAGGCGTCCGGGCGTCTCGGTCAGCGGCCGTTCCACCGCGAAGAACGAGTCGCCGGCGTCCAGCACCTGCGGAGGGAACACGGCCAGGCGACGGCAGAACAGGTTGTAGGTCTGATGCTCGGCCCGGCGGATTGTGGCGGTCGAGGCGATCACCTTGGGCCGCGACGGTTGACCACCGACCGTCCACGAGGCGATCTGGTCGATGGCGGTCTCGTAGAGGCCGAACAGCGAACCGAGTGGCCCGGCGATCAGGTGCAGCTCGTCCTGAATGACCAGGTCCGGGGGCCGGCGGGGCAGGCAGTCCGACGTGGCCGCTGCCGGTAGGTCCCCGGTCTTGTTGTGGCGGTCGGCTTCCTCGTGGCCGGTGTAGCTGTCGAGATCCGGGCTCCGGAACCCGTGTCGCGAGCACACTCGCGAGACCCGGCCGAACAGGGCGGTGGTCGCCCCCTGCCAGGGCAACTGGGCGAACTTGTCGGCGGTGGCGATGACCAGGTCGGGCAGGAGCCGGTAGATCTCCTCGTCGACGCTGACCACGGGTATGCCCTCGCCGTCGGACTGGCGGGCCGTGAACGGGCACCGGCCCTTGGGGTCGCCGCAGGTGATGAGGGTGCGCCACCGTTGCGGGTGCGAGGAGGCGTCCTTCTTGGGGTCAAGCTCTCGGCCGCACCACGGACAGGCGACCAGGGCCGACGGCCCGGCACCCTTGGACCAGCCGGTGTTGTGCAGGTCGTCGAGGTCCTTGGCGGCGTCCTTTGTCCGGTTGGCGCTGACCGTCGAGCCGACCCACATGCCGATGCGGAACGGGGTCTGACCCCAGCGTTCGTCGCCGTCGGCAATGAGCTGGCGACGGCGGACCTCGCAGGCGCAGATGAGGGTGGCGGCCCGCTGGAACTGCTGCGAGGTGAGCAGGCGCAGCGTGTAGCGCATCAGCACGCCCACCCCGCCCTCGCCGGAATGGCCGTCGACCTCGCCCTGCAGCCGGCGGATGGCCAGGGTGAAGGCGGTGAGGCCGAGGTAGGCCTCGGTCTTGCCGCCACCAGTGGAGAAGAACAGCAGATCGGCGGTGCCGGTGTTCAGCTGGCGCTCGGCGTGGGTGGGATCGGCGATCGACGGCAGGTTCACCAGCACGAAGGCGATCTGGAACGGCCGCCAGGACCAGTTCGGGTCAGCGGCCACCTGGGCTTCGGCCCGGGCCAGGTCGAGCGACGGGTCGGCGCGACGGGCCAGGCCCACGAGGGTGTGGACCCGCTGCCGCCACATGGTGTGGTTGGCGAAGGCGAACGCCTCGGCCGCAATGGGATCGGCCGCCAGCAGGTCGATCCCGATCCGTAGCCGCTCGGCGATACCGCGGGCGGTCCGAACCGCAGCCTCGGCTGTCTCAGCCTCCTCTGCCCCGAACGAGCCAACTCGTTCGGCCTGGCGGTCGAGCCAATGCTCGTAGGCCTCGGCGAGCGGCTGAAGGGCTGCGACGGCACCAGGTCCGTCGAGCTTGGACAGGGCTTCCATGTCGAAGGTGACGGTGCCCAGCAACTCGCGCTCTGTGTCATCGAGTGCCGGGTCGTTCGGGCGAGGCGCTTCCACCTTGGCCACCTCCGAGCGAGGGATCACCGCCGTGCGCACGGCGGTGGCCCGACGGGGGTTGTCGGGAACCGCATCGGCGTGCACGGCGGTCCCGTGGCCGACGGCGAACTCCACCTTGTCCCGGTAGAGCAGGTCGAGGTGGCGTAGTTCGGTATCGGTGTCAGCACTCTGATCGGCGAGAGCGTCCTTGCGACCCACGAACACCGGCGAGCCGTCGGGGGCAGCGGCGGACAGCTCGATCTGGAAGAGCCAGCGCTCGTCGACGTTGGTTCGGGTGGGCTCCTGGCCGTTGACCAAGAAGAGCGTGATCAGCCAGCAGCGAGATGTCCGGCGGCACCGGCCCCGGATCACCACCTCGGGTTGGGACGCGTCCGGTGCCAGCGGTCCGATCTCACCGTCAACGAGCGCCACGTCGAGGGAACCGCCAGCCGGATGGCGCTGCCACAGGCGCACGTTGGCGTCGGAGGCCGTGGGGTCGGGGTTGGCGATCTTCTCGTAGCGACCCCATGCCGCCGACACCTTCAGCGATTCACAGCCCGCCTCGACGGCGGCGGTGAAGCCAGCCGACGATGGGAACAGGACCGCCTGTGATGGCCGGTCGTCGGGACCGGGCGCACCGCCCTCATCGCCATCCTGCAGATCCTCGCCGTCTCCTCGGCTCGGGTCGACCACCGTGCCTCGCGGGGCGAGCATGCCCACCAGGTACCGCTCCCGCACCGGGCTGCGCACGCCGGGCAGCTGTTCGTGCGGCTCCCGGGGCCCGAGCAGATCGGTCACGACCAGCCGCTCGAGCTTGGCCCGAAGCTCGGCCGGAGTGGGGGCATCAGTCATCGGGATCGTCCTCGATCAGGTTCCAGAAGTCCGGGCCGACCCGAAGGCTGCGCTTAAGCGGGCGTGACAAGGGCCGTACCGTTCGGCGACCTCACGGGAGACCCGCTGGCTGGTCGGCGTGGAGACCTGGGGAAAGCCCAGGAGCGCTGCCGCCGGCGGGATGGTCTCGCCGAACTTCGTGAGCTGCCAGCCGGGTTCCTCATGGGAGAGCTCGCTGACCTGCGTCGCCGTAGCCCCGCGAGCTGGTCGAGCACGTCGTTGATCGTGTCCAGCTCGTCGGCGTAGAAGATCGACGCATCCGCGTCGCGCTTCGGCACTAGGCGCTGCTGGGGACGGCCGAGGAAGTCCTCGTTCGTCAGCTCGGCTGCGCCCTCCGCGAGTAGGCGCCTGCGCACCGGCAGGAGCTGACGAGGCGACGGGCCGTGGACCAGCTTCTGGAATTCGCAGCCTGAGATGGCGGCGCCGTGGCGGCGCAGATGGGTGAATTCGACGAAGAACAGGACCTTGTTGAGCTTGGTTGCGCCGCCGGCCCGCTCGCCGCGCAACCGCTCGGCGACGTGGAGCAGCAGCTCGGTGAACCTCGCCTCGTCGTCGGTCACGTCCATGGCGACGACAGTACCGAGGGTGTACGACGGCGACGGGGGCCGATCCGTGAGCGACGGAGATCGAGCGAGCGCCCACGGCTCACAGCAGCGTGTCCTGCCCGTTGTTGGCGGGTTTGGTCCGACGCTTCGCCGGCGTCCGCTTGGCCTTCTTGTCGTGCAGCCCAGCCGCCACCTCGGCTGCATACCGCTCGTGGTTCAGCTCCAGCAGCCCATCGAGCAATTCGTCCTTGGCCGCCGGCCCAACGGTGAACCGCATCCCCTGCGGTGTTTCCCAGTGGTGATGGTCCAACTCCAGGTCCGACCAGCCGTAGGCATCCCGCACCACATGGTCCAGCTCGACATGCAGCTCGCGGAGTCGGGCGATATCTGAATCCAGCTCACCGGGGTCATGGACCCGGTTGTAGGTCTTGGTGAGCCCGAAACCGCTCCGGATCATCAGCGCAGCTCGGAACTCATTTAGCTCGCGCCCGACGCCATCGACCCGCTCCCACAGCGGGCCGGACTGCGGCAGGGGCTGCGGAAAGGTCTCGAACACATCAGACGGCGTGTACCGAAGGTCGTTCCTCATGGTTGATGCATAAGTCACCGCCCACCACCAATGAAATGAACTGGACAGTAGACCAAGGTGCGCGTCATCTTCATAAGCAAATACGCCGGTAGCATGCGAGAACACTTGCCCCGTGGGCTCATAGGCTGGCATCACCGTCTTGCTTGTTAGTGCAATGACGGTTGCCCGATGAAACCCAGATAGCGCAGCGTAAAGATCCAAGGCAGGCCGGGTGAATCTCCACCATTTCTCCCTCCGACTGCGATCCCTGTTTCTTGCGCGTTCAGGTCGTACAAGCTGATGCACGATATCGAAACAATCTGAATACCCTTCAGCACGCTCGATCGGCCAGTCGAAGAAGTTTATTACCCAGCGGCTCGCCTCCTGTCTCGGATGATCGTTTAAATCCTTGCCATTGAGAAAAGGGAAGAGCACGTCCGAATTGCGCTGATCCCGCCGGATAAGGTCAGCAGCATCGGCTGGATCCAGCGTAAAGCCGAGCCCAAGAATATTCGATCCTTGGAACGAAATGCCTCTATTCATCTCTAGCGGTTCTGGTTTGGCGGCGGCACGTCGAGTTCGGTCGAGCGCCGACGAGATTCCCGAGACCCTGTTCCCGTCGAGCCAGAAGGTGCCCCGCCAGCCCCCCCGAGCGAGCAACACTTTCGATATTTCCAGGTTTGCTTCATTCGGCCAAGGCTCAGACTTCACAGCGCGATGAATCGTCCAGCCTTGATCGAGCAATCGGTCCAAGCCGACTTCTCGGGTGTCACCTTGACCAAGCGTGTTAGTGGCCAATGTGCTTACCTCCGCGGCCAGATCGCACATCCGAACCAGGAAGTAGGCGACGAGATCTGCTGATCCCCGTGCTTCCTGCGCCAAGGACTCGACGAGGTGTTCACGGAACGAGGAGCCCATTGCCCCACTGATCCGCTGACCTCCGAGGAATGGGGGGTTCGCCACGATCCCATCGAACCGGGACCGTCCTTCGGCGAGGAACACCTCGGGGAACGCCAGCGGCCAGTGGAGGCACTCGCGTTCCCAGGGCGCCGAAGCGTCATCAGGCAAGTCAGTACGCAGCCAGCCAACGGAGACACCGTGGAGGGTGGCGAGGGCGGCTTCGCGCTCGACCTCGGGGCGGTCGTCGTCAAGGGCTGTTCGGATCCGGTCGAGCTGCGGGGCCAGGTGGTCCCCCAGGCTGACGCCGCGCTTGCCAGCGGTACTGAGGGCGGCGCCGACCACGGCGTCCGCGACTACGGACAGGTCGGTTAGCTTGGTGCGGACCTCGTCGTGGAGGCGTTGCTTCTCGGTTGCATCGCGAACGGTCACCACCGACAGTTCCTGAAGGCGACGGGCCAGGTCGACGGCTTCGGCCAGGTGAACGTCCAGGGCCAGGGTGGAGAGGTTGGCTGCGCCCTTGCGTTCGGGGGGATCGAGATGGAGCCAGCGGAGCTGTTCCATGTCGGTGATGCCGAGAAGCGAGTCGCCCACCTGGATGGCGTGGTCCAAGAACGTGAAGGGGCGCTCTCGGGCCATGGTGGTGAGCCAAAGCGAGAGCTTGGCCATCTCGGCGGCCACCGGGTTCTTGTCGACGCCGTAGAGGCAGTGGTCCACCACCTCGCGTCGGGCCAGGATCTGCTGGTCATCGGCGGATGCCTGAGCCAGGTCGGCCAACCGGCCGGCGAACGGTCCGGAACCCGATCCGTGTTCGGTGACCGACTCCACCAGGCAGTCGGCCAGGTAGCGACCCGCCGCGGTGAGGATGGCGCCAGAGCCCACGGCCGGGTCACAGATCCGTAGGTCGAGGATCTCGGCCGGGGTGCGCAGCTTCCACAGCGACTGGTCGGCTTGGTTCTGGGGACCGGGTTCGTACACGAGTGGTTCGAGGGCGTACCGCACCACCTCTTCGGCCAGGGCCCTGGTCGTGTACTGGGCACCCATGTTGCGGCGGGTCGAGGTCTGGGTCACGAACATCGACCCGGGCAGCAGGACCACCGGCAAACCCCGCAGGTCGGAGCGGACCAGGCCCCAGAACGGCAGGACCCGGTCGACGATGTCGTCATCGCCGCCGCAGGCCACCCGCAGCCGAGCCCGGTCGATGCCTTCGGGCGCCTTGGCCAGTTCCTTGGTGAGCGCCTTGGCGGTCTTGGCGCAGCGGGTCTTGTCCGCCAGCCACTCGCAGAGGTCATCGGAGCCGGCAGCGAGGCGGTCCTCCAGCTCGGTCAAGGAGATCTCGGGTTCGCCGCCGTCGGGACCTATGAGGCCGAGCGCCAGGTACTCCACGGGGGTGCAGCCGTGGTCGAGGAGACCCTCGTAGCAGTGGCCGATCTGCTCGACCTCGAGCGCCTTGTAGCTGACCCGTTGGGCCACCTTGGCCCGACCCGACTTCACCTGCACGGTGAGGAGGGCGTCGAGGATGGCCAGCACGGTGCGGTCGTCGATGGCCACCGGTCCTTCCGGTCCGACATCGGCGTCGGGCGCTGGTCCGAGGTCGACGCCGCCGGCGATGAGGTGGTCGGATTGGCGCCGGCCTTCGAGGAACGGGAACCGGTCGGGGTCGAACAGGCTGCCGCCGTAGGCAGGGAGGGTGAGGCGGTCGTGGTTGACCCCGCCGTGGACGGCCCGGAAGGTGGCGAGGAGCCGGTGCCAGGCCACCGAACGGCGTTCGAGGGCGTCGTCGCCGTCGCGGATCGAAGCGGTCCGCAGGTCGTCGCGCAGGGTCAGCACCGAATACGACTCGGCCCACAGTGGGTCTTCGGCGGGCAGCAGGCGCCTTTCCTCGGCGAATAACAGGAACACCAGGCGCATGAGGACGGTGACGGCGGACTCGTAGACCTCGGTAGGGGCGACGCCGGCGAGCACCTGGCCGCCGGTGCCCACGTCGTCGCGGGAGATTGCGGCCACCAGCAGCTCCACGGAACGGCGCACCGAAGAGCCCAGGCCCTTGGTGACCTCGGCTTCGGCGTCGGCCGCCCGTTCGAAGAGCTTCTCCAGGGTGTCGGACTCGGCCACGGCGAAGAAGCGCTGGGCGCTGAGCAGGGCGACGAGGCCAGCTTGGAGGATGGTCTCGTCGGCCAGGTCGGCGATGCGCCAGCGGGCCGATGCCGCGGGGGCGCCGCGGGGCGCCCACACCAGGACCCATTGGTCGTCGTCGGTCACGAGGGCCAGTGGGTTGCCGCTCTCTCGACACCACGTCTCGGCCCGTTGGACGGGGCTGGCCGGCCAGGTGTCACCGGCCACAGTCGTGTCGACGCGCCGGTCGAGGCCGGTGCCCAGGGACCAGCAGAAGATGCCGACGCGGACCCGGTTAGCGTCGTCTGCGTCGAGCAGGACGTGATCGGGTCGAAGCGGGGTCCGGTGCTCGGCGGCCAGCACCGATGCGGTGGCGGGGACGGCCTGGCCGTTGGCCAGCAGATCGCCCCACTCCAAGACGGTGCCGAGCAGCCAGCGGCGCAGTTCGGCGCGATCCCCAGCGTCGCCGAGGGCGGCGACTCGGGCTCGGAGCTCGATCCGTTGCTCGGTGGTCATCGGGTCGAAGCCGTGGGGGAACGCAGCGTTGAGCTCGGTGGGGGTCAGGAAGGCACCGTCAGGGTCGACCAGGTTCAGCCAGTCGCCGATGGCGGCCCTGGGGTTGGCCTGCGGTGGCCGGTTGCGGCGCCCGGCGGTGGCGGCCATCAGGGTGATGCCTCGGGGACGAGGAGGGTGACCGCGGCGGGGAAGATGTGGCACTCCGGGTCGGTGAAGCGTCGCTGCACGGCCGCCACCTCCCGTTCGATCTCGTCGGGGATCTCCTCCAACCGGCGCCGCAGAGCATCGAGATCGCGCTCGGACTGCTGGCGCTCGGGTTCGGAGAACAGGTTGAGCTGCTCGGCTCGTTCAGCGGTCAGCTTGTCGAGGTCGGCGGTGATCTGGGCCTGGAGGTCGGTGAGGGTGCTGCGCACCGCCTTGGCCTCCTGGTCGGCCCGCTCGGCCAGCTCGCGCTCCTTCGCCGCTTGGACCTGGTCCGACCGGCGGTCGAGGGCCTTCGAGAGACCGGGCTCGGCCACCGTGTCCCACCAGCGGAGGGCATCATCGATCGCTGTCGGGTCGCTGGGCGGGCCGCCGGCGGCGTGGAGGAGGGCGTCGAGGTCGCGCCGAGCGTCGATCCGGGCGAAGCGGCCGGCGCGCACCCGGCCACCGGCCACCACCAGCTCTTCGTGGAGGCGGTGGCCGTCGGCACCGGTGATGACCAGCCGGGCGTGGGCGATCATCCCGACGTCGCCGAGCTCCAGCAACCCGGCAGTCGGTGGCACCGACCGGGCGGTCACGCGGGACAGGTTCTGTCGGCCGCCGGTTGCCCACACCTCAGCTCGGAGCAGACGCAGCGACTGGGCCACCAGTCGGTGACCGAGGTGGCAGTGGACGAGGTCGTCGCGCCCGGCGGCCAGCTCGGCGTCGAAGGTGAACGCCAGCTCGTCACCAGAGAGCCGGTCGACCATGCCTTCGGACGTTCGCTGCCACGACCCACCGAGCGGTGGGAGCCGGAATTCGCCGGGGACTTTGGTGGGCACGATCGGCGGTTGGTTCGCGACCTCGAGAGCCGTGTCGACGACCCGCTGCACCCGATCGGGAGTGAGTCCGAGGTCATCGATTGATTCCTGGAGCCGCTCGTGGCAGCGCGCCAGGCCCTCTCGGAGCTTGCGCTCCACTTGGAGCACCTTGGCGCCCGGGCGGCTGCGGGCCCGGTCGATGGCGTCGTCGTCGATCGTGGTCCGGTGGCCCAGCATGGCGTCGCCGACCTGGTCGGCCAGCACCGAGCCGACTGATCCAAGGTCGTCGCGGATCTGCTCCACCTTGTAGGCCACCCGTGAGAGGAAGCCCAGTTCTGTGGCGAAGCTGGACCGGTCGCTCTCCCAACCCTCGGGCACGAAGTGGCGGATCTCCACGAACGCGTGCGGTTGACCGTGTCGGTCGACGCGACCGTTTCGCTGCTCCAGGCGCGACGGGTTCCACGGGATCTCCCAGTGCAACATCCGCCAGCAGTACCGCTGGAGGTCGATGCCCTCCGAGGCCGCGTCCGTGGCCACCAGGATGCGCACCGGCGACCGAGACGGGTGGGCTTGGAACTCGGCCTTGGTCCGTTCGCGATCGTCGGTGTCCATGCCGCCGTAGAGGGTGGCGATCCGCTCGCCGCCATCGCCGCCGAAGCCGCTGGTGAGCAGCAGGTCGACCAACCACTTCTGGGTGTCGCGGTACTCGGTGAAGACGATGACCCGTTCGTCGGTCCAACCGGCGTCCTTGGCCTTGCCCGTGCGACAGATCTCGGTGAGCCAGGCGAGGAGCGCCTCGGCCCGGGCGTCGGGGCGGTGGCGACGTTCCTCGACCCAATCGCCGAGCCGATCCAGCAGATCGCGTTCCTCGTCGGTTAGCTCTGCCTGGCCCCGTGCCGCGGTGGCCAGCGCCTCGGCCGCCACGTCGCCGGTCTCGTCGTCGGTGGCTTCGTCGTCACTGCGGTCGAAGGCGGCCTGCACTTGCTCGGCCGTGGCTGGCTGCTGTGCCGTCGATCTCTGGGCGAGCGTCTCTCGGTGGCGTTCCAAGGTGTTGGCGAAGGCGGCGGGTGAGGAGAGCAGGCGCTTCTTCAGCAGCAGAGTCACGAAGTCGGCTGCTGACCGTTTGGCTCCCCCGGCGTGGTGTCCACGGCGCAACTCGGCGTACCGCTGCAACAGCTCGTGGGCGGTGCGCTCGTCGTCGGGATAGGCCACCGGCATCGCCTCCACCCGCCGCTCGGCGAATCGAGGGGTGCCGTCAGCGTTCGGGGGCAGCTCCTCTCGCAGCTCCCGCTTGAGGCGCCGGACCAGCACACGAGCCAACTGCTCCGGGCTGGGGTCGATGTTGCGTTGGAAGCGCTGTGGGTCGAGCAGCTCGAGCAGGGCGGTGAAGCTCTCCCGGTAGCCGTTGTGGGGCGTAGCCGAAAGGAATAGCCGGTGCTCGCAGTGCGGCGCCAGGCGCTGGATTGCCTTGGTGCGCAGTGAGTCGATGGCGTACTTGCCCCGGCCTGCCGGCGCCGCCGAGTGGACCTCGTCGACGATCAGCAGGTCGAAACGACGGGGGGCCCGGCGGTGGTCGACTCCTGACAGCACCTCGTCGAGCAAGGACTGGGCTCGGCGGTCCTTCAGCCAGTCGATGGACACGATGAGGCGAGGGAACGAGGTGAACACGTTGGCGCCCACCCCCCGATCCCGCCGGAGCTGGCGCACGGCCGCGGTATCGACGATGCGGAACTCGAGACCGAATCGATCGCGCATCTCCTCCTGCCACTTCACGCACAGACCGGCCGGGCACACCACCACGACCGTCCTCGCATGGTGTCGCAGCAGCAGCTCCTGCACCACCAGGCCGGCTTCGATGGTCTTGCCAAGGCCGACGTCATCGGCGATGAGCAGGTTGGCGCGAGGCATGGCCAGGGCTCGGACAACGGGGTCGAGCTGGTAATCCTCGATGGTGATGCCGGAGCGGAACGGAGCCTGCAACGCCCGGGAGTCTGCCGTGGCCACCGCTCCCCAGCGGACGGCATCGAGGAAGGCATCGAGGCGTTTGGGGGCATCGAGCCGTTCCCGGTCGGGCCTCGGCAGCTCTTGGTGGGGGATCACCTGGGTGCCCGACTCGATCTCCCAGATCACGGTCAGCTCGTCACCGAACCCGTCATCCTCCAGCGACGCCATCCGCACCAGGTGCTGCGGCCGGGTCCCGCCGATCGGGTCCTCAGGCAGCGACGACGCTGAGACCTCGTTGACCGCCCAGACCCGATCCCGACACCGAACCACCTGCCCGAGTTCAGGAACGACCACCTCGGCCACCGCTGTTGTTGCCCCGCTCACGTGTCCAGGTCCCCTTCCCCTCCGAACACCCAGAACCGTAGGCGATGGCGGTCACGGCATAGACCCTCGACGCTGCCGCCTCTTCGTAGATGCCCGACAAAGAGGGATCGGGAGAACTGCGGTGCTTGGCGGACAGGTCGTGCAGCGTTTGCTCGTTAGGGAAGCCACCCGGCTCGAGCGCCCACCATCCCATTCCGTCGTCACTCCAGATCGAAGTAATCGGTACGCCCCTAAGGCGCTGTGGTCCTCAATGCCGGCCTTCCTGGTCTGCCGCTAGCCGTCTCCAGCGAAAGCGGCGACCGACTGACGGACTGCCTCCTGCGATCAGCCCAGCGTCAGGCGGATGCGGATCTGATGTCATCGATGGTCCATCCTTCGGCAAGCAACATATCGATAGCTGCCTTCTCACACGCTTCCGTGGCAGCCGACAGGCTCGACGCAGCGCCTCTCTCAAACACAGCGTCGCCGAACCCAGCATCCTCTTCGCTGATTCCAATAGTCCACACCCACGGGAGGTCGCCCGGTTCGGCAAACTCCGGGTCATACTCATCGTTGACAACAACGGACAAGAGATACTCCGCCGCCCCACCTTCAAGTTCCGGTCCGCGTTCGGTGGTCATAGGCCCAATGGTCGCCCACATCCCGCCATCATCCGATTGATCCGCCTGATCTGGCTCTGACCACCGAACCATGCCATCGTGCTCGCTCAAGCCCCTCACCTTCAACGAAAATCTATTCGTGGTGAGAACATCGACTAGACATCACGAGCTTGTGGCTCGGAGCCACCGGCGGCCTTGTATTGACCCTCCGTCGCCAACCTCGGCTGAACGTCCACGCGATCGTCGAAGCAACCGACGACTCGAAGCTCGAATTCGTCAACCTCGAAGACCGCCTCTTGCCCGTATGAGCGACCCAGCGATCGAGCGACGTTGCGGTCGATGTCCCAGACGAAGAACCCGGCTTCGCCGTAGGTGCCATCGAGGTTGCGTCCGAAGGCGCGCACGAAACCTCCCCCGGCAGTGACGAGCTCGCTGGCCAAGCGTCCGTTGTCCGCAGCGTTCTTCTCGTCCGGGCGGCGGCGACCGAATGGGTCGTGCGCCGTGAGCACCCAAACCGGGCCGTCAACGGGCCACCGTTTCTCGGCTTCGGGGCCTGAGAGAATTATCTTGGCGCCAGGGACGATCTCGGCTTCGATCACCGTGTTGCGGTAGTCCGCCCAGCGCTGATCCACGTTGCGCCCTGGCCGCTGACCGCCGTATACGGCCGAGAGCATCGGGCCGAGCTCCTCCGCGGTCCGACGGCAACCGGCAAACGCCTCGCTCAGCTCCTCTGGATCCAGCGTTCCCGCGATCAGGTCACACTCAACGAGTACCTGTCCTCCGACGGCGAACGTGCGGACGAAGCGAAGCGACGCGTTCTGGTCGTTCAGCTCAGACAACAACGCCGGGTCGGGCGAGACGTCCGCCAAGACGACAGCGAAGACCTGCAGGACCGAAACGTCGCCAGGCACGAAACGGCCATACACCTCGGTCCCCGCAACGGTGAGCGGATAGTCACCATCGTCGTCCCGATCGAGAACCTCCTCGCCGAACACCTGCGCCATCACCGACTCAGTCCGCCGCCATGCCGGCGCAGCCGTGTCCAGGGGCATGATCACCACGGACCGAGATCCGTCCGAGAGAAGCAGCGGGCCGACTTCCTCGGGCATCACGACGGTGGTTGTGGGACGAAGCCACCGAGCAGCCGCCGACAGCTGCATCGGTGGAATCGCCATGGAGGCGGCGCCCCTCCCTTCGCCGCGCAGCTCGAACGTTGTCTGGCCAAGTCCGGCCCAGCCCATCTGGAAAGAGATCACGCCTTCGTCGAGACCAGACCAGAGCAGCGGCGCGTCATCTTCACGCTCGTCGTCTTGTGGGAGCGCTCTCTGCGACGCCTGCTGCACCAGCGTCGCCACATCACCTGAGTCGAACGTGGCTCGAGGCTGATCGTCACCGTGCTGGCCAGCTAGATCGCTCCAGACGTCGTCGACCGGCGGGAACGCTCGCAGGTCGGGGGAGACGGACAGCACCGCTCCGCCGCATCGGCAGGACACCTGCTCCGGCACGCCCTGCTCATCGTGAATGATCTCCAGAACGACATCCTCGACCATCTCATCGTGAGCGATGGCGAAAGCCACGAGGCGAGGCGACACCAGCACCTCGTACTCCTGATCGTCTCCTCCCCCGTCCTCAACGGCGAGTTGCCGGGTGTCGGACGCCCACCACTGGCGACGGCCGGCTCGCGCCACCAGCCGCAACATTCCAGTTACCTCGCGCTCGTCGACATCGGCAAAGCTCAACAGCGCACGGGCAGCAATCCACTCGTCGCCGGGTATCTCGATCCGCATCTCGCCATCTCCCTTTGATCGGGGACTGTACGGCAGGCGGAAGAGTCAGGTGGCTCCTGTCTCCCACGCTTCGTTGCCCGGCGGGCGCGGCTCGCCTCATCGATATCTAGCGATATCTAAAGGATCTGAAGATCTCTAGCGGAGCGGCTGGGCCTGCCGGGGTGGCCAACCCCTTTACCCCCACCTTCGGTGTGAGCCCACCGCTACTGGCTGGTCGCAGCGATCTCATCGAGGACTTCGAAGACGCCCTGGCTGACGGACCGGGCGCTCCGGGCCGGGCGACGCTCCACACCGGCGCTCGCGGCACGGGGAAGACGGTGATGCTGAACGAGGTCGAGGATCTCGCTGCACGGCAGGGCTGGAGCGTTGTGTCCGAGACGGCAACACCCGGCTGCATCGAGCGGCTCGTCGCTGAGCACCTTCCTGCGCTGCTAGGAGAGATCGACCCCCAGGCGACGACCTCCCGCTCGGAAGGAGTCTCGGGTTCAATGGGCCTCGGGGGAGCCAGCTGGGAGACGCCGGAAGTCCACCCGGCAAAGGCCGGACTCCGCAACCAGCTGACGAAGGCGTGCGATCTGTTGGCGTCCACTCAGACCGGGCTGCTGATCACGCTGGACGAAATTCATCTCACCAGGTGGACGAGCTACGGGACCTCGCTGCGACGCTTCAGCACCTCTTCCGAGAGGGACGGGAGATCGCATTTGTCGGTGCCCGGCTTCCATCCTCCGTGAGCGCAGCGCTGAACGACGACGTCCTGACGTTTCTGCGCAGAGCCGATCGGCACACCCTTGGCAAGGTCGGCATAGACGAGGTCTCCACGGCGATCAGCGAGCCCATCGTCCAGCAAGGCCGGATCATTTCAGCCGACGACGCTCGGCGAGCGGCCGAGGCCACTGGCGGGTACCCCTTCCTGATCCAGCTCGTCGGCTACCAGGTGTGGCGACGACATCCGGCGGAGCCCGAGGTCTCCTCGGCTGATGTCCATGCCGGCATCGCCGCTGCTCACCGGCGGCTTGGCTCCCTAGTCCACGAACCTGCTCTCGCCGACCTGTCGGGCATCGATCGAACCTTCCTCCTTGCGATGGCCCAGGACCAAGGTCCATCGAGGATGAGTGACGTCGCTGCCCGTCTGAAGGTCGACGCCAACTACGCCAGCCAGTACCGGCTTCGCCTCATCGCAGCGGAACTGATCGAGGCCACGGGCCACGGAGAAGTCGACTTCGCGATGCCCTACCTTCGGGAGTACCTGCGCGACCACGCCTTCGGGAGTACCTGCGCGACCACGCGGCGCTGGACGTGCAGCGCCAGCTGCCTCCGCACTGACGATCCCAAGCGACGACCGAGGGCGACAACGACTCCCCGATCGCGGCATGGCGGGCCCGGGCATCACGTCACACCTCTTGCATCTCCCGGCGGCCCCGCCCAGCGCCGGCACCTGGGGGGCGTTCCGGCCCGGCAAGGCGATCCTTGGGGATCGGTGGACGCGGCGAAGGCCACCGCCCAGCATGTGTTGAACAGGGGTCGAGTAGGAACTGCCGCCCCGGCGCTGTCCGACCGAGTTGCATGCGGCATGTTGCCCGCATTGCCGACCTGTTCCGGCTGCTGCCCGACGTGTTGCCCGACCTGCCGTGGCGGCAACCGATGTTGCCCAAGCGCTGTCATGGCTGGCGTCGGTGTTGCCCAGCAGATGAGCGGTCCGGTGGACGGTCGACCAACTCAGACATCGAGTGCCCACGGCCTGGACCGGCCCTCGCGATGGAACCTTGACGGCCGGCGTGAACGCGCTCAACCCAGCCGACGAAGCCGCTGACTGCGGGCGCATGCGGCGAGGAGGTGCGGGCCCGGCCGTCAGCTGGGTCCCGAGATCGCTGCGGCTTCGGCTCAACCGGTACCACGAGCAGCACGGCTGGCAGAAGCCCTACGAAGAGAGCGGGAACAAGCTTCGACGCTGGAGAGATCGCGCCTCGGGCGTCGACCTTGCCAAGCCGAGGCGCCGACCGGGTCTCGCCGAGGTCGTCTTCGACGACATCGACGACGTGAAGACCTCAGTCGAGTAGCCGCAGTCGGAGGTAGCCGTTGGCGTCGATCTCGTCGTCCACAAGGGCACGGCGCATCGGGGCTCCGTCGCTGAGGAGTTCGACGAGATCACCCGAGTGAAGATCCTCGTCGCCGTCGAGGGCGAACTCATGGACGATGGCTCGACCCTCGACTACCAGGTCGAAACGAACTGAGATCTGAGCCTTGGCGAGCGCATCCATGGTGACGACCTCCGCGCGCCAACTGTATGACATCTACTCCGTGCCGGATGCGTCGTCGACCCCACGCTGCGCCCCGTGCCCCACCCACGCCAACGTGCCCCGCGCCGTGCCCCGCTACGTACCCCGCACCCGCCGACGTGCCCCGCGCCGTGCCCCGCTACGTGCCCCGCCACGTCGACGTGCCCCGCTACGTGCCCCGCGCCGTGCCCCACTCCCGCAAGCTGGCGGGACCAGTCAGGGTTCGCGCCGGCCCCGGAGTTGAGGGGACGCCGTTGCCGTTTTGAACAGACTGCCCATTTCGGGGACGAGACAAGGAGGTCGACGGGGCCGCAGATGGCGTGACCGGCGAGCGCCCGCCAGGGAGGCGGACCAGCGCTCGACTCGCTGACCAACCGGAACAGCGCGCCGCCTGCGGACCCTGGGCCTCGAACGTGTCCCATGGTGCCCTTGGGGCTTGCTCGCCCCGATCACCGCTACGTGCGGAAGCCCCCGAACGCACCTGTGCCATTGTGTGCGTCCTTCATCCCGCTGCTTCTCGACGGTGTTCTCCTCGCCGAGATCGTCGGTCGCCTTGACCAGGTGGGTGACTTCGTTCAAGTGCGCTTCAGCTCGGCTGGTAGCGAGGCGCGTTTCGTGGCGCTTCGCGTTTCAGCGGGGTTGGGTGCCGAGTAGGGACCAGTTGCAGCCGCCGACGGCGAGCAGGATTCGGGTGCGGTAGTTGGTGAGGTTGCGGAACCCGGCGGCGACTCGTTTCACCTTC
>JAABUM010001759.1_pt1 | contig 31110 bp, 31 predicted proteins | sample 5559161 | NCBI WGS metagenome assembly JAABUM01 (sample SAMN10711868, study PRJNA513369) | rock metagenome | isolation source: Antarctica rocks | place: Antarctica: Victoria Land, Siegfried Peak nord
AAACGAACACTTGCCCTGGGACAACATGGCCGTGGTGAAAGTCCAGAGTAGCCCCCGCTTCGGTTAAGAGGCTGTCGCCTGCGTGTCAGGCGGAAGCCCCTGGCTTTAGCCACGGGGAGTTGTCACCTGACGTGCCGCATGACCCACGCCTGGAAGCCGTCGGCCCACGCCTTGAACCTGTCCACGCGCGCCGACACCGCCGTGATCTTCGCCTCCGCCGCCGTGATCTTCGCCTCCGCCGCCGCGAGCCGCGCCGCCAAGTCCTGCACCTGGGACGACAGGGCCTGCTCCTGCTGGGTGAGCGCCTGTACGTCCGCCAGGTGGAGCGTGATTTCCGAGTCCGCGATTGCCTGCACCTGAGCGCTGGTGAGTCCGCTCGGCGTGGGCGCTTGGGCTGTCGCCCCTGTGACCGGGTGCGCGGCGCTGTCCGGCGGCGGGGTGGACGTGGGGGCCGGGGCGGGAAGCGTCTCGGCCATCTGCCACTGATGGTAACAGCGGAGTATCTGCAACCCGACCGTGCCGGGCGTGAGCATCCCCCCCGCCGTGCTGTCCAGCAGGTTGATCTCGTCTTGGCCGGGAGTTGTCCATGCCCAGGCCGCGATCAGTTTCAGGTTGGGAATTTGGGTAAGAGCCGCGTGGAACTCCGGTGAGCCGTCATGGTATTCCCACGCGGCCACCGGGAGCGTTCCCGCCGCCTGCACAATCTGCTCTGCGGGCAGGTAGGGATGCCAGCCGTACACGTCGCACAATCCGTCCGGCAGGGGGTCTGCGCTTGCCGCCCGCCCGTCCTTGCTGTAGCCCTCAAACCCAACCGTGATGTAGGCATGGGGGCTGGCCGCGCGGATCGCCTCGCAGCACCTTTGGGCCACCGGCTTCCAGGCCGCCCACGTCCCGTACTGGTGCGGCTCGTTCAGCACGTCCAGGATGACCGGTAGCCCCGCGAACGCCTGCGCCATGCGCGTGCTGAGCGTGACCAGGTTGTTTTCTCGGTCGGCCATTGTCGCCCCTGCGGGGAGTTCCTGGGGCGCGAGACACGGCACAAGGCCCCCTTGCAGCATATGGTAGGCCACCTGCTGCACCTGATGGGAGTAGGCCGGTTCGTTTAGGGCGAGGTCGGCGTTGTAGTTGACGCGCAGCACCTTGAGGCCAATGTTTGCCAGCAGCCGGAAAAACGCCGCGCTATTGTTTTCCGGCGTGATCGTCCAGTTGATCGCGTTTCCGTAGTTGCCGCCCAGGGTCAGCGGCAGGCCGGGCAGTGGGGCCAGCGCGTCGGCAAGTCGCGGATACCTGGACGGGTCGCCTTTGTCCACCCAATCGCCGCTGTCGAAGTTAAAGCCAGGCCATGCCCAGCAGAGCATTTCCCAGGACGCCTTGAACAGCCCCGGCTGCAAATTGTAGAGGCCCGGCGCAGTCGGGAGGGAGAGATCGAAGAACAGGTCCATGCGGGCGTAGTCGTCAAAGGGATCAGTTCCCTGCTTGACATTCGCATCGCCGTCGCCGAAAGCCGCCCAAGCCTGCTGGAAGCCTGCCGATCCCTTGACCATCGCCCAAAATCCAGCATCGGTGTAGCCTGCCATTTGCCGCCAATTCTTCGGGAACTTGATGACCACAGGCACATGCACCTTGTCCATGACGGATGCCTGCGAGATTTCGATGGTGGGCTTCGTGACGCGGGTTTGGCTGGTGGCGATGGCGAACGCCACGGGGACATTCTGCTGGAACGCCGTCTGGCTGTAGCCCGTTCCGGCGACAAAGAGGATGAGGTTTCCGCCCGTATAGTCGCCTTTCGGGAGAGTTTTTCGCCACGATCCCCGATTCTGTGCGCCGTCTGCCAGCGTCAAAACGGTTTGTGCGCCAGGGCCGATGTCCTGCCAGTCGGTGTCTCCTGTACGCTGGACAAAAAGCTGGAGCGTGACAGCCCCACTTGAACCAGCAGCCGTGTCGAATTGATAGGAACAGACCACTTCGCCCAGGTCTGTGGTGCAGGCAATCTGTGGGCTGGAAATGGTGAGGTTCATACGGATTGTTCCTTTGCCGGAGAGAGATCAATAGAGAGATCAATAGCGGCCGGGTCTGTAGGCGCGGCGGAAGGGCCTGCGGGCACGCCTGCGGGAATGTAGTCTGTCGCCGTGTGGCCTTCAGCAGCAGGAAGCTCCGTAGCAAGAGGCTCCGCCTGCGGAGCCTCGGTCGGCGTGAAGGGCGGCGTCAAGGTCAGCACAATGGCTCGGTCGGCGTGGGCGTCGTTGACGGACACCCCGAAGCCGAGCTGCGCCAAAACCCCCAGCAGGGGGCGAACGCGGGCGGCGGCAAAGACGGTCAGTCCGTCCGAGGCCAGCAACCCGCCGTGCAGGTCATCCAAAATCGCCTCGTGCGTGGTGCTCAGGAAGACCTTCAGGGGCACGTTCGCGGCCTGCCCTGCGGACAGTGTGCCGGGACTCAGTAGGTGTCCGGGCGTCAGCGCTTTTGTGAGCGTTTTGTTGCCGGGCAGGAGCGTTTTGTTCACGTCCATTGCGGGGGCGGCTTCCACGCTCTTTATTTCCAGCGGCTCAAAGGCCCCGGCGATCTTTCTGTGCCAGTAGTCCGACCACGGGTAATCCCAGGACGAGTAGATCACCTTGCCGTCCGAGACGCCGACGTGCCCCGCAAAGCGTTCTGGGTCATGCAGGGGCGCGCAGTGGTCGAAGAAGACGAGCTGCACCCGCGACAGGTCCAGGGGGGCCGCCTGCCAGCCGAAGCGGGCCGGGGATTGGCGAAGCGCGCGGAAGTTTTCAATGGCCGTGTTGCGCGGGGACGGCATGGCCTGGGGCAGCATGGGGCGGCCAAATGCGCCCAGAAGGGCCGCGCGTGTGTCGCGCAGGCACCAGTTATGCACGTTCGAGGTCTGCTTCAATATCCGCACCGCCTCGTGCAGTTTCTGGGCATTCGACTTCGTTTCGCTCATGGGGCAGCCTTTTCTTTGGGAGCGGTCACTGGGGACAAGTTACTGGGGCGCGTCTTCGTAAGGCGGCATCGGGTGCTCTTCCGGCCCGTCCGTGCCGGGGGCCGGGGCTGCCCCCAGCTTCCCTGCCTGCGGGCCGCTTTCCGCCGCCCGCCGCGCCTTCACGTCCGGGCCGGTCGTCAGCCCCGTTTCCGTGCCGGAAAACGACGTCAGAAGCGACCGGCACAGGCCGGAAACAATAGTCGTGAAGGCTCCCACCAGGGAGATCACGAGCGGCGACAGCGGGACATGGGCATCGCTGTACGCCTTGACGACGGACGGGACCACGATGGACACCAGAAACATTAATGCGGCGACGATCTGGCTGATGGTGAGCTTTTTCAAGGGGCGTCCTCTTTCTCTTCGATTGCGGTAGGTTTCAGCGGGAAATCAGGCGCGTGGGTTGCTTCGGCAAAGACGATTTGCAGTTCTTCCACAAGCGCTTCCCTGCCGTCAAAGTCGCGGTGACGCAGTACCCCCAGAATCTCCGCCTGCTGCTGGCGGCAGCGGCGGGACCTACCGACAACGATCCAGGCCAGCCGCCGCACCATATCCTCTAAAATCAGCGCCTTTTCCAGCGCCTCCAGGTACGCATCTGTTTCTTTTTTTTCCTGCGTTGCCGCCCCCCGCCGCTGCCGCCCCGCAATCACCACCATCAGGCCGGAGACGATGCTTAGCGCGGCGACAACGATGTCTTTCCCGTCTTCAGGATTAACCATAAGGAGCGCGCCTTTCGTTGTCTCGACTTCGCGTACTGAGCATTCAGACGGAAACAGGTGTAGAGCGCGGCGCACATGAACAGTAAGTAGTCTTTCCAGACAATCGAGTAGACTGTGGACAGCGAAATACTGAGCCACACGCCGAGAAATGTGAGCGCTCCCAGGCCCTGCATCCAGACGCGCAGGTTCAGCCGCCCAAAGAGGACGCCGTAGAGTTCCCCCAGGGCCAGGAGCGCGACGACCAGGGCTGCGCCGTCCCACTTGGGCAGCCCGAACCTGGGCAGGACGTGCCAGAGCAGCGTGTAGCGCGAGTCCAGGGCGTCATTCGCGGCAAGCTGTGTGAACGACGTGGACAGGTTGATCAGCCCCCCGAACACGATGATCTCCAGCCAGTCAATGTGCGCTTCCAGGTGCAAAAAGCGCAGGCGGTGCACGAGTGCGACCTGCCAAAATACCGCGCGTTCTGCCGATGATGGGGATTTGGTCATGGTTCAAGTCCTTTCGCGGACGCGGGCAAGGAGACCCCAACTTGCGTTTACGCGGGGGAGGAATTGCCCAATCGGTTTAGTTTGGCATTGACAAGCCTGCGTGATTGCGGGTATAATGTCAGTATAGTGAAACTTACTGCCCAAGTCAAACTGCTCGTAACGCCTGAGCAGGCGGACGCCTTGAAGCGAACGATGCAGGCCGCCAACGCCGTCTGTGACAGCCTGAGCGCATGGGCCTGGGCAAACCAGACTTTCGGGCAGTATCCGCTCCACAAAGGTCAGTACGCGGCTCAACGTGCTTCTTCGGGGCTGACCGCACAGGTTATTGTTCGTGCTATTGGCAAAGTCGCTGACTCCTACAAGCTGGACAAGCGCACTCAGCGCACGTTTCTGCCCACGGGGGCGATTGCCTTTGATGGCCGTATCCTGCGGTGGTATGTTGACAAGGGGCAGGTAAGCATCTGGTCGGTAGAGGGTCGTCTGAAACTGCCTTTCGTGTGCGGTGAGTACCAGCGCGGCCTTCTTGCTTTTCAGCAGGGCGAAAGTGATTTGGCCTTTGTCAATGGCCACTTCTACCTGATGGCGACGGTCAGCATTCCTGACCCGCCGCTGATTGAGACGGACGGCGTTCTCGGTGTTGACCTCGGCATTGTCCAACTTGCAACCGACAGCGAAGGCCGTGCCTACAGCGGTGAACCCGTCAAGGCTGTTCGCCGCCGTGCCCAACGTATTCGCGCTCTTTTGCAAAGCAAGGGAACCAAGAACGCCAAAAAGCACTTGCAGAGAATGCGCCAACGCACGGCCAACTATCAGAGGTGGGTGAACCACAACATCAGCAAGCAACTTGTTCAGAATGCACTCCTTTCGCGCAAGGCAATCGCTCTGGAAGACCTCAAAGGTATTCGAGAACGAGCCTCGGCTTTTAGCGAAAAGCGCGGAAGCCGTGAGAGAAAGAAAGCCCGCAAGGTTGTCTCCCGTATCCATGAGCGGGTTCGTAACCGCCGTCACGACTTTGTTCACCAGACAGCCCGAAGGCTGGTCAATCGCTACGGCACAATCGCCGTTGAGAAACTCAATGTCAAGGGCATGGTTAAGAACCACTGCCTCGCCAAGTCTATCTCTGATGCTTCTTGGTCAATGTTCCGTTCCGTCCTAACGAATAAGGCTGAAAGTGCTGGTCGTTTGGTCGTCTCGGTCAATCCTGCGTACACGTCTCAAATGTGTAGCGGGTGCGGAAACATCGCCAAGAAGTCCCTGTCGGTGCGAACGCATCGGTGTCTCAGTTGTGGCCTCGTGCTTGACCGAGACACCAATGCCGCCGTCAACATTAAGGCTCTAGGACAATATAGCCTCGCTACTTTGATAGCGTAGAAGCCCGTCCATTTATGGACGTGGAGTTGTCACGGTCTAAATCCTCCGAACAAAAAAACAGACAAACAATAGCGCCTCCGAACAAAACAATAGCGCCTCCGACGTGCCGCTCTGCCGGAGGCGCTGACAAGTGATTTTATCACAAAAATCAGCGTACCGGAAAAGGGCCTGTCGGAGGCGCTGGGGCCTCTGAAAATGGCTCGTAAAATCACCCGAGGAAATCTACTGGCATTATACAGCAACCGGACGGGATTGTCAAGACGCATTCCACGTCAGCGAAACACTGCCATCGCAGTGCCCCTGCCCGGCCAGGCCGGTCGGCGGCGCCACCCTCCCATACACAACGCCGTTTCTGACTTGGAAGCGGTAGCGCCCCGGCACGTCGCTGCCCAGGGAATGCGCGGCAAGGGCGGACGGCCCGCCGTCTAGGAATGCGCCGGGAATGCCGGAGCCGGGAAGCTCGTAAAACGTGCCCGGCTGCCCGCTGCCGGAGCTGTAGCCGGCGTGGGCCGACTGACCGCCCAGCCCCCCTGCCCCGCCCGACGCGTCCCCGGTTTCCCACCGGATTTGCTCGTAATTGAACTCAATGTCGAAGTCGCCCGTCCGCACATCCGCCCGGCTGATCAGGAGTAGCTGGAAGCGGTTCAACTTGTCGGCGCGCGAGTTGAAGTAGCCGACGCCCAACCAGTCCAGGCCGAAGCAGGGTAGCCCGTCCACCACGTCCTGCCCGTAGGTCATTAGGCTCGACCCCGCTGCGCGTGTGTCCACGTCCGCAAAGAAGGCCGCGATGATGGGCTGCGGGACGCCGCCGGTCAGCCCGTAGGGCGTGTAGGTGACTTGCCCGGACGTGAAGGTGATATTGCCATTGTTGTTCGGAAAAACGGCGGAATACATCGTCCCGAAGTAGTTGACCGGAAAGCCCAGGGCAGTACTTGGGGCGGAAGCGTCGTCATTGGCGGCCAGCGAACTAGCCCGGAAGCCTGCTAAATCTCTAATGGCGCTCAAATTCCCTCTCCCCCATGCAGGGCATAACCCTCCATGATTTGTTCGTACATCTTCGGCAGCATCAGGCGCGGGGACTTGTCCGTGCCCGCCAGGTTACTCATAAAGTGCAGGAGGACGGCGGGCTGCCCCTGATAGCTGAGGCGCAGGCCCTTCGGCGTCATCTCGGAGTGAAACCACGTTTCCGGGGCGTCATTGTGCGAGAACAGATTGTACCGGCGGCTGAGGAAAACGGGGTCGGCGACGGCGTGGATGGCGAGGGTCAGCAGGACTTCCTCGGCGAACCACGCAAAGCCGCCCTCGGCCCACAGCACGGCCAGCGGGTTCCACGCGGCGATCTGCCGGCCAACCGCCTCCATCGCCTCCCGGTGCCCCGCGACAAACCCTCCGTTGAACAGGTAAGGCCGGTCCACAAGGTCGGCGCGACCCGTCACTAGCTCCACGTCCGAATCGGGCGCCCCCTGGCTCCTCACCGCCGCGCCGACCGTGTCGTTTGCCCCCCGGTCTTCCGCAGCCGAAGCCAGGAGCGGGTTTGCCGGGGCCAATGCCTGCACCCCGGCGACGGAGGAGCGCGACAGGTTTGCCACTGTCGCCCGCAGCCCTTCCAGGGAGCCGACCACGAGCGTGTCCAGGTCACAGAGGATGAGGTACCGCGCGTCCGTGAAGCGCCAGGCCCCGTACAAAACGCCCTTAATGGACGCGCCGAACGGTGCCAATCCCCTGCCGGGAATGACGCGCACGTTCAGCGCCGTTAGCTCCTCCGCCGAAAAGCCCAAGTCCGGGGCGTCAATCGCAAACACCAGGAGCGTAGCATCCGGGACGCCGCCGAAGGCGCGCAGGGAGCGCAGGAACGTGGAAAACAGGTGCTCGTAGCCGGGCGTCAGGACGACCGCGAGGGCGAAGTCGGCGGGGACGGCTTCGGGAGGGCGTGCAAAATCGGTGATAAAATCACTAGTAGGGCGTGCAAAAAGGGCGCGCTGCAAAGGGTCGGTGATGTAGTCGCCCTGTAGCGCGTCCGGGCCAGCCGCCTGCCGGACGCGCCGGAAGGACGCTTCAATCAAGTGTTTCGGGAAGCGGCGGATTTCGCGGAACACCTGCACCCGGCGCCAGTCGCGAGGGTCCGTCATTTCCCGCATTAGCGCATTCAGGCGGTCAACGTCCAGTGCGTCTTCAGGCACTTCTTCAGGCACTTCTTCAGGCACTTCTTCAGGCACTTCTTCAGGCATCTCTTCAGGCATCTCTTCAGGCATCTCTTCAGGCATCTCTTCAGGCATCTCTTCAGACATCTTGATCCTTCCACTCCGCGATCCGTTCCCGCGCTTCCCGCAGGGCGTCTTCCACCCAGCCTTTCGCCTTCTCGTGGTACTCCGGCGCGTACTCTTTGGACCCGGCATACGAGCGCGGGTGGTCTACCCAGTCATCGCAATGCCGCTCATAGTTGGTTTCGTGCCCGATGAGGCGCGGCGCGATGCCTGCCGCCCGCAGGCACAGGTTGAAGCAGGTTTCCGTGTCCGGCCATCCCTGCGTGGACCGGGGAACCCCGAACTGCGTGTGCGCGCGGTTGAAGTTCCAGGATGCGCCGATCCGATGAACTGTTGGGACATGGACCATCGTCGCCGTGTGGCTGACCATGCCCTCCCACAAGTCGGTCAGCCAGTCTCGCGGGGACATTTCGTAGCCGACGGCGGGGCACTGGGCGCTGCACATCGTCAAGAGGTATTTCAGATAGTCACGCCTCCGCAGAAAACAGTCTGTGTGCGTGTTGAACATATACTCCGTCTGGACAAGCGCGTAGGCGAGGTCCTGAGCGACCCCCACCGGCTCGGAGGAGTGCCGGTAGGCGTGGGCGCGCAGGCAGTGAATTTCCACGTCTTCCGCTTCGCAGTCCATCAGCCGCGCCAGGTGCTCCTCGCTGCTGCCGGTGTCCACGACGAGAATGTAGGGCCGCACGGTCTGAAGCCGAAGCAGCTCAATAACCGTCGGCACAGTTTCGGGCGTGTTGAGGTGCGCCATTGTCGCTGTGACCTGATACTCCCAGGGCTTTTTCGCGATGACGCCTTCCCACCGCTTGCCGGGAATGTCCGAGGGGGCGACAAGTCTGCGGCGCGCGGCGCGCGGAGACTCGGACGGCGGGAACAGGCCGGGTTTGGGCGAAACAGAGGCAATAAGCAAGGGAAACTCTTCCTGGAGGTTGTCCTGAAAACTCTGAATGCTGCCCTGGATTACTCCTGGGACTAGGCTTGGCTGAGTAGCGTGATGTCCATTTCAGCGGCTATAATGCCCAGTGTGCTGTCCGCGTAGGCATACATCCGTACCTGGTCGCCTGCCGTCAGGCGAGTGGTGCGTATGTTGAGTGAGCCGTTGCGGGTGCTGGTCGTAACGAACCATTGAAAATGCGGCCCGTCCGCATTCGCTATGCCTGCTCCTTGCCCGTAACTTATGTTGGCGGGTAAGCCATCCGCAGGTCGCAACTTGGTAGTGATTTGATAGACACCCGTAACAGGGGCTGTATATATATTGGTAGAGGCATTGTAGTTATTACCAGTGTCAGAAACGACTGTAGGCAAGGTGATAATGTTAAAATTACCCCCTGGGATACTACCGTTCGTAGTGCTTAGTGTGACTACACAAGAGGCAGAAGCAGCGCCAAATACACGGCTCCATGCCGTCCCCGTGTCCCGATACCACTCGTTCGTGTCGGTCGCGACGTACAGCCGGTTTGCCGTGGACGCGGCGGGCCGGGCAGCCAGCGTGCCAAAGGAAACCGTCGTGCCGCCGCCGCTGGCGGAAGGGGTCGCCCAGGTCGCCACGCCTCCCGAAACGGTCAGCACCTGCCCCGCCGTGCCGAGGGCGAGACGCGCCGGCGCACCGCCCGCGCCGCCCGTAATCAAGTCGCCCGCCGCCGTCATGGGGTTTGTCAGGGCGGAAATGGCCGCAAGCGTGACACTTGTAATCTGACCTTTGGCGTTGACGACGATGACCGGCACATGGGTGGCATCGCCGTAGGTCCCCGCCGCCGCGCCCGACGCGGGAAGGTCAGCGACAGACATGGCGCGGAACGTGGGGGATGCTGCCGCACCCGAAGCAGGCCCGGCGAAAAACAGGTTCGGGTTTTGGGCCGCATAGGTGACGGTCAGCGTGCCGCTGCCGGTGACGGGGGAGTTCGTGACATTATAAACGGACGGCATGGACAGCCCGACGCTGGTGACGGTCCCGGAGCCGGAACCGGCGGTGCCGCTGCTGATGGCGGTGATCTGCCCGCCGGACACGGTGAGGGTCGCGAGACTGTACGTCCCCGCCGCGACCCCGCTTCCCAGCCCGCTGGGACCTGCGGCCCCGTTTTGTCCTGCCGCACCCGTCGCTCCCGTTGAGCCTGCCGCACCAGTGGCCCCCGTCGGCCCGGCAGGGCCGGTTGCCCCAGGCGCGCCCGCCGGAATGCCGAAATTGAACGTGGCCGCTGAGGGTGTGCCGCTATTGGACACGGTTGGCGAGGAACCAGGGGCAAGCGCGGACGCTGTTCCCGGCGCAACCGTCGCCGCCGCTCCTGCCGGGCCGGTCTGGCCTGTGGCCCCCGTCGGCCCGGCTGCCCCGGTGGGACCCGTGGCCCCTGCCGGGCCGGTCGCCCCGCGAATGTTTGACTGAAGCGTCCACGCCCCGCTGACCTTGCTATACACGTCTGCCGTGTCGGTCTTCAGGAACATGTCGCCGTTGTTGCCGGTCGCGGACACTGGAACCGTCGTGCCCGTCGTCCAAACGCTGCCCGCTGTTCCGGCGGCTCCTGTCGCACCCGAGGGGCCGGTCGGTCCCGTCGCCCCTGTCGCACCGATGGCCCCCTGCGAACCCGTCGCCCCTGCCGGGCCTGCTGCACCCTTCAGGTTGCCTTGCAGCGCCCATGCCCCGGATGCTTTCTTGTAATAGTCGCTCGTGGTCGTGTTGATGTCAAAGTCGCCGTCCGCGCCCAACGTGGAAGCGGGAACACCGGCGGCCACATAAATCTGCGAGCCTGCCGCCCCTGTTGCTCCCGTTGGGCCTGCCGCGCCGGTTGCCCCCGTTGGGCCTGCCGCGCCGGTTGCCCCGGCTGCGCCCTGCGGCACAGTGAAATTGAACACGGCGGCGGAAGTTGTCCCGCTGTTTGTGACGCTGGCCTGACTTCCCGGCGCGCCCGTCGTGGTCGCACCGACGCTAGCGGTCGCTGCGGCCCCGGTCGGACCCGTGGCCCCCGCCGGCCCCACAGGTCCTGCCCCGGTAATCAGCTTGTTGCCGGACGTTGTGCCGATGTAGAACTCTGCGGTGTCTTCGCAGATCGCCGGTTCCCCGTCTGCAAGTGTGGGTAAACTCGCCTTTGGCCCGCGCCGGATTTTGATTTGTGTTGACATGGTTTGCTTTCCTAAGAATTCTACATCGAAACTTCCGGCCTAGAAACTTCCGGCCTAGAAACTTCCGGCCTAGAAACTTCCGGCCTAGAAACTTCCGGCCTAGAAACTTCCGGCCTAGAAACTTCCGGCTTCAATGGCGGGCTGTCCCGGCGCACCGGCAAAGTCGCCGCCGTCCACCGGGGGCTGTCCAGGCGCACCTGCAAAGTCGCCGCCGTCCAGCAGTGCCCGCAACGGGAAGCCGCCGATGCCGAAGGCCGCCGCGTCATTGTCCGCGAGGATCGGCCCGATCCACTGGGCCGCAATGCCGTCCGCGCCCGCCCCGGTCCACCCGCTGCCTTTCAGCATCAGCGACAGGTTGGCGACCACCGGCCCGTACCCGTACCCGCCCGATGTGGGCACATAGACCGTCCAGACGGCCCGGCCCACGTTCGTGCCGTTCGTGTTGCGCTCGACCACGAGGCCCGCGCTGTCGCTCAGGAGCGCCGCCGAGTAGAGCAAGTTGCTGAACACGCCGACCGCCGACCAGTCCGCCGCCAGTCGGTAGTTCTGCCCGGACTGCGGGAACGTGATCGCCTTCGTCGCCAGCGTCACAATCCGGTCCGCGACGCCCGACGCGAGGATTTGGTTGATTTCCTGCTGCTGCGTGTTGATTTCCTGCTGCTGCGTCCCTACCTGCTGCTCCACGGCAGTCGGTGTGCGCGGGGCAATCAGCACCGACTGGGCGGCGGCATCGGCCAGCGCCTGCAAGTTGGACACGCACTTGACCAGGACGGTCTGCCCCACCAGGATGTCCGGGACATTGACCCGCGCCAGAGCAGGCGTTGCGAGCGCAAACCTCTCGCCGGCGACGTGCCCCGTCATGGGCGAAGCGCGCACGCCTCGCCGCAGCCGGGACAGGGTGTAGCTTTGCGGCGCGGTCAGCGTGGCCGTCGCGAAGCCGAGGATTTCCCCGCCGAGGGCGGCGGCGTTGCCTCCGTACAGCACGTCGTTGTCGCTCGTGGAGCCAAGCTGCCCGTCCTGCCGCAAGGCCACGCCGACCGCGTTTGCCGTATCCCAGGCCGTCCGGTCCGTCCCGTTGCCCAGAGCCGCCCCCGTCATGCCGATCACCGAGCGGTCCAGTACCGTCCCACCCGAAACCCAGGTCTGCCCGTTGTCGGGAGAATAGAAGATGGCCGCGCCGCTCCACCCCGCCGCGCCTGTGGCCGCGACGTAAAAGCCGGGACGGAGCTGGTCCTGGTCGCGAAGCTCGGCCCCGCTCCACGCGAGAAAATCCGTGGGGACCATCACCAGCCCGGTGGCGCCGGTCGGGACCGGCGGCGCGCCCGGCACGGTCTGGACCAGCGCGTCCGCGTCATCGGCGACAGCGGAAAGCCGAAGCTCGCCGAACAGTCCCATCTCAATGGACACGATGCGTACTCGCCGGAGCACGCGGCCTGCCGGCGAAGCGGAAAAGTCGGTGGGCAGCAGGACCACATCGGCGGGGGCAAGGGCGGCGTAGCGCGGCGGCAGGGAAAACAAGCAGCTCTCGCGCTCGGTCCAGGCGGTGTCTAGCTCACGGGCGGCGATTTGGCGCGCCTCGGTCGCCGACAGCGACAGCGACAGCGTCAGAGCGAGGGCGTTCTGGACCGGGGCCGTCTGCCGCACGTCGCTTTGCGTGCCCTGCTCATAGTCTTTGGACAGGTCGAAATACGTCAGGTCAATCCGGCCCGGCAGCTCCACATCCTGCGCGCGGCGGGCTTCAATCCGGGGCGCGTCGCCCCCGCTGCTTCCGCCGCCGGAAGCGGACGCCCCGCCAGAAATGGCCGCTCCCAAGTCGGCGGCGTCAATGGTGAGGACGGGCGCGCCGCCGCGCTTCACGGGACGCAGAAGACCGTCCACTTCCGTGAGGTCATACGCATAGGTGGACAGCACGGGCGCCAGCGCGTCCTGAGCGGTGACGCGGCTGCCGACGACGTAGCCTGAAACGGGGTCGGTTGCCCTGGATAGGTCCAGGTCGGCGGGCACAAGTCCCACGTCTAGGGCCAAATCGCCCGCGATGTTGCCGACCGTCACGGGGTCGCTTTCAATCGTCGCCCGCCAGTTCGGAAGCCGGTTGGCGAAGTCTTTCAGCGGCAAGTCCTGCGCGACAAAATACACCCAGCCCCGGTAGGCAGGGGCCGCGCCTTCTGCGGCGAGGATCAGGGGGTCGGGCTGCTGGGCCTCGCTGCCGTCGTAGAACCGGAGGTGGTACGGGTCCACATTGTTGATCGCGTCGTAGATCACCACGTCGTCCGCCCACACCTTTTTGACCCGCAGGTTCCGCCCCGACCGGCACAAGCCGACCGCGCAGGAGGCGGTATAGGTATAAGTCGTCGTGGACGGCCCGCCGCCGCCCTTTCCGCCCTGTTTCTGGGTCTGGGAGTGCTCCATGAGGTGATTGCCGTGTTTGTCTTTGGCAACCCACAGGACGTTCCCGGCCACGCGCGTCCGCCCCCACACACGCGGGATGGCCGTGCCGTAGGACGACCCTGAAGCGTGCAGGTCGGAGAGCTTGCCGCTTTCCTGGTGGATGCCGGGGCGATTGGCGGCATCAATAATGCCGCCGAGGGTCGTCCCAATACTCCATCCGAGCCGGGCGCCGCCAGGTCCAAACGACGAGCCGATTGCCGCTCCAACGACACCTAACGCTATTGTGGCGATGGCGATGTCCCCCGGACGTCATTGAAAGCGTCCTGGTCGAAGGCGTCCTGGTCGAAGGCGTCCTGGTCGAAGGCGTCCTGGTCGAAGGCGTCCTGGTCGAAGGCGTCCTGGTCGAAGGCGTCCTGGTCGAAGGCGTCCTGCCGGAAGCGGTAATGGCGCACGATGCGGGCGAACCAATCCGCCGTCAAGGGATGCTCCACGACAGAGCCGACCGACCGCCAGGCGTGAATGAGGCTCCAGGCGTTCTCCACGCCTGGACCCCCTTCATTTTCTTCCCTTTCTTCTATCCCTTCGGGCCGTGCCAGTATCCCGCAGTGGTTCGGCATGGTTTGGTCCTGGAAAACCAGGATGTCGCCTTCCTGCGGCTGTTCCAAAAGGGGCAAACACTCGCAATACCGGTTCAGGTGGCCGGTCAAGCGGTCAAACTCATGGCCGAGGGTGTAGTTGACATCGTCCTCCACGGGTACGCCCAGCCGCCGGGCGACCACGATGAGCAGCCCGGCGCAGTCCAGCCCCACGCCGGGCAGACGGGCGGCGTGATGCCAGGGCGTGCCCAGGCATTCGCGCGCCGCCGCAACGATCTCCGCGCCTTCAACCTTCCGGCATTCAGTCCTGGCGGGCGCGGGGTCCGTGCCGCTATTCTCCGTGCCGCTATTCTCCGTGCCGCTATTCTCCGTGCCGCTATTCTCCGTGCCGCTATTCTCCGTGCCGCTATTCTCCGTGCCGCTATTCTCCGTGCCGCTATTCTCCGTGCCGCTATTCTCCGTGCCGCTATTCAATGGTGCCGTCCCATCGGTCCAGCCAGACCATGAACAAATTGCTTTCGGCGTAGGCGTTGTCGTCGTCCCCTCTGTCTTGGTAGCCCAAAAACCGCTGGTGCGTGGCCTGAAGATGCTCCCAGGTCATTTCGCGCACTTGCTGCTGGCGGCGATGCGACAGGGCTTCGTCCTCCTCGTCCCGCACGTCGCCGGGGAGATCGCTTGGTTTTCGGATAGGTTCCACGTTTGCTGCCTTTCTCGGAGAGCATCTATTTCGGAGAGCATCTATTTCGGAGAGCATCTATTTCGGAGAGCATCTATTTCGGAGAGCATCTATTTCGGAGAGCATCTATTTCGGAGAGCATCTATTTCGGAGAGCATCTATTTCGGAGAGCATCTATTTTCGCGCGGTCCAAATGATCTGGTCGTTGCCCGGAATATGCGGCTCGCCTCGGAAGTTGTTGGTGTTGCCCCGGCTTGCCGGCACGGAGGGGTCCGGGTCCCGAAACTTGGTTTTGCATGTCCCGAACAGCCGGTCACACCCGGCCTCCAGCGTCGCCGCGTCGCCCACCGACACCGGGTAGGGGAAGCCTGACCGGAGAACGACCTGTGCGGCCCCGCCGGCATTGGTGTGGGTCTTGACTTCCCGCGCCTGCCCCGCGTTCGCGCCCGACGTCATCCAAACGATCCCATAATCGTAGTAGCCTCCCGGCTGGCTGTCCCCGCCGAAGGTCAGCGTTTTGAGGGAGACGACGGCGCTCACAGTCCGGGGGAAACGGTAGGCAGCCACATTCACCTTGCACTGCGCGTCGCCGAGCCGCTTCACCCGGCAGGCCGCGCTCGTGATGTCCCCGACGTACTGCTTGAGCTGCTGGGTCAGCGACCGAAGTTCAGCGACGTACTGCCCGTCGCGCAGGGTCACTTCCCCCAGGTGCGCTCGGAGCAGCGCGAGGGTGCCTTGCGAGAGGTCCTGCCAGTTCATCTGGAAAAACAGGGCCTCCGCGCCGTCGTAGGCCCCCGCCGCGATGTCCGCCTCGGTGATCTTGTCCGAGGTCAGCAGGCCGAACAAGTCCAGTGTGTCCACGCCCGTATCCGCCCCTTGCTTCAGCGAAGTGCTGGCAATGCCGCCCTGCGGCTCGTACAGCGTTCCGGCGATGGTCAGGGGCGCGTCCAGGCTCGTGAAGCCGAGGACGCGCCCGGCGCGGGTCGTCAAGCGGACGCAGTTTGCAAGCGAGAGCGCCGCGCCCTGGAGGTGCGCGGCCAGGGCCAGGCTAAGGGTTCGCGGCATAGCAGGTTCCTACAGCAAAAGTTAAAGCAAGGACCAAAGGGAAAATCAAAGCAAAAGCTCCACGACGGGGATGTTGTCCCAGTTGTTTTCGTCCCAGTCGGCGCGGGTGATGTCCATGTCGTCAATGTCAAAGCGCACCGGCACGTCAAACTGTCCCGACCAGGTGAACACGGCCCCCGGCTGGGCGGCGGTGAGCGTCACGATCCCGCTCGTCGCGTCCAGGGTCCAGTTGCCGGCGGCGGGGTAGTCCGCGCCGCCCCGCTGAAGCGAGACCGTGCCGACGACGGGCTTTACAATCTTCCGCACTGCGCCGCCCGCGATGTCCGCGTAGGTCTTTTGGAGCTGAAGCGTCGCCGCGCCCGTGTTCACAAGAGGCTCGGTGGTCGCGACGTAATCCGTCCAGTCCTTGAAGCGGAATCCGTACAGCATCCCGCGCCGCGCATGGAAAAAAGCCAGCACTGCGGCAACATCAACCTTTTTCCGGGTCAAGGAAACGGTCCATCGCCCGTGAGACTGCGACCACAGGGCGAGGCGCTGCTCCCCGCCACTGTCGGTCGTGATGACGCGCGTGCGGTAGCGTGGTCCCCCATGACAGCCATAGGAGACCTTCGGCGAAAGCTGCACTTCGTGGAAATCAACCGGCATTGTTTTCCTTAACCGTTCCTCAAAGCGGCCCGCTTGGCATTGGCGTGGGCTTCCGCCAGCAGCACCGCCTGTGAGCGCCGGAATGCTTCCGGGTTGGGCGTGTTGATGTTATACTGGAAATGGTAGTGCGTGTCGCCCTGAGCCGGAGCTGCGGCTGAAGACGGGGCGGCTGAAGACGGAGCGCCCGCGAGGTCCCGGCTGCTCTCCGCCGTTGTCCTGTCCAGTTGGGAGGAGGAGAAGTCCGCAGGCCGGGCCGCCTCGCCGGTGAGATATGCCTGCCCTGCCGCCTGGTTTGGCGGGGCGGTACTGCGGGCAAAGTCCGGCATGGTCGGCTTAAAATCCACGAGCGCCGGCGTTGCGGGCGGCGCGAGAGCAGGGATCATGGCCGGAGCAACGGGCGGCGTGAATGCCGACATCGCGCGCGGCGTGAGCGACGGCACTGCGTCCACAACAGCCCTTGCGTCCGCAAGGGCCGTGGCCCCGGCACTGAAACCCTGCGCGGCCTTGTCCATGCGGGCGACCGTGACAAAAGACATCGCCGCCACTTTCCCCAAAGCCCCCGTCAAGTCCGGTACGGCGCTCTGCATGTTGGCTTTGACTGCCGCCCCCAACACCGGAGCCGCCCCCGCGATTGCCGCCCCCAGCATCGGAGCCGCCGCCCCCGCCACGGCCCGCGCTGCCGCCGCCTGCGCGCCGACCGAGGGGGCCTGCGCGGAAACAATCGCCCGGCTGACCGGCGCCGGGACGCTGGCGATTGCCCGGCCCACGGCCGTCGGGTTGGCCGCGAGGCGCGGGGCTTCGGGCGTCAAGGCGAACGCCATCACGGGGGCAGGCAAGATCACGGGGGCAGGCAAGGGGGATGCAGCAGCGGCGATGGCGTGGCCGTGAAGCGGGGACGAGGAGGAGATCGCCCCGCCGAGGACGTTGCTGACCGTTCCGCCGATGACGCTGCCGATGACCCCGCCAAGTCCGGGAATGAACCCGCCCAGGACGCTGCCGAGGGCGCTGCCAGCCGACGCCCCGAACGCTGTTCCTGCCGCCCCGCCGTGGCTGTCGCTCGCCTTGTTTTTGCCACCCAGTAACCCGCCCAGCAGACCACCGACACTGCCGTCCCCGCTGCTCCCGCCAAAAACCCCCGACAGCTTCCGGTTCAGAGCCTGCAAAAGCTGGGACTGCAAATACTCCGTCGCCATGCGGAGCAGCATCTGCTTGAAGCCGTCCAGGACATTGGTGAAGAAGCCCTTGAAGCCGTGCTCGTAGGCGGCGGTGAAGGCCCCCGAAAGGACGTCCGTGATGCCCTGCGCGGCCTGATGAGCCAGCGCCATCTTCTGCTGGATGTCGTACAGGTTCTTCGCCTGCGCGTCCGTGTAGGGCATCTTCAGCTTCTGCGTGGCCGGATCAAGTTCCAGCAGGCTTGCCTTCCATGCCTCAAAGGGATTGGCGGCCCGCATCTGCAACGCCTGCTTCTGGAGGTCCGCGAGGGCCGCGTTATACTTCTCCAGGTTCTGTACCTGGACGCCCAGATGGAAGCGGTCCTGCATCTGCGACTGCATGTTCTGGACGAACTGCCCGGTCTTGTCCGATCCCCAAATCTGGTCAAGCTGCGCGATCCATTCCTGGTTCTGGCGCACCCACTCGACCCCGGCCTGCTTTGCCGGGTCATAGGTCCCGGCGAGCTTCGCCTTCAGGTCGCCGATATCATTCAGCAGCGGGATGCTCTGCGCGGACGCGCCCCGGCGCGCGCTCTCCTCGTCCAGCGCGCGGGCGGCGCCCGTGATGCCGTCAATCCAGTTTTTGAGGTTCGGCGTTTTGGCGGCGATGGGGTCGTTTGCCAGGAGGTTTGCGATGGCGGCAGTGGCTTTGTCCGTCTCGGTCGCAAGCGGCGTCATGCTGTCCCGCAGGCGATTGAGCGTGTCGAAGTGAAGCTGGTCCAGGCCCGCCGCGACGTTCGTGAAGTGGACCGCGCTCCCCAGAGACGCCTTCCCCTGTGCGTCCAGGTCGTCGTATTGCTTCGCGCCGCCCGCCGCCTCCACGACCGCCCTCTGCGGGCGCGGCAGGGACAGCAGGGCCAACTTTTCCTGCAAGAGAACCAGTGTTTTGGCGAGCGCCTGCTCCTGCATCATTCCGAGGATCGTCCGGGACTGCTGCTGCGACAGGGCAATTTTGGCCGCGATCTGCTGGCGCACGGCGGACGTGACGCCCTTCAGGGACAGGACCGAAAGGTCCGCCGTCGTCCGGACCGCGTCATACTTAAACGCCTGTATCTCGGTAGCGCCCGCGTGCAGATTCTGGTCGCGGGTCAAGGCGACGAGCCGTTCCCGGTAGCCGTCCGTGACACTCTTCACCGCCTTCAGTGCGTCCGCCGTGCGCGCCAGCCCCAGCAGGTGCCGCTTCTGGCCTTCACTGAGGTCCACGAGGTCCGCGCCCGCCTTCTTGCCCTCGGTGTGGTACAGGTCAAAGGCGAGGGCCGCGTACCGGCTGTCGTCCAGGACCTTCTTGCCGACCATGATGGGCACGGCGTTGAGTTTTGCGATGTCCCGCAGCAGCCCCGCCGCCGACACTTTGTAGGCACCGGCGAGGTCCTGGGCGTCCTTTTTGGACTTCTGCGCGATTTCCAGGTTGTCAAGCTGCTGCGCGGCAGCCCGCAGGTGCTTCGCCTGGGCCGGGTCCGCGCCCTTCAGGTCGCCCTGCTTCATCTCGTAGTTGATCTGGGCGACGTGCGTGGCCCGCTTGTCGCCGTCCGCGCCCATCACCGCCTGCGCCTTTTGGATGGCGATCTGCTTCCCCAGGTTCTCGTTCGTGCTGGCGATGGCGGCGGCCAAACGCTTCTGGGCTTTTTCGCGCGCGCTGTCGGCGGCGGTCATGTCCGCAAGCATCTTCGCGGTGATCTTGCCGTGCCCCGCCATCGCCGCGCTTGCCGTGGAAGAAGCCGAGGCAGCGGCGGCGGAACCGGGCACGGAAACCCCCGGTGGCGGCACGAAATACTGGAAGTTCTGCGGGGCGAAGTGGTTCGCGCCGTACTGGTCAAAGCGCTCCCCGCGCGGGCCGATGGTCTGCACATGGCCCGACCCGTGCCCCATCGTGGCCGAATACAGCAGCGAGCCGGGGGGCAGTGCCTGCCCCGGCGTGTACGCCCGCGCCAGCCCCGCCTTCTGGAACCGGTGCAGCGCCTCCAGGGCCGACCCCGCGCCCGAAAAAACGCCGTCGAAGGCGTGGGTGGAGGTCTGGACGGTTTTGCGGGCCAGTTCCTCGCAGTGGTGGACGTACCCGGCGTAGTCGCCGCTCATCTGCTTCTCGTAAGCCGCCCGCGCGATGGCGAGGCCGGGCGCGGACGTGTCCAGGGTTGCCGAGGCCCCGTGCGCGTCCGCGCCCGAGATGTGCCGGTAGGCCGCCTCGGTCTTGTTGAGCTGGTGCAGCGTCCGGGTGTAGGCATCTGTGCCCACGCTGAGATGCGAAAGTTCCCCCCGCAAAGCCGCCATTTTATTCACGAGCGGGGCGAAGTCAGGCAGGGCGTTCAGGCGGTCCTGCGCGTCGTAGCCTTTGTTCATCTGCCCGGTGATCGCCAGCGCCCCGCCCCCGGCCACAAGCGCAGGCAGGGCGAGGATACTGCCGCCGATAGCCCCAGCCCCCAGCGCCCCGGCCCCCAGCCCCCCGACACCGCTGTACCCAGCCCCTGCCGCGAGGCCCCCTTCGGCCAGCCCCATCGCGCCCGGCAGCGCCGCCGCGCCCGCCGCGATCCGGGCGGGGAGGCCGGAGAGCAGCCCCTGCGCTTTGGACAGGAAGCCGCCCGCGCCCGCCGCCAGCCCGCCGCCGGCCAGGGCGTCCCCGACCGACCCGGCCACGAACTTCTTGCCCAGGAGGCCGATGATCCGGCTCAGTACCCCGCCGACCCCCGCCAACGGGTTCATTAGGCCGAACGAGGCGATCTTCAGCGCGCCTAGCCCCAGCACGGCCTCTTGCACGGGGGCAGGGAGCCGCGTGAAGACGTCCAGGATTTTCGTCAGTGCGTCGGCAAACTTGAGGAGGATGGGTTCGGCCCGCTCAAACAACGCCGTCACCTTTTCGCCGGCGGGCAGGAAGTCCGCCTGCACCTTGTCCACAAGCCGCGCCCATCGCTGATGCTGGGTATTCAGGGTGTCATTGTACGCTTTGGCGACAGGGTCGGTCTTCCCGTTCATGGCGTCCGTGTTGTTGGCGAGGATGTCCCCGTAGTCCCTTGCCGCCGCGCCCGCCAGGACCATCGCCCCCTGCCCGCCGCGCATGGCCGGGATGAGCTTGGTCACAAGGTCGGTGTTGCCGCCGACGGCCTTCTGCACGTCGGCCAGGACGCCGCTCAATCCCTTCGCCTTCAGGCCCGCCGCCGAAAAGTCGCGCGCTAGGTCTACGCCGGTGATCTGGGACAGGGCCTGGATGTTTTTCTGGGCGTCCTTGGCCGGATTGATGATATGCACCATCACGTTCTGGACCTGCGTAGCCGCCTCCGCCGCATCAAAGCCGTGCCGGGTCAGCGCCGACATCGCCGCCGAAACGTCGGTGAGGGGGACGTGCAGGGCCGCCGCCGTCGCGAACGCCTTCCCCGCCGCCGCATCAAACTGCTCCAGGGTCGTGTTGCCCTGCGCCGCCGACAGGTGCAGGACGTTCATCGCGCGCCCGGCCTCGGCGGCCGGCAGGTTGAACTCGTGGAGCGTTTTGCCCAGGATGTCTGCTGTGGAGGCCGCGTCCGTGCCCGTGGCGACGGCGCTCTTCATGGCTTCGCGCAGGATGTCCGTGGACTGGGCCGCCGTGAACCCGAAATTGGAGACGTGCATGAAGCCTTTGGCAAGGTCGTCAAAGGACGCGCCGCTCTCCTTGCCGAGGCTGAGCACCGTCGCCTTCATCGCCTTCATGTCGCCGTCCGTCATCGTGGTGTTGTTGCGGATGGTGGTGAGGGAGTAGTCGAGGTCTGTGGCAAGTTTTGCCGCCGCCCCGGACAGAAGCGTGATGCCCGCCGCGCCCGTGGCGGCGAAGTTCCCGGCCCCGGAAATTGCCCCGGTCAGCGCCTTCATCCGTGCCTGGGACGCCGACGCTGCCGCTTCCTGCTGGGCCAGATACTTCGCCGCCGCCGACGCCCCGCGCGCGCGGGCTGCTTCCTGGGCGCTTTCCTCCTGAGCGACCGAGGCGTCGTAGGCGCGGGCGGCCTCCTTCTGGGCGGCGGCGAGGGCGCGGGCGTCGGCCTGCTGCTGGGCCGCCGCTTCCTTGTCCAGCCGGGCGATGCGGTTCGTGGCCGCCGTCCACTCCTCGGAGAACGCCTCGTGCGCGGCCTGCTGCTCGACCAGGGCCGCGCGGTAGTCGGGCAGCGAGACCGCGCCGTGCTGGTACAGCGTTTCCGCGCGCTGCGGGGCGGCCTGGATCGTCTTCGTCGCCGCCTCGTAGGCCGCCTGGGACGCGACATGGGGGACGCCGGGGGCCGGGCCGAGCTGCTGGTAGACCTGCCGCGCCTCCGCCGCATTGGTCGCCCCGGTCGCCTTGTGCGTGGCGGCGACCAGGGCGCGGGCCTGGGACTGGGCCAGGGCCTCATTTTCGGCCAAAAGCTTTGCCGCGTCCGCCGTCATGCCGGAAAAGACGACGCGGGAGGTGGAGGCGAGGGATTTGAGGGCGGTCTCGCCGCGCGCCGCCGCGTCCGTGAGCGACCGGCCCCAGCGGGTCGCGGAGTCGCCCGACGCGCGCGCCGCCCCGGTGAAGCCCCCGGCGAGGCTTGCCTGCACGCGGCCCGCCGCGCGGGAGGCGTCGCGCGACATGGCGTTCCAGGCGTCCGAGGAGGCGGCCTGGGACGACTTCGCCTGCTCCCCGGTCGTCCGGGCGAACCGCACCAGCCGCGTTTCGGCCTGCGCCATGCCCCGGTCCAAGCCCGAAACATCCGCGCCGATCTCGACCTGAAGCTGTGCTACCTCAATTGGCATGGTGAAAGCCTAAGAGATTGAGAGCCTAAGAGATTGAGAGCCTAAGAGATTGAGAGCCTAAGAGATTGAGAGCCTAAGAGATTGAGAGCCTAAGAGCAGCGCTCAAAAGAGGCAAGAGCCGGCAGCGACCCGGCTACCGGCTTCGGGCGCGCGCGTCGTGTTCGGCGCGGCGCTCCAATTCGGCCTCCACGGACCGCTTGACGCCCATCACGGTGATGGCGTGATCGCGCCAGTAGGACGGCATTTGCTCCATTTCCCACGGCGGGCAGTGACAATAGTGCGCGGCTTCCAGGAGCAGAAACCAGTCCGGGATTTCGCCCGACCGCCCGCCGGTTAGAAGGTATCGTCGGAGCCGTCGGACGCTGTCGCGTTTGGGCGCTGGTCCTCCGCCAGAGCTTCCACGATCTTGGCCTGCGCTTCAATGGACAAGAGTTCGTCCAGAGTTTGCGCGCTGAGGGGGACGGGGCTGCCGTCGTCGTCCACCACGTCCCACGAGCGCAGCACTTTTCCCAGCATCAGGGCGAGCGAATGGCCGGGGCGCGAGCGCCGCACTTCCTCCATCTCTGCTTCCAATTTGGGCGTGTAGTCGGCTCTGGAGTAGACCACGTTCAGGGTCTCACCCTCCCCGAACGGGATGGCAAGCGATTTGTCGCCGCCGTTGAGCTTCTTCAGTTTGATCGGCATGATGTTTTTCTTTCAGTCAGTTTTCAGGCGTTCAGTTCAGCCCCAGATTAATTCAGCCCCAATCGGGCGAGGACGTATTCGCTGACAGCATTGGGGGACACAGTACTCAGGGTGCGGAAGGCGTCCGTGATATAGCCGCGCAGGAGCAGTTCCCCCAGCGCCTGCCCTTCCGGGCCAATCTGGGCCAGCACAAAGTCCGCCACCTGGTTTGCAGTCTCCGTCCGCGTGGCTCCAAGCCTGAGCACCCCCCATGCGTTGCGTATTGCGCCATCCACCTTGCTGCGGGCAATCGCCCGCACAAGAGGCTGGGACTGCGCGGCCTGCTTGTTGAGGGACCGGCCCAGCGGCCCCTGATGGGACAAAAGATTACTCAGCCAGGACATCGCGGATACCCCTCACCACCGCCTAAAGGGTGGAAATCTTGCTAAAGGGTGGAAATCTTGTTGATCAGACTGAACTGCCCCAGGCCGAAGTTCTCATCGTCGGCGATGTCAAAGGTGAACGTGTTGCCGTACACGTCGTTTTTGTTGCCGGGGTCCGGGGTCATCACGCGGACGGGGAGTTGCGCCTTGAACTGGTGGTAGATGTTGGGCGTCCCGGCCTCGATCATCGGGCCGGTCGCCTTCAGCCCCAGATGCACCACCTGGTTGTCGTACAGCCGGGCCATGTAGAGGTCGGCTTCCGTGCCCTCCTCCGTCGTGATCTTCGCGCCGAAGTCGGGCGCAAGCTCCACAGTGTCGTCGTAAGAGGAGGTCGCGTCGGTGACGTGGAACACGGGCTTCCACAGGGACAGAAGTCGGATTTCGCCGTCCAGGGTTTTGTTCAGCTGGTTAAAGGTCACGCCGCCATCCGTGGACAGCCACACGCTGAGGGCGACCGGGCTGACGGCGAGCGGGGGGAGGACGGGGAGCGGGGTCGTCATCGTGATGTTCCGCTGGAGCCTCGTGCCGAATATCTGCCCGTCCATGCTGGCGTCTTCGGGCGTCCAGGTCAGGTGGCAGCCGCCGACAAAGCCCCAGCCGAACTTCTCCGCCCCGCGCGCGCTGCCCTGCTCGAAGGTCAGGGTGGACTGCACGCCCGGCTGGACCGGCGAGGGCTTCCACAGCCGCTGCCGCCCGGCGACGCCCACGGTCGTGGGGGCCACGTCCCCGAACAGCGAGGAAAGGACTAGGTAGAGCAGGTTGAAGTCCATCGCGCCGGTGAAGGACGCTTCCGTGTGCTCGTGGCCGACCTGCCCGTCCGTGTAGGCTTTGGAACCGCTATGGCGCACACCCTTTTTGGGGATGATCTGCTTGGGCTGCATCTCCATGTTTTTCAGGCGGATGGTGGCGGGCACGAGCAGGCCCGGCGTGGTTTCCCGCCCGACCTGGATGCCCTGGTATACGAAAGCGCGTGCCATGCTGTAAATCCCCCCTTGCGAAAGTGTCGCCGCAGCGACGTTGGACGGCGAACTTTCCGCTACGTCCGGGCCTGAAGACGCGGTGCCCAGCGCGGTCACGATGTATTGGTAGCGGACGTCGTTCTCGGTCGCGTAGTCATCGAAGCTCAGTGCGGACGTTTCCGCCATCCGCACGAAGGCCCCGATGTCCGGGTTCAGCCGCCACACCCGGTAGCTCGCCGCGCAGGACACCGGCGTCCAGGACAGGCGGATGTGGTTCACGCCCGTGCCGCCCGTCGCGGTCAGCGCCGTCGGGTCGATCATCGCGACGGCGGCGGTCGCCGAGGGCGCGCTGTCCTGCCCGTTTTCGGTCGCGGTGACGTAGTAGTAGACGATCCGGCCAGACGGCTCGCCGGTCCCGGCATAGGCCGGTGTCGTCAGCCCGCTCACCACCAGCGAGAACGGTCCGCCGGGCTGCGAGGCGCGGTACAGGCTGTATGTTCGCGCCACCGCGCCTCCTCCGGGCCTTCAGTCCAGGGTCTTCAGTCCTGCGTGTGTCTTCAGTCCTGCGTGTGTCTTCAGTCCTGCGTGTGTCTTCAGTCCTGCGTGTGTCTTCAGTCCTGCGTGTAGGCGAAGACGGAATACATGCCGCCCTGGTGGACGTGCTCCACGCCGTCCGCCTCGTCCATGTATTGCACCGGGTCCGTGCGGGACACGCCGATCACGGTGGGGTCGTCCCGGTCCTGGGCCTGCTGCAAGAGGGCGTCTATGCGGTCGGCGATCCGCCCGACGGCGGTGAAGTCCTCGCCGACGTCAATCCCCTTGACCTGGTACAGAAGCCGGGTGCACACGCGCGCCCCGCCGGTCCCCCGCCGGTCCCGCCCGCTGTGGAAGGCGAAGACCACGCAGGGGAAGCCGCCGTCCTGGGGCACGCGCATCTCGTAAATGCGGCCCGCCACCAGGCTGTCCAGCCCCCGGTACGCCCGCCCCCGCCCGTCCACGCCGTCCGGGTCGTGGGCGAGCCGCTCGTAAATCCACGCCGCGACCGGGTTGAGTTCGCTCGCCATCGCTAGTCCTGGGCCGCCTGCGCGACCGCCTGCCGCATGGCGGCCTCGTAGTCTTCCGCGTGCGCGGCGGCGGCGGGCTGCAAGAACGGCTGCGGGGCCTGCCGCGCCGTCCCCCGCTCCACCCACAGACCGTACCGGACGCCGACTACGACCAAGGCGAGAAGCGCGTGGGCTGCGTCCGGTTCTACCGGCTCAAATAGCTCCGCCTTCGGGTCGGCGGCAGAAGCGTCTTCCCCCGCCTGCCCCGCGCCGCCGTGACCCTCCGCGACGGTGTAAATGGAGGCGCGCATCGCTCCGGTGTCCACGGCGGCCCGGAGTTTGGCGTCGGCTTCCACGTCCAGGGCGGTCTTTCGCACGACTTGCGCGGCGCGCTCTTTGACGCTCCCGGTCACCCGTCCTAAATTGTTATGGAGCACCTTCGTGCTGAGTGTCAGCATCAGAAACCTCTCCGGCTACTGGCCGGACCTTACTGCTGGCCGATTTTGATAACGACCGCGCTCAGGCAGAGCTGGGTCGTGCGCGGCAGGGGCGTCTCCACCTCGTAAGCGCCGCCGTAGTCGCCCCCCGTGATCTGCACCCGGTCTTTGGCGGTGAGGGCCGCGCCGTGGGGCAGGTGGAGCCGGAAGGCGGCGCTTGACTGCAACTGGTCGCCCTGCACCTGCTCCGGGCGGGGCCGGTACGGAGCAAGACGGGCCGGATAGGTCGGGCCGGGCGGGTAGGTGACGATTTCGCCGCCGCGCCCGTTGCTCGTCTTGGTATAGACCAGGACCTGCGCCGTGTCCACAAGGGACTCTTCCATCGCCGCCCGCGCGTCCGCGAGTTCCTGCGCGTCCATCGGCTCAAACATGGCCTAAAACCCTGCCCTTTTAAGCCGTGTTGTCCGTGTCCGAGACGGCGACAGGGATCGGCAGGAGCGGGAAGGCGGCGCGGGCCGGGGCCGGGGCCGTCACCGAGCCGGACAGCTTGTTTTTGTATTGGAGCGCCATTTTGCCGCACATCTCAAAGACCTGGGAGCGGGACAGCCTTTGGTCCGCCTCCTGCATGTCGTAATGGCCCGCGCAGCCCGCCTGTTTCTGTTCCCAGCCCCGGTACAGGGCGTAGTTCAGGTTCCATGTCGGCTCCCAGAGAGGGTCCGAGGGCGCGCGCCCCCAGTGGTCGGCGCGGCGGGCGGAGGCGACCAGCATCTCCACCTCGTCGCCGCTGAGTTTTGGGTACTGGTCGGCTTTGACGAGCAGCCGGATACGCGCGCGGGCCTCATCTTCGGTCATGCACCTGGCCTACTTCTGAAGGAAACTAGCGCCCGCGCAGGGCGGCTTTGGCCTGTTCCGGGTTGGTTTCCGGCGTCGGCAAGCCCTGCGTCACGCCGCTGACGGTGTAGTTCTCGCGGGGCGTCGGGTCGGGGATCGTGCCCCGAAACCCCACCTGGTCCTCAGCGTCCTTTTTTGCCTGCACCTGGGCCGCGCCCGCGTCCTTTTTCGCGTCCGGCAACTTGCCGTCCGGCGCGGAGGTCTGGGCGCTCGGCTCGGCGAGAGTGGGCGGCTTCGCGGCGACTTCCTCCGGCTTGGGCGGCAGCGCGGCGGCAGGTGTTGCTGCTGTAGGCGCTGCTGCTGTAGGCGCTGCTGCTATAGGTATTGCTGCTTCAGGTGCTTTCGTATCAGGTGTTGTTTTGGCGTCGGTGCTCGTCGGGGTCGTCTGATCGGCCATAGTTTCTCTCCTTGTTCAAAATCGGCTCCTGTTTTGCCCGAAGCCGAAGAAACGCGGCGGGTGAACCGCTGAGAAGTCTTGCCAGCGCCGCCTGAGTGAGCGCGCGGTTCGCTTCCTGCTGCATGTAGGCCAGAGCGCGGGCGTCTTCTTCGGTCATGGACGGACCTCTCAGGCGTACAGACTAGGGCGACGCAGGTTAGGGCGACTGGAGCACCGCAAACGGATAGCGGTTGGCCTCGGTCTGCTGCTGGTAGTTGATGGTGTTGGCGACCTGGAAGGCGATGCGGAACGTCAGACGGATGGCGATCATGTCCTGCTGGGCGAGGTTATAGATGATCGCGCCCGTGCCGTCCTGGATGACCGCCTGGTCCAACTTTTTCCAGGTCATGTCCTTGCGCGTGCCGAGGATGCCCTGGCTGAAGTCGCCCGCGATGACTTCCGCCGCGCCCAGGCCCGCAGGCCACAGTCCGGGCATGGCATAATTCAGCGGCGAGCCTTCAATGGTGTTGGTGTTGATGTCCAGCAGCTTCTGGCCCATCGTGTCACGCGCGCCGCGCAGGTAGCGTTTGTAGGTATTGGGGAGCACAAAGCCGTTGACGGCGTAGCCGGCGGTTTCCACCTTAGCCAGCAATTGATTGAAATCCTCGGCGATGCCGCCCTGGGCCTGCGGGGCCGTGCCGCGTGTCACGGTGTTGCCGTGCGCCTTCGCAGCGACGGCGATGGCATCGGGCCACGAGGTCGGCTTGCCCGCGCCGAAGAAGATGGCGGCGTCCAGGGCGCGGCCCACGGCTTCCTCGATGAGCGGCTGCGCGGCCCCCCAGAGGTCGAAGGTCATGTCCTCGTAGACGCTCTCGGCGACGGGCATGATGACGGCCATCTCCTCGACCATGAGGTACTTGTTGCTCCACGCCAGCTCGGTCGTCTGCTTCTGCCCGGTGTCGCCGTTGACGAAGTAGGCGGTGGGCAGGGCCGAGAGGACGGGCATCCGCGTGACATTCGTGGACATCGGAATTTTTTTGAACAGGGACAGGGACGCACACATCGTCGTCAGGTTGGTCAGGATCGCGTCGGAGACTTCCTCCGGGATCGTGGCCTGTACGTTTGTGCGCGATGTCAGATTGTTAAAAGCCATTTTGGTTCTCCGTAAAATAGATGAACAGGGGCTGGGCGGAGAACCAAACAAGGGCTTTTCATGCCCCACAAGGGCTTTTCATGCCCCACAAGGGCTTTTCATGCCCCACAAGGGCTTTTCATGCCCCACAAGGGCTTTTCATGCCTCTGTCTAGCTCCGCAGCAGCGTGTTCATATCGGCGCGAGCGCCCTGGGTGTTGCGGGCCGCCCCCGCGTCTCCGCCAAGCGCCCCCGCGCCGAACAAGGCGGGGTAGCTCTTTTGGAGCTGCGTCAGTGCCGCTTTCAGGGCGGCGGGGTCCGGCTCGCCCGTTTTCGGGTCGGACGGGACCAGGGCCTCGCTGATCTTGGCGACGATCAAATCCGGGTACAGCGCGTTCGTTTCCCCCACGGCGCGGGTCAACGATTTTTCCCGCGCGTCTTGCAGACGGGCCGCCTTCAGCGTGTTATTTTCGTCTTCCAACGCCTTCAGCCGGTCGGCGGCGCGCTGGGCTTCGGTCTTGTTCGCTTCCTCAAACTGGGTCACGCGGCCCTCGGCGGCAGTCGCGCGGACGCGGTGCTGGGCAGCTTCCTGCCGAAGTTTTTGCACGTATTCGAGGCTGAAGGTCTCCGGCTCCGGGCCGGGCGACTGTGCCGCTGCCTCGGCTCCGGTTCCTCCGGCGGCCTCGGCGGGCTGGGGTGCGGCGACTGGCACGACTTCTTCTGACATCGGGAAAAGTGCCTCCTGGACACAGCGGGGAAAGGGATTCAAATCGCGTGGCTTGAAAGCTCGGGGCTTTGAAAACGAAAAAGACGCCCCGCGACAGTCGGCCCTTGCGGGTGGCCTGTCGCGAAGCGTCTTGTCTATGTTCCCCTGGAATGATGCACCTGGCATCAGTGACTAGGGGCTAGTCAATCTTCGTGAAAATGGCAATGTGTGGATAGTATACAGCAGGCGGACGAGATTGTCAAGCCCGTGATTGTCAAGCCCGCGCTTTATTTTTGTTTAAGGCGGCTGTCGCCTGTTTCCCGCGTCGCGGGAAGACTACCCGCGCGCCCTATTTTTTACCCTTCGCCGTCGCCAGATTGTTCTCAAACCGCACCCGCCCCCACTTGGGATCGTCGGCCTCCCCTACCAGCGAGGCCAGCGCGATTTCCCCCGCCTTCCACGCCGCGAACTTGGCCGGGCCGAGGATGGATTTTTGCACGTCCTCAGATTGCGAGAGGAACCACTCGCCGCCCGTCTGAGCCGGTTTCACAACCACATCGGGAACGTCAAAATCAGACATATCAAAGCCGAGCAAAAGTCTATCCTCGGCCCAGGTCGCCGTTACGGGCCGGGGTGAGCATCGGCAGCGCGGGTGGGACGCGAACTCCTCGTCCAGCGGATGCACCGTGCCGTCCATCATCAAACATAGGATACAGGTGTTCGGGCCGGGGTCGCACGTCCAGCACCACGCCTGGGCCACGTCCGCGTTCGCCCGGTAGATTTCCAGGCTCGCCTCCCGGTAGGCGGTCATCGAAGTCGTGCGGGCGATGGTCAGCGCGCGGGACAGGGTTCCCCCCAGCACGGGGGCGATCTGCCGGGCGACCTGGGCCGGGCCGTTTCCCAGCGCGTTGTTTTGCAGCAGGGCGGCACGGACGCGCGCGCCCGCGTCTTCCGGCAAAGCGTCCAGCATGCCGCGCAGGGGAGTACCAGGTGCCAGCGAGACGGTCAGCTTTTGGAAGGCGACAGGGTGCAGCCGGTTAAAGGTCGTGAGCGCATTTGGCGGGGCGGGGCCGCGCCCTTCGGTGAGGTAGAAGCGCGCGTGGGTCTCGGCCAGCCGCAGGCGGGCGTGGGCAGCGTCGGCGATCACCGGCCCGGCGGCCTCGGCGAAGGCGGCGAGGCGGGCCTGCACCCCGGCCAGCAGCCGGGGCAGCCGCTCCCCCGCGTACAGCCAGCCCGCTGTCCATGCGCCCGTGCGGGCGGCCTCCTCCGCCTGCCGCTGCAAGTCGTCCAGCGCGCCCGAAATGTCGTCCGTGGCTTTGCGGAAGAGGCCCAGGAGGGCGAGCGCGAGGGCGGCGTCGGCGGCGAGCAGGGCGGCGCGGAACGCGGCTTCCGGGGCGACGGGCTTAGGCATCAGCCAAAACTCCCGGCCAGAACCTTCGGCACGACGCAAACGACGCCCGTATACTTTTTGAAGGAAAGCGTGACGGTCCCGGCGGCAGAGGGCGCGTCGGCCAGGTGGGTCAACGTGTAGACGACACCCAACTCCTCGTCGGCCAGCAGCGCGTGTTCTATGGGCCGTCCGTCGCAGAAGACAACGTACTGCCGGGTGCATTCGTCGTGATCGGGGAAGAAGTAGACCATCGGTTAGTAGACCATCGGTTAGTAGACCATCGGTTAGTAGACCATCGGTTACTCGGGGGAGCCGAAACAAGAAAAATAGTGGAAAACGGAAAGCCCACATCCGCAGGACGGACAATCAACACGCGCTTCCCGTCCGCCGCTGGAGCGGAGGCTTTCCTCCACCACCTTGTCCCCCGCTTCCAGCTGCACAATCGCGCTGCACTGGCGGCACACAATGCGTTTCCCGACCCACCACGGCGGGCGCGGCTTTTGTCGTTCCTCTTTGCTCATGCCGGCAATAATAATCTTCATGGCGTTGATCCTTAGCGCGGGCAGTAAATCATTCTCAAAATCTTTTTGCTCAAAATCTTTTTGCTCAAAATCTTTTTGCTCAAAATCTTTTTGCTCAAAATCTTTTTGCTCAAAATCTTTTTGACAGGGGCGGGAATTGCACCCGCTTGGGCCTCTTAACATTTATCATAATGCGCGTAAGACCCCTGGCTTTAGCCATGTGGGATATAAGCGCAACGTCTTTCCTAAGACGTTCTCTTTCTGTGTGTATTTTATAGCAAAGCGTGGTATAATAATCATGTGAACAC
>JAABUM010001761.1_pt1 | contig 31103 bp, 24 predicted proteins | sample 5559161 | NCBI WGS metagenome assembly JAABUM01 (sample SAMN10711868, study PRJNA513369) | rock metagenome | isolation source: Antarctica rocks | place: Antarctica: Victoria Land, Siegfried Peak nord
TGGTAAGATCAAGCATTATCGGCGAGTGTTCTCACGATTTGAAAAGCTATCAAAGAACTACTTGGGATTCTTGAGTTTTGTCAGCGCACTCGTTTGGTTACGCTGAGAAATGTAAACACAACCTAGAGAAATAATAGCTTTGGCAAGAATAGGTCTCCAATCCTGCTTTAGTATTCTGACCCGATAGATGGAGAAGTAAAGAATAAAGTATGGTGTGGTACAAGCGACAATTAGAATTGATAGCCATAGTAATAGATCAACTGTTCTTAAGATTACCATTTCTAATTTGAAATTAGGACACTACCTCAATTTCTAATTCCTTGTTCATATATCAGAAATGACATATAATAGGCATCGTCAATGAAGGCGACAAACCGCTGCGTTGGCTGCACGGCGAAATCAAGACGCCGCCATTTACCAGAGCCGCACGTCTGGAAGTCGGACTCTTGTTGCGTCGCTTGCAGCAGGGCGAAAATCTCGCATTGCCACACTCACGACCGATGCCGGACATCGGCGCACGCTGTCACGAATTGCGTGTGCGCGATCAAAATAAGAACTGGCGACTGATTTATCGCATTGATGAAGATCGAATTTTGATCCTCGAAGTATTCAATAAGCAGACGCGCCAAACGCCGGAGAGTGTCATCGAGGTCTGCCAGCAGCGCAGCACACAATACGATCAGGCGAGGAAAGCGAAATGAACATAAAAAAGAGTGGTGTCGAAAAGCGCGTTCGAGCTTTAGGGTGGAAGGACGGCACGGTAGCCGAATTCTTGGGATTGACGCCTGAGGAATCAGCTTTAATTGAAATCAAGCTGGCGCTTTCACGCCGATTGCGCGAACGTCGCCGGAAACGAATGACGCAAGCGCAACTGGCGAAAAAGATTCAATCAAGCCAATCCCGCATTGCCAAAGCGGAAACTGGCGATGGTTCCGTCTCAATCGAACTATTGGTGCGCGCGATGCTCGCCACCGGTGCCAGCCCAAAAGAGATTGGCAAAGCGATTGCCGACGGGCAAGGCTGACGTCCTCATTTTCCTGCTATTGGACATTACAGTTAATTTTTCCACTCGTGAGACGCAACAAAAGGTCAAGATAAACGGGCATTGGTGCAAGGTTGTTGGTCAAAAGGGTTATTTTCACTAATAGCTGTTAGGACAATCTGTTTTCAGTAGTCTGGTTCAGTGCTGCTCTTGATTAACATAGGTTTCAGCCTTTTATGCTTGTCCAAGGTCGGAAGAGTCAGAGAATTGTTTCGCCCTTCGATATGTCAAGACTATCCCTGCTATCATCAGCACCGCGATCACGAGCGAAGAAGTGATGCGACTCAAGTTCAGTCCGCCTTCGGCGTGCGGCTTGGTCAAAGTATCGCCGAGTGTTGCTCCAAGAGGCCGTGTTAAAACATAAGCCGCCCAGAAAAGCACGCTGTCCGAGATGTTCGTGAAAAAGTGCGCCGCCGCCACTAGCGCAATCAGTCCGGCAAAGATTAACGCGCCGCGCTCGAATCCGAGTCCCGTATCGGAGGCGACAAAATCTCCAAGCGCTGTGCCAAGCGTGTTCGATACCAGAATCGTCAACCAGTAGAAAATCTCGTCCTTCCTTGTGATGATGTTCTCGAATTCAATGCGTCCCATGACCAAACGCCAACCGAAGAGAATGAGAAGGACGCCGCAAAACAATATGATTGAGGATTTCACATAGCCGAGTCCGAGCGTGCGATCAAAGTAGTCTGACATTGTTGTGCCAACAGTGGTTGTGGCGACCACGACCGCCCAATATGTGAACGGATGATAGCGCTTAGAAGCGACCTGTGCGACCAGTGAAATGGCGAAGAAAGCGAGAAAGATGAGGCTGCCAACGGCATAACCAAGCTGCAAGGTCATGGTCACGGCGTCGCCGCCCGTCTCGCCCACCGTTGTTGCTAAAATCTTAATGACCCAGAACATGAGCGTGACTTGAGGAACTTTACTGAACAAGTCATTTCTGCCGCGTTCATCTGATTGCCGTTTCACTGCCATCGTACTTTCCATCTGCTGAACCTCCCTCTGTATTACGCCTAATCTTCGCTGCTGTGCTCATCGCGCTGCTCGCGTTGTCCACAAACCTTATATCTGCGCACTTCTCCAAACAAAAGGGTGGGCCGCTTCATGGAGGGTGTCCGCCTCATGTGACTAGCCGCCCGCCCGACTCACGCCACATTCTCTCCAAGAATACGGTGAGATGTCGAGCGGAAAGCTGATCTTGGTTTTTCAAAACCAACAATAAGGCTGCGAATGCGTCGGCACTCCACGAACGAAAAATAGTTTACAGGTATTCGGATGAACGTAGGATTAACGAATCTATCGCGCTTTCGATGTCTTTGAACGAAGAAAGTTAATATTGCCGAATGCTACGTTAATGCTAACGTTATCTTTCTTGTGTTAAATAACTCATGTCATGCAATTATAAGTTTCTCTGCTTTTAGGAGTTTTGCTTATGCCTCGTTCTTTTGGCTCGTGGTTTTACTAATAGTAGCGGCGGAGAGATGTTCAGCTCGATATGTAAAAGGTATAGGCGATGGAAACAGGCGGCTGATACTTGATAATGCGAATCTAAACCAGGCGTTGAAAGTGTAACAATGAGACTGTTACTGGTCGAAGACGATCCGCGAATCGTACGATTCGTCGCACAAGGTTTACGCGAGCAAGCTTACGCGGTGGACACGACGGCTGACGGCGATGACGCGCTCTATAAGGCATCTATTAATGAGTATGACGCGGTGATCCTCGACGTTATGATACACGGGCTTGACGGCTTCGAGGTCTGCCGACAATTGCGTGCGGGCGGATCACACATTCCCGTGCTGATGCTCACCGCACGCGATGCCGTAGAGGATCGAGTTAGAGGTTTAGATACAGGCGCGGACGATTATCTAACCAAGCCGTTTGAAGTGGCAGAACTCCTGGCGCGACTGCGTGCGCTCTTGCGACGCGGGCACGTTGTTCTTCCGGCAATTATCAGCGTTGCCGATTTAACGATAGATACGCGCGGGCAGCGAGTTTCGCGTGAGGGGCGTGCCATTCAATTGACAACCAAAGAGTATGCGTTGCTTGAATACCTTGCGCGCAACACTAATCGCGTTGTCGGGCGGGCGGAGATTTCAGAACACGTCTGGGACGAAAGTTATGATCCATTATCGAATTCAATCGATGTCCATATCAATCGCTTGCGCCGCAAGGTTGATGACGGATTCCCTTCGCCACTGATCCACACGCGGCGGGGCGCGGGTTACATTCTGACAGCAGACGATGTGTTAAAAGAATCCGGCGAGCGGGACACCGATGTTTGAATCCATGCGCGCACGCCTGACCCTCTGGTACACATGTGTGCTCGCGCTCGTGCTGGTGGCCTTTGCCATTGTCACTTACACCTATCTCGCGCGAGCAGCGCAGCAACGAACAGACGAATCGCTCACCGATACAGCCAACTCTTTTGTTGCTAACTTCACCTCTGAGTTAAGCGATAACGAGCAACCTGACGAAACCGTCGCCGTCGAGACGGCGCGCGAATTCCGCTACAAAGATCGTCAACTACATGTCTACGACGCGGCACATCACATCATTGCCGCATCCGATCCACCGGTGACGACAAAGGGTAAAAATAAAAGCTCGACTCTTTCACAATCTTCTTTATCCGCCCTCAACTCTTCGCTTCTTGATTCCGCTTTACGCGACGGGCGTGCCTTCGCTTCATTGCCGAATAACGCAGAAGGCATCCGCGCAATCGCCGTCGCGGTGCGAAGCGGAGAGCGCGTCTATATAACAGTCGTGGCGCATTCACTCCATGATCAGGATGAAGCGTTAGAGCAAGCGCGGAACGCTATTTTCATCGCTATACCGTTGGCGCTTTTACTCGCAAGTTTGGGCGGTTATTTACTTGCGCGCAGAAGTCTCACGCCGGTGGTTGAGATGGGCGAGCGGGCGGCACGCATTGGAGCGTCGAATCTAAACGAGAGACTTCCCGTAGGAAGCGAACGCAACGAACTCGGTCGGCTTGCATATATCTTTAATGATCTGCTGGCGCGGCTTGACCACTCTTTCGAGGAACAGCGCCGTTTTATGGCTGACGCTTCACACGAACTTCGCACGCCCGTCGCCATTGTGCGCGGCGAAGCAGAGGTGGCGCTTTCACAAACCGAACGATCCACTGATGAGTACCGTGAGTCGCTCGTCATCGTCGAGGACGAAGGGCGGCGGTTGACGCGCATTGTCGAGGACTTGTTCACACTCGCACGCGCTGACGCCGGGCAATACCCGCTCGCGCTGACAAACTTTTATCTCGATGACATCGTTGGTGACTGTATCCGGTCTATTCGCTCGCTCGCACTCAAGCGTGAAGTCGCTCTATGTTACGAGCCGCCTGATAAGGAAATACCATTCTACGGAGATGAAGGATTGCTGCGGCGTATGATTCTTAACTTGCTGGACAATGCGATCAAACACACGGCTGCGGGCGGTCATATTCGCGTCGGTATTACGCAACGGGACGGAACATATGCGATCAGGATTGCCGATACGGGCGCAGGCATTCCCACCGCCGCGCAACCGCACATCTTTGAACGCTTTTACCGTGCGGATAAAGCTCGCGCGCGCGCGGACGGAAATAATGGCAGCGGAGCAGGACTGGGACTCTCCATTGCCATGTGGGTCGCAGAAATGCACAACGGGCGAATTCTCTTAGAGCATTCAGATAGTAACGGCAGCACCTTCATTATTATGCTTCAAGTATCACCCGAAACATCTCATTAACGTTTCTTCAAAAGGAATTCTGTTTTTGAATGTTCGTTCAGTTAGCAGCTTTTCCGAGACGTTGAAAGAAACGACAAGTTGAAAGCGCGTCTTAATCTTCCCGTCATCTTTGTTATGGCAACATGATCGGTCTGTCGACCTGTAATCTATTTTTCGTGGCAAGATTCGTCAACGTGAGATGAGAAGTGCAGGACGCCGGACTTAAATTACGATCACAAGTGAAGGAGAAGGTATATGAACATATCCAAAAAGTTGCTGTTAGCGTCGCTCGTTACCGGATTGACGACGCTTTCCACTGTGCAAGCACAAGAGAAGAAGATCAAAAGAGAAGCATTGCCTCCCGCCGTTGAGAGAACCGTCGCGGAGCAAAGCAAGGACGCGACGATTGGCGGGTTCTCCACTGAGATGGAGAAAGGCAAGAGACTTTACGAAGTCGCACTCAAGGTCAACGGACACGGGAAGGACATCTCAATGGATGCTGATGGCAACATCATTGAAGTGGAGGAAGAAGTCTCGATGGATTCACTGCCAGCCGAAGTGAAAGCGGGGCTGATGCAGGCAGCAGGCACCGGCACGATAGGAAAAGTCGAATCACTTACAAAGAAGGGACAACTGGTCGCATACGAAGCAATTGTTAAGACGGGAACCAAGCGCCGTGAGATTCAGGTCGGGCCGGACGGCAAGAAACTGGCGCATCCAGAATAGCTTCAAACCGTAAGACACGGAAACTCATCGAGCAGAAGTTTTTCGTGAAAGCGAACGCTGTTCTTTGCCATCCGGCACGTGTAGCCGCGACGACGTTCGATCTTCCGCTTTGTCATTCAGCATAGCGGAAGATTGAACTCGTTCTATGATATCTGTATAGCTTTCGGTAACACGAGAGCGATTTTCGGCGTTCGATTTGCGTTTGGCGTGGACAAAAATGAATCTTAGGAACCGCGCATTCATTCTGGCTGCGCTATTGATAATGCTTTTCAGCAGCGTCGATGCGCAGCAATTGTCACCCACGCAAATCACAGCAACACAAACGCCCGCCTCACCGCCATCATCCACAAAACCACAAACACCGACTTCGCAGCAGCCTTCGACATCGCCGCCGCAACAACCCGTACAGGATCGAATACCGCCTGCTTCAAAGCCGCCCAACACGCAGACCCCATCACCGGCAACCGCTTCGCCCGCGTTTGCGAACTCTCCGGCGCAAACCGCACCATCAACGTCTTCATCGCCTGCCCAAAGCTCATTGCCTTCGCCGTCTTCGTCAACGCCTGCTGTTCCACTGAAGCCTGTCATTTCTACCGGCACGTCTCTTGTAAGTTCCACACAAACCGGCGCGCCGCTTACGCCGCTCACGCGCGACGAAGCTGTGCGGCTCGCTTTAGGTCAGGCTTCGACATTTCAACAGGCCGGATTCAACGAGCGCCTTGCGGCAGAGGATGTCAGGCAAGCGCGTGCCGCCTTTTTGCCACGCGTTGCGGCTGCGCCATCTGTGATTTATACAACGCCTTCGATTAGCGGCAACAATGCGCCGGGAGTGCCGCGCCCGCCGAGTTTTATCGCCGCGAATGCGGTTTCAGAGTTTCAGGCATTAGCCAATGTTACGGGTGAATTGGATGTATCAGGTCGTTTGCGCGCGACGCTAAATCGCAATGCGGCGTTGCTTGAAGCGGCACGCGCCGGAACTGAAGTAGCACGACGCACGCTCATTCTGGCGATTGACGACGCATATTTCGGACTCGCGCTCGCATCGGCGCGGCGCGGCGCGGCGGAACAGAACTTGGCCGCAGCAGCAGAATTTGAGCGTGCGACATCGCTTTTGTTAAGCGCCGGTGAAGTCGCGCCGGTTGACTTAACGCGCGCTCGCCTGCAAATCAACACGCGGCGCGATGAACTCGAACAAGCGCGCGCGAATGAAGCAGTCGCGGGAGATTCACTGCGTCTGTTCGTCGGTTATGATTTTAATCAACCGATTGCAACGACTGATTTATTGATACAGATGCCGCAACTCGGCGAAGTCGAAAGTTTCACTGCCGACGCGATTCAACGCCGCCCGGAGTTTGTGCAGTTCGATGCCGAAAGGCGCGCCGCCGAACAAGACATCCGACTCGCGCGCGCCGAACGGCGCCCTCAAGTTACCTATAACATTAGCGGCGGATTCGATGCAGACTCTTTGCGGCCACCACGCATCGGGCAACACGCCGGAGCGTCTGCCAGCATCGGCCTGAGTATTCCAATCTTTGACGCAGGCATTAGCCGTAGCCGCGCGCGACAAGCCGGGTTGCGCGCGCAAGTCGCCGAATCTACGCGGCTCGCCGCGTTAAGAAGTTTCGCGCAAGGATTCTATTCCGCGCGCACGCAAGCGTTTTCAGCCGAAGCGCGCATTCGTTTAGCAAGCAACGGTATCCGCGATGCCGAAAGCAATTTGACGGCGTCGCTCGCCCGTTATCGCGCTGGTGAAGCATCCATTGTCGAAGTGACCGACGCACAGAACACACTTGTCACGAAGCGAACAAATTTTTATCAGGCAATTTTTGATTACCAAACGGCGCGCGCGCGTCTCATGTTGGCGACCGGACGATGATCCACCAAGAAGACTCGAACAAAGAAGAACGCGACGATCAATGGCCGTCTGTTGACCAGCCAGCAGAACGGGTCGATCTTACGCACGACGAATTTAATGACGCGCAGCTTGCGGAAGAACGTCGTCACCGTAAGCGTCGCAACCTCGTCGTCGCAAGCACCGCCGCGCTTCTTGCTTTGTTGTTGATCGCATACTTTACACTCTGGCGGACAAAGACAGCGCCGGATGCGTCGGCGGACGAATCGACCGTCGTAAGCGTGCGCGTCGCTAAAGTCGAACGCCAAACAATCGCATCCGAAGTAACCGCGCTCGGCACTATTTTCCCGCGCGAACAGGCGACGTTGAGTCCTAAGATCAGCGCGCAGATTAAGCAATTGCCGTTGCTTCAAAACAGAGTGGTTCGCGCGGGCGAAGTGATCGCCGTCTTGGAGTCGCGCGATTTGCAGTCGCAACGCAATGAGGCCGTCGCCGCTTTGCAGGAAGCCAAGCTCAACGCGCGCGGCTTAACCATTGGAACGATTCCGCAGGGAATCGCGCAAGCTGACAAAGATTTGCGCGATGCCCGCGCAGGCGTCGCAAACGCCCGCGCGCTATCTGAACGCCGCCGCACGCTCTACGCGCAAGGCGGCATCTCGCTCAAGGATGTCGAAGCTGCGCAACTCGCTTTAACAAACGCGGAAGATAACTTGCGTTTGACCGAACGCTTTGCGACGCTTCGCACAACGGCCATCAATCCGAATGATCGCGCGCTGGCCGAGTCGCGCATTAACCAAGCACAGCAACGCATCGGCACGCTCGATGCGCAATTAAGTTACGCGACGATCCGCGCGCCGATTACCGGCCTCGTTACCAATCAGTATCAGTTTCAGGGCGAGTATGCCGCCGCCGGAGCGAAGCTTGTGGACATTGCTGACACGAGCGAAGTAATCGTCAAAGCTTTGTTCTCCGACGAAGTCGCATCGCAACTCAAAGCCGGAAATTCGGCGACGATTGTTCCCTCCGACGCGCCCGACGCACAGATGCACGGGCAAGTCACGCTCGTCAGCCGCGCGAGCGATCCCACCAATCGCACCAGCGAAGTGTGGGTGCGGCTCGGTAACGAAGCCGGACGCTTGAAAACAGGCGGGGCAGCACAGGTGCGCATTGCATCGCAGGAACATCGCAATGCTGTGGTCGTTCCCACTGCTGCCATAACACTTGAAGCGAGCAATGGAAAAGAAGGAACTGTCATCGTCGTTGACGCGCAGAACGTCGCGCACGAAACGAAAGTCACAACGGGCTTGCGCGCCGGTGATCGCATAGAAATTGTTTCCGGCTTGAACGGCAATGAAACAATCGTCATCGAAGGCAATTTCGCGTTGCCCGACGGAACGAAAGTCGAGCCGCAAGATGCAAAAGAGGCAGGCGCGAACGACGAATCGAACAAGGGCAGCGAATCAGACAAAGGCACTGCGGGAAAGTCTAGTGCGGCGGATGAAAAGCCGGGCGGTGGAGCACCGGAGTCGAAGCAATGAATCTCGCCGGGTTAGTGTCGCAGCAATCGCGCGCCGTCATGGTGCTTGTACTGCTATTGTGCATCGCGGGCGCTTACGCTGCGTGGCATTTGCCGACGGCGATTTTTCCGCAAACGGATTTCCCGCGCATCGTCATCGTTGTTGACAACGGAGTCGTGCCCGCGCCGCAAACTCTCGCTTCTGTGACGCGCCCTATCGAACAAGCGATGAACGGCATTCCCGGCATCACGCGCATTCGCTCGACCACGCAGCGTGGCTCGACTGACGTTAATCTGTTTTTCGATTGGAGCGTTGACATCACACAGTCACTCCAACTCGTGCAGGCACGCCTTTCGCAACTCACAACGACTTTGCCGCCGACTGCCGCGCTTCGCCGCGTGGATCGTTTGACTTTCGCCGTCTTTCCCGTCACGGGCTATAGCCTCACGTCAGACACACGCAGCCCTGCGCTTCTGCGCGACCTTGCTGCCTACACCATCAAGCCGCGCCTTGCCAGATTGCCCGGCGTCGCTGACGTGGCGGTTGCGGGCGGACAAGTGCGCGAGTATCACGTTGTTGTTGATCCTGAGCGTCTACACGCGCGCGGCGTTTCTTTACAGCAGGTCACGGATGCCGTCAAGAACGTTAACATTATCGCTTCGCCCGGGCTCATCGAAGAAAATCATCGACTCGAACTTACGCTCGTCAGCGGTCAGGCGACCACGCCCGATCAACTCAACGCAATCGTCATTGCCACCGTCAACAAGGCTCCGGTCACAGTCGCAGATGTAGCGACTGTGGGCGCTGGAACGGAACCGCAATACACTATCGTCACCGCCGACGGGCATCCGGCTGTTCTCTTGAACGTCCTACGCCAGCCGAACGCCAACACCGTCAGCGTGACAGACGAAGTGAAGGCGGAACTCGCAGCGGCGCAAAAGCAATTGCCGAAGGACGTGAAGATCGCGCCGTTCTACGATCAATCGCTGCTCGTGCGCGATGCGATTAGTTCCGTGCGCGACGCGATTCTCATTGGCCTATTGCTGTCCATCGCCATTCTTTACGCTTTCCTGCGCAATTGGGGAACTACGCTTGTCGCGATTACGGTTATTCCGGTGGCAATTCTGGCGACGTTTCTGGCGATGTATCTCGTCGGCTTGTCTTTCGATTTGATGACTTTGGGCGGCGTCGCGGCAGCCATCGGACTCGTTATCGACGATGCGATTGTCGTCGTCGAGAACATCTATACGCACATCGCACGTGGACAAAGCAGGCGCGAAGCAGTGCAAGCGGCAGTTTCGGAAATCTCAATCCCGATTATTGGTTCGACGATCACGCCGGTCGTCGTCTTTCTGCCGCTCACGCTGCTCACGGGCGTTACGGGTGTCTTCTTTCGTTCGCTTGCGCTGACGATGGCCGTTGCACTTCTGACTTCGCTGGTGCTGGCGCTTTCCTTTACGCCGGTGCTTGCGGAAAGATTTATTAAAGACCCCGAACGCGGGACGACAAACCATGATGGCGACGAAGAACAAGGCGGACGTTTCCTGCGCGCCATCATTCGACGCTACGAAGCGATACTCGAACTCGCGCTCGATAATCGCTGGCTTGTCATACTTATCGCGTTTCTCTTGCTCGTCGGCTCATACTTCCTCTACAAAAATCTCGGCTCGGAATTCTTGCCTGCGTTTGACGAAGGCGCGTTCGTGCTCGACTACACAGCGCCGCCCGGCTCATCGCTCGCCGAAACCAATCGTATGTTGCAGCACGTCGAAGGTATTTTGAAGGATACGCCGGAAATGGAAAGCTATTCGCGGCGCACAGGGTTGCAGCTCGGACTCTCTATCACCGAGCCGAACACAGGGGATTTTCTCGTTAAGTTAAAAGCCAATCGCGCGCGCCCGACTGACGACGTGACCGCCGATTTGCGCAAACAGATTGAATCAACCGAACCCGCATTGCGCGTTGAATTCGCAGGCATACTCACGGACTTAATCGGCGATTTGACGAGTTCGCCCGCGCCGATTGAAATCAGATTATTCAGTGAAGACACTGCCGCGCTTCAGCAAACAGCAACGAAAGTCGAAGAAGCGATCAAGAAAATTCCCGGCATTGTAGATACCTTCAACGGCGTTGTCGTTAGCGGCCCGGCGATTACTTTTTCGGTTGACCCGCAACGTGCGGCGCGCTTCGGCGTTAACGCGACAGACATCGCCAATACTGTGACGACGGCGATGAGCGGCGACGCTGCATCAACGATGTTGCAGAACAACCGGCTTGTCACCGTGCGCGTCGTCTTGCCGCCTTCGGCGCGTGCTTCGCTCGACGATCTGCGCGGTCTCTTGATTCACTCGCAGACAACGAGCGCGCAGTTTCGTCTAGACCAGGTTACGGACATAAAATACGATCAAGGCCAGACGGAAATTGCACGCGACGGCTTACGTCAATCCGTGTCCGTCACCGCCAGACTTTCGGGCAGCGATCTCGGCACGGCAATCAATGCAATCAAAGCGCGGCTCGGTAGGGAAGTGAAACTACCGCCGGGCATGACCATTGAATACGGTGGTCTGTATCAAGAGCAACAATCGAGCTTCCGCGAACTTGCCATTGCGCTCGCGCTCGCCATCGCCCTTGTCTTTGTCGTGCTGCTCATAGAGTTTCGTTCATTTGCACATCCGATAGCAATTGTCTCCGGCGCGGTGCTGGCGCTCGGCGGCGTGCTCTCTGCGCTCTTCGTCACTAACACGACGCTTAACGTCGTAAGTCTGATGGGCATGATTATGGTCGTCGGCATTGTCGCCAAAAACGGTATTCTGATGCTCGACTCTGTTGAAGAACATCTCCACGCAGGAGACAGTTTACACAATGCGCTAGTACGTTCGGGGCGACGACGTTTTCGTCCTGTGCTAATGACTTCTTTGGCGGCAATCCTCGGAATGCTGCCGCTTGCGCTGGCGCTCGGATCTGGCGCAGAACTTCTGCAACCGCTCGCTATCGCCGTCATCGGTGGTCTGGCAGTGGCACTTTTGTTTTCGCTCGTCGTCACGCCAACCGTTTATGCAATGCTTCACCGCGAGAGCGGCGAGGCAACGTAAACCACTACGAAACGTTACGCAAAATCATTTTGATATGATTTCACTTAGAAGGAGATTGTAATGAAAGCTACGAAACTATTTTTGATTCCGGCGTGCCTGCTTCTGCTGCTGGCAAGCATTGTTGTCTTCGGCGTCGAGCCACCGGCGACGAAGTATCGCTTGATTAAAAAGATCACCGTCGGCGGCGAAGGCGGGTGGGATGCTTTGACGTTCGATAGTGCCACGCATCGGCTTTATTTATCGCACGCGACATGCGTGGTCGTCGTTGATGTCGAGAGCGGAAAAACAGTCGGCGAGATTCCGAACACCAACGGCGTACACGGCATTGCGCTCGCGCCGGATTTGAATCGCGGGTTCACAAGCAACGGGCGCGATTCGACTGTGACCGTCTTCGATATGAAAACTCTGCAAACCCTATCGCAAATCAAAGTCGGCAAGAACCCTGACGCGATTATTTATGATCCGGTAACACATCGCGTCTTCAGTTTCAACGGCGCGAGCTCCGATGCAACCGTGATTGATGCGCAAAAGGGAACGGTGGCGGGAACCATCGCCTTGAACGGCAAGCCGGAGTTCGCCGTTTCGGACGGACGCGGTATGGTCTACGTTAACATCGAAGATAAAAGCGAAGTGGTCGCGCTGGATGCGCGTGCGCTCACAGTCAAGAATCGTTGGCCGCTTGCGCCCGGCGAAGAGCCTTCGGGGATCGCGATGGACAGGAAAAACAGGCGGCTGTTTGTCGCGTGCGCCAATCAAAAAATGATTGTTGTGAATGCTGACAACGGGCACATCATCGCCAACCTGCCCATCGGCAAAGGTGTTGACGGGGCTGATTTTGATCCAAATACGAAGTTGGCCTTTAGTTCCAACGGGGACGGCACGTTGACGGTGATTCACGAAGACTCGCCCGACAAATTCAGCGTTGTGGAAAACGCCACGACACAAAGGGGCGCGCGAACGATGGCGCTGGATGAGAAAACACACGACGTATTTCTCGTCACGGCGGAGTTTGGCCCGCCGCCTGCGCCGACATCTGAACGCCCGCGTCCACGTCCGAGCATTGTGCCGGGAACATTTTCCGTGCTGGTGATGGGCACTCGTTAAGGCGCGGATTACCTCATTGCGAAGTTTGAGTTTTAGAAGGATTATTTTTTTCAATTATGCAGATGAAGGACAGCCTTCAGTAAGTTTAGTGGGGAGCATCGAACTACAATCGGCGAATTATCTGTTGTTTCGTCGCCAGCCTTTACGCTCAAGGCGATGAGGAAGGTAAAAGATGAAACGGTTGTCGTTAACGGAGTTGACCTTTAAGCTACGGAGAGAAACGTAACTGCCCTTGGCGGTTCGTCAGTGGCAGGGGAAAACTTTGCGCTATGCTCTTGAATCGTCTACTACGGCGCGGTGGACACGCTTTGTTTCCAGTTCCAGACAACTACTGGAGAGTTTCTTCGGCTGGCGGATGCAAAGAGTCTAGATTCGGAACGCTTCACGGGTGCGTTCAACGCAAGCTCTGTGCGTACAAGGCTCACGGCAGTTGTTTCCCTGTCAGCGTTGAGTAACGGCGGCTAATAACCACTCCGTCGCCCTCGCACACGCGGCAAATTGACGCTCCACCGAGTGTGTCTTCGGTGCCTGAATTCGATTCTCGCCGATTTTGTCAGGAATTTTGTCATCCGTTGATAGCCGTCCTCACGCGGCATCAGCGTTGCCTACTGTCCCGCCTGTTGATTATCAATTGTCAGAAGTCATCAAGCTTTTCAAGCCCAACAGACAGTAAGGACATCGATGCTTAATCCTTTTCGCCTTCTCTTAGTCTTGAGTCTCCTCGCGGTGTGTGCGCCTTTCACTCTCATACATGCCCAACAACCTTTGGAAACGGAGACGGCGCGACCACTGAAAAAAGGCGTGGTTGAAGTGCAAACCACCTTTGAATATCAAACCGCAAAGGAGGGGACGGAGCGAGCTGCACCTCTAGCCTTCGAGTACGGCATTACTGATAAGTTATCACTGCTGGTCGAGCCTGTGTTCTATGCCAGCATTCGACCGAAACTAGGGCGACGCGCAAACGGTCTTGGCGATCTGGAAGTAACCCTTTCATACCTTTTTGCGAAAGAAGGACGGCGGCGACCCGCGCTGGCAATCGCCGGTGAAGTAAAGGCTCCCACTGCGAGAAACGTTTTGATCGGGACACGCAAAACCGATTTCGCTGCCTACCTGTTTGCGAGCAAGCGATTCGGCAACTTCGACACGCACGCCAACATCGGCTACACCTTCGTCGGGAAGCCAGCCGGAGTACAGGTGAGCAACACCGCCAATTTCGCTTTCGCTACGGAATACTTCACCAATAAAAAACTCACGCTCGTCGGCGAAATCTTAGTGAATGGTCTGGGCAAGGCGGAAGCTACGACGCTGCCGGGCGTTCCACTGACCACCTCTCCTGAAGCGGCGGCAGGAGAGTTAGTCGGCACGCTCGGCTTCCGCTACAATCTCAAGCCCAGCCTCGCTCTTTCCTTAGGCGTGAGCCGTGACAACGCGGGCGCGACGCTGTTTCGTCCCGGTGTTACCTTCCGTTTTAACCTGCCGGGTCACAGAAGCGAGCGGAGCGACGGCGGGGCGCGTCACTAACGAATAAGGATTCAACGTGAATTAATCATCATTTTGTTTAAAAACAAAAAGCCGCGGCGCATAATCACAAAAGAGCCAGAGGGGTGGGTTCAGCCCGGCATGAGCGTAACGTTTCGCGCTGAAGTCATGCCGGGTCGCGCCGCATCGGAAAGAACATTTCGTGTCACGCAAGTGATGACGGGCGGTCGCATTAAACTTGAAGGTTTAACGGGAGAGCACAAAGAACAGGAGTTCGAGCTTGTGCGTTATGGAGCGTAGATTACGCATAACGGCTTCTCGACAAGATCGAAGTACTGGAAGTGGAAGCTAGTCGCGTGCAACGATCAAACGATTATCAGGATCATGAGTATCCTGAGATCGTCGGCAATGTTTCTGGCAAAGCTGAAGGAACATTGCCGTCTGCGCCGAAGAAATTTAGTCGTGCGCCAGAGAGGTAACGACATCGTACACAGATCAAATCATCGCCGCCGCGCCAACCAAGCCGCATGGCTCATCGCCATTGTCATAGTCTCGGCGGCGGCAGGGATGATCTGTGTATGGCTCGCGCCGGGTTTGGATGCTTACGCGCGCGATTGTTTGATGCAAGCGCGCGGTTCTGTCGCGCCGCCCGATGACATTGTGATCGTGGCAATTGACGAGGCGAGCATCGCGCGCTTCGGGCGCTTCCCGTGGTCGCGTGATTTAACCGCGCGAGCAATTGAGACAATCGCCCCCGCACAGCCAAAGGTCATCGCGCTCGACATTCTTTACAGCGAGCCGTCCACAGCGGCAAATGATGCTGCGCTCGCCGAATCAATTGCGCGCTCCGGCAACACTGTCGTCGCTGCGCAGCTCGTTGATGCCGCCGATGAACGCGGCGGGCAACAGGTGCAATGGCTCCGCCCGTTGCCACAGATCGAACGGGCGGCGGCTGGAGTCGGGCACGTCCACATCTCAACCGAGAGCGACGGCACGGCGCGCGAATTACCTTTACGCAAAATGGACAACGAGGGACGCGCGTTGTGGTCTCTCGCCGTCGAAGCGGCGCGTGTTGGCGACAATTTAAGCGCGAGCGAGGTGCAGGACTTGCCGGGCACTGTCCGTCTCGGTGCGCGAACGCTGCTGCTTGCTGACAACGCTGATAAGTCGAATGTCGCACCGCCAGAGCCGAACGAGCGCGTCATAAACTCGAGAGCTGACCGGATGGTCATTGATTACATCGGTGCGCCCGGCTCGTTTGCGTCGCGCACCTTTAGCTTCGCCGATGTCTTAAACGGAAAAGTTCCGCCGGAGAGGTTTCGCGGCAAGTACGTTCTCATCGGCGCAACCGCAGCTACTTTAGGAGATCATGTCGCCTCGCCGTTCGTGCATCGCGAGGGCGCGGACGGAAATCAGCACGGCGCGCTGATGCCGGGCGTCGAAGTTTTAGCCAATGCGGTTAACACGATCCTGCGTGAACGATTTTATCGTGAGACACCGGACTGGCTCGCCGCATTATTCGCCGCGTTTGTGGCGGCGGCTGTGATTATTGCTCTGACCGTCACTCAAGGTCGTTTCGAGACGCTCAAACAACTCGGCACGCTCGGCGGATTGATCGTTGCAACCCTCGGCGTTTCCTATTTCGCGTTCACACACTGGTTCATCATCCCGCCCGTCGTTCCGTCGCTGATTTCATTAGGTGTCGCTGCGCCGCTGTTGTTGCTCCGTCGTTCGCTCGTGACGAGCGCAGATTTGGATGAGCGCATCGCCGAGTTGTCAGCCGCTGACAGGTGGCTCACACCGAGCGCGCAAGAATCCGTGAGGGAACAAGAATTTCGTTCAAGTCCGGCAGAGATGATCGCACAGCTTACCGAGGCGGAGAGCGTCGCCATCTATGCACACTCGAAGGGGAGTGTCGGCGAGTACCGTCTGATTGCTGCGTGTGGTCGTCCAACCGTTTTATCTCTGTCAAGAGAAGAAGTGCTGCAAGCTGCGCCGCTAGGAATGGAGATCGGTTCCAGCTATTCGATTACTGCTCGCGCCAAAGCAGTAGCGTCAAACAGGTCGAATGGGTCATTGTTCGGTGTGACGGGCGAAGGCGATCAGAGACATGCGAGCCGCACAATGACGCTGCGACTGGGAAAACCGGAAGACCCGTCCGGCGCGCTTCTCATCAGTCATCAAGTAATACGCGAACCGCATAGCGATCTGCTGCGACTCAGCGTGGAATTGGCTGCGAGCTACGTTTCGCGGATGGCGGGCGACGAAATCGAAGCGGATAAAGAGCGCATTCGCTCAATATCTTCTGCCGTATGGAGACTACCGAGAGGCGTTGAGTGGAAGGCGCGCGCACTCGGCATTCTGCATCGCCGGATGATGGGGGGCGCGCTTCATTGATCGCGCACTGCGCTCTATCGAAGATGGCTTAATCGTGGCGGATGTTGACGGTCGCATCTTATTCGCCAACCCGCGCGCGGTGGAGATTTTCGGCGTCTCTGAACGCGCGCTGACGGGGAGCGATCTCTTTCAACGAATTGCCGAAGATGAAGGCGACGCCGCACAACATGACAAGGGTCTGATGAGACGCGCGACGCGCGAGATGCTGTTGCGCCTCGTCGTCGAGCGCCTGCCTGTCGAACGCGAGATTGCTCTCGGCGACGCTCCGACGCGCTATTACATGTTGCGACTCTCGACGGTTTCAGACGAAGATGATGGAGCGGTGCTAGGGCTAGTCGCTTCGCTTTCCGATGTCACGAAGCAGCGTGAATTGCAGCAGACCAAAAACGATGTGATGATGCTCGTCACGCACGAACTGCGAACGCAACTCACCGCCATTCAGGGGATGAGCGAAGTGCTTTCGCAGTACGACGTGGATCAGAAGCGACGGCGCGAGATGCACGTCGCAATCAACGAGGAAGCGAAGCGGCTGACGCGCATGATTAGCGACTATCTGGACATTACGCGGCTGGAATCGGGCGCGCGCGCCTTGCGTCTGGCTCCGGCGCGTGTCGCCCAGATAGTTGAACGCGCGTTGCTGATGCTCGACCCGCTGGCGGAGCAACGTGAGATGCGGATCGTGAGACGTTTCGCGCCGAATCTGCCGCCGCTCCTGGTTGATGCGGACTTGCTCGCGCAAGCCGTCACGAATCTCGTCGCCAACGCCATCAAATATAGCAAGCCTGCAAGCGAGATTATTGTTGAGTTGCGCTCCGACAGGGATGCTTTCTGGATTGAAGTCGCCGATCAAGGATATGGTATTCCGGCTGAATCGCTCGCGCGCATCTTCGAGAAGTTCTATCGCGTGCCGCGCCTCGAAGATGCCGACGTATCCGGCACCGGGCTCGGACTCGCTTTCGTCCGCGAGATTGCTGAAAAGCACGGCGGGCGCGTCAATGTGGAGAGCGAAGAAGGCGTCGGCTCTGTTTTCTCACTACGCTTGCCGTTATCATTCAAAGATGAAGCGAAGGCGGCAGATTAATCTCTTGTTTAGGTTAATGGTAGTAAGGTTCAGGCTGAAAGCATATCGCTCGATCTGAAAGGAACCCGCAGCACAAAGAAGTAGCGTCGCGCAAGAATGCCAGCTAAGCCACACATCCTTGTTGCCGATGACGAGCGCTCGATCCGTTTGACGCTGGAAGCCGGATCAAGTAAGCTCCTGAGACAAATGGAATGGCAAACTCTCACCTTATGCTTTCGGAAGCGGCGCGACGCCACCGTTTGATCTTGCGCGGCGCGGCAATGTGCCGCCCCTTAATCTCTTTAGCTATCAATTCCCTAGCTTGTGCAGCAGGCATAATCTTTGCTTCTGCATACCACATGCTATGGCAATTCTACCGCGCAAATCGCGCGTCACATTTCATACTCACTCGTTCGTCGCTTGTCAGGCGCGCTTACACTCTGGCGCTCTGCTGCGTGAGCCTAATCTTGACTCATACTGCATCTGGAGCGATTATTCGCGCCGATGCCGGAAGCATCAAGGGAACGGTCAGGGCGACTGTCGCTTCCGGCAGCGCGAACGCCGGTTCAACGCTCATCTCCGGCGCACGGTTGACGCTCGTCAATCGTGATCTTCCGACCCAATCATTTAAGACCGTCACTGATGACACCGGCAGTTTCATTTTCCCCAACCTACCCGCAGCTAATTACATCTTGACGGCGGAAGCAGACACCCTGCCGAATGCGACCCGCGAGATCAATCTGACATCGGGCGCAACGCTCGTTGTGGAGATTGAGCTGACCGCGAGCGTGTCCGAATCGGTGACTATTCGGGATGAAGAAGGGTTGCTTAGTACGTCCGAGACGACGACTTCCAATGTTGTCCGCTCCGAGACCTTGAAGAACCTGCCTTTGCGCGCTGAAAACTACCAGAGCGCCCTGTTGCTGACGCCGGGCGTCGTAGCGCGGGAGCGACGGGCAGGATCGTCTCAAGGGCGCGCGTGCAGGACAGAGCGCATACACGGTCAACGGCGCGGACGTGACCGATCCCGTCACGGGCAATCTCGCTTTCGACGTTCCCATTGAAGCGGCGGCCAGCGTGCAGATTGAAGAGAATCCATACGGAGCCGAGTTCGGGCGCTTCACGGGCGGCGTCACCAACCTCGAAACAAAAGGCGGCGGCGACAAGTTCAAAGTCTCCGCCGCGCGCTTCTTTCCCACGTTTAGAAACATCTTGAGCGGCCCCGTTGATTCTTTCAGGCCGCGCGTTACTTTCAGCGGGCCTCTCTTGCGTGACCGCCTATTCTTCCTGCAATCCTTTGAATATCGGTTCACGCGCGTCCGTGTGCCGAGTCTGGTTGCCTCGCGCGACGACTCGACCTCCGAGAGTTTTAACTCCTTCACGCAACTCGATCTCATCCTGAATAAAAACAATCGAGTCAAAGCTGTCGGGGCTATTTTCCCGCAGAAGATTCGTTATGCGGGTCTCAACACGTTCAACCCGCAAGAAGTTACTCCGAACATCAAACAGCGCGGCGCGCTTCTTTCCATTTCCGAGCAGGCGATTTTCAATGACGCTTCGTTTCTTTCGTCGGTGTTGAGTTACAAGACTTTTGACGTTGACGTGTTCGCGCAAGGCGCGCAGCCGCTCACGCTTCTGCCGAATGGCAACACGGGCAACTTCTTCGCCGACACGCGCCGCCAAACAAAGCGCTGGCAGTTGCAGGAGACGTATTACGCGCATCCCTTCAATCTCGCCGGTCAGCACTCGCTCAAAGTCGGCGCGGAATACGACTATACCGACATCTCAGGCCGGTTTCGTAATCAACCGATTCTGATTCGTCGCCTTGACCACACGCTCGCCCAGAGGATTGATTTCACGAGGCCGAGCAGCACGACATTCAACGTCAGTGAGCTTGCTGCCTTCGTTCAGGATCGCTGGGTGGCGAGTCCGAAATTGACGATTGATACGGGGCTGCGCTTTGATCGTGACACGATTACCCGACAATCCGGCTTCGCGCCGCGCTTGGCGTTTATGCTGCTGCCACTTAAGAATGACCGCACGATTATTCGCGGTGGGGCCGGCCTTTTCTATGGTCGCACTCCGTTCTCTGTCGGTTACTTCGCTTCGTCTGGAATCTCGCCTCAAGCGTCCGGCCTGACCGGAATACCGGAGCGAATCGCCACCGGATTTGCGCCCGATGGAATAACAATTACCGACGGGCCGCGCCTGTTCAATAATCAAATCGAAGGGCGGTTGCGAAGATCGCATAGCCTGCGCTGGAGTTTGCAGCTTGATCGCGGGCTGACAAAAAACTTGACGGCGCGCGTCGGCTTTCTTCAGCGCACAACGACCGACGATCAACTAATTGAGCCGCGTCTTGGGTCATCCGGCACTGGCGTGCTCGCTCTGACCAGCAATGGCCGCTCAAGCTACCGCGAGTTGCAACTGCTGGCTAGTTACAACAAGCAGCGCATCGGCAACTGGAATGCTTCTTATACGCGGTCGAGCGCGCGGGGCGACCTCAACACCATTGATAACTTTCTCGGTGATCTGCCGTCGTTCGTCGTGCGCCCGAATGAATACAGACCGTTGCCGTTCGACGCGCCGCACCGCTTCCTCTTTTACGGTTCACTTAATACGCGCTACGACATCAACATTTCACCGTCGTTAGAAATCCGCTCCAGTTTTCCGTTCTCAAGAGTGAACGAGCAATTGGACTTCATCGGGCCACGCAATCTTGCCGGACGTTTCCCGACCTACTTCTCGCTCGACGCGCAAGTGACGAAGGGATTCCTCATCCCGAAGTTTGAATCGCACAAGGCGCGCATCGGCGTCGCGATCTTCAACATCACCAACCACTTCAACCCGCGCGACGTGCAGCAGAATGTCACTAGCCCGCGCTTGGGCGGGTTCTTCAACAGTCTCGGCACATCAGTGCGCGGCAAATTTGAACTGGACTTTTAACTTCCAATATGGAAAATTCTTTGTGCTGATAAAGAGATGAACGAGAATTTCATAAGGGTTCAAAAAACTTGGCGTAGCGCAATACTTTTCGCCGTCATGCTGTTTACGACGGCGAATGCGTCTGCGCAAACTTATCCGAAGATCACACCACCATATTCGCAACCCGCGCCTCAGTCTAAGTCTTCACCATCGCTCGAAAAACAGTTTGTCAAAAACATTCTGCTCGATCAGGTGGCAATCTGGACATCGCCTCTGCATGTGCGCCGGAGCGATGCGCGTTATCTTGTTCCGCTTGGCGCAGGAACCGCCGCGTTGATTGCGACCGACCGGCGCACGGCGGGCGAGGTGGATGATTTCGGAAGCCTTCCTACGGTGAGCCGCAAGGTCAGCTTTATCGGCTCCGGCTATGCGACGGGGGGCGTCGCCGCAGCCTTCTACTTGTACGGGCGTGCGCGACATGATGCGCGTGCGCGTGAAACTGGTTTGCTGGGCGCGGAAGCCCTCATTGACGGCGGTATCGTTGGACAAGGCTTAAAGTTCATTACAGAGCGCCCGCGTCCGCGCAACGACGGCGGGCGCGGAAGTTTTTTCACAGGTGGCAATTCGTTTCCTTCCGGTCACGCAATAGCCGCATGGTCGGTTGCCACCGTCGTCGCTCAAGAGTACGGTAAACGACGCCCGCTCGTGCGCTTCGGGGCATACGGACTCGCGACGGCAGTGAGCCTTTCGCGTTATACCGGGCGCAATCATTTTCTTTCGGATGCGCTCGTCGGCAGCGCTATCGGTTACGGCATCGGGCGGTACGTTTACCATAAGCGACACGACCCGAACTTGGATGGGGACAACGAACAGGGCACTCAGGAAGATTTCACAAGCTCGAAACTTTTCCCGCTCATCACGCCGCGCTTCGGGACAAGCATCGCCAACAATCGTCGCGCGCACGATTATGGATTAACTCTCGCATGGAGTTTTTAACCGGATAATTACGATCACTGGCCTCGCGCGCGCAAAGCATTGCGCCTGCCACAGAGCGCTAAAGCAAGTTATGTACATCACTAAAATGTTGCATCGAGAAGATTATGTGGCGGCTATCAATCGCTTTGTAAGAGGCTGTGTTCTGCTTTTGTCGCTCGGCTCTATCTTCGGTGTTGCGGTGTTCGCCCAACAACCTGCGCCCGCCTCCGCTTCTTTACGCGTGACGGTGACGGATGCAGAAGGACGCGCCGTGCCGGGCGCAATCTGTTCATTATTCCTTGCTTCAGAAGCTCATCTCATCGCAACGGCAACGAGCGACGATGCCGGGGTTGCGTCCTTCTCAAGCATTGTTCCCGGCAAGTATATGCTTCGCATTGAGAGCAAAGGCTTTGAGACGCTTACTCGTGATGATGTCGCCATCGCCGGAGACGCTTCGCCTCTCGCGGTGACTGTTGCACTGTCTGTTTCGACGGTTGCGGAAACGGTGTCGGTGACTGCGCCGAACGGCACGGCGACGAGCGTTGAGGCGGGAGCTTCGACGCCTTCGGGAACGCTTGAGCGCCAAAGCCTGCAACGCTTGCCGCTTGCTACCGCGCGTATTGATGAAGCGTTACCGTTGATTCCGGGCGTCGTGCGCTCGTCAACCGGCGAGATCAGCATCAAAGGCGCGAGCGAAAACCAAAGCGCATTGCTCGTCAATGGACTCAACGCCGCTGACCCCGCGAGTGGAAACTTTCGCCTTAATCTTCCCATCGATTCGGTCGAAGCCGTGCAGGTTTTTCAGCATCCATACACAGCCGAGTACGGACAATTCACAGGCGGCGTTACGCAAGTAGAAACACGTCGCGGCGGCGACAAACTTCATTTCGAGCTAAACGACTTTCTGCCTGATTTTCGTTTCAAAGGAGGACACCTCGTCGGCATCGCCGAAGACACGCCGCACGCAAACCTTAATGGCGCGCTAATTCCCAATCGTCTCTACTTTTCGCAATCGCTCGCTTATACCATTTCTAAAATGCCTGTGCGCGGCCTGGCGTTTCCCGTCAATGAAACCAAGAGCGAATCGTTCAGCACGTTCACGCAGTTCGACACTACCTTGAGCAGCCGCCATACGCAGTCCGCCACGTTCGGTTATTTTCCGCAACGCAACCAATACATCGGACTAGATTTCTTTCGCCCGCAACCCGTGACACCGAACTACAAGCAGAAGGATTTTAGCTTCACGCTACGCGACAACTACAGTTTTAGTAACGGTGGCTTGTTGACCTCCGCCGTTTCCTCCAAGCGGTTCAACGCCAACGTCTGGGGACAAGGCACAAACGAGCAGACGCTGACGCCGACGATTGAGAGTGGCAACTACTTTGCGACACAAGCACGCCGCTCGTCTCGTTTCGAGTTGTTGGAAATTTATAATTTCCCGGCGTTCAATTTTCTTGCGGGTTCGCATGACGTAAAGATCGGCGCGAACTTCCGAAATGTTAGCAACCGGTTAGACTACTCCGCGCGACCCGTCAATATCACTCGCGCCGACGGCACGCTCGCCGAGCGCACTGTATTCGACAGAGCGTCGCTAATACGTGTCTCGAACCGCGAGTACACGGGCTTCGCGCAAGACCGCTTGCTTGTGCGCCCAAACTTGAGTTTCGATCTAGGGTTGCGTTACGAGAATCAAAGCATCGCCGACCAAACTAACTTCGCGCCGCGCTTCGGTTTCGCCTACTCGCCATTTAGCGGTGATCGAACGGTAATACGCGGCGGAGTAGGATTCTTTTATGACAAAGTGCCGCTCAACATACGCGGCTTCGCGCAGTACCCGGCGCGCACCGTGACGACTTATGCCGCTGATGGAACGACACTGCTTGACACACGCCGCTTTGTCAACGTCCTTGTTGACTCCGCTCCAATCGCGCCGCTCGACTTCCGACGCTCGAATGCAGATGCGGGCTTCGTGCCTGAGAATATCACCGGCAACATTCAACTAGATCAGACTGTAACCGCTTGGCTGTCTTTGCGCGCCAATTTCACCGAAAGCCGCACAACGAACATTTACATAGTCAACCCGGAATTCGATTTTGGCGGCAGAACGGCAATCGTTTTGCGCTCGGCAGGGCGCGCCAATTATCGCGCGCTCGAACTCACCGCACGCTTCGCGCTGCCGGAAAAAAACGCTTTTTATGTTTCCTACGTTCGTTCGCGCGCGCGCGGGGACTTGAACGATTTCAACTCGTACTTCGGTGACTTGGGTTCACCGATTATTCGCCAAAATCAATACTCGAACTTGCCGACCGATGTGCCGCATCGCCTGATTGCTTACGGCACATTTGCTTTGCCGCGGCGTGTGACTTTCTCGCCCATCGTCGAGGCGCGCAGCGGCTTTCCCTTTGCGGTGCGTGACGGGCAGCAGAACTTCGTCGGCGTGCGAAACAGCGATGCGACGCGCTTTCCTCGCTTCTTTGCCTTTGACGCAGAACTGGCGAAGGAGTTTCAGGTAACAAAGAAATACGGCGTGCGACTTTCGGTTCGCGGCTTTAACCTGACGAATAATTTCAACCCGCGCGACGTGCGCGCGAACACTGCCGATTCACAGTTCGGGCAATTCTTCGCGCCGTATCGTCGTTACTTCACCGGCGGATTTGACATAGTTTTTTAGAGAAATCCTGCGCGGTGTTTGAACCTATATAATCGCGCAGCGAGATGGAAACAGTAATGTGATGAAAAAAAGTTTGATGTTCAAGAATGCGCTCCGGCAGTTGCGTCATGGTTTCAATCGCCCGTTTATGGTGATGTTTGAAACAACGCTTCACTGCAACATGAAGTGCGGCTACTGCGCCATCTGGCAGAATCAGCAACCGGAAGATAGAGCGGTGCGCGAGCGTGTGTTTGCGCGCATGGACGAAGCGGCGGACTTCGGCGTGTTTGCATGGAGCATGTCAGGCGGCGAACCTTTGATGAATCCGAACGTGCCGGATTACATCGAATACGCCGCGAAAAAAGGATTTTATACTTCGATGCCGACAAACGGTTTGGCTTTGAAGAAGTATGCCGAAGCGTGCGTCGGGTTAGACCAGTTGGAAGTTTCCATTGACACGCTTGACCGCGAAAAGTTCGCACAGCGTAGAGGCATTGACGGCTTGCCGACGATTCTCCAAGCTCTGGATTACATCAAGGGCAATCTTCAACACAACACGATTCAAGTTAACGCCGCCGTCAATTTAGAGAACCTCGAAGATTTGCCCGCGCTCGCCATGTATTGTAAGGAGCGCGGATTTTTCCTTCACACCGAAGCCGTCCATAACGTCGTGCGAACAACGTGGCAAACCGAAGATGTTGAGATGGAGCAGGACGAACTCGATAAAGTTAAAGCCTACGTGACTCAACTTATGTGAATCAAGAGTAGGAAGTTAGCAATAAACAAGCGACAGCAAGTTTGCCATAGCAGTGAGCCAACAATCCGTACGTTGAACGCACACGTGAAGCGTTCTGCAAATCAGTTCTTTGAATCAGCCAACTGAAGAGGCTTTCCGGCGGTTGGCGAATACTGGAAACGAAGCGATTGAACAAGGTCGGGACACGCGTCTTCGGCTCGTTTCTTCTTCGCTTATAAGGCGTCAAAAGATATGTCCCACGTCTTTGCAACGCGGCTTTCGTCTCAGCATCGGCTTAAGCTTTATCGGCAAAAAGCGCCTTACAACCAAGTCGTGTGGACCTGACCCGATTAGATGGACACCCAGATGATGCCCGATGGTATGCTCGGGCATGGAGGTGTTCATGGCAGAACCGAAAAGAAAATTCACCCGTGAGTTCAAATTAGAAGCCGTCCGGCTCGCCGCTGCAGGTGACAAGCCTTTAGCACGAGTAGCGCGCGAGTTGGGCATCCTGCCCAACCTGCTGCGGAACTGGCGGCGGCAAGTTGAAGGTCGAGCGGGGCAACCGACCGCAGATGTCTTTCCGGGGCATGGCCAGTTGCCCAGCCCAGACGAAGAGGTGCGGCGTTTGCGCCGCGAGGTCGAGACGCTGCGGCAAGAGCGCGACTTTCTAAAAAAAACCGCGGCCTACTTTGCCAGGGAGTGGCGATGAAATATGCGGCTATTCAAGCTCATCGTGAGCAGTTTAGCGTCGCTCTGATGTGTCGCGCTTTGGATGTCAGTCGGACAGGCTTCTACGCCTCGGCGAAGCGTGGAGCCAGCGCTAGAGCCGAGCGCGATCAAGAGTTGCGGACTCGGATTCGCATCGTGCATCAAGAACGTCGTCGCACCTACGGTAGTCCGAGAGTGCATGCCGAGTTGCACACGCAAGGCGAGCGATGTGGACGCAAGCGTGTCGCGCGCCTGATGCGCGAGCAGGGGTTGCGGGTGAAAGTGCGTCGTCGAATGCGCCCCACGACGACCGACTCAAAACACACGCACCGTGTAGCGAGTAACGTGCTCGACCGGCGTTTTGCTCCAGCGCAGGTCGAGGCGAGGAATCGCGTCTGGGCGGGCGATATCACCTACATTCCAACGCGTGAGGGCTGGCTCTATTTGGCAGTGATTCTGGATTTGGCGAGCCGTCGAGTCGTCGGCTGGTCGATGGGACGAACGCTTGAGGCGAGTTTGGCAATGGACGCATTATGCATGGGCATTGAAGCGAGGAGTCCGGGCGCTGGGCTGCTGCATCACAGTGATCGCGGGGTGCAGTATGCGTCGCTTGATTATCAGGAGTTGCTGACTCGACACAAAATCATCGCGAGCATGAGTCGGAGAGCGAACTGTTACGATAATGCGGTGGCCGAGAGTTTCTTTGCGACGCTGGAATGGGAGTTGATCGAGCGCAGCGACTGGCGAACAAGAGACGAGGCGCGTCTATCTATCTTCGAGTACATCGAATGTTGGTACAATCCGAAGCGTCGGCATTCTTCCTTGGGTTATTTGAGTCCGGCGGAGTATGAGCTGCAGTTATTGAGTCAAGCGGCATAAACTTTGTGTCCACTAAATCGGGGCAAGTTCACCACGCCGAAAACTTCGTCCATCAAATTTCTCACCAAATGCACATCCTCATCCGAAATCTGCACAAAGCACGAACCGCTCTCCGCTAACAACTCTCTTGCCAGCAACAGCCTATCCCGCAAATACGTCAGGTACGAATGAATGCCCAGCTCCCACGTATCCCGAAACGCCTTCAACGTCTCCGGCTCGCTCGTCAAATCTTCGTCGCGCCCGTCCTTCACGTCGCGCTTATTGACGAACGGCTGAAAGTTCGAGCCGTACTTAATGCCATACGGCGGATCGAAATAAACCATCTGCACACTGCCCGCCATGCCTTCCTTCACCAGCAGGGAATTCATCACCAGTATCGAATCGCCCGCAATCAAATGGTTCATCCAACCGTGCCTGTGCTTGTAAAACTCTACGGCTTTGAACAGAGGCAGGTTCACCTGCTCGCTCTCAAACAGCGAATGCTGAAACTTCGATTCTTCTTCATGCCTGCGCCGCACGCTCTCGATAATGCTGCGCGGGTCAATGCGTTCGTGAACATGCAGGCTCACCGTCGGCACTTCAAACGCGGTGTGCTCCGCCTTGCCCGCCCACTGCAACTGCGGATCGAGATGCGGGTCATACTTGTAAGTCTTCTTGCCCGCTTCCTTGTCCGTCTCCGGCGTGACGAGTCCGACGGGCGGATTATTCACGCGGTCTTTGTCGGCGTGCGTATACTGCTCAATCGGCTTGACGGCAGTTGTGGTAGTTTTCTTTCGCGGCATCTTCGGTGAGACAGAGTCCTTTCGCTGGGATATCGGACGGCACTGACTTTATCTGCAATTGCAAATCGACTCAAGAGCAGCGCAAACGAAAACGGGCAGCGCACAGGCTGCCCGTCAATCTTTGAAACGATGGAGGCGGTGATCGGAATCGAACCGATGAATAAAGGTTTTGCAGTCTCAAAGAGAGTCTTTAGCTAAGTTTAGCCGCGTTCATTTGTCTATATTCCTATTGGCCTTTTCATGTTTTGGATTATACTTGCGTTAGGTGCAGTTTGGTCAAGTTTAGAGTAATTGGCAGACCTTTGGCAGACCAAAATTGAGGTGATAGAGAAAAGGGAAAACAGTTGTGAGCGGATGAAGGGAGCGCATGATGACGAAGATCAATACCAAAGTACGAACGGGCGCAAAGCGCGAAGGTGAAACGGCAGAAGCCCGCGCCGACTTGCTGCGCCGTGCCACAGCGCAAGGCGTCAAGCCTTTTACTTCGCTTGAAGATTTCGCAGGCGATCCAGAATTGACCGCCGACTTCGATGTCGAGGAGTTTTTGCGCGAAGTCCGCGAAGACCGCGACCGGCCATCACACCGGAGCGTCGGGTAATGGCGATTCGCGTCGTTGACACAGATGTTTGGTCATATCTCTACAAACAGCGCGAAGAGGCAAAACTTTACGAGCCTCATCTTTTCGGGAACGTCTTGGTCATCAGTTTTCAGACGCGAGCGGAATTATTGCGCGGTGCTATCTCTGCGAATTGGGGAGCGCGCCGCAGGCAACATCTCGAATCGCGCTTGCAAAGGTACGTCGTTGAACATTCGTCGGACGCTTTATGTTTGCGTTGGGCGGAAGCGATAGACAGCGCACGCCGTAACGGGCGACCGATTGCGCCTGCGGACGCTTGGGTTGCGGCAACCGCTCTGCATCTCGGCGTGCCGCTCATCACGCATAACAAAAATCATTTCATCGGCGTTGACGGCTTGACGATCATCTCGGAGCGCGGAAGCTAAGAGCGGAAATTATGAACGTACACGGCGACCGTGCCGAAACATCGTGAAGATGGCGGCTGGCACGCTTCGCAGCATCTTGCAGCAAGCAGGGCAAAGTTAGATTGAAACTTGGAACGGCATGGCAAGCCTTCGATCTTGTCTTTTGCGGTGAGATGGGAACGCCGCACACCATTCCAAACATCACCTATCGCTACTTCCGCCCGATACTCGAAAAAGCAGAGTTGCCGCGCCTCAGGCTTTACCGCTTACGCCATACCTGTGCGACGCTGTTGTTGGCAGCGAATGAACATCCGAAGGTCGTATCAGAACGATTAGGACACGCCAGCATCACGCTCACCCTCGATACTTACTCTCATGTTTTACCATCAATGCAGCAAGCCGCTACTGAAAAACTAGAGCGGATGTTATTCAGTAGGACAGGATCATCGTAACCTTATTAAGCATAGGTGCAGAAGACATCTGCGCCTATGTTGAAAGAACTTTTTGGTCATCACGCCAACTCTGGTAGGCATACATGTGTTTTAGATAGTCAGGAGAAACATTTGATCTATCAACTGACCATCCAAGAACACCCAAAATCATTCGTTGAATAGTCCACTGAAGATGCTCTTTCGCGTAGATTAAGGCTCTCTCATGGCTGCTGCCAAAGTGTTCGCCGTGAACCAGCTTGTTTCTGAGCTGCGAAAGTGAAATTCCTTCGCCGTCTCCTGTCACTGACCACAAATCATCAAGATTGATCGAATAATGACTACAAAATTCATCAAAAGCTGTTGCAAACGAAATCCTATTTAATTCCGACAGCTTATCCTTCATCATTTGTTTTCTATTAGGATGAAAGTCAGGAACATTTAACTGCTCAATATGTTCCTTAAGGCTTTTGCGGATGTGTTTCTCGAATCTATTTTCTGGGAAAATAAACTCTAAGCCTTGTTTTCTACGAAAATGCAAAACAAGCATCTCAAGTGCGGAGTAAATGACCATAAAACCACCATCAATAGTTTCTTTCCCGCTTGGGACAACGAAATTTATGGCTCGACGGAGGGCGGCAACTTCAGAGTAACTAAGGAAGTTCGTATACGCTGTTTTCATAAATTCATTGAAGTCGCTTAAATCAATAATTTCGTTGCCTGTTCTACTTCCTTTAGAATTTATTGCTTCAGGTATCGCCCTATTTCTCAAATACTGCTTAACAACTGTTTTACCATCATAAGATTCCCAACCAAGACAAACGCATCTTCTCCTTGCCGCAAAGGATGCCAGTAATAAAACGTCGTCCAGCTTGCTTAACATTTCAGGGATTCTGTGGCTGTCGTTATTCACGCCCTCTACCTCAAACGTGGCGACAAGTTCAGAAAAGCTAACGCTATCGCCCTCCTCATTTTCGTAGGAACGATAATGCCTTTCAAAGTTGAATCTCGTTTGTTCATCAGGCATAAAATCAAATTGTCTAAAAACCTTGATTTCTCTACTGCCCGTAAATGAATTGATGATGGAGCAAGCAGGCTGTAGCATTTGATTTGGAGTTATCCAAAATTTACCACTAGCTTTTTGAGGGTCTGGATGATTGTGAAGGATACGAGTAATTCTTAAATCTATTGGCTCTCCAATCATCAACGTCTCGCTTAAGTCTGAGCCATGTGCATTGCTAGTAACGCCTGATGAAATAACTACGTTCGCAGAGACAGTTTCTTCCAGTCTGTTTTCATATCCTCTAACCTCGCCCTTCACTGAATATCTCCAAAAAGCAGCATCCCATAAAACCTTTGATTGCTCATCATTCGGTTGAAAGTGCAATTCGATTGGGTCAGCCAACTTTAGAGGTAAGTAGGCGCGACAGAGAATATTCTCAATAGCGAAGTTCTCATTTTCTATTGTTGCGTAAAATACGATGTCAACCTTTTTGTCCATTGTCATACGTTTAATATAAGATTTGGCAGACCATTGGCAGACCAAACAACAAAGGGCATCCGTTCTGGATGCCCTAACTTATTGATTTTAATGGAGGCGGTGATCGGAATCGAACCGATGAATAAAGGTTTTGCAGACCTCTGCCTTACCACTTGGCTACACCGCCGCGAGAAAGTAGGAAGTAGGAAGTCGAAAGGCGGAAGCAGGGACGATGTGTGTCATCCTCGAGCCTTCCGCCTGCCTACTTTAGATGAGAGCGGGAGACGAGATTTGAACTCGCGACTTCGACCTTGGCAAGGTCGCACTCTACCACTGAGTTACTCCCGCATATTCGGAAAAAGAGATTTTACAGATTCGCCGCCGCTTGTCAAGATACCCGCGCCAAACATGCGCTTTTATGAATGAAAATTCGCTGGCTACCGTCAATTTCAATTGTGTGAACTTCTCTGCGACGTGAGCGGAGCGCGTTGCTCGCGGTATTCTTGGCGATGCCGCAGAGCCACGTCGAGAGCATCGCTTCATCGCGCAGACTATGGATGTTTC
>JAABUM010001763.1_pt1 | contig 31096 bp, 31 predicted proteins | sample 5559161 | NCBI WGS metagenome assembly JAABUM01 (sample SAMN10711868, study PRJNA513369) | rock metagenome | isolation source: Antarctica rocks | place: Antarctica: Victoria Land, Siegfried Peak nord
AGACATCCGCGAATGGGTCAAAGCCTGGAACGACAACCCCAAGCCCTTCATCTGGACCAAATCCGCCGACCAGATCCTGACCTCACTCGGGCGACTTCTTCAACGAACTACTGGCGCGGGACACTAGCGTCACCGCCCATTGCGTAGCCCCCCACTCGCGCGCGCCCGCCCGCCCACCCCGCGCGGCCGCCCACCCCGCATCGAGGCGCGGGCCCCTGCACGCGGCCACGCTGCCCACCCGCAGGACCATGCCCGACGGCGATGGGCGGGTGGCTGCAACCAAAACGGCACCAGAGCGGCCCCGGATCGGGTGCCGGTGAGCGTGCTTGTCCGCCTGAAGTCGCCTGTCGTGTGTAGTTGTGGTTGCTGGGCAACGCCAGCGTCATGGCCGCGCTCGCGCGGGTCGTCCGCCGCCGAGGAGGGACCGACCCATGCCCTGTCCACAGGCCCTCCGCACCGGCCGTCGGCAGCGCCGAGGATCTGATCCGTGCAGACCCGTCACGCGTGCTGCCCGGGACCCACCGCGCGGACGGGGCGGCAGTTGGCCGAGCTCGGCATCACCCGCGGCCGGCTCCGTGCGCTCCTGGCCCGCGGCGAGCTCGTCCGCGTCCGGCGCGGCGTGTACGCCGCCGGCCCGCTGGCACCCCGCGCCCGGCACCTGCTCAGCGGCGGCCACCCGGACCACGCGTACGTGGAGCAGGTCCGAGCAGTCCTGCTGTCGCTCGGAGGCAGCGCTGCAGCAGGAGGGCGAACGGCCGCTGTCCTGTGGGGGTTCGACCTCGCTGTTGAGCCCTCGCAGATCGAGGTCACGGTTGCGCGAGGTCGAGGTCATGTCGCACTGCCCGGAGTCTTGGTCCGCCGTTGCACCGTTCAGGACGCCGAGCTGCACCGGGTGGCCGACCATCAGGACCTTCGGCTGGTGAGTGCGTTGGCGGCGGTGGTCGAGTGTGCCCTGACGCGACCGCGGCAGGAGGCCGTGGTGATCGCTGACAGCGCCCTGCGCACAGGGCGGATCACCCTGGAGCAGCTCGTCGCCGCAGTGCGCCGGCATGGTGGCCGCCCAGGGGCCCGGCGCCTGCGCGGGGTGCTCAATCTCGTCGACCCCGACTCCGGCTCGGTGCTCGAGTCACTGCTGCGGGTTCTGCTTGCTCGCAACGGCATGCACCCCCGGTCGCAGCGCGTCCTGAGGACAGTCAAGGGTCAGCCCTTCGCCAGGGTCGACTTCTTCTGGTCGGCGGCGGGGCTCGTGCTGGAGTGCGACGGACACCGGTGGCACGACCCGGAGGACGCCCGGGACCGGGACCGGCGCCGAGACAACGAAGTGGTCCGGCTGGGCTGGCGCGTCCTGCGGGTGACCTGGGATGAAGTCGTGCGGGATCCGGAGTACGTCGTGCAGCTGGTCAGGGACTCGCTAGGTGCTGCGCGGGCCGCCTGAACGCGGTTGGCGGCGAGCGCGGTGGGTTTGCCCGGGCCAGCGACCACAACGGCACACAGCAGGGCTGGGCGGGGGGCTGTTAGCGCCAAAGGGAGCGCAAGAGCCGCGGGCGGCTGTCTACTCTGGTGCTGTTGTGGTCCGGCGCCGTCCGGCGAGAACCGTTCCGTGTCCGCGGCGTGAGCAAGAAGGCGAGCACAACAGCAGGTCGGCGACCCGGGTGGTGGCCGGCAAGCGTGCGGTTGCGCGCCCGGGTGCTCGATCCGCTCGCGACCCTGCTGTTGTGCCGGTAGGCGCCAGGCCGCCACTCAGGACAAGAGGGCCTCGAGGCTGACAGCGGACAGGACCGTGAGGCGCTGCGTGGCGCGGGTGAGCGCGACGTAGAGCGTGCGGAGGCCGGCCTGGGCGGTGAGGGACTCGGTCACCACCTGCTCTGGGGCCAGCACGATGCAGCCGTCGTACTCCAGCCCCTTGACCTGCCAGGTGTCCACGACAGACACCCGGGGGTCGAGCCCGCCGAGCGTGGCCAGGGCCGGGACGAGCAGGCCGTGCGGGCAGACGACCCCGACCGTCCCAGACACCGCGACCAGCAGCGCGGCCACCGCGCCGGGCAGTGCTGCGAGCAGGGCGTCACTGATAGGGGCCAGGGAGGGCACGAGCTCCCAGGTCGGTTCCCATCCCGAGGTGCGCACGGCGGCGGGCGAGACGGCGGCGGGGTCGACGCGGGCCAGGACCCGGGTGGCGAGAGCGGCCACCTCGGTGGTGGTGCGGTAGTTGGTGGTGAGCTCGACGGTGCGCACCCGGGAGCGGCCGAGCACGTCGGACAGCGCCGAGCGGACCTCCTCGACGTCAGGCCAGGCGGACTGGGCCCAGTCGCCCACGATGGTCCAGGTCGCGCCGCGGGCCCGCCGGCCGAGCATGCGCCACTGCATGGGCGTGACGTCCTGCGCCTCGTCCACCACGACGTGGGCGTAGGTGCGCAGATCCGCGCCGGTCAGCACGGAGGGACGCGTGCTGCGGTTGCGGTCGGCGAAGGTCGTCACCTCGGCCGCCCGGGCTCGGGCGTCCAGGTCGGCCAGCTCGTCCCAGTCCTCGTCCGGGTCGGGCTCGGGCTCCGGTGGGGCGCCCAGCAGCGCAGCCAGCTCGTCCACGATGGCTGTGTCCGCGGCCGACAGCGACGTTGCCGGCCAGGAGGCCGACAACAGGCGGAGCTCGTCGCCGGAGTAGGTCCCGGACGGCAACGGGACCGAGCCGGACCGCAGGGCGTCGAGCACCTGCTCCGGCAGCAGCACCGGCCAGGCCAGGCCGAGCACGCGCTGGAAGCTCGGGTCGGCCCGCAGCCACGCACCGAAGTCCTCACGGTCGCCGGGCTCGGGGCGCGCCGCAGCCGGCCGGCGTTCCCATGCACGCCAGGCAATGTCGATCAACGCGACGGCGTACGCCGCGTGACCACCGTTGTGGCTGCGCGGCGAGCGGCCGACCTGCTGGCGCCGCTGCACGAGCTCACGGGCGGGCACGACGAAAGTGTGGCCCCAGCGGGTCAGCTCGAGGTCCGGCACGCGCGCGACGGTGGCGAGCTGACGCACGATCCGGGCCAGCAGCTGCGCCATCCGGGCCGACCCCTTGAGGGCGACGACGGCGGGAGCGTCGTAGCCGTCAACGGTGAACCCCCGGGGCAGCACGGGCAGGCCGCCGAGGTCGGACAGGCGGACGCTGGTCTCGCCGAGTGAGGGCAGGACCGCAGCGATGTAGTCCACGAAGACCGGGGACGGCCCGACCACCAGGACGCCGCGCCGGCCGTACCACTCGCGCTTGGCATACATCAGGTAGGCCACGCGGTGCAGCGCGACGGCCGTCTTGCCCGTCCCGGGGCCGCCGGTGACCACGAGCGCACCGTCATCCGGCGCGCGTACGGCGAGGTCCTGCTCGCGTTGGATCGTCGCCACGATGTCGCGCATCTGCGGCCCGCGCGCCCGCGACACCGCCGCCAGGAAGGCTCCGTCGCCGACCACGACGGTCCCGTCCAGCTCCGCGGTCGGGTCCAGCAGCTCGTCCTCGACTCCGGTGACGCGAGGTCCCGCACAGCTGATCGTCCGCCGGCGTACGACGCCCAGCGGGTCGGCCGCCGTCGCCCGGTAGAAGGGCGCGGCAGCAGGTGCGCGCCAGTCGACGACGATCGGCTCCTGGTCCTCGGTGCGCAGGCCGAGGCGACCGACGTGCAATGGCGCGCCGTCGGTGACGTCCAGCCGCCCGAACACCAGCCCCTCCCCGGCCGCGTCGAGGTCGCCTCGTCGAGCCGCCGCGGCCAGCGCGGTCACGTCGCGCTCGTACACCGCCTGGGGCGAGCCACCGGCCGGCCGCAGGCTCTCCTTCTCGCGGCGCACCGCCTCGGCCCGCAGGACCTCCAGACGGGCGAGGGCAACCTCGACGTGCGCCTGCTCCCGCGCGACCTCGCGGTCGAGCTCGCTCATTTCGGCCTCCGGGTCCACGGGTGGAGCGGACAGTCTGCCGGAGCGCCGGGCCGGCCCGGTACGCCCACGCGGCGCCCCGCGGGGTTCTTGGATCAGCGCGGCGCCGGCAGCCGTACGACGAAGGTCGCGCCCGGCCCGCCTTTCCCGGCCGGCAGCAGCAGCACGTCGCCGCCCTCGGCGCGGGCCAGCTCGCGGGCGATGGGCAGCCCGAGCCCGGTACCGCCCTCGTCGCGGGCCCGGCCGTCGTCGAGCCGGGCGAACCGGTCGAAGACCAGCTCGCGCTGGGTCGTGGGGACCCCGGGCCCGTCGTCGCGCACCAGCAGCTCCGCGTGCTCGCCGCGGCGTCGCACGCTGACGACCACACGTGAGCTGGCGTGCCGTACGGCGTTGTCGAGCAGGTTGCGCAGGACGCGGGCGAGGGCGTCCGGGTCGGCGTGGACGGCGGGCCCGAGCTCGTCCGACACCACGCTGACGGGGACGCGCGCGGTCCCGGTCCGGCGCACCGCTTCGTGAGCGACCGCAGCCAGGTCCAGCTGCACGGCGCGGCGCGTGACCCCGCTGTCGTCCACCCGCGCCAGCTCCAGCAGGTCCTCCACGAGCCGGCCGAGCCGCAGCACCTCGACGAGCACATCGGCGCCGACAGCGTTCCAGTCGCCCCCGACCTGCAGCGCGACCTCCAACTCGACCCGGGCGGCAGCCAGCGGCGACCGGAGCTCGTGGGCTGCATCGGCGACAAAGCGGCGCTGCCGCACCGACGCCCGGTCGAGTCGCGCCAGCATGTCGTCCAAGGTCGTGGCGAGCCGCGCCAGCTCGTCGGAGGAGCCCGGCACGGCCAGACGCACGGCTCCCTGGCCCGGGGTGACCCCTGCCGCCGCCCGGCGCAGTTCCTCGACCGGCCGCAGCGCGGAACCCACCAGCAGCCAGCAGCCGGCGGCCACGAGCGCGGCAAGCAGGGGTACGCCGACCAGCAGGGCGACCACGACGATGTGCACGCCGGCGGTGATGTCCCGCACCGGTGCGGCGACGACGACCCGGCCGCCCGGCAGCGCCAGCGCAACCGCGCGCAGCGGCTCGCCCGCGACGACCAGTGGGCCGGCCTGCAGTGGCGGCAGCCGGGCGGCGTCCGGCGATGCGGCGACGACCGTCCCGCTGTCGGACACCACCTGCACCAGCAGGCCGTCCCCGCGCTGCCCGAGCAGCTGCGGCGTCCCGGATCCCGGACCCCGCGACCCCTGCAGCTGAGAACCCTGCAGCCGGGACAGGTCGTAGGACGCGGCGACCTCGCGGGCGCGGTCGCGGGCGGTGCGGTCGACACCGCCGGCCAGCGAGCTCGACACGACGTGGACGAACAGCAGGGCGCCGACGCCGAGCCCGATCGCGAGGACGGCGGTGGCCAGCGCGGTCAGCCGGAAGCGCAGCGAGCGCCGCCGCCACCACGCCACCTCAGGCCGCCGGTACCCGGTAGCCCACGCCGCGTACGGTCTGCACGGCCGCCGCGCCGAGTTTGCGGCGCAGGTAGCCGACGTACACCTCGACGACGTTGGGGTCCACGTCCATCGGCGCGTCCCACACGTGGTCGAGCAATTCGGTCTTGGTGACGACCTGCCCGGCCCGCCGCATGAGGTACTCCAGCAGCCCGAACTCCCGCGCGGTCAGGGCCACCTGCTCACGGCCGGAGTGCACCTCGCGCCGGCCCGGGTCGAGCCGCAGGTCGCCGACGGCCAGGACGGCAGGCGCGGTCGCTCCGCCGCGTCGCAGCAGCGCCCGCAGCCGGGCCACGAGCACCACGAAGGAGAACGGCTTGGTGAGGTAGTCGTCGGCGCCCAGATCGAGCCCGTCGGCCTGGTCGTGCTCGCCGTCCTTCGCCGAGAGCAGCAGCACGGGCACGTCGTTGCCGTCCTTGCGCAGCGCCTCCACCACCCGGTAGCCCGACAGCCCCGGCAGCATGATGTCAAGCACCACCACGTCGTACGACCCGGCGCGCGCCATCGCCAGCGCAGTCGGACCGTCATGCGCGAGGTCGACCGCGAACCCCTCCGCAGTGAGTCCGCGCTGCAGGGCAGCGGCGAGCCGGACCTCGTCATCGACCACCAGCAGGCGCACGTCGGCAGTGTGCCCGCTCGCGCGGTGCGTGGGGTCGCGGCGGGCCGGGTCTCAGGCCGCTCTCAGGACGGCCGGGCACGCTCATCCTCAGCACCCCGTCACCACCCCGTATCGCAAGCATCCCGTGTCGTCAGCAGCTCGTGTCGTCAGGGCACCTGTCGAAAGGCGTTCCCCATGGTCTCCTCCCGTGTCCGTTGGACCGTTCCGGCCGGCGTTGCCGCCGTCGTTCTCGGCGTCACCCTCGTCCCGACGCTCGCCTCCGCGGATCCTGCGCCGAAGCTGCCGACCCTGACCGCCTCGGCGCTGCTCGCCGACGTGGGCCAGGCCCGGGTCGCCGGCCTCACCGGCACGGTCACCTCGAGTTCGGCGCTGGGCTTGCCCTCGCTCGAGCAGCTGGGCGTGAAGGGCAGCGCCGGCGCCTTGGCCTCCGGCACGCACACCCTGCGCGTCTGGTCGGCCGGCGAGACCGCCTCCCGCCTCGAGCTGGACGACAGCCTGCACGAGTACGACGTGGTGCGCCGAGGCGCTGACGCGTGGACCTACGACAGCGAGACCGACCAGGTCACCCACCTCGCGCTGCCGGCTCATCCCGCCAAGCCGGCAGCGCCGGACCTGACAAAGGCGCACACCCCGCAGGAAGCGGCCGCGGCCGCGCTGGCCGCGCTGGACCCGAGCACGGTCGTGCAGGTCGAGAAGAACCGCTACGTGGCGGGCCGGCCCGCCTACGAGCTGGTGCTGACGCCGAAGGACCGTACAAGCCTGATCGGCAGCGTGCGGGTCGCCGTGGACAGCGCCACCAAGGTCCCGCTCCAGGTCCAGGTGCTGGCCCGGCACACCGCCAAGCCGGCCTTCTCCCTGGGGTTCACCCAGGTCGATTTCACCGCGCCGCCTGCCAGCGTGTTCGCCACGCCTACCGGCAAGGCCCTCGTGCAGGCGCCCACCCAGCCTCGTACCAGGTTCTCGCACCCGGGTGAGGGCGTACGCGCAAAGGCGCCGGTCACCAAGATCGTCGGGACCGGCTGGACCGCCGTTGTCGAGGCAAGCGGCGTCGACCTGAAGGCCGCCGGGATGCTCGACCAGGTCACGACGCCGGTCACCGTCGGCACGGTCAAGGGTCACCTGTTCACCAGCACGCTGGTGTCGGTCCTGGTCCTGGACGACGGCCGGGCCTACGCCGGGGCGGTCACGCCTGGGACGCTGACAGCCCTCGCCGCCAAGCGGTGACCGCGGCGACGCTCGACAGCGCGGCGCCCGCGACGCTCGCCGGTCCGGGTCTGGCCGTCGAGGCCCGCGGTCTGACCAAGCGGTTCTCCAGCGGGCAGGTCGCAGTCGACACCATCGACCTGCTCGTGGACAGCGGCAGCGTCTACGGCTTCCTCGGTCCGAACGGCTCGGGCAAGACCACGACCATCCGGATGCTGCTCGGCCTGGTGACCCCGACGTCCGGCACGGTGCAGCTGCTCGGCGAGCCGGTGCCGGCGCGCAGCCGGTCGGTCCTGCCGCGCGTCGGTGCGCTCGTCGAAGGGCCCGCCTTCCACCCGTTCCTCACCGGGCGGGCAAACCTGGCGCGGCTGGACGCGGTGGACGCGACCGCCGACCCCTCGACCTCGAAGGCTCGGGTCGAGCAGGCCCTGGAGCGGGTGGGGCTCGCGATCGCGGCGGAGAAGAAGTTCCGTCGCTACTCCCTCGGCATGAAGCAGCGACTCGGGATCGCCGCCGCCCTGCTGCAGCCGCGCGAGCTGCTCGTGCTCGACGAGCCCACCAACGGCCTGGATCCGCAGGGCACCCGCGAGGTGCGGGCGCTCGTGCGCGAGCTCGCCGCCGAAGGGATCACGGTCGTGCTGTCCACCCACCTGCTCAGCGAGGTCGAGCAGGTGTGCAGCCATGTCGGGGTCATGAGCCAGGGCCGCCTGCTGGTGTCCGGCACGCTCGCTGAGCTCAGCGCCGGAAGCCGTCCCCGTGTGAGGGTCGAGGCGAACGACCCGCAGGCGGCGGCTGGCGTCCTCGACGCCGCCGGACTCGCCGGCGTGGAGCTGGTCGAGGACGCGGTGCACGCCGACCTCGGTGACCGGCGACCCGAGGACATCTGCGCCGAGCTGGTCCGGGCCGGGATTGGCGTACGCGGGTTCGCCGTCGCCCGCCCGTCGCTCGAGGACGTGTTCGTGGCACTGACCGGGGAGGGGTTCGACGTTGCCCAGTGAGCTGCTGACCGCGCCGGAGGTGACCTCGAGCCGTCCCACGACCAGGGCCCGGCCGGGGGCGTTCCTGCGGCTCTACCGCTCGGAGTTGCGGCTGCTGTTCGGCCGCCGCCGGACGCAGGCCCTGCTCGTGGTGCTGTGCCTCGCGCCGGTGCTGCTCGGCACCGCGATCCGGTTGTCGTCCCGCTCCGGCGGTGGCGGCCCGGCCTTCATCGGCCGCATCGCCGGCAACGGTCTCTACCTGGCCGTGGCCGGGCTCGTGGCGCTGCTGCCGCTGCTCATCCCGCTGGCGGTCTCGGTCGTGTCCGCGGACTCCGTCTCGGGGGAGGCGAGCACCGGGACCCTGCGCTACCTGCTGACGGTCCCGGTGGGACGGGGTCGCCTGCTGCTCGTGAAGTACCTGTCCAGCCTCACCTTCTGCCTCACGCTGGCCGTAGCGGTGGCGACGACCGGCGTCATCGTCGGTGCGCTGCTGTTCCCGGTCGGCGACGTCACGCTGCTGCCGGGCACCACCGTGCCGTTCTCGGTCGGCCTCCTACGCGTGTTGCTCGTCGCGGCGTACGTCACGGTGTCACTCACCGGGCTGGTGGCGCTGGGCCTGCTCGTGTCGACGCTCACCGAGGTGCCGGTCGGGGCAATGGCCGCGACCGCGGTGGTGCCGGTGGTCAGCGAGATCCTGGACAGCGTGCCGCAGCTGTCCTGGCTGCACCCGTTCCTGCTGACCCACCACTGGTTCGACCTCGGGGACCTGCTGCGGGCCCCGGTCCCCGCAGCCCGGCTGCTGTCCGGACTGACCGTGCAGATCGGCTGGGTCGCGGTGTGTGGCGCGCTGGCTTGGGCCCGCTTCACCACGCGGGACGTGACGACCTGATCGCCTGCGGCGGCGCAACGCTCGACTGCTGCGCCGGCCCGGCTAGACCAGGGTCATCGCCCGTGGCCCGCCGGTCGTGTGGCCCAGGAGCTCCCGGACCATGTCGGCGGGTGAGATCCGCCGGGTGAAGACCACGTCCGCACCGGCGCCGAGGAAGACATCGACCTGGGCGCCGTCGAGCAGGTGAGCCGCTACGACACTGCCCTTGGCGAAGCGGCGGGCCTGCCGCACGACCTGCAGGCCGGTCACGGACGGAAGCCGGTCCTCGACGAACACGATGTCGGGCTGCTCCACCACGAGCGTGCCGATGGCGTCTGCGCCGTCCTCGAGTGACGCGACGACCTGGACTCCGCTGTCCCGCAGACCCGCCGCGACCTTCTCCCGCAACCACGCGTTGCGGTGGACCAGGACTGCACGGCAGCGCGGCGAGCTCAGCAGCAGTTTGCCGGACTGGCGCAGGTGATTGTCAGCCCGGTTCAGCACGGCCTCCTGCGTACGGCGGCGCGCCTCGGTCCGTCGTGCCAGATCCTGCCGCATCTCCCGGCTGACGGCGGTGGCGTCGGCAACGTCCTGACGCCGGCTCCGGGCGCGGTTCCACGCGTCGATGCCGGCTACCTGATCGGTGATCAGCTGCATCGACGTCCGGGGTGTCCAGCCGTGGTCCACGTGAGTCCTCTGCAACGCTTCCGGTCAAGGGCGTACGGGCGTAGCAAGCGAGTTCATGCCCTCGCGCAACGGCTGTCCACTCAACCGCAGCCATCATGTGCCCTGGGCGTAGCCCCCGCAAGGTGTGGGTCGGATCTGCTGGATCACGCCAGGGCGGTGCGGAGGGCTGGGGCGAGCGTCTCGGCGTACCAGGAGCAGAACGCCTCCTGGTCCGGCCCCACCTGCACGAGGGCGACCCGCTCGTAGCCGGCGTCGGTGAACTCGCGGACCTTCTCGACGTACGCCGACACCTCATCCCCGGACACCCCGAGCGAGGACATGTCCTGCTCGCGGACGTACGCCGAGGCGGCGTCGAAGGATGCGGTACCCGGCAGCTCAGCCTGGACCTTCCAGCCCAACGCGGCCCAGCGGAACTGCTCGCGCAGCAGGGTCCGGGAGGCGGCCGGTTCGCCGTAGCAGACGGGGAACTGCCCCACCGACTCAGCGGACCCGCCCACTGTGCGGTAGGTCGCGGGCATGGTCGGCTCGGTGCCGATGGCGAAGTCGCCGAGGGTCGCAGCGAGCGTGCAGGACTGCGTGCCCGAGGCCGCGATACCGATGCGAACCGGTGTCTCAGGCAGGTCGTACAGCTTGGCGCTCTCGACATCGAAGTGCTGGCCGCGGTAGTTGACGAAGCCACCGTCGAACAGCTCGCGGATGATCTCGACGGCTTCGGTAAGCATCTCGTGCCGCACGTCCACCGGGCGCCAGCCGCGCCCGACGACGTGCTCGTTGAGGTTCTCGCCGGCGCCGAGGCCCAGCGAGAAGCGGCCCTGCGACAGCAGACCTAGCGTCGCGGCCTTCTGGGCCACGACCGCGGGATGGTAACGAACTGTGGGGCAGGTCACGTAGGTCATCAGCTCGATCCGTGAGGTCGCCTGTGCGACGGCGCCCAGAACCGCCCAGGTGTACGGCGCGTGCCCCTGGGCCTCCAGCCACGGCGAGTAGTGATCGCTCGCGACCAGGAAGTCAAAGCCCGCCTGCTCCGCCAGCACCGCGTCGGCGACGAGCTCGCGCGGCCCACGTTGCTCGCCCATGATCGTGTACCCGATGTCCACCATCTGGCGGTCGTCCCCCAGATGTCGAGGGGCAATCCCGGCCGCGAGCCTGGTTCACCAGCACTCAGCTGCCGGTCGGGTTGTGCCCAGCCCGTTAGCCTGGCCGGGTGCTCGAACGTCGGGACGTGCCGCTCGCGCCGCTGACGACCCTGCGGCTCGGGGGTCCGGCCCAGCGCCTCCTGACGGCGTACGACGAGGCCGAGCTGGTGGCCGCCGTCCGATCAGCGCCCGGGGCCCTGGTGCTCGCAGGCGGCAGCAACCTGGTGCTGCCCGACGCCGGGCTCGACACCGTGGTGCTCGTGCGCAGCTACGGGCTGTCCGGTCGCCGCGACGGCGACCGGGTGCTGCTCGAGGTGGCCGCCGGTCAGGACTGGGACGCTCTTGTGGCGCTCTGCGTGGCCGACGGCCTGGTGGGGCTCGAGGCACTGTCCGGCATCCCGGGCACGGTCGGGGCCAGTCCGGTGCAGAACATCGGTGCGTACGGCGGCGACGTCGCCCGCACGATCGTGTCCGTCCGCGTCCTGGACACGCTTTCGGACGCCGTGACGGTGCTGCCGGCAGCCGACTGCGGCTTCTCCTACCGGAGCAGCGCGTTCAAGGCCGCTCCCGGCCGGTGGATCGTGCTGTCGGTGCTGTTCGGCCTCGTCGAGGGTGGCCTAGGGCTCCCCGTGCGGTACGCCGAGCTGGCCCGCGTGCTCGGCGTACCGCTCGGTTCCCCTGCTCCGCTGGCGGACGTGCGGGAGGCGGTGCTGGCCCTGCGCCGGGGCAAGGGGATGGTCGTGGACTCCACCGACCCGGACAGTCGCAGTGCGGGCTCGTTCTTCACGAACCCGGTCCTGCCGCCGGGCGCGGCCGCGTCCCTGCTCGCCCGCGCCCCCTTGGCGCCCACCTGGCCCGAGGGCGACGGGCGCACCAAGGTAAGCGCGGCGTGGCTGATCGAGCAAGCCGGCTTCACCCGCGGGTACGGGGACGGCCCCGTCGGCCTCTCGACCAAGCACACCCTGGCACTGGTCAACCGGGGCAGCGGCCGGACAGCGGACCTGCTCGCGCTCGCGCGCGAGGTGCGGGACGGGGTGCGCGCGGCGTTCGGCGTCGAGCTCGTTCCCGAGCCTGTGCTCGTCGGGACTTTCCTTTAACCCGCGCCGTCCTGCGGCCCTACCCTGCCGTACCGAACCATGTTGCGCGCTCAGGGGCAGTTCGGGCTGGTTCTCACGCAACATCGATCGGTACGGGGACGCCGGCGGCTTCGGCCAGGACCTCGCACCAGTCGTTGACGAACCGGTCGATGCCGAACCGCAGTGCCGCCACGGCCTTGGCGCCCGCCGACAGCTCCGCCGCCTCCTCGCGGTCTCGGAGCAGCCGGCGCAGGTGCGTGACGAGCACCTCGACGTCGGTCTCGACGTAACCGTTGACACCGTTACGGACCGCGGTGGACATCTCGGTCGTCGCCAGCCCGACGACGGGCAGCCCCAGAGCCATCGCCTCGCAGACCGCGAGCCCGAGCGAGGTGTACCGGATCGGGTTGAACAGGCAGCGGTACGCCGCTAGCCGTCGGTGCAGCTTGTCCAGCCGCACGTCGCCGAGCCACCGCGGGTGCGGCTCGCCGTGCATGCCGGCAAGGTCCACCGGAACCTGCGCGGCGACCCGGTCGAACACGTCCGGGCCGAGCCGTCGTCCTCGGCGGTACAGGTTGTTGACCACGGTCACGGCCGTCTCGAGCTCGCCCGTCCAGGGCACGTCCGGAACGACGACGCCGTGCTCGACGACGCGCGTGGGGGTGATCCCGTTGTCCCACATCAACTCGTTGAACGGCGTCACGTGGACGAGCAGCGCGCCCGCGTCCTGTACCGGGTGTAGGGCGTCGTTGGGCCAGCCCTGGGGCGGGTCGTGCTCGAGGTGGATCCGCGGCAGCTCGCCGGCTCGGCCGCCGAGCAGCTCGTGCCGGTCGACGTCCCAGTTCTGGCGGTGCTGCGTCAGGACCAGGTCGAGGTCGTCCAGGGCGGCGACGTCACCGGCGGGTACTTCGAGCACGTTGTCGGGCCAGGGAAAGCTCGGTGTGCGGCCGCCGTACCCCTGATCGCGCCCCGGCCGTACCGGCAGGACCCAAGTGACCGGGATGTGACTGAGGTACCAGAGGTAGGAGCCGTGGACGTGCCAGGTGAGGACCTTCACGGCCTGTGGCTGCCCGACCCCCCTGGCGGGAAACAAGCGTCATGCTTATCCGGTTCCCTCCGCTTGATCCCTGACCGAGAGCCTCGCCTTGCATGGGGCTGAGAACTCGGCTCCGCCCTCCGTCCAGGCCCATCCGGTCGCACATCGCCGGACTCAGACGGCGTTTCCGTGGCCAGTCGAGCGCAACCGCCTCGCTCCTCTACGCCGCCTAGGGCTTGCCGAAACATCGCCCGTCCCCTTCGGTGCCGACGTCCACGAATCGGCTAGCCCGTCGGCCGGAGCGGAGCAAACCGGATAAGCATGACAAGCGTTTCCGCGGGGCTGGTGAGGGCAAGCGCCCTCCACACATCGTCCGGACCCGAGGAGCACCATGGCCGCGACCACCACGACGCGCAAGGCGGCGGACAAGAAGGCGACCGACAAGAAGGCGACCGACAAGAAGGCGACCGACAAGAAGGCGACCGACAAGAAGGCGACCGACAAGAAGGCTGCGGACAAGAAGGCAAGCAAGGCAGCAGGAGACAAGGGCGCCGGCAGCAGGAAGAAGGCGAAGGCGTCGGGCAGCGAGGTGGCGGCCGAGCTGGGCAAGCCGAGCGCGGTCAAGCGGCAGACCAAGGCCCCGACGACAGGCGCGAGCTACCTCACCCGGGACCACGATGTGATCAAGAAGTGGGCCGGAGGGCGCGGAGGCACGCCGGCCGACGTACGAGGCACGAGGAAAGGCAAGGGGGCAGGGGTTCTGCGGATCGAGTTCCAGGACCCGGCCGACCGCCTGGCGGACATCGACTGGACCGAGTTCTTCGCCACGTTCGACAGCAGCGATGTGGACTTCCTCTACCAGGAGCACACTGCTGACGGCAGCCTGAGCCGGTTCAACAAGTTCGTCCGCGAGGCCTGATGCAGCCAGGCGCCGTCATGGCCGTGTTTCCAGCCCCTAGTACTGGCAGCTGATCGGGGCAGCAGACGGCCCGCGCACCCGACGGGCTGCGCGGGCCGTCGTACGGCACCTTGGGACTAGCTGCAGTTGCTCGGTACGGACTCCTTGGCCTTGTCCATGGCAGTGCTGGCGGCGCTGCTGATTGAGGACCCAAGCGAGCTGCCGAGCGAGCCGATGGTCGAGGGCAGGCCCTTGAGCGAGCCCTTGGCGACCTCCGACGGGCGCTGCTGCTCCTCGTGCAGGGCGGAGGAGGCGATGATCGCGCCAGTCAGAGCGGGGATCGCCCACTGCAGCGCCTTGAGCTGCTTCTGCGCCTTGGCCACCGCGGGCGGGGTGGACGGCAGCGCCGCGGTGCCACCGGCGACCGGGACGTCGCCGGCCTTGATCATCTTCTGTCCGGTGATACGCGCGTAACCGGTGGCGCCGAGGGCGGCGGCCGTAAGCCCCATCTTGATGTTGGTGTTGGCCAGGACGCCCTGCTGAGTCTTGACGCGGGCCTTGTTCTGCTTCAGCAGCTGGGCGCCACCGAACAGATGGGCGCCGATGGCCAAGGCGTTGATCGGCGTCCAGCGGGACCAGCCGGCGTTGGCCACACGTGCCCGCTGACGCGGGTCGTCGACATCCGCGGCCGCGCCGTTCACGCCGACGGCGCCCATGAGCGACCCGCCGAACCAGGCAGCCAGACCGGCGTCGTGCAGGAAGTGGGCGAGGGTGTTGCGCTCAGACATGTTGGGTCCTCCGGAGGGCGTGGTCGGGTGCGTCTTTGCCTGCCCCATCGCCTGCCCCCGTTAGGAGCGAATGAACCCTGCGCTTCCCACGGCGGCCGGCCTTCTGCCACAGTGCGCCGATCAGGAACCTGCCAGCAGGAGGTGCACGTGCCGGACAGCGACGCGTACGCCGTGGTGGTGCACCGCGAGGAGGGCCGGTGGCAGGTCCGGGAGCTGCCGGGCGCCCTGGCCGGTGATCTGGACGGGCTTGTTGCCGCGGTGCACCGGCAGCCGGGGGAGGTCGGCTCGTTCGCGCTCGTCGACGTCGCCGACGAGTTCTTCGTGGTGGTCCGGGTGGTCATGGGTCGCGAGCGGCTCCTGCTTTCCGACGTGACGGCGGCCGTGGCCTGGGACCTGGCGGCGCAGGTACTGGAGCGACTCGGCCTGGACGTGCCCGGCGAAGACGACCTCGAGGAGGTGTGGCCGGCCGGCGACCTCGGGGTCTTCGCTGATCTCGGGCTGGAGGAGATGGAGCTGGGGGCCATCTTGTCCGACACCGATCTGTACGCCGACGAGCTGCTTTCGGCGCTCGCGCTCCGGCTGGGGTTCGCCGACTCCTACGAGCGGGTAGTCGGCGCATTCGCCGACTAGCACTGGAGACCCGTGACCTACTTCGCCGCCGCGCTCGCCCGTACCGAGGTCGGTTGGACGGGCCTGGAGCTCGATCTGGACGAGGTCGAGGACCTGGAAGCCCTCGTCGACGACCTGCGCGAGTTGACCGGGGAGGGTGCCGGGCCGGCTCTGCTGCTGCTGGAGCAGGACGAGGAGTACGTCGCCGTCGTCCGCGTCGATGGTGGCGCGGGCGGTCTGGACGAGCCCCGCGTCTTCCTGTCCGACCGGCGCGCGGTCCACACCGGCGGGGTCGCCACGCTGCTCTGGGACGACGTCGCTGCCGGGGATCTCGATGACGAGCAGGACGAGGGCACGCAAGCTATCGCCGAGCCGGTCGGTGACCCGGCCGTGCTGGACGACCTCGGCACCCCACCCGAGCAGCTGCTGGACCTGTGCGCCGAGGAGGGCCTGCTGCCGGCTGATGTCCTGACAGTGGTCTGCGAGCGGGCTGGGTGCGTGGATGTGCTCGACGGCCTGCGCGAGGGATGACCCCGTACGTCGGGAGCATGCAGCTCGCCCTCGAAGAAGCCACGCTGGCCCTCGCGAGCGGAGACGTACCCGTCGGCGCCCTCGTGCTGTCGGCGGAGGGTGCGGTGCTGTCCCGCGCGCACAACGACCGCGAGGGCAGCAGCGACCCGACGGCGCACGCCGAGGTGCAGGCGCTGAGGGTTGCGGCCGCAGTCACCGGCGGCTGGCGACTGACGGGGTGCACGCTCGTGGTGACCCTCGAGCCGTGCACCATGTGCGCCGGTGCGCTGGTGCTCGCCCGGGTGGCCCGGCTGGTCTACGGCGCCGCTGACCCGAAGGCGGGAGCCGTCGGCTCGCTGTGGGACGTCGTCCGCGACCGGCGTCTCAACTCCCGGCCCGAGGTGATCGCCGGCGTGCTGGCGCAGGAGTGCGGCCAGCTGCTTCAGACGTTCTTCGAGCAGCGGCGCGGTCTCCGCTAAGGTCATTGAAGGTGGCGTGTCCGAGCGGCCGAAGGAGCACGCCTCGAAAGCGTGTGACGTGGCAACACGTCCGTGGGTTCAAATCCCACCGCCACCGCCACGGACTTCGGACGAAAGTTCGGGCCGAGGCCGACGAAAGTCCGAACTGGGGACGCATCTGGTTGCTTGTGGGACTGGGGACAGGCCCGATTCGGTCTGCTGGGGTGTCGGTACCGAGTCACCGACGGCGCTGTTCCTGTTCCGGTGCCGTTCGGGCGGTCCGGTGGCCCTACCTTGCCGATCGCGGGCATGCCTGTGGGCCGCGTTCGCGGTGGCGAGGCGGCTGCTGGGCGGTGGGGATGTTGGTGTTGACCGGCGTCAGGCGGCGTCGGGTATGTCTTCGAGCCAGTCGGCGGGCCAGTTGTCGTCGTCGTCGTCCTGGTAGCCGCCGCCCTCGCCGAGCGCGAGGTGCTCGCTGCCGGGCCGGGGCTTGCGGGGGACATAGAAGTCTCCGTGCTCGTCCTCCTGCATGTGGCTCAGGAACGACACGATCTTGCGGATCGCGGCGACCGCGAAGCCGATCGCGGCGAACAGGCTCTGGGCGGGGAGGCCGCGTTTGCGGCGCAGGCCCGGGGCGCCCATCGCTTCCTGGGCGTCGTCCTTGGCGAAGCCGTGGAAGCCTTCCTGGCTGTTGCGGACTGCTCGCAGGATGTTCTTGTGGTCGCTGCTGCCGTAGATCTGGGACTGGCGGTGCTTGACGAGGGTCTCGCGCTTGACGCTGACGGTGCCCTGGCAGATGCGGGGGATGACATCGTCGGTGCTGGTCGCGGCCTTCACGGCGGCCTTTCCGGCGGTCTCGACCTTGGCGTCGTCGGCACCAGCGGCCCTTGCCTTCGACTCTGCGTCGGCCCGCGTCTCGTCGTCGGCGGCGTCCTTGAGCCGGGTGGGGAGGAGCTGGACGAGCAGTCGGGTGTCGCCTCGGCTGCCGTCGGGCTGGGTGATGATGTGCGGCTGTAGGGAGTCCTGGCGGAGTGGGCACTTGACCTTCGGGGAGTTGCCGGCGGCGGGGCACTCACAGCGGCTGGTGCCGTTGTGGTCCTCCTTACCTTTCACGTGGAGCCGGTGGCTGGCCCGGATGTCCATCCTGGCCTTGTAGGTGGCGTGGTCGATGATGCCGTTGCGGAGGTCTCGGGTCGCCTCGATGGCCGACTCGGGGGTCATGGGGCAGTGGAACTGGCCCTCGACGAGCAGGAGACCGCCGGGGGCGTAGCCCTGCCTTCCGAGCGTGTCGATGCGGAAGTCGAAGACGGGACCCCAGCCGGCTTCGAGCAGGGGGAGGTGGAACTTCGCGGGGTCCTGGTGGGGGTAGAGCCGGTCACCGCCCATGTGCCGCTTTGCGATCCCGGTCGTGGCGAGCAGGTCGAACACCCGCTTGCTGTTCCCGGCGGGGTCGGTGCTCGCGGCGTGGAGCGTGAACCCGAGGGGCATCGTCGGGAAGTACTGCCGTTTCCCGGGGGTCGCGTCGCAGGCGATGACCAGCGACGCGTCGTGCGCGTGATACGACGGCGACAGCACCTTGATTTTGGTCTCGGCCTTCCCGCCCTTACCGGCCTTGCCACCCTTGTTGCCACGGACGACCGTGCCGCTCCTGGCCTTGCGGGCGTCGCGGTCGCTGGTGGGCTTCGTGCGGATGTAGAGGCCGCCGGTGATGTCCCAGGCGATCCGCTCCGGGTTCTCCTTGCTGGACGCGAGCCTGATGGGCGTGTCGTCGACGCAGCCGTCGCCCTTGTACTGGCGGCGGAGCCATCGGGGCATCATCTTGATCGGCAAAGACGTGATCTGCAGGGTGACCCAGTCCAGGCGGGCCTGGGCGTCGGCGAGGTCGGCTGGCGTGACGTCGGTGCGGAGCAGGGTCTCCTTGTCGACGGTTGCGATGCGGCTCCGGGCCTGGTTGTAGCGGCTCGGGTTGATGAGGTCGTCCATCTGCTTCGACAGCCTGCTGATGCGCTTGCCGACGGCGTCCTTGTCGAGGCGTCCGCGCCTGTCAGGCAGCATCTTCGGGGCCGTCGGGTCGCGCCGGACGAGCGGCACCCCCAGGTCGACGCGCTGCTGGTCGGTCAGGGTCGACAGCAGGAACCTGGCCGTTTCGGTGTGCAGGAACGAGTTCCGGGCGAACTTGCCCATGAACCACGCGACGAGGATCGCCTCGACGGTGATGGCGCGCGGGCACCCGGCCTTCGTGGTCAGCTTGATCTCCTTCTTGCGCTCCGCGATCCGTTCCTCGAACCACTCGGACAGGCCAGTGGCGCGGATCGCGTTACGGACCCACGGGAGCGTCACGCTGACGTTGCCGCGCCGGTCGTACAGGTCCAGGGACAGTTCGGGGAGCACGATGCCGTCGAGTACGTGGGCGAGGGTCCCGAACGGGTCGGTGTCGTCGGTCCAGGCGGTCACTGTCGGCCATCCCGCATCCACGCCTGGCCGACGGTCGGGTCGACCGGGGGCAGGAACGGCAGGAGGTCCTGCAGGTGCGCGGTCGTCGTCAGGCCGGCGTGCCGCATGAGGACCGGCAGCGGGGTCCCCGCGAGCAGGTGCCGGCACAGCCATGTGTTCCGGGCCCGGCGGATCGAATACGTGACGCCCGGGGCGCTGGCGTTCGCCGTGTCGATCGTGTGGGTGAGCGCGTCGACCGACAGGCTCGTCTTGTCCGGTGCGATCAGCAGGTTCGACCCGGCGCGTGCGGCGGCGGCCAGTACCTCCGGCTCGAACGCGGCGGCTACGGTCACGGTCCGCTCCGGCTCGGACGGCGACGCCGGGACGGTCACGTGGACCCCGTGCGCGTCGGAGGCCACGTGGTCGCCGGTGACCGTGACGAGGTCCCGGCGGCGCAGCCCGGCGCCGAGGGTCAAAGCGAGCAGGACCGTCATCCGGTCCTGCCGGGTCCGCGGTCGCAGACCGGTGACCCACAGGACGACCTCGGCGGCCTCCGTCTGGCACCACGGCTCGGTCGTGTCGTTGTTGCCGTACAGGGCGCGGGGCCACGCGGTTTCGTTCTGGCCGTGGAGCAGCGCGCCGGCGACCACGTCCAAACGGGAGCGGTAGGCGGAGCGTCCGTGCTCGCTCAGGTGCTTGCACTCGTGTGCGACGAACCGGTCGATCCTGGCGCGGTCCAGGACCACCTCGGCGACCAGGGCCATGCCCTGGGTCTCGCTGACCTTCGCGATCAGCCCGACCACCGTCGTGCTGTAGGAGATCCAGGCGGTCGTCGGGGGCTGCGGCGCGACGTGGAGGGCGTCCCGGACGACCTGCTTGGTGAACTCGACGACCGCGCGGCTCGTGCTCTTCGACCCGCGGTAGGAGTCGATCCGGTCCTGGGCCTGCTCCGGGCTGAGCGGGGTGCCCTTCACGCCGTCGTCCCGGTGAGGCGAAGGAGCACGACCGGGGACACCGCGCAACCGAACCCGGGCAGCAGGACGGCGCGGGCTGTCGGGCACGGCGTCCTCCTGACCTGGTCGGTGCCGGGCTTGGCCGGTGGGTTGAGGTGGACGGGGGCGGTGACGGCGATGGCCGTTTGGTTGGGGTTCACGAGGCGAACCTCTTGAGGCCTCCAGACCGGTCGGGCCAACATGCTCACGCCGACAACAGACCTATACGGTGCTGGTCAGCGTGCAGATGAGCCTTTGTGCGTGAGCATGCTTACGGAGGGGCGACGTGGACGGCGACGTGTGCCAGGGGACCCGCCCCGACGGCACGCCGTGCGGCGAGCCCCTGTCGCCGAGCCACAGCCGCCGCAGCGACAGGTGCGAGCAGTGCCGGCAGGAGCACCGGGCAAGCAAGCAGGCCGACTACCAGTGGCAGCAGCGAGTCAGGGAACGCGAACGGGCCGTCGCCCGGCGCCGGGCCACGATGCACCCCAGGCCCGACGACCTACCGCCGATCCCACCCCGGACCCTCACCCCGTCGTGGACCCAGAAGGGCCAGCCCGCCCCGACCGACCAGGACCACCTGCAAGCCCTCGCCGGGCAACTCGCCGACCTGCAACGGTCCGTCACGGCGGTGCAGGCCGCGCTCGCCGCCGCCACACACCAGCCGGGCAGGCGCACCTGACCACGCACCGGCGGTCGGTCACCGAAGTGCCGGCGACACGTCCTCGTTCTGTGCTGCGCCAATCCTGGCCCCCTGGGGTCGAGGTGCGGCAGGCTGGCCCGGTGCCACCCGTTCCCGCCTACCCACACCGTTGTCGTTTGACAACAAGTAGACGTTCGCAGGTCCACCCCGCTGTTGTCAATCGACAGCAGCAACCATGACCGATGCGGACCTCATGGGCACCAGCGAAGTCGCCGCCCTACTCGGGATCAGCCGCCAGCGCGTACTCAAGATTGCCGAGCGCGAGGACTTTCCACGACCACTGGCGGTCCTCAAGATGGGCAACGTGTGGCGCGGCGCGGACATCCGCCGCTGGGCTACCAACCGCTGACCCCAGGGCGCGGGACGCTGGACCTGAGCCGGATTGTCGGGCACGCCACGCCCGTCCGGGTACCGCTTCCTGTCGGTTGCGGCGACTACAACTGACACATGGTCGACTCTGCCCTCAGCCCCCAGGAGCAGGCGGTCCACACGGCCCTGCTCGCGTTCGCGAATGCGGTCCGGGCGAAGTTCTCGACCGGCACCCCCGCTTGGCCCGAGGACCAACTGAAGGGGCCCTTGGCGAACTTCCTTGAGGGTCTGTCGCCCGTGTTCGCGAGCGGCGAGTTGGTGGTCGTGAACACTGAGACGCCACAGCCCGCAGGTGGCGATGATGAGGACCCCGGTCGCGTCGACGCGAGCATGACCGTCGCCGGTGCCCTGACCGGTCACGTCGAGCTCAAGCGCCCGGGGCTCGGCGCGGACCCGAACCGGCTGCCCGGCAAGCAGAACAAGGCCCAGTGGGAGCGCTTCAAGCGGCTCCCGAACCTCATCTACACCGACGGGCGGGCCTGGGGCCTGTACCGGACAGGGGCCAGGGAGGGCGCGATCGTCGCGCTGACGGGGAACCCCGACGAGGTCGGGGTTCGCGCGGTCACCGAGCAGGACGTCCGGGACCTCACCAACCTCCTGCGGCTGTTCTTCGGGTGGGTCCCGGTCGTGCCGCGTACCGGCAAGGCGCTCGCGCAGACCCTCGCTCCCCTCTGCCGGCTCCTGCGGGACGAGATCCGGCTGGTCCTCGACGACCCTGCTGCGGGCCTGGTCAGGCTGTCCTCCGACGTCCGCCGCTACCTGTTCCCGGGGGCCGACACGGACGAGGTCGCGGACGCGTTCGCGCAGACGTTCACCTACGCCCTGCTGATCGCGCGACTGGAGGGAGCCCGGCCCCCGTTCACGGCGTCGTCGGCCCGGCTGACCCTGGAGCACGGTCACACGCTCCTCGCCCAGATCCTGAACCTTCTCGACAGCGGCGACGCCCGCGAGCCCATCGACACGTCCGTCGGCTTGTTGGAGAGGGTCATCGGGGAGATCAAGCCCGAGTTGATCGTCGCCGGCAAACGCGAGACCTGGCTCTACTTCTACGAGGAGTTCCTCGGGACCTACGACCAGAACCTCCGCAAGAAGGTCGGCGCGTACTACACCCCGGCTGAGGTCGTGCACGCGCAGGTCGGGATCGTCGACGGCCTGCTACGGACCCGGTTCGGGAAGGTCAAGGGCTTCGCCGACCCCGAGGTCGTCACGCTCGACCCCGCCGCCGGCACGGGCACCTACCCGCTGGCCGTGCTTCAACGGGTCGTCGAGGGGATCCCTGCGAACAGGCGCGGTTCGACCGCCAACGCGCTCACCGGCGCGGCGGGGAACCTCTGGGCGTTCGAGTACCTCGTCGGCCCGTACTCGGTCGCGAACCTGCGGATCGCCCGGTACCTGGCCGAGCACGGGGCCGCCAGCCCAGCCGACGGCCCGCACGTCCTGCTCGCGGACACCCTCGCCTCGCACGAAGACCCTCCCCTGGAGATCCCGTTCGCGTACAGCCAGATCGGTAAGGAGCGGGAACGCGCCACGGTCGTCAAGCGCGACAGCAGGGTAGTGGTCTGTCTCGGGAACCCTCCCTACCTGCGCGGCAAGGCCAACGACGAGACGACCGGCGACGCCGCCGGGGGCTGGGTCGCGTGGAGGCGACCGCCGGCCCGACCCGGCGCATCCCGCGACCACCGCGACCCGGTCACCCGACGGATGGTCCGTGACCCCGGCGAGCGCGGCATCCTGGTCGACTTCATGCAGCCCGCCGTCGACGCCGGGAACGGCGGCGACCTGAAGAACCTGTACAACGCGTACGCGTACTTCTGGCGCTGGGCCCTGTGGAAGGTGTTCGAGCAGGAGGGCGTCGCCTCCCCGAACGGCGGGATCGTCACGTTCATCACCGCGTCGTCCTACCTGCGCGGCCCCGGCTTCGTCGGCATGCGTCAGCACATGCGGGCCGTCCTCGACGAACTCTGGATCATCGACCTCGGCGGCGACAACAAGGGCGCGCGGCGCACCGAGAACGTCTTCGCGATCGAGACCCCCGTCTGCATCGCCGTCGGTGTCCGCCACAGGCCGCCAGACCTGACGACCCCCGCAGCAGTCCGCTACGCCGACCTCAGCGAACTCGACGCCCGGCAGAAACTCGACGTCCTCGCGTCCATCGGCGACCTCGACCACCCGGCCCTGCAATGGGCGGGGTGCCTCGCCGGCTGGCAGGACCCCTTCCTGCCCGCGGACAACGCCGCCTACTTCGGCTGGCCGCTGCTCACCGACGTGTTCCCGTGGCAGGTCGGCGGGACGCAGGTCAAGCGGGCATGGCCCATCGGGGAGACCCGGCAGGTCCTCACGGCTAGGTGGGACGCACTGGTCGCAGCGCCACCGGCTGCCCGGGGACCGCTCCTGAAGGAGTCCGACGACCGCAAGGCCACGAAGCGGTACCCGGCACTCACGCCGACTGCCGACACCACACCGATCGCGGGACTCGCGCCCGGCAGCCCCGGCCCGGCGATCCGCCCATACAGCTTCCGCAGCATGGACCAGCAATGGCTGGTCGCGGACGGGAGGGTCGCGGACCGCCTACGCCCCAGCCTGTGGAAGGTCGACGGGCCCGACCAGGTGTACCTGTCGAGCCTGCTGACCGGCGTCCTCGGACGCGGTCCCGCAACCGTCGCCGCCCCGTTCCCGCCCGACCTGCACCACTTCCGCGGGTCGTTCGGGGGAACCGACACCATCCCGCTCTGGCGCGACGCCGCCGGGACCGACCCGAACGTCACCGCCGGGGTGCTCCCGGCCCTCGCGGTCGCCCTCGGCGTGCCCGTCGGGCCGGAGGACCTGTTCGCGTACGCACACGGCGTACTCGGCGGAGCCGCCTACGTCGACCGGTTCTGGAAGGAACTCTCCATTCCCGGGCCCAGGCTCCCCGTCACCACCGACCACGCCCTGTTCGCCGAGGTCACGGCGCTCGGCCAGGAACTCATCCGACTGGAGACGCTCGGCGCCCGTGGCACCACCGACACAGGCCCACCTGTCCCCGAAGGCACGGCCACCTACGCCCATCCGATCACCGGCGGTGCGGCGGGGCACCCCGAACGGTTCACCTACGACCCGCAGGCAAGGACCCTGACCGTCGGGGACGGTCGCTACGACGACGTCGCCCCCGAGGTCTGGGAACACCGCGTCTCCGGCCTGCAGATAGTCGAGTCGTGGCTCGGCTACCGGCTCAGGAGGAGGGCCGGCAAGAACAACGACTCGCCGCTCAGCCTGATCCGCCCGGACGGATGGCCCGACCCCGACGGGGAACAGCTACTCACGCTGCTCTGGGCCGTCGAAGGCATCGTCGCCGCCCAGCCCCGGCACGCCGCCTTACTCGAACGAGTGCTCGCCGGCCCCACCCTCGCCGCCGAAGACCTGCCGATGCCAACCCGACGGGAACGCAGCCCGTACGAAGACCCCGACGACGACCAGGACGGCGACCAGGACACGATGCTGTAGAGGATCAGGTGAACCTGGCGTGGAAGGCCCGGTGCTGTACGGGTGATCTTCCGGAAGGTGCTGTTAGGCGTGTGAGCGACCTCGTGTGATGTGCAGCCCCGTCGCCTTCACGCGCTGGCTGACACGAACGCGGGCAGTCGCATTCGCCCGTTCACGCGCTTGGGCGAAGTACAGAGCCGGGTCGTCAAGCAGCATCTGCAGGCGCGGATCCGTGCCCGGTGCGAGTCGAATTCGCTTCGCCATACCTGCTCCTCGTCACTGTCGTCGTACTCCACACGAACTGATCGGCCACCCCGTACCTCGGCATCATGACTCATCAGGCTGACAGGATCACCCCGAGCAGGTGCGCGAACACGTCGACCAGCCCAGATTCTGCCTCCGTCGCCAGATCGCCGGGCGCTAACGCGTCCACTGTCAGCATCCCGAAACACTCATCCCCTGCATAGACCGGCACCGCTACGAACGTCCGATAGCCGCTTGTGGTGCCGGACCATCCAGGCGGCGGGTCGGTGTCGACGTCAGGGCAGTACCTGCGTTCCCGCTCACGGACCATCGTCAGTGCCGCGTCCCCATCGGGTCGGCCCGCTTCGAACTCAGTGTGAGGTCGTCCCGAGCGCCCAGCCCACTTCTCGGGTCGAAGCCGGCGAGGCGGACCCGGTTCGTTCCGAAAGAAGCAGGCCCTCGCTCTCTGCGTGTCGACCATGCCCGCTGCCGAGTTGAGAACCATCTGCACGGCGTTGCCTTTGAGCTCAACTTGCGCAGGACCGTGGGCCTTGTGGATGCTCCCCAGCAAGGCCGTCAACGGTTCAAGGACATCCGCCATGGCGACGCGCAGATCCGACTGCGCTGCCGTCGCCAGGTACTCCGCCGTGCGCCGCTGCCTGACCTGCCGCCATTGCTCATAGGTGGGAAGGGCCGCCGTCACCACTGCCAGCAGGACACCGAGCGTGATCTCCCAAGTCTTCGTCGAACCCTTCGCTGTTGCGACCTGAATCTGAACCTCGTAGGCACCCCCGCCACTGAGGACTGTTAGCCCCCCGGTGATCGCGGCACGGGTGCGGCGAGAAACAGACACAAGTCCGTACCTTATGTACCTGCCGGTCCCGCCCGGCCCGTCCGACGCAGAACCACGCCGACCATCACCGTCCCAGCAACACCAGGAGCCACCTTGCAACTCGTCAGACCACCGGTCGTGTGGGGCGCGACGCCGTTCCACGGCAGTTCTCTCGCTGTCGTGGAGCACGACCGGGCCGTGCGGCTCGCGGACGAACTCGACCGGGTCCGGGCATGCACCACCCTCGGCGGTCTCCGCAGGGCGGCGGCGTCGCTGACCGTGGCCGGATGCCCGGAGAACCTGACCGCCCGCGCCACCGACCCCGAAGCGACGCCGTTCGGCTGGGAGACGAGCGCCGGGTTCCTCGCCGGTTCGTGGCCGCCCCTGCCGACTGCGGAGACCCTCGCGTGCCTGAGCCCGTCGGTGCTGTGGACGTTGGAGGCGACCGTCGGCGAGGTCGGTCATGCTGCGTCCCTACGGCACGGGATCGGCTACCGGATCGACGAGGGCGCAGGCGACGAACTCGTCGCGGCGATCCGCTACAACGACCCGAGGACGGTCACGCACGACCGGGCACTGCTCGCCCGGCTGTCCTGGGACGAAGACGACCTCGACATGTGGTGATGGACTCTCCTTGGCGCAGATCGCCGTACATCGAGTTGGCTAGGGTCGCCACGTCATTTGGCAGTTGCCGCAGGTCGCCTGAGCGAGTTCATCTTTGCGGGCCAGTCCGGTCGCTACCAGAGACACACCGCCGGTGAGGAGTGCGGCTGTCGCCTTTCCCCCGCTGACACCGGCCTTCACTTTGACGTGCTGTGTCTTGACCTTCCTCTTGACCTGACAATGCGGACAGACGAGGTAAGGGTTCAGAATGGGGACGAAGCGCGCGTGGGGTTTCGCCATGTGGTCCGCGTGAGCCAACTCGGCAGCGGGGGGTTCCATGCGACCGAGGCAGATGTCGGAGGCACCGAAGGCCAGCCAGACCGACTCCTGAGTGCCGTTCCGGCCCTGGCCGCTCCAACAACGAAGGATCGTTGCGGGGGCAATGATCTTAGGCCAGACCCTCTGGGGCTTGCCCGCGTGCTGTTCGATCTCGGCCAGCGACCGGCCGGCAAGTTCCCCGAGTTGGACTAGGCGTTGAACTGGCTGACCACCTCCTGTTGATCCAGTTCGGTCTGCTTTCGACTGGCACCAGGGAGCGAGCGCGAGACCCGGCAAGACGAAGCATGCGATGAGGGTCACGAGGTACCCCAGCCCGTGGTCGGGGACGACGTTCAGTAGCAGCCAAGGAGCGAGGCCCAAGACTGCACATGTGATCTTGGCGCGCGTCCTGTTCCCGAACAACCAACTGACGATGCTCTGGGGACTCGGTCTCATGCTGGCTTTTCGGGAGCCAGCCATTGTCGCTGAAGGCGCAGGAGTGCACGAAGCCGAGCGACTCCCCGCCGCCGCTCTTGGACTAATTGTTCTAGGGCGGTGCTTGGCCGGTGATCGACGCACCACGGCTGCCCGACGGGTCTTCGGCCAGCCGTGGTGCGTCCGACGCCTATGCCGTCCGGACGTGCGTCCGGGCCGTCCCTACCGTCCGCGGCGTGAAGCAGCCGACGCACGCGACCGTGACATTCCAGATGAGTCTGCAGGTGACCGACCCGGAGGCGTTCCTCGCCTGGGCCGCGACGGCTGTCGACCAGGCCACCGAGGGCCAGCCGCTGGCGTGGCGACAGGCCACCCGGGTTCTCGTCAGCACCGTCCCCGACGCACTGCGATGGGCCTACCAGGCCGACCCGGACACCGACCCGCCCGGCGTGACCGTCACCGGTAGATCCCTCGACGTCGAAGCCGCCGAACACCCGTGAACGTCCCTCGCCGATGAGCCAGCACGAAGCCCGCGACCCGTTTCGGGTAATGATCTTGACCGGTTCGGGAAACGCCCAACGCGAAGCGTCCGTTATGCCAGGTCACGGACTTCCGTCGGAAGCCCGCCACCGCCACCGCCACCGCCACCGCCACCGCCACCGCCACGCGCGGGCTTCCGACGAATAAGTCCCGAACGACCACGAAAGTCGGTGACGATCTTGCTGTCGCCGGTCTCCGGCGATAGCTCGGTCGTTTGTGGGTGGTTCGGCGATCCTGCAGGACCGCTTGGAGGCCGCCGACGGTCGGGTAACGATCTTCCCGATCGTCGCTGGCCACGGCGGGACATGCCTGAGCCCCGTCCCGCGTGGGCGGGCCGGGTGCTCGGGCGTGCTGTGTGCCGTGTGCGAGGGCCGCTGGCAGCTAGTCGTGGTCCGGCGGGTCGTCGCCGGAGAGGAACCATTCGTCGTCGTCCTGGTAGCCGCCGCCCTCGCCGAGCGCCGGCGACCCGTTCGCGTCACCCGGGACTCTTGCGCGACCGACAGCAGTGGCAGGGGTAGACGGCACAGCGACTAGCACACCTCACGGAGAATCGGGCAGCATATGACTCAGGTAACGCACGTAGGTATGGCGACACTGCCGGTCTGGGGAACTGCAGGAATCGGCGTCGGCATGTACCAATTCGGTCGTCGAGGGCGTCATAGGGCAGGACGGCGGTGGTAGTCCCTGTGCCCGGGCCCGGACGGGAGGCGAACGTGGACCGAACGGTGATGGTCCGAAGATGGCGACAGGTCGAGCTCGGGAACACGATCGCCGGCGTTGTCGTCTGCGCGGTTGTCCCGTTCCTTCTCTCGCCCCTCGCGACCGTCCTCACGATTGCGGCTATGACGGCGGGGGTTGCCGACACGTGGTACCTCGGCCGTCGGCTGCGTCGTACCGGCCAACTGTTCAGAGACCGATCGTCGTGAAGGGGGAATCCGAAAGTGACAATCCCAGGATCGCCAACCTGAACGTGCTCGTGCAGGTCTACACGGGTCTGAGTGCGGTCGGGGCCGTTTTGCTGGTCATCGGCGCTGTGACCTCGCCGTCCTATTCGCCGGGCGATCTGTCCGACGGCGGCTTCCCCGGGGTCCCGCTGCCCCTAGCGTTCATGGGCGTGCACCTCTTGCTGCGGCGCAAAGGCCTGCGGCTCATCTCAGCCGAGCGCGCTCGCCTTGCGCCGGACTGGGTCCCTCCCTCCGCCTCAGATCAGGCCCACGAGGATGCTCTCCGCGCCGCTCGCGCTGCTCTCCTCCGGCGCCGCACTCGATGGCCCGGACTCATGATCGTCCTGGGTTTCGTCGGGTTCTTGGTGGCGCCACCCCTGGACACCGGCGACGGATCCGGTGGACTCGCCGAAGATCCCAGCTTCCTGGCGTTCCTGGTGATGCTCTCCGGCGTGATCTGGCTGATGATCGCGATCCTGCGACACTCCCTGACCAAGTACGGCCGTGGATCGAGGACGTCCCCGAATCGCCGCTGAGGCAGCCGGCTCCTTAAGATCTTCGGGGCTGCTACTCGTCCGCGCACATGAGGTCGGAGGCCGGTCTGGGAGGGTCGGCGGCGGCCTCGCTGGAGCGTCAACGGACGGCCCGCGCCCTACCGGTGCCTTTCGGGGCAGTGTCGTCGGTGGTCGGGACGGTGCCTAGGGGACCGGGCGAGAACCGCGAGGTCGGCGGAGGGCTGGACCAAGAGGCGCTGGTTGTGCAGGACGCGACCGAGGTCGACCGGCTGAACTTCTACTTGGTGAACGCGCCGGAGTCCCGGACCGAGGGGATGGTCCGGGCGATTTCGGATCCCGCGGCGCGGCGCAGCGCCTCGAACGTCTTCTGTTGGCCCCTGGTGAAGACCACGCTCCCGCGAGACCTGGATGGGTGCTGGCACTCAGCGACGACGACGCGGGTGATCAGGTCGAGTTCGTGCAAATCGGCGACGGCCTGCTGTACCTCGGCGGCGGGGCGACCGAGGCTCGCGAGGACGTTCGGCAGCGGGCGGGCCGGGTCAAGTTCGACGGAGCCGCGGATCTCACAGGCATCGCTGAGGGCGATGAGAACGTCGAGTTGCGCTTCGGTAAGCATTCACTGACGGTAGGGCGGCTTGCGAACGCGCGCGTCGAACCCCAGGGCCTGACGTAACCGGCGGGACTCCGTCTCCGCCTCTCTGTTGATCGAAGCCAGGGCGCGCGGGTTGTAGGCGAGTGCGCGTATGGGACGCTCGCGGGTCTGACCGCGACCGTCCGTCCAAAGGACCGACACGTAGTCGGTCAGCCGGTGATGGACTGGCGCGAGATGGTGCGGTCCCAAAGATGGCCACGAACAACGACCCGGCTCGGACCTACGCGTGCCCCAAGTCTCAGCCCTCGCCACGCGAACCACTCCAAGAATGCGGTCACAAGTAGCCACGTGAACGGTTCGCCGGGTGGGGGGTCGAGCAGTAGGGCAAAGGGCAGAAGGGCGAAGATCAGCACATGCGCGTAGCGCGAGAAGCGCAGAGGTTGGAGGACCGGATGTGCTGCTCGCGCTTGCCGCCTGTACTGCCCATGCCGGTATCATCGGCCATCCGAATTGCCTCAGGTGGAACTGCCAATTCGTTGTGGTCGTGAGCGCGAAGAAGTGCCGTTATCCAGGCACCTTGAAGAGGCGGTTGCCAATCGTTCGCTTGCGGCGGAACGAGAAAAAAAGGTAGGCGAGGCCGCCGACCGGCGCGCCCACCGCCCAGACCGCCAGCCCGGTCATCGGCGGCCCGTCGCAGGGCGAGTCGCAACTGGCGATGCCAGCGAGGGCAATCGACATGCCCAACGCTAGGGGCAACGCGACGGCTGCCGCAGTCAGCGCGACGCACAGGTCCGCGAGCAATCCGAGACTGCGCGCAATGCACCTTGCGCCACCATTCGCCGACACCGTGCTGGCCCTCCCGACCCGCCAAGACTAGGTGCCGTTCTTCGCTCGCGGCACCCGGCGAGGGTAGGTGCGCTCCCGGCCGATCGCATTCGGGTGATCAACTAGATGATCCCGGCTATCCGACATTCGGGTAACGATCTTGACACGACCGGGAAACGAGCCATCATCCCCGTCCGTCACCCCAGGTCAGCGACATTCGTCGGAAGCCCGTCACCAACTTCGATTTCGGGGCCAAGTGGTCAGCGGCACGCGCGAGACCACGCCAGCAGTGCAAAACGTCCGGCGCAGGTTGTTGGGGCTAATCGGGTGCTTGCGACCGATCCCTCGGGTTAGCCTCCGAAGCCGGCCAGCGGCGGAGGCGGGGGTCATCCGGGTCCCGCTGCGGTTGAGCAGGATCGGTCCGGCCTTCCGGTCGGTGACGGCCTCGTGGACCGCGCGGAGGTCCGCGACCGAGAGTGGGATCTGGGCTGGCTTGTGGCCCTTGCCCATGATCGTGAGTGGCTCATAGCCGCTGTCGTAGTGCAGGTCGGTGACGTTCGCGCCGCAGCTTCGCTGACCCAGAGGCCGAGCATGCCGAGCAGGACCACCAGCGCGTGTGACTGCGGCCCGTCGTGCCGGGCCGCCGTCAAGAGCGCGTCGTTGTCATGAGGCGATCCAAGCCGCATTCGACCTGGTGCAACAGCCGCTACCTTCTTCCGGCGGCCGGTGCCGGTTCGACGCCGGGATGCTACATTCCGCGCTTCGCGCAGAAGACATCACAGGAGGTGAAACCCATGCCCGCTGGTACAGGTTGGGTGATCTGTCTGGACGTCCGCGCGCAGTACCGCTGCGGCTGAAAGGCAGAGCGCCCTCGGGGTTCCCGAAAGGCGTTTCGTGCAGATATTTCCTCTGGATCCAGAACTCCTGACATGGGCATCGGCTTGATGCGCCAATAGTGCTGCAGGGCAGTTCTTTTCGGTGTGTCGGTGCGAGCGTGACGCCCGCGGCGTGAGATCATCCGTGTATGGTTGCGGTGGC
>JAABUM010001765.1_pt1 | contig 31047 bp, 34 predicted proteins | sample 5559161 | NCBI WGS metagenome assembly JAABUM01 (sample SAMN10711868, study PRJNA513369) | rock metagenome | isolation source: Antarctica rocks | place: Antarctica: Victoria Land, Siegfried Peak nord
CATCGCCATGCCGAGCGACGCCAGTTGACGGCATGCTGTCCGGAGCTCGAGTCGTCACCATGGACAGCAAGGGGGGCTGGAAAACTTCGGTTGTTGCCAACCACAGCGAGGCGTTGGCCGATAACTCACGGTATATATCGGCGGTGATGTAGGTGATGTCGGCGGTGTGGCACCAATCCTAGTTTCCCGGACTTGTCGACTCCCCGGCCACGGGTCCGGGCATGGGAATACATGACATGCGTGCCGCTCATACCTGGGGTCCGTCGATGGAAGGCGACCGTCGGGTATCAGCGTGCTGCTGATGCATGGTCAAAATTTGAAGGTTAGTGTCAAGACTTCTTCCGGTTGATGGTTGACACTCCGGTGTCGTTCGCTGTGACTTGAGTCATGGTGAGTCGCCACCGTCACAAATAAGCTTTGCCTTGACTCGAACCGTCGACACCGAACAGTGACTGGTAGCACCCTGCCTCGATGCGCCGGGATGACACAGCTCAAAGGAGAGTTTCATGAGAGACACAAAGCGTTGCACACTTGTTATGCTCGCTGTAACATTGGCGGTCATGGCTCCGGTGTTCACCGGTTGTGCGAGCAGCAAAGGATCGGCGAGCTCGAGTTCGACATCATCGGTTTTGGTTCCGGCCTCATCAGGACCCGCTCCATCAACAATCACCTATGATGGCCCGAACGCCGGGCTTCCCGGCAAGCTGCCCGTGCCCGCGCACAAAAATCTTACGGTCGGCTACCTACAGGCCTATACGGGCGTGTCGACGTTGGTGGCCACCCAGAACGCGATTCAACGGACAGTCGAGCAATTGGGCGGCAAATTCATCTTGAAGGACGCGAACCTCAACCCGCAGACGCAGGTCAGCCAGTTGAACGAATTGATCAGTCAGCACGTGGACGACATCGTCGTGTTTCCAATTGATCCTACTTCGCTTACGCCCTCCCTAGCTAAAGCGAAAGCGGCTGGTATTCCTGTCATCGCGGTGTCGGCAACGTTGGGCGGAGATGAAACCGTTCCTGAAGGGTACGTCGCCACGGTTGATTTGCCGGCCGACACGGCGGCATTTGAAACAGTGCAGAGGATCGCCGAGAATCACCCTCAGGCGAGCGTGGTCATACTCGGTTCGACCTTGCCCGTTCCGGCCATCAACTATCCCGTCCAGCGCGCAACGTATTGGGCAAAACGATTCGGACTGAGGGTGCTGGGCCAGGTGGATAACACCCAAGATAACCCCACGGGGTACACCACAGCAGCGAATACGGTTGCAGCGCGGTACCCGAACGCTGATGTGGTCCTCGCCTATAATGACGCCTACGCGATACCTGTAGCACAGGTACTCGCCAGCTCGGGACATCCTAAGATCCTAGTTACGGCGAATAACGGCGGCGCCAGAGTGGGCATCGATGCTGTGGCCGCAGGCAAACTCTTCAGCGTCTATTCTATTCCTTGGGATGAGGTCGGCGTGCAGGCTGCATATGCTGCGTACTCGGCCACCGCCGGCACGAAGGTCCCTCGGGTCATCCTCCCGCAGGGGCAATTGATTACCTCACAGAACGCGAAGACGGCCAAGGCCGCCGGTGAGTAGCACAACTTCGGTTCACGGACGGGCGGGCGGTGAGAGGGTTGAGCCTCCGCTCCTTGCCGTGCGGCAGCTTTCTGTCATGCGCGGCAACACTCTGGCTCTTGATGAAGCGCAACTGTCCATCACGCAGGCGGGTACCGTTCATGCGCTGCTGGGACAGAATGGTTGCGGTAAATCAACTCTCCTTGGAGTACTTTCCGGGCAGCTTCGTCCGAACGCAGGGACCGTGGCTATTGCAGGGCAGGACCTCACCTTCAACAGCACGATTGAATCGCGCGCTGCGGGGGTGGTGATGGTATCGCAGGAACTGTCACTGGCACCGGAGCTGTCGATGGCTGAGAACGTCCTGATGGGTCGCGCGTTGCCGCGAAGGGCAGGAGCTCTGTGGTGGAAGAACGCCTACAATGTCGCAGAAACGATCCTGAGCCAGTTGGGCCTGGAAATCGATCCACGAACACGAACAGGGGATCTGCGTCCAGACCAACAGCAACTCGTCGAAATCGCCCGATCGATTCGGTCAAATCCCAGAGTTCTGATCCTCGACGAACCGACAAGCTCGCTTTCTCGGGACGAGGTCGCAGCTCTATTCTCCGTCATCCGAAGATTGTCGGCCACCGGTGTCACGACTATTATCGTGTCGCACCGGCTCCCTGAACTGTATGAAATCTGCGATTCGATCACGGTTTTGCGCGACGGCCGGACGGTGCTGGAAGGACCCATGGCAGACACGACGACGCAGGAGCTCGTCGCGGCCATGGTGGGCCTGGCGGACCCCAAACCGGCTACGTCTGCATCGAGTCCCACATACGGACAGACAGTGCTGGCGACTACGGGACTGGGGTCATCCGGTGCCTTCACCAACCTGCATCTACAGATTCGTAGCGGTGAAATCGTGGGCCTGGCGGGGCTGTCCGGGTCCGGCTGCAGTGAAGTACTGCAATCCCTGGCTGGCACACGGCCCATCGACGAAGGCAGCGCCTACCTTCAAGAGCGAAACTATCTCCCGACAAGCCCACGGGATGCTCTCGCTGCGCGAGTTGGCTACCTCCCGCCGGACCGCAAACGTCTGGGCCTTCTCCTGTCGATGAGCGTGTCGGACAACCTCGCGCTGTCCGCAACGCGAGACCGCCTCCGGTTGAACCGCCCGAACCGGGGAGCCGAGCAATCCGCGTCCCAACGGTTCGTGACGCAAGCCGGGGTGCGGACACCATCTGTCGACACGCCCGTTGGCTCCCTCAGTGGCGGCAACCAACAAAAGGTCGCGCTTGGCAAGTGCCTCGTCGAGGAACCTGTGTTCCTGCTATTGGACGAGCCGACCAGGGGAGTGGACGTCAGAGCACGAGCCGACATCCACCAGAAGCTCGCGGATACCGCAGCTGGCGGGGTCGGTGTGCTGATCACCTCAAGTGATGCCGACGAGTTCGTCGACCTCTGCCACCGCGTTGTGGTACTCGCCAACGGACGAGTCCAAGGAGAACTGGTCGGCCGCCAAATCAGCGAGTCGAACATTGCCGTTCTCGCCGGAAGCCCCCAATCGTGAAACGGAACGCGATCGGGCCGGCCTCGCTCCGGGACCCGCATCTTTGGCGCGCCATACGGCCGTTCGCTCCCGTTCTGGCGATGCTGTTGCTCCTTGTCACCGTTGGCGGTCTGACACAGCCTATTTTCCTGAGCCTGAACAACTTGCAGAATTTGCTCGTCTCCCAGTCGGTGGTCTGGGTGGTGGCATTAGCAATGACGTTCGTCATCATTAGCGCCGGGCTGGACCTGTCCGTCGGGGCTATCGCCACGCTCGCCGGCATCGTCCTGGTGAAGCTGATCGGCGATGGTGTTCCCGCATGGCTTGCCATACTTTTCGCGATCATCGCGGGGACGGCGGTAGGCGCGGTCGCTAACGGTCTGCTCGTCGGGCGTGCGAAGCTCTCAGTTTTCGTTGTGACCCTCGCGTCAATGACCGCGATTACCGGATTCATCCAGCTCTGGACGGGGTCGTCGTCGGCGTTCATCAATGATTCGCTCGTACTCTCCCTCGCCAACGGAAGGATGCTGGGGGTCGCTGTACCGATCTGGATCATGACCATCACCCTCGTGTTGGCCCTCTACGTGCAGCGGTACACCTACTTCGGACGTGATGTGTACGCGGTCGGCGGAAGCGCCGCCGCGGCGGAGCTGTCCGGGATTCGAACCTCCCGAACGCTCATCGCTGTCTACGCGATCGCGGGTGGCGCTGCAGCGATAGGGGGCGTCGTCGGATCAGCCATAACCGGCGCGGCGACCGCGCAAGTGGACAACACCCTTGCTCTGCAAGCCATCGCTGCGGTCCTGTTGGGTGGGACGTTGCTGACAGGCGGAGCTGGCAGTGTGATTGGCACCGTGCTCGGCGTACTGTTCATTGGCGGACTCGCCAATTACCTCAGCATCAGCGGCGTTCCGGGGGCTTGGCAGCAGGTACTGACGGGCGTCATCCTCGTTATTGCCGTGGGCGGCGGTAGACTACGCCGCAGCCGATTCGTCAAACGTGCCGACCGCGACGCCGGCAGCAGCGCCTTGCCGAACCGGCAGTCGAAGTCGGTCGTTGGCGCCGACGACCACGTTGATCGGCTTGATGTCCCCGGCGATGTCGCAGGTTTGTCCAGCGGCAGTGGGCCCGGTTGATTGGCTGATTTGTGGTGTCGGTTGCGACCTTCGGTTGTTCACCCGTCATGAGCCCGATCGGTGAGTGGAGGGGGAAGTCGTAGACGGCGACCAAAGAAGTGCTACCCGCCGCGGATTGCGTCGGTGATGGATCGCGATGACGGCCGGCCGGCCGAGCACATGCTGATCCTCGAATTGAGCGGCCCCGGACAATGCCGTCCACAACATCGCCGCGGCGTCTTCCTCGGTGCGCTATGACCGATCTGGCGATGCTGGCACCTACCATCCCGGGATGGCGGGCGGACATGGTCGGCGAAGACATCCGCGCGAACGCGGTTCGGCGAAGACGGCCAGCTGTTGTGCGACCAACCCGGGAGTTCTGGCTGGTCTGCGTCGCACCCGGTACGGGGTGGTCAGCCAACCCGAACACGATGTGGACGATCGGCGCAGGCAGGTGCGGTTTTGATCTTCGGCACCTGGGGCCGCTTTCGGCGCCGACCGCGACTCGCTCACAACGCCAGGCGAGTGGTAGCGCGTTTTCACCGCGTACCGGCGTCGTTCCCGCCACACGACGGTGCGGTCGCGGCCGGTCAGCGCACCGATCGCCGCATCTGACAACCGCTGCTCCACTCCTACCGCGATCTGCCACGACCCGGCAACGACAACACCCGCCGCGCGATCAACACCTCTGGTCGCTTCGACGCCATGACACCACCGCCAGCTGACCTGTAACTCATGTCACGGCCGCAATGCCGAGTTGTGCATACGATCGGCGTCAGTACCCCTTTAAGAGAAGAGGCAAACGATATGGTCGATTCGCCGCAGCACATCGTCTGGCAAGATGTTGACTCCGCGCCGTTGTTCAACCTCGGCGATCGCGTCACCTACAAGGCCCTCACCGGTAGTAAAGCCCAGTTGATACGGGTGCAGATGAAGGCTGGCATATTTTTTCCCAATCCGGACGACCCCGCCGAGCAAGAGACCCATCCTAACGAGCAGATCTCTACGGTTCTTTCCGGACGCATGAAGATTTTGATCGACGGGGTTGAGTTCATTGTCGGTGCCGGGGAAACGATAGCCATCCCGCCCAACGCACGACACTCTGCCGAATTCTTGGAGGACACCGAGATGCTGGAAGTATTTGTCCCACCGATTATGTGATCGCACTGTATTTCAACGCAACGGCGCGAGAGGAGTAGCCACATGGAATTCCTGGTCAGGTTCGAGACAGTCATACCCGCCGCCATGCCCATGGCCGAACGCGAGAGTCTCCGCAGCCAGGAACGCGCCCGAGCCAGCGAACTCCGTGAGGCGGGGATCCTTATCCGGCTGTGGCGCGTACCCGGGCGACGAGCTGTCATCGGACTGTGGGAGGCCGACGATGCGACGGCCCTTCATGGCGCGCTGGCGTCGCTCCCGACATTCCCGTGGCTCGATGCCATCGTTGAGCCCCTCGCTACTCATCCTCAGGAGCAGAAGTGATGGCGAAGCCAAAAATATCAGGCACTTATCTGTTCGGCATCGAGGACAGCCGACGAGGATTCGGCCTGAATAAGTTGTGCGCCTCCCTCACGTCGATCGAAAACCGTGAGCGGTTCCTCGCCGGTGAGGTGGCGTACTGCGACCGGTTCACACTGAGCACGGATCAGCGCACCGCCGTGCTTGACCGGGACTGGAAAGCGATGCTGGACCTCGGGGGGTCCATCTTTTACATCTACAAGCTGGCGATGGTCGACGGCAAATCCATGCAGTACCTGGGAGGGGTCTTCACCGACATGACCACCGACGAATTCATCGCAGCACTCAACGGAGGAGGGCGTCGTTTTGGCTGAAGTAATCTGGGGGCTGGCTACAAGCCACGTGCCCTCCATTGGCGCAGCGATGGACCGCCAGAAAAGCCAGGACCCATACTGGAAGCCGCTGTTCGACGGCTACCGTCCCGCGCGGGAGTGGATGCGCAAGCACCCACCCGACGTGATCATCCTCGTTTATAACGACCATGCCAACGCTATCCCGCTCGACATGGTGCCGACCTTCGCCATCGGCACGGCTGCTCAATTCAAGGTTGCCGATGAGGGGTGGGGCAGACGCCCCGTACCGGAAGTGACCGGTCATCCCGAGCTGGCGGCCCATCTTGTGGAAAGCCTGGTCGACGAAGAATTCGATATTACGGTGGCCCAACAGCTCGAGGTCGATCATGGGTTCACTGTGCCGCTCTCGGTCTACTGCCCTGAGCCCGGAGACGCGTGGCCGTGCCCCGTCATTCCCATCGTCGTCAACGTCATTCAATTTCCGCAGCCCACTGCCCACCGGTGCCTGGCACTGGGCGAGGCGATCGGTCGCGCCATCGACGCTTATCCGGATGAGCTGACGGTCGCGGTCTTCGGAACCGGTGGTATGTCGCACCAGCTCGCCGGCGAGCGCGCTGGTCTAATCAACCCGACCTTCGATCGGATGTTTCTGGACAAGATCCAGGACGATCCGCAATCGCTTGCGGCCCTCACCCGCGAGGACTACGTGCGCGAAGCGGGCTCGGAGGGTATCGAGATGATCATGTGGCTCATCATGCGCGGCGCGCTTGGCGAGAAGATCACCCGCATCGCCGAGACCTACCATGTGCCGGCGTCGAACACCGCCGCTGCGGTCGCCCTGTTCGAAAACCAAGGCTGATCGGTGGCGACATTCGTTCTGCTTCACGGAGCGTGGCACGGCGGATGGTGTTGGTGCCGCGTCGCATCCCGGCTGCGCGGCAATGGGCACCGGGTGTTCTCGCCCACCTTCACCGGGGTGAGCGATCGCGCTCACCTGCTCTCTCCATCCGTTGGACTGAGCACCAACGTAGATGACGTCGTGCGACTTCTAGACGCCGAGGGGCTGACGGAGGTCATCCTGGTAGGGCACAGCTATGCCGGAATGGTGGTGAGTGGCGTCGCAGACATGCGGCCGGAAAGGCTGCAACTTCGCGTTTACCTCGACGCCTTCGTCCCAGAGGATGGCGAGGCCGCGATCGACCTGCTTCCCGATGCGGTGGCAGGGCACTACCGCAAATCCGTCGAGGGTCCCGGGTTCGGCTGGCTGATTCCCCCGCGTTCGCTCGAGGTGCTGGGGGTCACCGACCCCGGGGATCTCGAATGGATATCGCCACGGCTCACACCGCAACCCTGGGCCACCTATGCTGAACCTGCAAAGCTCAGCGGCGCAGCGGACCGAGTATCGGGCACCTACATCGAATGCACCGACTGGATGCGGGTGTTCAAGTCGCAGGCCGACCGCGGTCGACGTCGAGGATGGAACATGCATGAGATCGCGACCGGCCACGAAGCCATGGTGACCGCCCCGAACGAACTATCAACCCTGCTCCATGAGATGTCGCCCCCCTGACCTGAATATCCTGTAGCCAGATGAAACCGTCCAGTCACTTGGTGCCATGATGAAGGAAACCAATGCCCGACAGTAAACCTGTAACCCTGGTTGTGAGCGCCCACGCCGGCGACTTCGTCTGGCGAGCTGGCGGAGCGATCGCCAAAGCGACGCAACGCCGCGAACGCGTAGTCATTGTGTGCATGTCCTACGGCGAACGTGGGGAATCGGCAAGCCAGTGGCTTCAGGGCAAGTCCCTTGAGGGAGATCAAGGCCATACGCCGGTCCGAGGCGGAAAGTGCCGCGGCGGCCCTGGGAGCCGAAGTCGAATTCCTTGATGCCGGGGACTACCCGTTGACGGAGTCGCACGAGGTGGTCGACCAGCTTGTCCGTATTTATCGGCGGGTGGTGCCGACCGTCGTTCTCACCCATCCGCTGGCGGACCCGTACAACGGAGATCACCCCGCCGCGGCACGGATGGCCATTCAGGCGCGCATTCTTGCCCAGGCCATTGGCTACGAATCGCCCGGTGAGCCGCTCGGGGCACCCCCGGTGTTCTTCTTCCAACCGCACCAGCCAGAACAGTCCGACTTCAAACCGAACGTACTGCTCGACATCACCGATGCGTTCGAGGCAAAGCGGGCAGCGATGGAGTGCCTGCCGGCACAGACTCACATGTGGGATTCCTACACTGACCTGGCCGCGCGACGCGGTGTGCAGGTCAAGCGGAACGCGGGACCGAACCTCGGCCTAACCAGCGGGACCAAGGGTGAAGCCTTCATGCGGTACTACCCCGAAGCCACCGACGTGCTGCGATGAAAAAGGTCGTCGTCACCGATCCTCCTCGAGCGGCTCTCGAAGACGTCGATGCGCTCGCCCGATTCGGCGTCGCCACTGTGCATGAGGCCCTCGGCCGCACCGGCCTCGTCGGGCCGGGTATTCGCCCCATCCAAGATGGCGTACGCATCGCCGGCACTGCAGTGACCGTGCTCAGCTGGCCCGGAGACAACCTGATGATTCATGCGGCGATCGAGCAGTGCCACGAAGGGGACATACTGGTTGTCGCGACCACATCAGAATCTTCCGACGGGATGTTCGGAGAGCTGTTCGCGACGTCCCTCCAATACAGAGGGGTGCGCGGTCTAGTGATCTCGGCCGGTGTTCGAGATGTCGCTGAACTGCGGGAAACGAAGTTTCCGGCTTGGTCGCGGGTAATCAACGCGCAGGGAACCGTAAAAGCCACAGGGGGCGCCGTCAATGTGCAAATTCAGATGGGCAGTGCGTTGGTCCAGCCCGGCGATGTCGTGATCGCCGACGATGACGGTGTAATGATTGTTCCACGCGCCGACGTCGCCACCGCCATCGCCTCGTCAACGGCGCGGGAACAAAAGGAACAGGGTAACCGTGCGGCGTTTCGCCGCGGAGAGCTGGGCATCGACATCTACGGCCTACGGAAAACGCTCGAGGACCTCGGAGTGGCGTACGAACCCGCCCCGCCCGCCTAGGTGACAACTTCCATCAGAAGGTGCCAAATAATTGAAAGTCACACTCCGGGCTAACCTCCTCCCGCTCGCTAGCGGGCATGGTCCCGATGCCGGCCCGTCGCCAACACCACCGCATCCAAGATCGCCCAATTCTCCGCCTTCGTGGCCTTGCCCCACCTCGCTGCCTGCGCCGCCGTCACCTGCCGCCGCACTGTCAATGTCAGCTCCATCCCCAGACGATCCCGCGGGCAAGTTGAGATGAGTCAACGAACCGACCCACGCGGGCATCTTCGATGAGTCAACGCGCGATGTTGCCCGCGCACCGGCTGCCGTCGTGGAGTGAAATGGGTGACCGGGCGCCTCGCCGCGCTATACGCAGCAATTCCGGATGCTGCCCAGGACCCAGCTCTGAGACGCTGTGAACTACCCGGCGAGTCCGAAAACTCTCGGGTGCCGATTGAAGCGTCATGACGACTCCGAGCGGCACTAAGTGATGTCAATGACGCGCCGCCGTTGCAATCATTCAAACCTCGCTAGCCCATCAAATCCGAATGAAAAGAAGGTAGCCTCATGGCTCGTATCACCGTTGTCGGCGGCACCGGCTACGCCGGTTCGTCCATTGTCGCGGAGGCCGCAGCTCGCGGTCATCATGTCACCGCGCTGAGCCGCTCGGCTCCCGATGCGCCTGTCCCGAACGTGACCTACGTCCAGGGCGACGCCACTGATCGAAAGGTGCTGACCTCCGTCATCAAGGATGCGGATGTCGTCGTGGCCTCCCTCTCCCCCCGTGGCGCACTCGCCGCCACCTTCCGCGACACGAACCGCACTATCGCGCGCCTGGCCGATGCCGCAGGCGCCCGTCTTTTCGTCGTCGGTGGCTACTCGTCGCTGCGCCCCGCGCCCGGTGCGGACCGCTTTGTCACCGACCTCAGCCACATCCCCGCAGGATCTCACGCCGAGATCCGCGCTGGGGCAGCTCTCATCCTCGAAGACCTCCCGGCCACACCCGAGACTCTCGCGTGGACCTTCGTCAGCCCGGCACAGATGTTCGGCTCATGGGTGCCCGGCGAGCGACTCGGTCGCTACCGTCTCGGCGATGAGGTCGCGGTCCAGCCCGAGGACGGCGGAGCGATCTCCGCCGCCGACTACGCCATCGGGTTCATCGACCTCATCGAGCAGGACGACCACCACAGGGCGCAGGTCAACCTCGCCCATTGAGAGACTGGTGGCGCGAACACCGTCGGTCTCGTGCCTAAATGCTGGGAAGATGCTGTGCCGATGGCTGGTGGCCCTTCCACCCCGCTGGCGGCCGCCGCCGCGCAGGCGGGTGGGTTCGCACTCGTGGGCGGGTGCGGTCCATGACCTAGCCGGCGCCGACCTCACCGCCGCCCAACAGCAACTGTTGCTCGACCTCGTCCGCGTCTACGTCGACCGGCTACCCGAAACCCACGCCTCCGCAAAACTCGACGAAGTCGTCCGCCACCTCGACGAGACACACTTCGCATGGCGCGGCGGATCAGACGACGAATGCCCGTTCTACTACCGAATCCACTCACCGGTGCTGCTCGTCGAATACGACAACCACCCCGGCGTGTTCCTGGCCAACACCGAGGCCGCGCGATACCACATACACACCATCGTCCGGGAACCCAACGGCAACGACTACGGCAAAGACCTACTCACACAGCCCTACGCTACCCACCACAACGGCAGGTTGGCGACGTTGCGCGGGCTCCGCGGCAAGAGCGCAACCGGACGGCCTGCTGAGGGCGGACTCGGGGGTTTGACGGCCACGCCGTCGTGCACGCAGTTAGGTCGGCGGGGGCGCAGGTGTCGATGAGGGTGCGGCAGGACAAGCGGGTCAAGGCCGCGACCGGTACCGTCCCGGTCGATGGGTGGACGCCGATCCAATACACCCACGCCGTCTTCGATGAGCAGGGCGGGCGGTGGATCTCGTGGGCAGGGGTGGCCGAGATCGATTCCACCGCTGCACGTCTCGCCCCAACGCCCAGCAGGCACTGTGGCCGGGTGGTAATCCTACAGATCCCGGACGTGGCCCCCAAGGACGGCCTCGCCGAACCGAGCTTGTTCGACACGTGGAGGTGCCACGCGTTCTTCACCACCAGAAAACCCCACCCGAGCACGCTGGCACGGTCCTGGCCGACCAGATTTACCGACATGGCCGCAGCCCGGCATCTAACTTAGAGGTCTCAGGCTGGGGCCAGCTCGAACTGTTTCCGCCCGCGGCGTCCTCGACGAGATGGTGCGGATCACTGCGTCGGCACTGTCAGTACCCAACGAAGACATAGGCAAGGTCAGCTGAGCCTATGGATTTGGTGGCTCGGCGGACCTTCCTGAAGTCGCGAAGCGACGGATCGGACGGGTGCCCGTCGAGCATCGGACGTCGACTACCCAACGACCTAGATTGTGGGTCGAGGGACAAGGTCCCAGTTCTCGGTCAGCGATAACTGAGAACGTATTTGCTCGGTGCTCCTGTACATTCGGTATGTCGTCTTCTGCATGAGCGAGTGGCGCGAAGTGTAGGACGGCGGGCAGACATTGAGAGAGGACGAATGATGTCGATGAGTGTCAATGTGGGCTTACAGCAGCAAAATCTATTCATCGCAGGCAGCTGGACGGCGGCTGATGACGGTGCGGTGTACGAGTCGTTGGATCCGTTTACTGGTGAGCCTGCCTGCCGGGCGGCCGCCGCTTCCGCGGTGGATGTCGATCGCGCCGTGAATGCAGCGAGGAAGGCCTTTCCCGATTGGGCGGCCCGGCCGCCTGCGGAGCGGTCTCGGATTCTGCTCGCGTGCGCTGATGCGATTGAGGCGCGCTCAGAGGAGATTTCGGCAGCCGTGACGGCAGAGATGGGTGGACCTTCAGGATGGGGTCACTTCAACATCAAGATATTGGTCGACAAGGTTCGTTACGCAGCGATGTGTGCTTACGAGGGCCTTACGGGCGAGGTCATTCCGTCGGACGACCCTCGTCGGACAGCGCTGGCGATCCGCAAGCCGGTCGGCGTCGTGGCGAGCATCGTGCCTTGGAACGCCCCGGTCCTGCTGGTGGGGGCATCTGTTCCTGCGGCTCTTGTGCTCGGCAACACCGTCGTCATGAAGGCATCAGAACAGACTCCTCGTACCCACGGATTGGTCGTCCGTTGCTTCGCCGAGGGAGGTCTCCCCGACGGCGTGATTAACCTGATCACGAACGCGCCCAAGGACGCTGCCGAGGTAGTGGACGCACTCATCTCCCACCAGCACGTGCGGCGTGTGCACTTCACCGGATCAACGCGTATCGGGCGGATCATCGCTGAGAAGGCCAGCCAGACGCTGACGCCAGTCGTCCTAGAGCTTGGCGGCAACGCGCCCTTCATTGTGCTCGCGGACGCCGATTTGGACGTCGCAGTTAGCGCCGCAGCCTTTGGCTCATTCGCAAACACTGGACAGGGTTGTCTGTCCACTGGCCGCATCGTCGTGGATCGCAGCATCGCCGATGAGTTCAGCCGGCGTCTGGCCGAGCTGGCGGGATCAATCGTGTACGGGGATCCGCGTCGCGCCGATACGACGTTGGGTCCGCTGATCAACCCAAATTCCGTGAATCATGTCCGGGAGCTCGTTGAAGACGCAGTCAAGGCGGGTGCAGACTTGCTCGCTGGTGGGAAAGAGAGCGGGCCCTGTTACGCGCCGACCGTTCTAGCAGGAGTCACCCCGGCCATGCGCGCCTATCGAGAGGAGTCGTTCGGCCCGATGGTGACTGTCATTCCTGTGGACGGCCCCGAGGAAGCCTTGGCGGTAGCGAACGACAACGAGTACGGGCTCACCTCGGCGATCTTCAGCCGGAACGTGACTTTAGCACTCGATCTGGCCAAACGCCTGGAGGTCGGCATGTGCCACATCAACGGTGCAACCCTGGACGACGAGGCACAGATGCCGTTCGGCGGGGTAAAGAACAGCGGCTACGGTAAGTCAGGTGGCCGCGCTGGCCTTGCCGAATTCACCGACGTCGAGTGGATTACTATTCAGGGCCCCGTCACGCCGCACTACCCGATCTCGGAGTAGCAGGACGGGGCCACGCACCGACAATGGACGTAGACGACGGGAGGTACGCACAGGGCCGTTCGCAAGACCAAGGCTTAATGTTGGTGATCGGAATCCGATGTATCGGGACGTCGGAGGTCAACCGCGACGTCGGCGTCGGCTCAATGGGAGGCCACGGCAACGATGCGCGCGGCGATTGATGGGTGCATTGCGCTGATCGACAAGGCGGCCAGGTGCGGTCCGTTCAACAACGAGATGCTGGTCGGCCGACCGCTGTTCGGTATCTGGTCACCGCGCCGTCTTGGTGAGCAAGTGGCGATGTACGCGGTGTTACCGACAACTGTCGGCCGGCTGGTTCACCTGTCACGGGCATCACAGGCGGACAGTGGAAGAGGCCGCATATCTGTTTCTGACCGGAATCCATAGCGGCAGCTGCCTCGCGACGTGTTGGTCCCGGGGCAGAGGTTGAGTGGATAGGGGAACGACGGTACGTCGGCCACGGTCGCTGGGGTCGTGGGCTTGACACGGTGGTTCAATCGTTGCCGACGCAGGCGGTCAGATTGACTGGACGGCCTCGGTGGGACACCAGAGTTCACCCGTGCTCGCCAGTTTATAGCCAGACACGATCCGTCCCGCCGTCGAGCACGACATAGGGTCACTGTCGGATCATATTGACTTGCCGTTGTCCAGAGTTCAACATGCCGGTCCGGGCAGTTCAAGGCCCTGGTGCGGGTTCCCTGACGCCAGCACTCGCGCACGCATCCGCGTTGACTGGCAACGTGCCCCAACTGGACCGATAAGGAGACCCGTGGCCACTTTTGCGGTGGAGGAATGCAGTTCAGAAGGTTCCCCTGGTCACCTCGACTTCTCGTCCATCGATAACTGGACTAAGCTATCACTGTGGTAGATGTTGACAACAGCAAACGCGAGTCCGTCTTGGATCGAGCTGTGCAGATACTGGGTGCCTTTGGGTCGGCGTCGCCGGTGCTGTCGGCGGCGCAACTCGCTCGCCGAACAGGGATGCCCGCGCCCACGGTGTACCGCATGGTAGGTGAGTTGCTGCGGCTCGGCATTTTGGAACGGGAGACGGACAAGCGGCTCAGAATTGGGATCCGACTATGGGAGCTCGCCTCCCGATCGTCGCAGGCGATGAGCCTACGATCCGCGGCTCTCCCATACATGGAGGACCTCCAGGCCGTCGTCCGCCAGCACACCATCCTTGGGATCATCGTCGATCGCCATGTCATCTATCTCGAGACCCTGTCAGCGCCGGGGGCGTCGTTCAGTCCCGCCAAGACTGCGGGGCGACTCCCGTTGCACGCCGGTTCCACGGGTTTGGTGCTTCTCGCGTTTGCACCGTCGGAGCTTCAAGAGCAGATACTGGCAGATCCGCTAGTCGTAGTGACGCCTCGCACCGTGACTGATCCAAAGCAGCTGCGGCGGATTCTGCTTCGCATCCGGCGCGAGGACCACTTCGTCGCCGAACGGATGATCCGTGAGGACAGTGCCGGGGTTGCCGTTCCGATACGAGGGGCCAATGGCTCCATTGTCGCGGCACTTTCGGTCGTAGTGGCCAACAACAAGCAAGTGACCGCTCGGGTAATTCCAGCGCTGAAGGCGGCTTCGAACGGCATTACACGTGCCCTAGTAATCGCACAATCGACTCCGATCAGGCAGTCATCTACACCGCCCGTAGGGGTCTGGCGCTGACGACCATCGGTGGCAGCTACCACATCGCGCGGCGTGCTGCTCGCCTGCGTTGACCGTGAACGAGACTGGCTCCGGTCGCGACTCCCGAACTGGGCCGTCTCTGGTCGCCGTTTTGGGGCCTTCAATCCCAGAGTATGAGTATCACTGTAGGCGGATGAACGCTAAACGTATGCGGCACTGCGGGTTTGAGCGGCATACAAAACGGAATGACGGAATGCAGTGCGACCGATGTGTTTGACAATCCGTGCGCAACCTTCGCGGCGGCCGTCCCTAACGCTTCTTATGATGACGGTGGACCGGCCGGTGGCCGAGGGTCTGCGCCAGGCACCGGATCGGCCCTGGATTTGAATGCGAATCATTGTGGCCCCTGTTGCTGTGCGCAACCCGCCGGCAGGGGTCAGCATCGGCAGCTGGCCGGCGGTTCTCGATCAGCGATAAATCTTTGACTGGAGTGAGGTTTGAGGTCATCATGAATAAGCAAGCCGCCCTGTCTGCATGAAGCCAAACGGCCACGAATCCATGCAGCGGGCCCATGCGGGGTTTGAGCGACTAGACAGCGAGGTTCTAGTGGTAGTGCTTTCTGAGACAGAGCAGTCCGAGTCGTCAGCTTCGCCTCATGCGTTTTCGTACGAGCCCCGGACTTGTCGCGCACGACGCGGTGCGTGCGGTCGCTGCTGCTTGGTTGTAGGAAGCGCTTCGCCTGCTCGGCGTGCTCGGCCGGCTACCGGCGCCAACCTGAGGCAATGTCCCGGCGGTTGTACTGTGCGGTGCCGTGATGCCTGGCGGGGACCGGTTCTCATCCGGTGCGTTCGTCGGCGCAATTTACAGTTCCCGCGCCCGGTTCGAACGGCGGCGGGTATTCTGGTCGCGTTCCTCAGATCGGGGCTTGGCGTGCAGATGATCATCCTGCGCAACGTCGTCGCAAGCGTCTGACCGATCCTGTTCGGCATTGCCCACTCATTCTGGCCACTGCCGGCGGCAGGAGGTACACCGCTGCTGCTCCGTCCCTTGAACCGTCGCCCTCAAACATCACAGCCGAATGAGTGACGACCAGCTGCCAGTCGACCGTCCAAAAAGAGATAGGAATTCAGATGTCAACTTCGCACCAATCGGAACAGCTGGACAGGATCAACGCCACCGCGGGCGACAGGAGCCGAAGGGTGCTGTTGTCCGGAGCGCACGTCATCACGATGGACGATCAGGGCGAGTTCGTTGGGGACATTCTCATCGTGGGGGATAAAATCGAAGCGATTGGTCCCGGTCTGGCCGAGCAAGTAGACGGCAACGCCATAGTTGTTGATCTTGCTGGATCGATCGTCATCCCTGGACTCGTGGACTCGCATATTCACGCGTGGGCCGGTCAACTACGCGGCATCGCTCCCGATGCGACCTTCGCGGAGTACATGGCCCTGACCCATGGCAAAATCGGGAAGGCCTATCGACCGGAGGACATGGCCATCGCTGAGCGACTAACAGCGGCACAAGCTCTGAACGCCGGGACAACTACTATCGTGGACAACAGTCATAATTCGCGGAGTGCCGAGCACTCCGACGCAGCTATCGAGGCGTTGCGTGGATCGGGGATACGTGCTGTGTATGCGGCGGGCGCAGCGCAGCAGGGTGAGCACCAGCACCAGCTTCCCGCAGATGTTCTAAGGTTAAGGGACACGTATTCCTCCGGCGATGGACTCATCACCATCCGGTTGATGGACAGTTGGCCAACGCTCGAGAGTTGGGGCTTTGCGGCTGAGCACAACATTGACGTATCGACAGAAATGGGTGGGTGGATTGCTGATTCGGAACAACTGTTGACTTCGGGCCTATTGCGCGCCGGGCACACCCTCAATCACTGCTCGGGGTTGTCTGACAGCTCTTGGGGCGCAATTGCCGACAGTGGCGCCGCAGTGAACGTCGTCCCTCGATCTGATTCGCACCTTGGGCTTGGCGCGTTCATTCCGATCCTCGAACTCAATCGACGGGGCATCCAAGAGGGAATCAGCTCGGACAACGAGGTGGCTTACGGGCATGACCTTTTCACCGAGATGCGCGTGTTACAGACAGTTCAGCGGGGTTTGAGCTTCGCCGAGGCGTATTCCGGTGCGACGGATGTTCCAGTCCCATATGGGCCCTCGGATGCACTCAGGGCTGCGACAGTTGGCGGTTCGCTGAATGCAGCGCTGTCAGATCAAGTCGGCACCCTGGCCGCTGGCAAGAAAGCCGACCTCGTAGTCATTTCGCTCGAACAGGTGAACACACGTATCTCTGCGTCCGCGGTCGGAACCGTCGTGAATTTCGCCGGTATCGGAAATGTTGACGCCGTTTTTGTCAACGGAGCAGTAGCCAAATGGGGCGGCGATCTGGTCGGGGTGGATTACGCGACCCTCGCGCGTGAGGGCGAGGCATCGAAGGAGTATCTGTTGGCGAACTCCTAGCCTTCTCGATAAACATTGTTCTGCGCATGGCTTTGCTGCTGATGGGATCACCGCTTTTGTCCGGACGGCGGGATTGGGTGGTGCAGTAGTTCCAGTTGTCCTTAAGGCCCCTGATCTTGCCCGATTCGATGACGAAGGTGCTGTTCCCCCAGCCCGAGTGGTGTTCCCGGCCGTGTGCCCTCACGAGTTCTAGCAGCGACAAGCGCGACCAATGGCGATGTCCATGGCGGAGTCGACAGAATATGACGTACGTTTCCTCCTCAGGTCGGTAAAGGTACAGGCCGCCCTGGTCATTCTGGCGTGTCTGAACTGGGCATGTGAGGCCACTCATTAAGAAAAGGTGAACCAGCTATGAATAACGATCGCGCGTCAGCGGCAAAGATGCCTGGAGGGAAAACGGATATGTCGTCGCCGTGGGACGCACTGCAGTCCTGGGATGTCGCCCGGTGGGGAGAAATTATCCTCGACGAGAGTGAACAGCGACGTTGGTGTCAGGCCATCTTCTTGGGTGGTTTGGCCTACATGTGGCGCTCGGCGGACGTGATCCGCGAGTCAATCTATACAAAGCTCGATTTGCGGCCGGGGGATCGAGTCCTGGTCATCGGTGAAGTTATCGAGCCGTGTGGTTTCGGTGACGACATCCGCGATCGGATCCAGGAGCACGGCGAGCTGAAGGTCGTCGAGATCGTTGAGGAGGCTCGTCGTGCATATGAGGTGCGGGGCCGCGGAGGGCAGCTGGCGACTTGGCGCTGGACCTACACCGAGGAGTATCCAGACCAGTATTTTGATGCCGTTGCGGTATTGCAGGGCGTCCAACATACCGATGACTGGGCCGAGACCGGACGTGAGTTGACTCGAATCCTTAAACCGGGTCGACCGCTGGTTCTCGGTGAAATCTCTTTCGGACCTCGCTTTGCGCAACGCGCAGAGGCCGATATGCACATCAGTTACTTGTTGGAGAAGATTTTCGCGCGGATGGGCTGGCATTACCGCGACTTCCCGTACTACAGCGAGGCGGACCTACACGGTGCGCTGGATCCCGTTCTGTCCGGTACCGGTTATTTCGAATGGCACGGGGTCGAGATGTTCTGGGGTCGTGCGGGCAACGCGAGCCCGCCGACCTGAGATGGGCGCAGTAGTAGGAATCTCCGGTCGAGCTCGTCGGTGTGGTCCACGGCCGCCGCACCGTCATCATCGTGCCGGGTGCATTCACGCGAGCACCCAGCACTTCGCCCACAGCGCGGCACCCGCCGAATCTGCGGGGGTGCCTCAATACGGAGACCTAGCCGCGGTCATGACCCAGATTCCCGCCCGGCTAGAAGCGATCGGCCTGGCCCACCAAGGCCACCGTGGCGACGTCAGCTCGGTCGACAACTCCGTGGCTGAGGTGCGCCCGGTCGTCGTGGATACCCAGCACAAAGGAGTCGCAGACATCAACGCGGTGACCACCGTCCGGAAGCGGGCCTTCTTCGCCGCCTTTGGTCATCGATCACCTCTTGGACCTCACCCCTGTACGCCCACCACTGCCTGTCACCGTCCCTGCCCGGCCATCCGTAGCGCCACGACCAAGGAGACCACCGTGCCCGATTCACTGCAGCAGCTCGTCGAGACGTTCTACCGAGCGTTCTCCGGCGACACCGACCTGTTGGACGGGGTCGTCGCCCCCGAATGGCAGGACATCCCGTTGGGTCCCGATCAAGGACCGGGCCCCGAAGGGATCAAACCGGTGATCAAGGGCATCGGGGCGTCCTTTACCGACTTCCACATCATCGTGAACGACGTGATCGACGGGACAGGCGCCGACGGGAACGGCAAGATCGGTGTCCGCGCCGAAATGTGCGGCATCCATACCGGCGAAATGTTCGGCATCCCGGCGACCGGCCGAGCGGTCCGCATCCCGATCCACGAGTTCCATGACATCCAAGGCGGTCGGTTGGCCCGGACTTGGCACCTGGAGGACTGGTTCGGCTTCTTCAACCAGGTCGGGCACGCCCCGCAGATCAGTCCGGACACGCAATGAAAGCCACCCAGATCCCAAGACGGCGACACCCCCACTGCGGCGATACCGCCTCACCCACATCCAATGGCCCCCGGTCCGGCGAAGCGGCGGTGTACACCAGGCTTTGCGGACACACAAGTGAGAAATGCAATGCCCTTTCGCAACGGTCGCCACCAACCCTGAGGACCTGAAATTTCCCGCCGCACACCTCTACGAACACTTTCCCCTAAAATTCCCGGGCACGCTCCTGAGGTCTGCACGAGCACACCAAGGTGGTGTCGGCCGCCCCTGCAGAATCCACCGACGACTGTTGTCCACCCCGCCACCTACCCTCGGAAACCCAAAGCGTTACAGGTCTGACCGCGTTCACCGTCAGCGCGCTGCGTTGGGGCCTGTGGCCGCGGGTGGCCGCGACTGATGGTCGTTCTGACACACTACGTGGAACAGAACGTCAACAATCGTGTCATTGGGAGCCGGCCGTGTCGCAGGTAGCGGAACAGTCCACAGATCAAGTAGACACGTCTCCGGGCGCTGTCGAGCTCACCGACGTGATCCGCTCGGCGATCATCCGCGGTGAGTTCGTGCCTGGCCAGCGTCTGGTCGAGACGGACCTGTGCGAGGAGTTCACGGCCAGTCGGGCGGCGGTCCGGGCGGCGCTGCGGGAGCTTGTGGTCGAGGGCCTCGTCGATATTCTGCGGAACAAAGGAGCCCGAGTGCGGTCGGTCTCGGTACGGGACGCCGTCGAAATCATCGAGGTCCGGTGCGTGTTGGAGGGACTCGCGGCTGCGAAAGCGGCTGAACGGGTCACTCCAGAGCAAGCCGATGGGCTGCGGGAACTGGGACGGCAGATGCGTGAGGCAGTCTTGCGAAGTGACTACGACGAGTACTCCTCTATCAACGTCAGGTTGCACGCAACGGTCGGTGAGATTGCTGACCATCGGACCTCGGCCGCGATCATCAACCGGTTGGGGGCGCAAGTTGTGCGCTACCAGTTCCGGCTCTCGCGCCGGGCCGGGCGCCCGGCAGTATCGCTGCCGCAACATGAGCTGATCATTGCGGCCATCATCGCTGGCGACCCGCAGACAGCACGACTCGCGATGGAGCAGCATCTGCACAGCGTGGTCCGTGCAATCCAAGATGGCGAGGCTGGCTGAAGTCGCCCCACCGACGGGGGTGATCATTGCTCCCGACGCGTAGTTTCATTTTGGTGCGGGGTGGGACGGCCGAGGCCCTCGCTTATGGCCCGTTCGGCCGACGCCCATACTACGGCCGGGCAAGTCCGACGCAAGCACCTCCGCCCCGGCGTTGCTCAACGGGATCCGATTGACGTCGAGTCTCCCAAGCACGTGCTAGGGAACATATTCTGCTGGACGGCGCTCGCCCGGCCTCGATCTGGATGCCGGCCCTGAGATAGTCACGAGGCTGCGAGGACACGGTGCCCGCGACGCCGTGCCTCCCGGACATCGGGTCGGATCGAGCAGGCCCCGCCCGAACAATCGCCTTAAGCGGGCCCACGACATTCCGCCGCAGCAATCAACGCAATCGGAGGGTCGACTGGCAGAGGGTGTTCGATGACATGTTCCGCCGTCCGCGACTCCCTCCTGTGCAGCCCAGGATGCGGACGGCCACGGGCGGAGTCGTAGCGATCTCCAATGATCCGGGCCCCGACAGATCTGATGACTCATCGCTGGACCCGGGGTGGTGGTGTACGCAATATTGTTGACACTTCGACGCCGTCGAGAGTAGCGTTGACCTTGGCAGATGCCGATTAGAGGTAAGGAACCTCGACCCGCGCTACCGCCCGACTGGGTGACGCGGTGCTGGGTCGATCGAGGTAGATAGCGTGACCGGTGAACTTGCCGTTCGGTCTCATCTCGCTTGCGATGCGCGTCGGGCGGGTGCGGAGCGACGCTGTTGGCGACCGCACTAGTAGTGGCTGGTGCCGAGCAACATGGCCATCATGGAGTTAGTGCGCGGCCCGCTATCCGCTCTGGGTAGGAATCGGCATCTCCACGGCGTTTGATCTCAACAACCTTGCATTGCTCCTGTCCCGGTCGCCACGGTCAATTCGCCTCCGCCCTTCAACTTGCAAACCACGATGAACGTTAGGACTCGACCCGTGTTCACCTCCACCGCCCACGTCATCACCGATAACGGCGCACGATACGTGAAGCAGCTCAGCTCTCACCTCGGCCGCCACGCTCAGGTCGAGGAGGACGGCGGCTTGACGAGCCTGATCTTCGATATCGATGGGCAGGCAGGCCGATGCACCCTCGATGGCAGCGACGGCTCCCTGGTCCTGACCGCCTCGGCCGACCAGGACGCGGCGCTTGCTGCCGTGGAAACTGTGGTCGCCGGTCATCTCGAAAGATTCGGCCAGCGGGACCTCCTGTCCGTCCACTGGCGACGCGACTAAAATCGAATTGGAGCCGGACGATGCGCATTGCGGTGATCGGATTCGGTGAAGTGGGACTCGTCCTTGCCGGGGACCTCGTGAACCACCATGCGCTCACCTGTTGGGACATCGGGTTCGTCGACCCCGACAGCGCGCCGAGCCACAATGCGTCATCGCTGCACCTGCGGCCAAGTAAAGGCATGGCCGGGGCCGTCGGCGGTGCAGACTTGGTCCTCAGCGCGGTCACGGCCGCCAACGCTGTCGCGGTCGCCAGCGATGCTGCGGCGTCGGTTCAGCGCGGTGCGTGGTTCGTGGACCTCAACTCCGCGGCCCCCGAACACAAGCGCCAAGCCAGCGGCATCATCACTCAGGCGGGTGGAAGATATGTCGAAGTCGCGGTGATGTCCCCGATCCTGCCGCTGCGCGGCGCAGCGCCGATGCTGTTGGGTGGCCCGCACGCCCGGGAGTTCGCATCCGTCGCTGAGGATATCGGCTTGAACGCGACACGTTGGTATTCGGACACAGTCGGTCCCGCTTCCGCCACCAAGCTGTGCCGTTCCATCGTCGTCAAAGGACTCGAGGCCCTAGTTCTCGAGTCAATGCTCGTAGCCCGAGAGTGGCGCGTCGAGTCTGAGGTCCTCAGGTCGCTGAGCAACCTGGTTCCAGTGGCGAATTGGGACGAACTCGCGGCCTACCTCATCACTCGCACACTCCGGCACGGCAGCCGCCGGGCGGAGGAAATGGAGGAGGCCGCAGCGATGGGCGCCGAGGCCGGAGTGGGCCCGGTGATGGCCACGGCCACAGCCCACACCCAGGCATGGGCAGCCACCTACCACTCTGCCGCCGATGGCGCAGACGTCGGAGACGTCGCAGCTATTGTCGACGGCATCCGTTTGCAGATGCCTGCGCAGTCGTGATCCGCGGGGCGCCTTGAAGCCCCGCAAACTGCGGCCCCTAACTGTTGACACGATTGTTGACAATCAGGGCATGAGCCCATATGGTCTCAATCACAAGTCCTGAGCGGTTTCGTACCGCGCAGCTTGTGCTCGGTGGCCAACGTCGGCCACAACTGATTGAGGAGCGCAATGGACCGTACAGCCCACCTGGGGGTCTCGCAGGAGTCGCTCTCTGTTCCCACGCCGTGCATCACAGTCACAGAGGTCACGAAGACATTCGACGGAACTCACGCGTTGGAAGCCGTGTCTTTCACCATCAATAGAGGCGAAATTCACGCCCTGCTTGGAGCGAACGGGGCAGGAAAGTCCACGCTCATCAAGATCCTTTCCGGCTTCTACCGTCCCGACGGAGGCACGATTGAAGTCACCGCCGGCTCGGACCCCTCCGGGCCTGGCGGTAAAGTCTCGTTCATTCACCAGGACCTTGCCCTCGTCGGAAACCTAACGGTCGCAGAAAATGTGGCCCTGCTGCGCGGATTTCCGAAGCGACGCGGGAGAATCAGCTGGATGGACGTTCGGCGGCAAGCGGTGAACTCACTCGACTTGGTCGGGGGCGGTATCGATGTCGACTCGAAAGTCAACGAGCTATCTCGCGCCGACCAATCCCTAGTAGCCATTGCCCGCGCGCTGTCGGAGGACTGCTGTGCCGTGGTTCTGGACGAGCCGACTGCCAGCTTGCCGGAAGCCGACGTCGAACGACTGTTCGCCATCCTGGGGCGCCTCAAACAAAGTGGGGTAAGTGTGCTCTATGTGACCCACCGCCTCGACGAAGTTCGAAAGATCGCAGACCACGTCACAATTCTCCGCGACGGCAAGGTGGTCACGGACGCCGATATTCAAGCGATTTCCGACAAGGAGATCATCACCGCGATTGTTGGCGGCGCAGTGGCTGGGCACGTTCGGCGAGACGCAGCAACCACGCGGAGTGCAGTGCTACAACTCGACTCGGCCCGCATCACGGCCGGGGGCGGCACATTCGAGCTGCAGGTGGGTCACGGTGAAGTACTTGGCCTTGCTGGACTTCGCGGCGCCGGCCATGAAGAAGTCGGGCGGGCACTCGCCGGCATTGACCCACTTTTTCAGGCAGCCTTAGCCCTTGACGGAAAACCCACTCATTTCAAGGACGTCCGACATGCAATCCGAGCTGGCATCGGCTTCGCCACCAGCAGGCGCGAAGAGGAAGCGCTCGCGATGACCCTGACTGTCCGCGAAAACTTCTTCATCAACCCCGGCGCAATGAAGGCAAAGCGGCGACTAACCCTTTCGCGCTCGGCGGAACGTACCCAGGCTGCCCGACTCTCCCAGGACGTGCACCTGCGGCCCGCGTCACCGGAAGCGAACGTCGCCACCTTCTCCGGCGGTAACCAGCAGAAAGTCATCCTCGGAAGGTGGCTCAGCGTAGATCTCAAGGTACTTATTCTGGAAGAACCAACTATGGGCATCGACGTCGGCGCTCGCTCCGAAATCTACCCCATGATTGATGCGCTTGCAGCGCAGGGGCTGGCAGTCCTCGTAATTTCAAGCGACTTCGAAGAGCTGGCAACGGTATGCGACCGGGTCGTCGTATTCGATCGCGGGCAAATACTGGTCGAACTGCGGGATGAGGACATCACGGTTGACGCGCTCACACACCACGCCAGTGGAGCACAGAAAGCAGCTATGGCCTGATGACCACCTCCGCGAACCCGCCTAACCGGAACCGCTATCTAGTTTCGCGCTTCTTCCTGCCGGCCCTTGCCTTGGTGCTCATTATAGTATTTTCGTTAGCGCTCCCAAATACGTTCCCCACAACGGCCACCGCACAATCCATCCTCGACAGCAGCGCAATCATCGCAATCCTGGCGCTCGCGGAAATGATCGTAGTAATCATTGGAGAGTATGACCTCTCTGTGGGCTACATGGTGGGGCTCCAATGCATCCTTACCGTCGGATTCATTGTGAAGGAGCACCTGGCTTGGCCGCTGGCTGTGCTCTTCGTCCTTCTCATTGGAACGGGCGTGGGTCTCATCAACGGCCTCCTCGTGTATGTCTTCAAGATCGACTCCTTCATAGCGACTTTGGGGATAGGCACTGTGGCATTCGGGGTGGCCAACTGGTATACGCAAGGGTCGCAGTTGTTCGGGGACCTACCCGCTGGATTCACAACTATCTATTCATGGCGGGTTGGCGGCATCCCAGTCTCCGCATTTTACATTGTCGTTCTTGCGGCGATTCTCTGGTTCGTCCTCGAGTACACGCCGACAGGCCGATACATGTACGCACTGGGTGCCAACCGACGGGCATCGGAGCTCACCGGTATATCATCGCGACGTATGGTGACCGGCGCCTTTATGGTATCGGGACTGATAGTCGGAGCCGCGGGCGTCATCTTGGCCTCACGTCTACGGGTCGGCTCCGTCAGCACAGGACCGGACTACCTCCTTCCGGTTTTCGTCGGCGCCATCCTGGGATCAACAACAATTAAACCCGGCCGGCCGAACGCCTGGGGAACAGTCATCGCCGTCCTCCTGCTCGGAATTGGCATAGGCGGACTCCAACAGCTGGGCGCGCAATTCTTCGTGTCCCCCTTATTCAACGGCATCACGCTCATTCTGGGTGTCGGCATCGCCGGCTACGCCAGCCGGAGGACTCGCAAAGCGAAGCGAAGCTAGCCGGTTCAAAACTTGTAACTGACTTCACGAGCCCATCGCCAAAGGTGACAGAGAAGGTGATCGCCAATTGATCCAAGCGTGCCAAATGATCGCCTGAAGATCTTCAACCCCGAAAATATTCATCAACTAATTGAGAGGCGCCCAATGAAACTGCTCTACTGGGTACGAGAACATCATGCGGCAGCCAAGCCCAAAAGTGGACGGCTTCGGGCGACGGCGGCCGTCGCGATCGCGGCAGCGGTCACCCTGGCCGGCTGTTCGACCACATCCAGCACATCGACCGCTGGGAGTACGACAAACGCGGCACCATCGAACCAGTCAAACGCAGCCAGCACACCACTTCCTGCAAGCCCGACGAACGCGGCGTCATCGACGACATGCAGTACCAAGGGTGCCCCCTCGTCCAACGGTGGTGCAGTAGCCAACGCGCAGAAACTAGTCGACAAGGCGGCGGGGCTGACCACCAAGTGGGACGGACCAACCACACCGGCGAAAGCGCCCAAGAACAAGACCGTAGTCTTTATCGCCGCCAACGCAAACAATACCGGTGACATCGGCGTATACAAAGGCCTCCAGCAGGCCGCCGGCTCCCTGGGGTGGACAGTCAAGTTCATCGACGGCCAGAACTCGACAAGTACGAACTTGAACGCCATCAGCCAAGCGATCGCGCTTCATCCCGATGCCATCGGTCTGAGTAGTTTCGATGCAGCGTCTGCTGAGTCATTGATCGAGCAGGCTAAGAAGGCTGGAATTGTTGTGGTCGGAAACCACACCGGAGAAAGCACCGGCGTGCAAGCGAGCTATCCCGGGATGTTCACAAACATTTCAAGTGATCCTCGACTCATCTCGCAGGTCGCCGCCGCTTGTGCGGTCGTCGCCAGCAACGGAACCGCGGGCGTCACGATCTATAATTGCGGTACAGAATTCAAGCTGTGCGGCACGAAGCAAGACGGTCTGACGTCAGAGATCAATACATGCAGTGGCTGCAAGATTCTCGCGCTCAACGAGTTCCCTTTCGAGGCAGTGCCGCAGCAGATGGCCGGTCTCGCCACATCGGACTATCAGAGGTTTGGCAGCAAACTCACCTACATGCTGGCAATCAACGATCTCTATTGGGACGCCGCCGTTCCGGCTCTTCAAGCAGCGGGCGTCGGACCAGGGGGACCGCCCGCTATGATCGCAGCAGGCGACGGCAGCCCCGCCGCATACAGCCGCATCCGCAAGGGTCAATACCAGATCGCATCAGTGGCCGAGCCCCTCAATGAGCACGGTTGGCAGATGGCAGATGAGATCACACGTGCTCTTGATGGGCTTCAGCCATCCGCCTTCGTCACCTATCCCCACCTTGTAACCATCGAGAACGTAAACCTCGAGGGTGGCGACAAGGGAACGTTCGACCCCGCGAACGGATATCGCAACGAGTACGCGAAGCTCTGGGGTATCGGGGGGTAATTCTAGATTCCGCCAACAACTCACACGGGGTGACGAGCCGTTTCGGCCCGCACCACAATTAGGTACCACGGCTCGCGAACATTGAGGACAGACCATGACAATACAAATTCTCGACAATACATTTCCGGAGCCCGATCCTGGGGAAACCAGTCCCTACACGCTGATGGTGGTGCTGACGGCCAAGCCCGAGCGAGCTGAAGAACTCAACGATCGGTTGCTTGACCAAATTGAGTTGACCAGGGCGGAGCCGGGAAACGTCACATATCACCTTAATCGCGGCAGAGTGGATAAGAATATCTTCTATTTCTATGAGGCCTACTCCGGCGTCGCTGCCTTTCGAGATCACCTCGACACTCCCTACATCAAGCAGCTGCTGGCCGATCTGCCGCCGTACCTCGCCACCGACGTCGAGATGACCTTCCTCACAATGGAGAGTTCGCCCCCGCATCATTGACCTGAACAGTCGGCCCCCTCGACCCAACTCCGTTGGTGAGGTCAGAGTGCTAAGCGCGGTGGCACCAAGTCCACCTTAGATTACAAACAAACGAGGAGCTTCTATGTCAGCCCCATCTGCAATGCTGGTCGTCACGGCACACCCAGGAGACTTCGTCTGGCGGGCCGGCGGCGCACTCGCACTGGCGGCGTCCAGAAACCAGCGGGCTGTGATCGCTTGCTTGTCGTTCGGCGAGCGGGGGGAGTCGGCCAGCCTCTGGCGCCAAGGTAAGACACTTGCCGAAGTCAAGGCCATCCGCAAGGCTGAAGCCGAAAGTGCAGCTTCGATCCTAAGTGCGGAGGTCCGATACTTCGATGCCGGTGATTATCCGATCAGAGAAACACCCGCCCTGCTGAGTGGGCTGATAGACCTTTTCCGGGAGGTTCAGCCGGATGTGGTGCTCACGCATGCTCCGGCAGATCCCTACAACATGGACCACCCGAAAGCTGCTGAGATTGCCCTTCGTGCCCGCATCCTGGCACAGGCAACAGGAGTCGAAGGACCGGGTGAGGTCATCGGTGCACCACCGGTATTCAATTTCGAACCGCACCAGAGTGAGGTCAGCGGGTTTATTCCGGACGTGCTGCTCGACATCACCTCGGTGTGGGACGTTAAACTAAAGGCAATGCAGAGCCTTGGGGCACAGGGGCACCTCCTGGACTACTACACCGACCTGGGTAGGCGGCGTGGAGTCCAGGCTCTCCGAAATAGTGGTCCAAATCTCGGGCTGCCAATGAACGCATTCGCCGAGGCCTACATGCGGGTGTACCCCGAGGTCACGTCGCAACTGAAATGAGAGCTCATGGCCCACTACGTGGTAAAGACAATCGAGCGCGCGAGCGGACAGGTGATCGACGCGCTAGCAAGAGCAGGTGTGGCTACTGCTCACGAGGCGGCCGGTCGTTCCGGGCTGGTAGGGACGGCGCTGTCGCCTCGCTTGCCAGGGGCGAGTATCGGCGGTTCGGCGGTGACGGTGAGCTGCCACCCCGGAGACAACCTCATGATTCATGCTGCAGTCGAGGTTTGCCAAGCGGGAGATATCCTAGTTGTCACGACTACCTCGCCGTCGACTGACGGTATGTTTGGGGATCTTCTGGCCACATCCTTGGTCGCCCGAGGTGTCCGTGGCCTTGTCATTGATGCAGGCGTGCGCGACATCTCAACACTGAGAGCCATGGGTTTTCCGGTGTGGTCACGGGTAGTGCATGCCCAGGGGACCGTGAAAGCCAGTGGAGGTTCGGTGAACATCCCGGTCGTGTGCGGCGGACAAAGTATTCAACCCGGAGACGTAATACTCGCCGACGACGACGGAGTGATGTGCGTGGCACGTCGTAGCGCCGACGGAGTCTTGTCGGCGGTGAAGTCCCGAATCGAGGCGGAGGAAAAGAAGCGAGCGCAGTTGGCCGCCGGCATACTGGGCCTGGACATGTACAACTTGCGCCCACTCATTGCGAGCCTGGGCGTCAAGTATGTGGAAACCACTTCGAACATCGGCGAGTAAGTGCATATAGCAGACGGGTACGCCAGTGGCCGATAAGGCTCCTCTCTCGACGTCGGCTTCCGACGGTATCCTATGCATGCAAATGCGGGGAGGTACTTCGAAGGGCGCCTACTTCCTCCTCCAAGACCTTCCCTCGGCTGCAGCTGAACGCGACGACCTGTTGTTGGACATCATGGGCTCGCCTGACGAACGCCAGATCGACGGGATTGGGGGGGGCCATCCGCTCACCAGCAAGGTCGCTGTGGTCAGCGCCTCTAGCTCGCCCGATGCGGACGTGGACTATTTATTTCTCCAGGTAGCGGTCGACAAGCGGCTGGTCACGGATGCTCAGACTTGCGGTAACCTACTCGCCGGAGTCGGGCCGTTCGCTCTTGAGCGAGGCTTAGTCCCAGCGGGCGATGAGACGACCGACGTGCGAATTCGTGTGATGAATGGCACCCGGAGCGTTGTGATAGCAACAGTTGCGACGCCGGATCGGCGAGTCTCCTACCGAGGTGACGCGCGGATAAACGGCGTCCCGTTTCCTGCCGCGCCGGTTGTCCTTTCGTTTCCAGGCCCCGCTGCAACACTGTTTCCCACTGGACACTTACGGCAGACGGTCGCTGGCTATGAAGTCACCTGTGTTCACGCGGGTATGCCGGTAGTCATCGTCCGGGCTGATGAAATTGGTATTCGAGGCGATGAAAGTCCAACTGAACTCGAGAATGATAGAACGCTGACGACGAAGGTCGGCGCAATTCGACTCAAGGCTGGGGCACTCATGGGGCTCGGTGACGTTTCGAACAGCACTATTCCAAAGGTGACAATCATATCTGATGCATCTGGGGGAGGGCTGGTAGGTACTCGAACCTTCATTCCGGATCGCGTCCATACTTCGATCGGTGTTATGGGGGCGGTCTCGGTCGCAGTCGCATGCGCTATCGAGGGGACTGTGGCCTTTCGATCCCGGATCGATGAACAGGTGGTGCAGCGGATCGAACACCCGACGGGATACTTCGGTGTGAGCGTCGCCCTAGCTGGCGAAGGACTGGACTCCCAGCTGGTAAGTAGCGGCGTAATACGTACAGCACGGAAACTATTTGATGGCCTAGTTTTCCCCAGATTCGAGGACTGAACGATGACCCTTGGCGCTTTCCCGCCGGTACTCACCCATGACGTCGAGCGAAGACGCGATATGGCACACATAGGACCCGTCGAGTTGTTCACTCCCGACCTGGAGGCCTCTAAGCGGTTCTTCGTCGATCTGATGGGGTTGGACGAGACGCATCACGAAACAGATGCGGTCTTCCTCCACTGCTGGGATGACTACGCTGCTTATTCAATCCACCTAATTCAGCGAGACACGCCGGGAGTCGGCCGGACACTCATCCGCGCTGCGAGTCCTAACGGTCTGATCCGCTTGATCGATACTCTGAGGACGTCCGGCATTCAAGTCGACGAGGTTCACGGTACGTTCGGTATTGGACCCGTCCACAGCTTCAAGGATCCCGACGGCCACGAATTCGGCCTCTACTGGGAGGTTGCAGCCTACGTTGCTGACGCTGCGCACAAACCAGCCCTGAAGAACCAAGCAGCCGCTTTTCCCGGGCGCGGGGCCAACGTACGCCGCCTAGACCATGTCAACTACCTTGCGGCCGACGTACCGGCAATCAGTGGGTTCCTCGGCGAAACGCTCGGTGCCAGATGCACGGAGCGAATCATCGCCGCCGACGGAACACCAACCGGCATATGGTTTTCTATCACGAACAAATCCTATGACCTGGTCTACACCGCAGATTGGACGGCTGCGACAGGAAGGCTGCATCATATTGCGTTCGCAACGGACACGCGAGAAGACATCCTTCGGGCCTGCGATATATTCCTTGAAGCCGGCATCCACATCGAAACCGGCCCCCATAAGCATGCTGTCCAGCAGACGTTCTTCCTATACGTCTGGGAGCCGGGTGGGAATCGAATCGAACTATGCAACGCGGGTGCGCGGCTAATCCTAGCCCCTGACAACGACAGCATCACCTGGACAGCTGAGGAGCGGGCCAAGGGACAAGCTTGGGGACTACAAACCACCCCAACCTTCCACACTTACGGAACCCCACAGGTGCCGTCAGCCGGATAATACGTTTGGAGCGGACGTCGACCATGGCCAGCAAGGCGATCCGCTCCGGCGCCGGAGGTGTTGCTGCACCGGGCGATGAAACCGGTTCTGGTACGGCAGCAACTCATTGGCTCCTAGTGGTCCGTCTGTGAATTGATCTGGTTGAGGGTCGTCCGCCCGCGGCGGACTTTGACGATGATGTCTTCGGCGGTGGCCTTCCAGATGAACGGTCTCGGGTTTTTGTTCCAGTGGTCGGTCC
>JAABUM010001767.1_pt1 | contig 31037 bp, 33 predicted proteins | sample 5559161 | NCBI WGS metagenome assembly JAABUM01 (sample SAMN10711868, study PRJNA513369) | rock metagenome | isolation source: Antarctica rocks | place: Antarctica: Victoria Land, Siegfried Peak nord
TTCGTCACCCGCCAGCGCTGCTTCGGGATACGGTGACGGCGGGCGGCGTTGTGCTTGAACGGCATGCCAGCGACGTAGCCGGGCTACTCGGCTGAGGCTACCCGGCCGCCTCCATGCACCAACGCCGTTCCTGTGGGCACGCGCTCGCGACCGGTGAGGCTGGTAGGCCGCTTGGTCCCGGCAAGCCAAACCGTCCGGCTTGCGCTAGCAGTCTGCGCTTGCAACTCGCTTACCGGCCGACTACCATGCTTGCATGAACAGCAAGCAACGCAAGACCCTGGCCGCGGTCTTTGCCAGCCCAGCGTCTGCCACCATTGAGTGGTCGGACATTGAGGGGCTGCTGCTGGCGGCGGGCTGCTCGCTGGTCGAGGGCAACGGATCGCGCGTGCGGTTCATCTGCAAGGACGTTGTCGCCGCCTTCCACCGGCCGCACCCGGCCAAGGAAGCCAAGCGGTATCAGGTCCGCGATGCCCGCGAGTTCCTCATCAAGATAGGAGTTACTCCATGAGCAGCATCAGCTACGGCGGCTATTCCGCGCGGGTCGAGTTCAACAGCGAGGACGAGCTGTTCGTCGGGCGGATTGGCGGGATCAACGATGTCGTCGGCTTCCACGGCGAAAGCGTGACCGAACTGGTGGCTGCATTCCACGAGGCGGTGGATGACTACGTGGAGACGTGCCGCAAGGTCGGGAAGGCGCCCGAGCGGCCCTACTCTGGTAAGGTCATGTTCCGCGTCGAGCCGGCGACGCACGCGAGGGCGGCCCTCGCCGCACAGCTCCGGGGCATCAGCCTGAACCAGTGGGCAGAGGAAGCTTTGCACAAGCAGGCCGAAGCGGACTTGGCACCGGCCTGATACGTTCCCGCTCCAGAGCCTCGGCCGCGCCGGGCTTGCAAGACCCTTTCGGAGGCCGGTTACGGCGTTCGGGTGATGACAAGCCCGCCGAAACCGCAAGCAGCCCCCGTCCTCACCAGCGGGAGCTTTGTCTTTTTCTCCGCGCGGTAATGGATTGTCGCGACTCCCGGGGTGTCGCTAAGCGTGCTTGTCCAGCAATTCGACGGCGTGGTTGTACATCCCGTCCTCCGTCCGGCACCCAATCCAAAATTCGCCACGAGGCGGTTGTGGGCAGTGGCTTGAGCCAACTTCCTGAGTCACCACGGCATCAATCAGGGCTCGCAGGCGATCCGGGTGGTTGATCTTCCCATCGGGGCCGAACAGGTCAAGATTATCGCCCGGCTGCATCCCGACGGCACGTGCCGCCCGCACTGCGGTCACTGGCACGTTGACCTGGTTTTCCACGCAGCCACCGCGTTGACTCCGCTTACTGGCCGAAAGCGACGGCGCGCCAGAGCAGTCGCCTGTCGGAGCGTAGCGGGCCAAAATACTCTTTGCAGAACTCAGTTTGTATTTATCCTGATAGGTCCGCAGAAGTTCGATGAAGCTGCTGATGGAGTAAGCGGGGTCGTCGAAACGAGCGAAGCCGTGCGCATCGGCCCCCGTCTGCCCTGGCCACCTGCCATTCAGGTTCGGCCCCTTGATCCCGACCCAGTTGTTGTTGCGCAGCGCGAAAGGTGCCGTGGCCGCGTCGAATGTCACAGGCCCAAAGGACCCCTCGCCCTGCCGGGCCGACAAACCATCAACGTTGTGCTGTTTGGCGCGCGACGCAACGGCGTCAGGCTGAGCCATCGCAGGACTGACTGTGAGCAAGGCCAGGCTCGCAACCGCGACATGGGCAGCCCGGAATAATGAACGCATATAGGTTTTTCCCCCTCGGCAACCTGGGCGGATGCTAGTCCGCCCCTGATTCCCAGCCCGACTAACAAACGACGTGCTCGCTGGGTTCCCCAGTTGAGGTACGTCGCTGGCCAGGATCACCAATTTCTGCCATTTCGCGACTGTGGTGCATGGATCGGCGGAGTGATTTGGCTGGGGTAGGATGGCGGGTCGGTCGCTGTTCCCGCCCGGATCCTGAGGTGCGTTACCTTGCCGTTCAAAGCCAGTGCCGCGTGTCGCCACCACATCCCGCAGCAGCGATATCGGGTGACGAACTCGGCAACCTATGATGCCGCCCTGCGTCAGCGCGGCAGCCTCACGGTCTGGTTCACCGACGCGGCGATCGCGGCCTGGAAGGCTGAGCCGCGAACCACGCGAGGCGGCCAGCGACGCTGCTCGGCCCTGGCAATCGCCACGGCGCTGACGCTGCGGGCGGTGTTCCGCCTGGCCCTGCGCCAGACCGAGGGATTGATCGGCTCCATCCTCACCCTGCTCGGCCTGGATCTCGCGGTGCCGGACCACTCCACCTTGAGTCGCAGGGCCGAGACGCTCGAGGTGGCATCACCGCGGCCTGGCTCAGCTCCCGTGCACCTGCTGGTGGACAGCACGGGACTGAAGCTGTGCGGCGCGGGCGAGTGGCTGCTCGAGAAGCATGGCACACGCATGCGCCGGTCCTGGCGCAAGCTGCACATTGGGGTAGACGCCGACACCGGACGGATCGTCGCCGCCACGCTGAGCACCAGCGACGTCGATGATGCCTCGCAGGTCGGGCCTTTGCTTGACCAGGCGGGTCTGCTCGCCTCGTTCACCGCCGACGGTGCGTATGACCAGGACGGCGTCTACCGCGAGGTTGCCAGACGTTTCCCAGACGCCCCGGTGATCGTGCCCCCGAGGTCCAGCGCCATACCGAGCCAGACGGCCGGGACAGCACCGACACAGCGCGACCGCCATCTGCAGATGATCTGCGAGCACGGCCGCAGGACCTGGCAGAAAGCGTCAGGCTACCACTGGCGCGCGCTGGTCGAGGCCGACATCAGCCGGTTCAAGCGCGTGATCGGGAATGGGCTGCGCTCGCGCACGGATCGACGAAGCGGGACGGAGATCGCCCTCGCTGTCGGTGTCCTGAACCAGATGCTCAAACTCGGACGCCCGGAGTATGTCCGCCTAATGTAACATTCGATGCAGACAGGTGCTCCACGACCATCGTCGGGTCCATGCAACAAGGTCCTCTTTCAGTAAAGCTTTGCGCTCTTCCAATCCTACCTGTCTGCTCCGAGCCACTCGCGCAGCTTGCTCCACCGTCTACGTGCGCCTGCGTTCCTGACCGCCATGGCGAGGGCCTTGCGCTGCCCGACGAGGACGACGAGGCGCCTGCCTCGGGTGACGCCGGTGTAGAGCAGGTTGCGGGCCAGCATGGCGTAGTGCTGGGTGGCAAGCGGGATCACCACGACCGGGTACTCCGATCCCTGCGCCTTGTGGATCGTGGTGGCGTAGGCGAGCACCAGCTCGTCCAGCTCCCCGAAGCCGTACTCGACCGCCCTGCCCTCGAAGCTGACGCTGAGCGTGCCCTCCTCGGCATCGATCGCGGTGATCAGGCCCAGGTCGCCGTTGAACACGTCGCGCTCGTAGTCGTTGGCGACCTGCATGACCTTGTCGCCCGGGCAGAATGTCCAGCCAAACCGCTCCACCCGCACCGCACCGGGCGGGTTGAGCACCCGCTGCAGCTCGATGTTGAGGCTGCGTGCGCCCAGGCTGCCGCGGTTCATCGGGCACAGCACCTGCACGTCGCGCACTGGGTCGAGTCCGAAGCGCGCTGGAATGCGCTCGCGCACCACGGCCAGCAGCCTGCGCACGGCGTCCTCCGGCTCAGGCGCTTCGACGAAGAAGAAGTCCGACCCGTCAGGAGAGGTCAGCTCCGGCATCAGGCCCTGGTTGATGCGGTGGGCGTTGGTGATGATCCGGCTCTGCGCCGCCTGGCGGAACACCTCGGTCAGGCGGATGACCTGGACGGCGCCGGAGCCGATGACGTCGGCCAGCACCTGCCCTGGCCCGACGCTGGGCAGCTGGTCCACGTCGCCGACCAGCACCAGCGCTGCCCGGTCGGGCAGCGCCTTGAGCAGGGCGCGCATCAGCGGGACGTCGACCATGCTGGCCTCGTCGACCACCAACAGGTCGCAGCCGAGAGGATGCTCCTCGCCGCGCTTGAACCCGCCCGTCCTCGGGTCGGCCTCGAGCAGGCGATGGATCGTGCGTGCTTCAAGTCCCGTGCTTTCCGTCAGTCGTTTGGCGGCCCGCCCCGTGGGGGCGCACAGCACCACCTCCACTCCCTTGGCGCAGAGCACCTTGAGGATGGAGTTCACCAGGGTGGTCTTGCCAACCCCCGGCCCTCCGGTGATTACCAGCACCTTGGCCTGCACCGCCAAGCTCAGGGCCTCCACCTGGCTGGGCGCCAGGGTCAGCCTGGTCCTGCCTTCCACCCAGGGGATGGCACGAGCGGTGTCGATCGCGGGCCAGGGCGGCTGCCCGGCCCGCAGCAGCCTGAGGTGCTCGGCGATGGCCTGCTCGGATCGGTAGAGCCCGGCGAGGAACACGCAGGGCTCGTCGTCGACGGTGTCGGCGACCAGCTCGCCATCGTGCAGCTCGAGGCCGAGCGCGGTGTGAATCAGGCCCGGCTCCACCTCGATCAGCTCGGCCGTGGCGCGAACGAGTTCGGCGACCGGCAGGCCGCAGTGCCCCTGCCCCGTCGCCTCGGCGAGGCCGAAGGAAAGCCCTGCCCTGACCCGGATCATGGCGTCGCGGGCGATGCCGAGCTTGGCCGCGACCTGGTCGGCGGTGCGGAAGCCGATGCCGCGGATGTCGCGGGCCAGGCGGTAGGGGTTCTCGGTGATCAGGCTGATCGCGTCCTGGCCATAGGTCTTGAAGATCCTCACGGCCCGGGAGGTGCCGACGCCGTTGGCGTGCAGGAACAGCATGATCTCGCGGATGGCCTTCTGGTCGGCCCACCCGGCGACGATGCGCGCTGCGCGCTTGACGCCGATGCCGGTGACCTCGCGCAGGCGGGCGGGCTGCTGCTCGATGAGGTCGAACACGGCGTCGCCGAAGGCTGCGACCAGGGCGCGAGCGTAGGTAGGGCCGATGCCGCGGATCATGCCGGAGCCTAGGTATTTCTCGATGCCCTCCACGGTGGTGGGCTGTGTGGTGGTGACGTGGGTGGCCCTGAACTGCAGGCCATGCTCGCGGTCGGTAGTCCAGGACCCGGTGGCGCTGATGAACTCGCCGGCGTTGATGGCGGCGGCATGCCCGATCACAGCCACGAGGTCGCGCTGGCCACGGGCCTTGACCCGCAGCACGCAGAAGCCGTTCTCGAGGTTGTGGTAGGTCACGCGCTCCACCAGCCCGGACAGCGTCTCCGTCGGGGTAGCCGTGGTGTTCTGGGCCGGGAAGGTCAGATCGCAGCTCTCCTGCCTGTCAGCATCTTTTTCCTGGATGCCTCTGGATCACCGCAAGGCTGCCGTGCCAGCTGTCAGCCTGGCCGTATGTGCCTTTTCCTGGTCCCAGGAAGCCAGAATGGCCAGCTGCTCGGCTACGGAGCGCAACGACGCCTGTGGTTCGGGCCAGGCCTTCCATCCACTCCGCTGCCCTGTCGGCCTCTTGCTGGCTTCCTGATGTTGGGATGCGGGCCGCAATCCGACCACTAGGCGCCGCCCGACGGCAGCGACGCGCCTAGCTGCCCGATGCGCCCGCCGACCAGCCTCCGCGCGGACCTTCGGCAGCACCAACGTGTAGCGGTTGCTGGTGCGCCGTGCCGCGCCCGACACCCACGCCAGCAGCCCGAGCGCCCTGCCCTGTCCCAGTGCTTCTTTTACAGTAGTCCTGCTGCACCTGGCCCGCGCCCCCAGCGTGTCATGCGAAGGGTAGCAGCCGCCGACGCCCACGAACTTCTGCAGGCGCAGCAGTACGTCGCGGAACAGCGGTGTCAGGTTACCAGCCGTGTAGTGGTCCCACACGGCCGCGGTCCAAGCGTGATCCATCGGTTCGGCTCCCGCACGGGGCCGTCGCACTCGCTGGGCAAGCCGGTAACGCGACCCTGCCAGGGGCCTTGATTCCGGGCTCGCGATGTTGAATGGTGTCTGCAGCGACGAACCGCGACTATCCAGTGATTTCCAACGAAGGCCGCTCCTGCCAGGGAGCGGCCTTCGTGCGTTTTGGCGTTAGGTCATCACGACTCCGCGTGAGCGCCGGAACGGCCCGGCACGTGCATCGTGTACGCAGCCGGAACATGAATCAACGCATGATTTCAAAGAGTTAGATGAAGTCAGTCCCTCATTCAAGCAGTCGTTCGGTCACTCGTTCATGACGTCATGATGGCGTGAGGGATTGACGTCCTTCAAGACATCATGCCCTCATTCCTCCGCTCATGAAGGATAGGAGGAATCCATGAAGGTGATCGTGCTCGCCAGCCAGAAAGGCGGGAGCGGCAAGACGACGCTTGCTGGCCATCTGGCGGCCGAGGCGCTGCGGCGCGGCGATCCGGGCTCGGTGGTGATGATGGACACCGACCCGCAGGCCAGCTTAACCGGTTGGTGGGCTGCTAGGTCCGACGACTTGCCGCCGCTGCCGGCCATGATCCGCGTGCTGCCGGAGGGGCTCGCTGCCACGTTGGCCAAGGTCAGGAAGGCCGGGATCGGGCTGGTGGTGATCGACACCCCGCCAGCGATCACGGCATCCATCACCGACACTTGCAAGCAGGCGGACCTCGTGGTGGTACCGGTCAAGCCGTCGCCGCATGACCTCCGTGCTGTGGGAGCTACGGTCGACATCGTGGAACGCTCACGCAAGCCAATGGCTTTCGTCATCAACCAAGTCACGCAGCGAGCCAAGATCACCATGCAGGCCGTCGTGGCGCTGTCGCAGCACGGCACGGTGGCGTCGCCCATGATCGCGCACCGGGTCGATTTTCAGACTTCCATGACGGACGGCCGCACCGCGACGGAACTCGACCCCGATAGCAAGTCCGCCGGCGAAATCGCCCAACTCTGGAATTACATTACTAGTCGCATGGAGAGGAACGTTGCGCATGGCTAAGCCCGTCGCCACGGAACTCGATGCCTCGCTGCTCGTGCGCAAGGGCGAGGTGCCTGAGACTGCTAAGCCGCCGTCGCACACGCCGCCAGAGGGTAGGGTGAACTTCACATACCGGGTGCGGCTCTCAATGCACGAACGGCTGAGAAACAGGGCACACGTTGAGCGACGCAAAATGCAGGAGCTAATCGACGAGGCAGTAGAACGCATGATGGAGGGATGGACTGAGTGACGTCATGAAGGCATGAATGAAGTCATGCCTTCCGTAACTCATTCCGGCTGGTCGCTGGCACGTTATAAATACGCCAGCCATGCGCGACGCGTTTCTAAGCTCCGTCCCTGTCCTCCGTGCTGGCTTCCCAGACGGCCTGTGTTGGGTTGTTTCGCCACATGTCCGTGGGCCTGAGGTATCCTAGTGCGGTGTCTGCGGATCGGTGCCGTGTCTGTCGCATGAGGCGGGCGAGGTCGACGCCGGCCTCGCCTGCGGCCGTGGCAAAGCCCGCCCGCAGCGAGTGCCCGGAGAAGCGCTCCGGCCGCTCCAAGCCGGCGTCGCGCGCGGCCTGGCCCACGAGGCGCGAGACCGCGCGGTCGCTCAGCCTGTGGGCAGACAGCCGGCCTGCCTTGCTCATCCCCACGAACAGCGGCGCCTCGGCGGCGTCCTCCGGCGACAGCCCGTCGAGGTCGGCGCCCCCGTGGCGCACGAGGAGCCAGGCCTGGAGCGCCACGACGGGGCACAGGGCGGGCTCGGCGTGGTTGGCGCGGATGGCGACCTCCTGGCCGGCGCCGCGCTGGTCGGTCTTGGAGCGGCGCACCAGCACGCGCAGGCCGCGGACTGCGACGGGGGTCACGTCGCCGAGGCAAAGCGCCACGAGCTCGGAGCGCCGCAGGGCGGCGGCGAAGCCCAGCAGCAGCAGGGCGCGGTCGCGCAGGCCCATTGGGCTGGGCGGGGCAGGGCGGCCGGCGAGCATCTGGCGCAGGGTGGCGGGCACGGCGGCGGCGGCCTGGCGGCGGGGCCGGGTGCCCCTGCTGCGCACGATGCCCTCGACGACCATGGCGAGGCGCGGATCGCCGGCATCGAGCGGCAGGCCTGCGAGCCTGTGTGCGGCGAGGATGGCGGCGAGGTGGACGCGCAGGCTGGACACGGTGAGGCCGCGGTCGGCGCAGTGGACGGCGTACATGGCCAATAGCCTGGGCTCGCCCGAGAGCGGCGGGCGGCCGAAGCTGGCGCACCAGGCTTCCCAGGCGCGCCAGGCGGAGCGGTAGGTGCGCAGGGTGCCGGGGCCGCGGGCGCGGGTGGCGTAGCCGGCAGCGTGCTCGTGCAGGTCCTGCAGGGCGGCGGACAGGGCGCCGGGGCTGCCGGCGGGATCGATCGCCGCGGTGGGCACCAGGGACGCCGGCGGAGCCGCGGCAGCCGGGGGCAGGGCAGGGTGGTCTCCGCCGCCGAGGGCGTTCGCGTCGTCCGTGCCGTGCATGCCGCCGGGTTCGTCGGTGTCGTCCGTGTCCATGCGGCCGGTGTAGCCGTGCGTCGTTGTGTCCGCAAAGATGATTTAGCGGACGGAATGGGGCGGAAGGGGATTCCAGAACCGCCAGGACGGGCGCGGCTCCCAGGAAATTCATGCAGAACCAATGGGTTGGCCAGACCCCGACCCATCGCACGCCGGGCTGAACAATGTTTACGTGCCCTAGGTAGGAAGAAAGGCCGGTTGCCACATTTGCCGCCCTCCCGCAGGGTGCCTGCCAGCCGCGTTCGCGCACGAACACCACCCCCGGACACGGCAAAGGCGCCAGCAGCTGGACTAGGAGCCCTCCCCACCCCGCAGCACGCCCGGTGCAGCGTACCTCGCCGCCGGCTCCCGACCAGCCCGGGCGCTCTCGCCCTCCACCGTGCGCGTCTACGCCGTGGCCTGGGCGGCACAGGATGAGCAAACAGGGCGGAGTTACATCTGGTCCCGTAACGGCTTTCGTAGTGCGGCGGTCCCGAGATCACGAGGACCAGCGCCATTCCGTGATCTCCGGCATGTCCTCGCCGTGCGTGGTAATGTGGCGCTGATGATCGACGAGCTTGTCGCGCATCGCCTTGTGGACGTGCGCGGCGCGCGAAGACAGCCCGGGCACCCGCTCGATCACGTCCATTACCAGTTGGAACCGATCGAGCCGGTTGCGCACCACCATGTCGAACGGGGTGGTGGTCGAGCCCTCCTCGACGAAGCCGCGGACGTGCAGGTTGTCGTGGTTGGCCCGTCGATAGCACAGGCGGTGGATCAGCCAGGGATAGCCGTGGTACGCGAAGATCACCGGGCGGTTGCGGGTGAACAGCGCGTCGAAGTCGCGCTTCTCCATGCCGTGCGGGTGCTGGCTCCTGGGCTGCAGCGTCATCAGGTCCACGACGTTGACCGTGCGCACCTTCAGCGCCGGCAGGAGCGTGCGCAGCAGGTCCACGGCGGCGAGCGTCTCTAGCGTCGGCACGTCGCCGGCGCAGGCCATCACCACGTCGGGTTCGCAGCCGCCGTCGCTGCTAGCCCAGTCCCACAGGCCGATGCCCTGGGTGCAGTGGCGGATCGCCTCGTCCATCGTGAGCCACTGCGGCGACGGCTGCTTGCCGGCGACGATCACGTTGATGCGGTTCTGCGTGCGCAGGCAGTGGTCGGTGACCCAGAGCAGTGTGTTGGCGTCCGGCGGCAGGTAGACGCGCACCGTCTCCGGCTTCTTGTTGGCGACGTAGTCGATGAAGCCCGGGTCCTGGTGGCTGAAGCCGTTGTGGTCCTGGCGCCAGACATGAGAGGTCAGCAGGTAGTTCAGCGACGCGATCGGCCGCCGCCATGGTACCTCGGCCGCCGTCTTCAGCCATTTGGCGTGCTGGTTGACCATGGAGTCGACGATGTGGATGAACGCCTCGTAGCAGCTGAACAGCCCGTGGCGACCGGTGAGCAGGTAGCCTTCAAGCCAGCCCTGGATGGTGTGCTCGCTGAGGATCTCCATCACCCGGCCGCCTTCGCCGAGGTGCGTGTCCCACGGCAGGGTGCGGGCGTTCCAGGCGCGCGGCGAGGCTTCCAGAACTGCCTGCAGCCGGTTGCTCTCGGTCTCGTCCGGGCCGAGCACGCGGAAATTGCGGTGCTCGGCGTTGCAGTTCAGCACGTCGCGTAGGAAACCACCCATTACTGTGGTGGCCGAACCGTCGACGGCGCCGGGTGCGGGCACGTCCAGGGCGTGGTCCTCGAACGCGGGCAAGCGCAGCGGGCGATAGCTTCCGCCGTTGGTGTGCGGATTGGCGCTCATCCGCGCGCCGCCGTCCGGCGAAAGCGAGGCGATCTCCGGCCGTAGCCGCCCTTCGGTGTCGAACAGCTCCTCTGGGCGGTAGCTGCGCAGCCAACTCTCCAGAAGCGCCAAGTGCTCGGGCGTGGAGGTGTCGGCGAACGGCACCTGGTGGGCGCGCCAGAACCCCTCGGTCTTCTTGCCGTCGACTTCCTTCGGGCCGGTCCAGCCTTTGGGGCTGCGCAGCACGATCATCGGCCAAGCGGGCCGTTCAGTCTCGCCAGCCTCTCGTGCGCCGTGCTGAATCGCCTGGATGCGCGCGATCGCCTCGTCCAGGGCCGCGGCCATCGCTTGGTGCATCGGCGTGGCATCGGCGGGCGAGCCGTCCATGCCCTCGATGCTGCCGACCAGGACCGGCGCCCAGCCGTAGCCCGTCAGCAGCGCCAGCAGCTCGTCCTCCGGGATGCGGGCCAGCACGGTGGGATTGGCGATCTTGTAGCCGTTCAGATGCAAGATCGGCAGCACCGCGCCGTCGGTCGCCGGGTTAAGGAACTTGTTGGAGTGCCATGACGCTGCCAGCGGCCCGGTCTCCGCCTCGCCGTCACCCACCACGCAAGCCGCAATCAGCCCGGGATTGTCCAGAACCGCCCCGAAGGCGTGGGACAGAGAATAGCCCAGCTCGCCGCCCTCGTGGATCGAGCCCGGCGTTTCCGGCGCGCAATGGCTGGGAATGCCGCCGGGGAAGCTGAACTGGCGCAGCAGCCGGCGCAGCCCGTCCACGTCCTGCGAGATCTCGGGGTACAGCTCGCTATAGGTGCCCTCGAGATAGGTGTTGGCCACCACTCCGGGGGCGCCGTGCCCGGGACCGGCGACAAAGATCATGTCCAGCCCTTGCGCCCGGATCACCCGGTTGAGGTGTACGTAGAGGAAGTTCAGCCCCGGCGTGGTTCCCCAGTGACCGAGCAGCCGTGGCTTGATATCGGTATGCGCCAGCGGACGGCGCAGCAGTGGGTTGTCCAGCAGGTAGACCTGCCCGACCGAGAGATAGTTGGCGGCGCGCCACCAGGCGTCCATCCGGTGCAGCAGGTCGGGCTCAAGGGTCATTCGGTTGTCCTCATGCCTAGGAAGCCGGCTGTATGGCGCGCAATGCTCGCCTCCTCGTCAGCCGGGATCACCCAGATGGCCACCCTGCTGCCGGGTGTGCTTATCCTGCCAGTAACGTGCGCATTCAGCGATGGATCCAGCGTCACGCCGAGCCATTCCAAACGCGCGCAGATCGCGGCCCGGATGGCGGGGACGTGCTCACCGATGCCGCCGGTGAACACGATCCCGTCCAGCCCGCCAAGGCTTGCCGCCATCCCCGCCGCAAGCTTCGCCGCCCGAAAGCAGAACAGGCCCAGCGCTTCCGCCGCTTCCGGAGCGCGGCTTTCGGTTAGGGTCCGCACGTCGGCGGCAATCCCGGACACGCCCAGCAGGCCAGAACGATGGTAGAGCAGGGTCTGCAACGCCTGAGCGTCCAGACCCTTCTCCTGCAGCAGGTAGAGCAGCACGCCAGGATCGAGCGTACCGGTGCGTGTGCCCATGACCAGCCCGTCGAGGGCGGAGAAGCCCATCGTGGTATCCACGCTTCGCCCGTCGTGCATCGCGCACAGGCTCGCGCCGCTGCCGAGATGCGCCGCCACGACCCGGCCACCAGCGAGCGTGGGTGCCTCCTCGCGCAGCCGCCGTGCGACGTGCTCGAAGGACAGGCCGTGAAACCCGTAGACCCGCAGCGCGGGGTCAAGATCGCGCGGCAGGGCGTAGCGCCAGGCAACCTCGGGCAGCGTAGCGTGGAACGCCGTGTCAAAGCAGCCGACCTGCGGCAGGTCGGGACGCGCGGCCGCGATCGCGTGCGCCGGCGCGAGACAGCCGGGCTGGTGCAGCGGAGCCAGCGGGGTGAGGTCCCCCAGCTGCGTTAGCACGTTGGGCGTCAGGAGCACGGGGTCGCGGAAATGGATGCCGCCGTGCACGATGCGATGGCCGACCGCGGCCAGCCTGTCGGCGCCGAGATGCGTCTCGACCCAATCCAGCAGCCGGTGCAGCCGGGCGTCCGAGCCGGCGTCGCCCCAACTCTCGTCAACGGATGGGCCGGCATCCGTGCCGCTGGCAGTCATGCGGACCGTGCCATCCCGCTCCTCCAGTTCGCCGCGCACCGATGGCGCCGCGTCCAGGCGAGGAAACAAGGCGAACTTGATGCTGGACGAGCCAGCGTTCAGGGCGAGGATGGCATTGGACACGCCGATGCTCCGTGGAATGCCTGCGTCCGGTTTCGCCGATCCTTGTCCCCGCTGGACGTGACAATTGGCGCAAATCGGGCTGCGGGGACGTTTCAGCTATGCGGCAGCGCCCAGGGTCGCGGCGATGACGGCCATCTCCGCTTCGCGCTGGCAGGCAATCGCGCCGACCATCCGGCCGCCGTGCATCTGGCGAACGATGAAGTCCATGCTGTCCAGGTCGCCTTCGACGATGGTGTGGTCGACTTCCTGCGGATGACCGAGCAGCTCGATGCGGCGGCCGAAATGGTAGGTCCAGAAGAATGGCGGCTGTGTCCAGGCGGCATCGCCGCCGAGCATCGAGCGTGCGGCGATGCGGGCGGTCTGCTGGGCAACACGCCAATGTTCGACGCGGATAGGGGTGTCGCCGAACGGGAAACGCGCGACGTCGCCGGCGGCGAAGACTGCGTCGGCGGCGCGCATGCCGGCGTCGACGCTGATGCCGCCATCCTCGTCGAGCGGCAGCGAAGCGGCGAAGTCGGTGGCAGGGCGGACGCCGAGGCCGACGGTGACGACTTCGGCAGCGAGCGTGCGGCCGTCATCCAGGGTGACGCCCGCCGCATGCGAGATGCCGTTGATGCGCGCGACCCGGCCGGAGACGAAGATCACCCCATTTGTCTCATGCAGTCGGCGCAGGGCCTGTGCAACCTCGCGTCCGAACGGCTTCTCGAGTGGGAGCGGGTCAGGGCTGACGACGGTGACCTGGAGGCCGTATTTGGTCAGCGCGGACGCCGCCTCCAAGCCGATGAAGCCACCACCGACAATGACCGCCCGCGCGCCGTTGCGGATCCAGGGGAGAATGCGGCGAGCATCCTCCAGGCTGCGCAGAACATGGACGCCGGGAAGGTCAGCCCCCGGAACATCAAGCGTGCGCGGGGTGCCGCCAGGAGCGAGGAGCACGGCGTCGTAGTCGAGCGCGGTGCCGTCGGCGAGGGTGAGGCGGCGGGCGGCCGGGTCAAGGCCGGTCGCGGTGCCGTGCCGCCGCTCGATGCGGTGCTGCTCGTAGAACCCTGGATCCCGGAGCGGTGCGACATCGGCCGGCTTCATGCCGCCCTCCAGCACGAACTTGCTCAGTGCGGTGCGGTCGTACGGCGCGTCGGGTTCGGCACCAAGCAGGACGATACGACCGTCGAAGCCGAACTCGCGTAGGGCTGCAGCGGCGGCGGTTCCGGCGGCTCCAGCGCCGACAATGAGGAAGGTCCGCGCGTCGATGCGGGCGGTCCGCAGGGCGGGCGGAATCGGTTCGGCGGAAACAAGGACGCGCTCGCCCTCGACCAGGACCGGATACTGCTGCAGCGCGTCGAGCGCTGGAGGCTCCAGCAGGGCACCGTCGCCGACCGCGAACATCGCCTTGTGCCAGGGGCACACAATGCGGCCGGCGCAGATCACGCCCTCCTCGAGAGGAGCACCGGCGTGAGGGCACTTAGCGCTGAAAGCTCTGACCGTATCGCCATTCCTGGCGAGGATGACGTCTGTCCCGTCGACGCTGACCTTGAGCGGCTTGTCGAGGGCGATGTCGCCCAAAATCGAGACCTGCTGCATAAGCGCTGCTCCGGATTGCGTTCGAGACGAGCGTGCGGAGGATGGCCGGGTTCCAGTCAGCGGGTCAGCACGGATCGTTAGCTTGGCGTCGCTTCCAGACTGCTGGCCGGGACAGCCGGCGAAACGGCGCGCCGTGCTACTTCCTGCTGCGCGCACCAGGTCGCATCGGTATCCATGTCCGTCTGGCGCGCCATCCAGTGCAGGTAGTCCAGCGGCACCTCGAGCCAGGGCAGGCCGCGGTGCTTGCCGAACGGCAGGGTGGGCAGGCGCTTCGGCTGGCTGGTCCACTGGATCATCTGCTCGACACTGGCCGAGCCCAGCAGATCCGCCAGCAGGTGCGCGGTGACATAGGCGTCCGGTCCCGCCCGGTGCGGCGGCATGGCAAGCGCCGGATCGAGCCTCAGGTCGCGCCAGTAGCGCAGCACCTGGTTGGAGTGGCGCGGTGCCTCGGGCCAGACCTGCAGCGCTACCTTGTAGGTGCAGATCCAGGGCAGGCTGGCTGGCAGCGCCGCCTCGAGGAACAGCCGCTCGAACGCGCAGTTGTGCGCCACCAGCACGTCCGGCCGCTCGCCGCCCCGGATGGCCTGCTGCAGCCGCTCGGGCGTGCACACCGGGGTGTCGGGCGTGAAATCCGTCCCGGTGATGTGGTGCACGGCCATGGTCTCGGGCGGGATGGCGTGCAGCGGACGGTAGAGGCGTGCCATTGGCCGCCCCACGACCCAGGTCTCCTCTGTCCGAACGACGTCCACCCGGCCGAACTCGATGATCTCGGCCGGTGGAGCCTCGCCCGTGGTCTCGATGTCGATCACCCGCAGGCGCAGGCCCATGGCGCTCAATGCACCGGGCGCGGCGAGGCCGGCATGGCGGGCACGCCCAGGCTGTCACCGAGCAGGTCCCAGAACGCCGCCTTGCGCGGGTGCTCGCGACGCAGCCTGCCGATGAACGCCGCGTGGTCCTCCAGCCCGGGCTCCTCCGGCAGGAATGGCGCCAGGGCCACGCAGGCCGCGACGTCGCGGGCGGCGTAGACGTACTGCCGCGAGGACGCCCGCTGCAGCACGTCCTCCGCCAGCACCCGGTGCAGCAGCGTCGCCGCCGCCGGATGCTTCTCGACCAGCACGTCGGCGGCAGGGCGCAGCCGAGCGTAGTCGCGGGCGTCCAGCTCGCCGTAGTGGGCCCGCACCAGCAGGTTCGCTGCCCGCAGCTCGGGCCAGCCCACCAGGAAGCACAGCGCCAGGGTGCGGTCGGGATGCCCCAGGGCCAGCGCAACGGCCCGGCTTTCTGCCTCCACGTCGTCGAAGTCCGGCAGGCTGCGCAGGTAGGGCCGCAGGTGGTCCGGTCTCAGCCAGCGGCCGAACGCCGCCCAGCGCAGCGCCTGGGCCTCCTGCCTGCGCCCGAGCGCGTCCAGGGCGGCGATGCGCAGGTCGGCGTGGCGGAGCTCCTCGCCCTCGTGGCGGGCTGGCGCACGGGCCAGCCAGGCCAGTGCCTCCTCGGGACGGCTGTGGGCCAGCAGGCGCTCGGCGATGTCGGCGGCGAACGCCTCCACCCGGCCGCCCGCCTCCGCTGCGGCGATGAAGGCGTCCACGTCCTCCTCCAGGTCTGCCAGCTCGCACAGGCGCACGCACAGCATGAAGCGGTCCCGCCAGCCTGCATGGTCATCCTGGCCCCGCAGGCGCGGCAGCCTGGCCAGCCGTTCCTGCAGCAGGCGGCGCAGCTCGCCTCGCCCGGTGGACCCGAGGGCAGGGCTTGCGGCCGCCAGCAGGTGGTCGGTCACGCCGTAGCCATCGGCGTCCAGCAGGGCCAGCAGCTCGGCGGCCAGCGTCAGCGGGTCGCGATCCTCGACCAGGCTCCACAGCGCTCCAAGCGCGGCGCCAGCCTGGCGGAACACCTCGCCCAGGGTGCCGCCGCCGTCGTCGCTGCGCTCGAACACGCCGGCGCCCAGGCCGAGCAGCAGCCGCATCTGCGTCACCGCTATCCGCGGGTCGCTGGCGGCGAGCGGGCCGACGATGGTCTCGCGCAGCCCGTCCAGCTCGCGGGCGAGGGGACGCACCTTGTCCCAGGCGATGAACCCCTTCGAGCGTGCGAGGGTGCGCAGGCGCTTCTCCACCTCAGCCGCGAGCCGACCCGCGCCGTCCGTGCCGGCCAGGGCAAGGCGGAGCGAGCGGGCCAGCGCCGTGTCGGTCTGGGCAGCGGCCATCAGCAGCTCGGCCAGCGTACGTGCCCCGAGCTGCTCCAGGGTGTCGACGCTCAGCGCCCTGGAACGCGAGGCGGCCTTCTTGCGGGTGGCAGCAGGGCGGGCGGGAACAACAGCCACCTCGTCCGGCTCGGTCGAGGTCAGGCGGGAGCGGGACACCCTGGCACGCGGTGGCATCTGGGCGTCTCCGCTGTCCGACCAGTCTTGGTCACTTGTTGTCGGAGCTGATGCTACTCGCCGGACAGCTTCTCCTCCAGGCTGGCTCGTGCGGCCTCGGCTTCCTGGTCGAGGGGCTCAGGCTCCTGCACTGCCACGCCCGGCGGCACGGCGTCACCCGGATCGCGCTCGCGCGGCGGCTGCTTGCGGAGGCGAACGGCAGCGGCACGGGATGCCTTGGCAGGTGCGGCACGGCTTGCCTTGGCCAGGGCACCCTCCAGACGGGTGACCTCGGCCTCGAGCTGCGCGACGCGAGCGTCGGCCTGCCTGGCCGCAATGCGTGTCACCTTAGCCTTGGCCTTCAGCGTGGCGACCGTGCGCTCCAGCGCCTCCACCTGCGCCCGCAACTCGTCCTTGCTCGGCTTCGGCGCAGCGGCCGCCGCCGGTGACGCTTTGGGCAAGGATTCTGGCTTCTTCCCAGGCTTTGTTGCCGTGCCTGCGGGGCTGGAGCGAGCAGACGAGGGCGTCATCACGGTCGGTCGAGCGGTACGCGCCATGTAGGAGGTGTCCATGTCCGGAAAGGGTTGAGAGGCGGGATGTTCAAAGATAGATCACCCGATCAGCGCAGTCGGAGGCTGCGGGTCAGACTGCCGCCTTGCCCTGCCTGTGTCGTCTTTAAGGAACAGCGTCGATAGGCGCTATTGTTCCATGCTCGGTCAGAAGCCGCATCTGGGCCAGCCCGGTCCCAGGAGGGCTGGGTGGTCGAGCGCGCCAAGGTCGATGGCATCACCATCGGCCCGCGGATGGCGCAGGCAGCCTGGGACCACGATCTCGATGTCCAGGTCACGACCCGTGAGCCGGACACCAAGAATTTCAAGCCGCTGCCGCTGCGCTGACGCATCGAGGCGACGTTTGGCACGCTGACCAACCGCTATCGCCGCCTCACCCAAAACCTGGAGCAAAACCCAATCGCCGCAGAGGATGGCGTCAGTGTCGCAAACTGCCATCGCCTCCTACAAGCCTTACCCGTCCTCATTCAATACAATGTAGCCTAATCAAACACGCTCGCAGACGTTAGGTCTGCCGTTCAAATTGGCTCGTCACCATCTCTGGGCTGACGCGCGATGAGGTCCAGCATATCCGCCGCCAGGCGCAGGCTGCGCAGGTCCATCTCGCCAAGCGCCGCGGCAACGCGGTCTTGCAACAGCGCCTGCTCAGGCGGGCGCTCGGCTGTTTCCACGGAAAACCCCAGCAGGTAGTCCGGCGAGGTGAGCAGGACCCGGCAGATGCGGGCGAGGGTCTGGTAGTCCGGTGACCGCGACCCGGAGACATAATGAGCGTAGCGACTCTGCGCGAGACCGAGACGCCGCGCGACCTCGGCATCGCTCAGCTGCAGTTCCTTCGCGCGTGAGCGAAGGCGATCTCCGATCCCCTTGTCCATGGCGAGGTTGTCGGACGGCAGGATCGCCGCCGAAAACGACGATGCGGACTAAGCTGTGATTGCTATATGACATATGCCGTGCGATGAACCTGGACGCTATGCAGCGCTGGGTCGCCCCGTGCCGGCCACGACGGGTGCAGAGCCTGGACATCGTGGTGGGAGTAGCACGCCATGGCCACGCCAACCTCCACGAGAGCTGTCGCGCCACGGCGAAGACCGAAGGCTGTCGAGCTTGCGGTGGTGGTTCTCCTATTGCCCCTACCCTGCCTCGCACAGGCTTTGCGCCCCGCACATGCAGCCGACACCACGAACCCGACTGATCTCGCCATCTTGCGGGCGACCGGCGACGGGGTCAGCGGCAGGACGATCCGGAACGTCTGCGGCACGGTCGTGCACCCCACGATCTCGTATCTGGCGCCAGAGGTCGCGGTGCTGGTCGAGGAGGACACCACCGGCAGCTGTTCCGGCTCCAACCCGCCCAGCACCCTGACGGTGCTGCTGAAGGCAGGATCCGCCTGGAGGGTGAGCACGGCGACGAACGGTTCCGGTTTCCGGCTGGGACCGGTGCACGCCGGCCTGCCCGAGATCGTCGTCCAATACCCTCCATTCCAACAAGACTGTCCGGTGCTGGACTGGAATGGCCGTGACTACCGCTTCGTCCGAAGCTGCGATGGCGCCAAAGGCCGGTGACCGTGCAGGTCAGTCAATCCCGGGCAGGGCATCCAATGCTGACCCGTGTCGCCGGCCGTGATGTGCCGCTCCTCGTGCGTTTTGGAGGTGAGGGCTCGCCGCGACATGACCTCCTGCTTCGTTTCGGGCCGATCGAGCAGGACGGCTCCGTGCGCGGACACCTTCTGGCAGAGATTGGCGGCGAGATGACGGTCGTTCGGAACGCGCTGGTATGGGATCCCGTGCTGCGCGGCTTTGCACTCGGCGATGACCACGCCTTGGATCGGCTTGCCGACCGCCTGGACCCTGCTTCGTTCGCATTGGGTCTGGCCGGGCGCACCGCCGAGGAAATCGTCAAACTCGTGTCGGGTCTTCTCGAGGGCTTGCTGTCTCCCGGCTTCATCCTGATCGGCGGGATCGGCACGGTCATCATCGGCTTCTGCTTGTACTATTTTTTCTGGTTCGTCCTTGCCGGGTGGGCGTTCTGGCACGTGATCCTGCCAGGCGGAGCGGTTTTCGTGACCTGTTCCGTCGTTCGGCAGGGACGGATCAGCAGACTTCGCACCACGCTCCTCGAAATTGCCCAGGTAAGCCTTGGACCTGCAGGCTCTCGTCAGGGAAGCGATGCAAGCAGGTCGGGAGACATAAGGTAGTGGAGCCCACAAGCGAGTTTGTGATGCTTACGCCTCTCCTCGCGCGCATTGACGCCGAGCTCGCCCGTTTTGCCTCGCTGCTGTTGCCGGAGGAGGACACGCCTGACCTGAGCGTGGCTCAATGGACAAGGTGGATACCGGCGCTGATCGATGATCTTGCTGAGCTGCGGCTCCATGACCCGGTAGGTGCCCTGCGCCGCCTCACGCACCTGACCATGCTGGCCAGTGTGGTTGGCGAGCTGGTGGTCGACGACGCAGAGTTCGCAGCGCAGCAGGCATTATTCGCAGAGATCGACGGTCATTATGCGCCTTTCCTCATGGCGCTTGTTCAGGGCGAACCGGCTGATCTGCCGCGGCGTGTGCTCGATGCCGTGCTGGAAGAGGACATGGTGCATGTTGACCTGCCGCCCGAGCTGCTCGCGGCCCTCGGGAGTGCCGGCCGCGAAGAACTGCTGGTTGGCCTGCTTGCCGTCTCGCCTGCGTGGAACCCGATCAACGAGGTGGTGTTTGCCAAATCTGTGCTGGCGCGGGTACTGGAAATGGTCGAGCGCCACGGATTGCAGGATCGGGTCGATCCGGAGCAGATGTTCAATCGGCTGCTGGGCGAGGCAGCTCCCATCTCCCTGCTCGCGCCTTGGCTGGATCGTGTCCTGGACAGGCTCGCCCGCCAGGACGCGGAGAGCAGGCCTGATCCGGTGACCGGCCTGGCCGCCCGCTGCGAGGCGCTCGGACGACCGGATCTGGCGCAGCAGCTACGCCGGCGGGCTTTCGAGGTTCTGCTCGAGCCGCGACAGTTGCGTGCGTGGCTTGGGCACTTGCCTTTGGACGAGCAAAGCGCAGCCGAAGCGCGGGCGCTGCAAGGAGTCAGGAAGCACGCCGATCATGATGCCGCGCTGCTGTTCCTGGTGGACTGGCCCGATCACGCAGGCGCGGTGGCGCTGGTGCGTGAGTGGCATGGGGAGATTATCGGGCCAGGCAGCCATGGATTGTTGCATGCGGCCGAGCTGCTGGAACTGCAGGCGCCAGACGCGGCGCTCCTCCTCTACCGTCGGGCACTGCACGCGCAACTGAGAGCCGGGTTCGCGTCCATGAGAAAGGACCATCTGCTCGAGAAATGCGCAACGCTCTGGACGCAATATCCAGAAGGGCCTTACGAGAGCCACGATGCCTTTGCCGCGGGTCTTGAGCGGGGAACGGCAGCATGGTTTAGCGCGAGAGGATTATCGCCACTTCTGGTTGTGGCCCCCGAACACTAAGAGCTCGTGCGTGGCGTCTGTTCACAACATTAGCTGGTGTGTCTTCACGTTAGTGTCTGACTAGCACTTTATAAGCGTTGTCAACCACAGATGCTTCCAACATCCAGGCAGAACAGAGGCGCACGCGACCTTGTCGCACGGACCCGCCTATTGGTGTCCGGAATCGGCCTGGCGTGGAGACTCCATCCTGACCTCGGATGCCCATTTTACCTCTCAAGCTGAACCAGCACCACCGGCACCGCATTCCCAAGTAGAAGCACAAGGTCACAAACTGGCGCGAGCATGACGCAAGCTTGAGGGGCCAACGGTCTGGTTTACGGCCGAGGCAACCGAGGCATGGCAGGCGGAGCCGCGCACGACCCGGGACAGCCGGCGCTGGCACTCGCCTCTGGAGATCCTGACGCGCTGAGGCTCAGGGCTGTGTTTCGTCTGACCCTGCGCCAAACGGAGGGCTTGGTCGGCTCCGTCATCGGGCTGCCCGGGTTCATTCTGGCCGTACCGGACCACTCCACGCTGAGCCGCCGTGCAGAGACGCTGGAGCTGCCACGGCCGCATCGTGACGGCGGGCCCTGCACCTGCTGGTGGACAGCAGCGGCCTGAAGCTCTGCGGCGCGGCTGAGCGGCCGGTCGACAAGCACGGCGCCAAGACGCGCCGGTCCTGGCGCAAGCTGCACACCGGCCTGGATGCCGACGCCGGGCAGATGGTCGCGGCGGTGCTGGCCACGAAGAAGGTCGATGACGGTGTCTAGCACTACCTGGGCACTTTGCGTTTAGGCGCAGGCAGGAACCTGCGCCTGCAGTGCGGACATCGGACCGGCTTTGCGAGGTGCTCGAACAGCCGGGCTGCGATGGCGCGGCGCACGGCAGGCAGGCTGGGCTGCGGAGGCGGATCCGACAGGCGGGTCGGCATTTTTCCCCCGCCCCGTCCGGCGGTGCCCGGCGAGGCGCAGGTGCTGCAGATACGCGAGTGCAATGCAGGTCATCAGCACATGTCGGTGCAGCCCCGTCCACGAGCGTCCCTCGAAGTGCCCCAGCCCCAGCTCGCCCTTCAGCTGCTGGTGCCCCTGCTCGCACACCCAGCGCGCCTTGATCGCCGCCGCCAGGGCGCGCAGCGAGGTCCGGGGGCCGAGATTGGACAGGTAGTACTTGCGCTCTCCGCTGGTGCGCCACTCGCCGACCAGCCAGGCCTCCTCGCCTGGCAGGTGGCGGTTGTTGCCCCACACGGGGCCATCGCCCACCCGGACGCGGATCGCCGCGAACCGCGCGGCAAGCGAACCCTTCGTGCCATGCCGCCAGGTCACGCGCCGCCATGGCAGCGCGGCCAGGACCTCGTCGGCCGGGCGTGGCTCCTCGTCCGGCACCAGGCGCCGCGCACGTCCCGGCGGCGGCACGAGCTGCACCCCCGCGCCGTAGACCTTCTGGTTGCGCGCGATGCCGACTGCCCAGCGCTGCTTGCGCACATCCAGCCCCTGCCGGAACGCGGCACTCGTGCCGTAGCCTGCGTCGGCCAGCACGGTGCCGAACCGCACGCCCGCCGCGAGCAGCCGGTCCAGCTCAGCCAGCGCGATCTCGCCCTTGCTCCGCGGCGTCATCGCCGCTTCCGGCACACCGGCACGGGCAGCCCGCACGGCATCGCCCGTCCACTCGTCGGGCAAGAACAGCCGCAGGCCCACCGGGACGGGCACCTCGCCCTGCGCCAGGGTCAGCGAGACCAGGGACTGGCAGTTGGCGCGCTTGCCCAGCTGGCCGCAGTACTGCCGGGCCACGCCGACCGACAGGACGCCCTGCTTGGGCAGGGCAGTGTCGTCGATGACCAGGAAGGCGCCTGGGCCGCCCACCAGCCGGTCGGCCTCGTGCGCCAGCACGGTCCAGACCGCGCTGTCGTCCCAGGCCGTGCTGGCGATGAAATGCTGCAGCTGGTCGTGGCCTGCCAGTTCCAGCCGAGCCGCCATCGACTGCAGGCTCTTGCGCTCGCCGGGGCCGAGCAGGCCCCGAAGGTAGAGCGGCGCCCACACGCGACGCGTCTTGCGACCCAGCGCCGTCAGGAACGGCGCCAACCATGCATCCAGGTCCCGCGTGCGGCTGTGTGCGTCCGACATCAAGACCTCCCACCCACCTCTCAGCAGGTGGGCAGGCAAGGGCTAAACTGAAAGTGCCCAGGTAGTGCTAGGGTGGCTCCTTGCTCGACCAGGGGGCGGCAATGGGCGGCCTCGTTCACCGGCGAGGGCGCCTATGATTAGGAGGGCGTTTCCACCTCCGCCGCTGAGTGCTCTCCCGCGGCGGTGATCATCGTGCCGTCACGTTCCACGGCCGTGCCGAGCGAGACGGCCGCGACCACGCCCATGCAGCATGGCCACCATCTGCAAAGCATCGCCGAACACGGACGCGCGGCCTGGCAGAAGGCCTCCAGTTACATTAGGTGGGCTTGAGCCGAGGCGGCCATCGGCAGGTTCAGGCAGGTCATTGGCGACGGGCCGCGCTCGCGCACGGACCGGCGTCGGGCGACCGAGGTGGACGTCGCCGTTCAAGCTCTCGACCGTGCTGGAACTGGGACGCTCGATCTCCGTCCGCATCGCCTGACTCCAGACAGGGTTGGGGGAACTGGGCCCACACCTCTGATCTGTGCAACACGGCCCCCTCCGGTGGAAACCGAAAACACCCAATGCCTCTCCAAGCCCGGAATCTGGCAAATGTCGGGCATTGGCCGGTTTCCGACCTATGCCAGATATTCCAGCTTTTGGGCTGACGCCGAGAATCAGTTTCCATGGAGGGTTAGATTCAGCGTCGGCCAAGGTGCTGAGAAATTCGGAATTTAGTGACTCATGCCGGGCATCGGAGCGATTTGAATAATGCTGAGCATGAAAAACCATGGAGGGTTAGATTCAGCATTCGCCAAGATGCCGAGAAATTCGGAATTCAGTGACTCACGCCGGGCATCGGAGCGGGATTCAACGTCGCGCCTAAGAAGACTGGGTTTTTGGAGGAAGAGGGATACAGGGTAGTAGGTCGAGCCAAGGTCTAAGCAGTGAAGGCACGCTACCGCAAATGAGGATGCACGAAAGCGTGCATCCTCATTTGCTAGGCGCGGCCCGCCTCAGCGGCGGGCGTCCTGCGCGCCTTGCGGCTTGCTTCTGCGCGCCCTGCGGGCTTGCGCGGCGCACAGCGCCGGACCGGACGGCTGCGCCGAGCACCCGAAGCGCGCGGTCGTGCCGACCGCGTTTTCCCTGCTGGGAAAACGGCGAGGGTTCCAGAACAGGTCTCGAAGGTAAGAGGATCGAGGATCACCAGCCCGGCCAAAAGCCGGGACAAGGAGCAGCCAAGCCAGGCAGTCCGAGCTGCGACCTCAATCCCGTGCGGGCAGCTCCGCAAGGAGAAGAGGGCGGGCGTTCATCCACCAGGCGTCCAGGATGGGTCGGGCGAAGCAGATGACACCCAGGACGGGATGCCGACCGACGCACATCCCCTCGCCGTCAAGCATCATCCTGCGAAGCAGGACAGGCCCGTGCTCGGCAGCAAGGGCGCGGGCATCCCCACGATCGAAGCCAACGAGACGAAGGAACTCCACCATGGTCAGCGGGATCGAACGATCCGGCATGGAAGGCTGGGCCGAGCGGTCGGCGACCAGGGAGGCCCGCCAGTCAGGGGGCGGGACAGCGACGGGGGCAGGATCGATGCTGCCGGGGATCGGCCCCTCGCCCGCGAGCAGGCGACGTTCGCACTCGATGAAATACTCCCGCACCGCGGCGCCACGAGGACCGGCGGCCGCCATGGCGACCTTCTTCGCCGCAAGGAGCGTAAGCGTGTAATCGGTCGGGGCCGGACCAGTGCGGACAACCTCGCCACTTTTGGCGAGGTTGTAGCTCTGAGCATCGACACCCTCCACCAGGGAGCACCGTTTCATCTGCCCCTTAATCCATTTCGTGAAATCACGACCGACGCCAAAAAAGGTATGGACATCTCTCGCGCTCACCGAAAGCTGGACCACACCACCGATCTCGCGGTCCATGACGGGCACAATCCGGCCGAAGTCGAATGCCTCGGCCCAAGGCTCATGGGCGTCGGCTCCACGAATGGTCCCAGCGTCGGGACCCTGCGCCGCGGCGCCACGGGATCGCCCCGCAATCCCACAGAGAAGGTCAGCAACCCGCCGGTCCTCCGTCTCGGACTGGGAAGCACGGAAGGCAGCGTCGATCAGGTTCACGGCGGTGATCCCCGCCTTCGTCTGGGTCGCCGCGATCACGAACCTGGCAGACAGCACGTGCATGTAGACGCCGGCATGATCGCCGACCGCATCCCCGAACCAATCGCGGTCCTCGACCAGGAAACAGGAATGGACCTTGGAGGCGAACCAAGGGCCGACCTCATCCCTGGCGCCGAGACAGGACCACAGCCCCGTCACGGAGACGCTCGACGCGGGACCAACCCCTGGAAGCTCCCTCACGGCGATGTCGAGCAGCCCAGAGACCTCCGTTACTGATGGCAGAAGCCGCCGGCGTCCGCAGCGCATCGTGACGTGGACCTGGCGCTTAGCCGGGCCTCCTCCCTCGCTTGCGGTCAACGATCCCGTCATGGCCAGGCCTCCCTTGATTCGACTATGCCCGCAGGCATGCGACCACGGAGCCGACGCAACTTGCACGCGGGAAGCAAGTAGGGGCCGGCAAAGAGCAAAAGGCGCATCTGTCGCGCCGCAAGACGCAGACGCCCTCGACACCTCGGCGGTCACTGGCACACTTCAGGCGAATCAACCCCAGCAGGACTCACTAGGCCGCCATGCCCGCACGCCTGCCGAAAGCACCCACACGCACGGCCCTGATCACCGACGCGACGTCAGGGATCGGCCTGCAGGTCTCGATCGCCCTTGCCGCACAAGGCTACGCGGTGACCCTGATCGGGAGGGACCGCAAGCGGCTGGCGGCGTGCCTCGCCCTGGTGGCGACCACGGCTCGCGACCCGGGGGCGTGCGGGACCGAGCTCGTGGACCTGTCGGACCTGGCGCAGGTCGGGGCAGCGGCCAGGGCGATCAGGGCACGGGGGCGCCCGCTGTCGATCCTGGTGAACAACGCGGCCGTGATGGCACCGGCGCGCCACACGACGGGGCCCGACGGCTACGAGCTGCAGATGACGGTGAACCACCTGGCCCACCACGTGCTGACCGCGACCCTGCTGCCGCTGCTCCGGGAGATGGAGGGCGGGAGGGTCGTGACGGTCTCCAGCATCCGCCACCACGACGGCGACATGGACGACCCCGCCCCCTGGAGCCCTCTGCCCTACGACCCGAGGCGCTCCTATGCGACGTCGAAGCTGTGGGGCCTCGCCTACGCCCTGTGGCTGGACAACGCCCTGATGCGCGATCCGGCCGGGACACGCTCGGTCGCGGCACACCCGGGATGGGCCAGGACGAACCTGCATGGCGCCGGGCCCTTCCGGTCGGGCATCACGGCGGCCGGCACCCTGCGGCTGCTGGCGACCGCGTGCCTTGCCCAGTCGGCCGGACGGGGCGCGGTCCCGATCCTCGACGCAGCAAGCGGCACGATCGGCCAGGGCCTCACGTATCTCGGCCCGTGCGGGGTTCGCGAGCTACGCGGGGCCCACTCGGCGCCCGCCCGCGTCGGGCAGGCAGGGCTCGGCCGCTTCCAGCAACGGGTCGCCAAGATGTCCGTGGAGCCGACCAGGACATCCATCCCCTTCTAGGCCGGAGAGACGCGCATGACGAAGACACTCACGGAAGACCCGGCCGGAGCGGTTCTCTCGTTCAGGAAGGCGAACGCCAGCGCCATCGCAAGGGTGCTGGAGCGGGCGGAGCGCAACGCCGCGAAGGCGGCACGCAAGCAGACGTCGAGCATCCAGCGGATGCTGCACCCCAGGAGCACCCTCCTGGGCTCCGCCCGGCACCGTCAACTTGTCAGATCAAGGGTGTGGTGATGCACGATAAGGGCGGCATACTTGCAGCTACGCCGCAGCGGTGACGTCGGTGACCTCGGCCCAAACCTGAAAGGCTTGGGTCCGGGCGGTTTGATACTGGATGGCGGGCACTTGGTGACGGCGGAGGTGGAAAAGGTTGTTGATCCCGTCATGGGCGGACAGGAAGCGTTGTGCCTGGCCGGCCGACTTGAACCGCTTCATCTGCCGCTCTCGCCGCCGGGTGGGCTGGTGCGAGTTCTCCGCCCTGTTGTTGAGGCCCTTGTGCCTCCTGTGCTCGACCGAGGGCATCGCCACGCGCTTGGCCGCCCCGTAACTCGCCAGCTTGTCAGTGACCATGACGCGCGGAGCCTGGCATTGCCGCTTCAGCAGCTTGCGCATCAGGCGCTTGGCGGCCCGGGTGTCGCGCCGACTTTGCACCAGGATGTCGAGCACCATCCCGGTCTGATCGACCGCGCGCCACAGCCAGTGCTTCGTGCCGGCAATCGTCAGCACGACCTCGTCGAGGTGCCATTTGTCGCCGGCTGCAGGCAGCCTGCGCCGGATCTGGTTGGCAAACACCTGGCCGAACTTCAGCGCCCACTGGCGCACGGTCTCGTGGCTGACGATGATGCCGCGCGCGGCCAGCAGTTCATCCACCATCCGCAGGCTCAAGGGAAAGCGGAAGTAGAGCCAGACGGCGTGGCTGATGACCTCAGCCGGAAAGCGGTAGCCGGCGTAGCTCGGGCAGACGGGGGGCGTCATCCCGCCCGCCTACCCAACCCAGCCACATCCCGCAAGCCGGCCAACCGCCAAGTTGACGGTGCCACGGCGCGTCTGCTCTACGGCTTTCTTATGATTTCGCATGGGTTCCCGGCCCAATCTGATTGGAATGGCGGGCCTGAAGGTGATCTGCTTCGGCGAGTAGACGGTCTAAAGCGCGTTGCATGGCAGTCCTGTCGCCGTCAATGGCAAGCCACAGCGTCGCGCCTTCGATGGCTGACAGGGCATCAGCGGCGATCCGGTCGGCTTCCCCTGGCTCTACGACTGCAGACAGCGTTTCAGCAAGACGGCGGCGGCAGGCGGTGAAGAACCCGCGCACCGCATCCAACGCCTGCGGCGTGTCGGTTGAAGCGCCATAGGCGAGATGGAGGGCGACGCAGCGGCCGCGGTCCATCAAAGCCTCACCCATGGATCGCAGGATCGCCTCGTAAGCCATACGCCAGCCGCGGGCGGCGTCCACCGCGGCGAAGGTCTCGTCAAGGGTCAGCTGCAACACCTCGCCGACCAGCGCCTCTTTATCAGGGAAGCGGCTGTACAGGCTTGCCTTCCTCAAGCCGACACGCTCGGCAAGATCCTGCATGGACGCACCCGCATAGCCCTGGGTGCGGAATAGCTCCCTCGCTGCCGCCACGATCTCTTGCTGAGACACCTTCACGTCAACCTCCAGCCCGACCGGTCGGAAGTCTAACAGAAATTCCCGCAGGCAGTAGGACGCTATTTACGCCCGACCGTTCGGTAGTTATACCGGGTGAAGGCAATGTCGCTCGGAAGGTTCCGCCTCATGCTGCATCCACTTTCCCGTCGGCAGGCCATGGCTGGTCTCGCCCTCGCTACGAGCGTCGGCGCCGCTGGGCAAGCCGCCGCTGCCCATCCCGCCACGCGCCCGCAGCCAGAACCACAGCAGAAGGACACCACCGCTATGAACACCACCTACAAGACCCAGACCGTCGGCCCCGTCGAGGTCTTCTACCGTGAGGCCGGCCCGGCGGACGCGCCTGTGATCCTGTTGCTGCACGGCTATCCCACCACCAGCCACATGTTCCGCAACCTTATCCCGCAGCTTGCCGCGACCTACCGCGTCATCGCTCCTGACCTGCCCGGCTTCGGCCTGACCAAGGTGCCGCCCCGCGGCGAGTTCGACTACACGTTCGACAACCTGGCCAAGACGCTGGACGGCTTTACGGAGGCACTCGGCCTGCGCCGCTACGCGCTCTACATCTTCGACTACGGCGCACCGACCGGCATCCGCCTTGCTGCAGCGCACCCCGAACGCGTGACGGCCATTATCAGCCAGAACGGCAACGCCTATCAGGAGGGCCTCAGCACCGCTTGGTCGCCTTACCAAGCTTACTGGAAGGATGGCTCGGCAGAGGCGCGCAACACCTGCCGGGTGGCGCTGACGCTGGAGGCGACTCGCACCCAGTACTTGACGGGAGCCGACGCATCGCGGGTTTCGCCGGACGGCTACACGCTGGACATCGCCTACTTCCAGCGCCCCGGCACCGATGAAATCCAGCTTGACCTCATCTACGACTACCGCACCAACGTCGCCCTCTACCCAGCATGGCAGGCCTACTTCCGCGTCCACAAGCCGCCGATGCTGGCGGTGTGGGGCAAGAACGACATCTTCTTCCTCCCACCCGGTGCAGAAGCTTTCCGCCGCGACATTCCCGCCACCGAGCTGCACTTCTATGACACCGGCCACTTCGCTCTCGAAACGCACGGCCCGGAGATCGGCGCGACCATGCTGGACTTCCTTGACCGGAAGGTCAGGGCATAGCGGTACGGCTCGCGCCCCCGGCTGGCCCGCACGGTGCGGACTAGCCGAGGGCGCCACCCTCGACCTGAAGCATGACATGACATCACATCCCTCAAGCGACATCGCCTTCACAGACGCGGTCAAAGCTGTGCAGGCCCGCCGGCACTCCCGCGAGAAGTTCGAGAAGCTTGAAGCGCGCGGCGGCTTCCGGACCGGGATCACGCCCGACCTGGCAGGGTTCCTGGCCGGGGTGGACACGGCCTACCTTGCGACGGCTAGCGCCGCTGGGCAGCCCTACGCGCAGCACCGGGGCGGGCCAAAGGGCTTTATCCGCGTCCTGGACGGCGCAACGCTGGGTTTCGCCGACTTCGCTGGCAACCGCCAGTACGTCACGACCGGCAACCTCAGCGAGAACGACCGGGCTTTCCTGTTCCTGATGGACTACGCGCACCGGCGCCGGATCAAGCTGTGGGGCCGGGCGCGCGCCGTCGAGGGCAATGAGGCGTTGCTGGCCCAGGTCATGCCCCCGGACTACCCGGCCCGGCCGGAGCAGGTGATCCTGTTCACGGTCGAGGCATGGGACATGAACTGTCCGCAGCACATCCCGCAGAAGTTCGACGCCGCCGATGTCGCCGGGGCGCTGCAGGACTTGCAGGAACAGCTTGCGGCGGCCAAGGCGGAGAACGCTCGGTTGCGTGCCGAGTTGGCAGAGCATCAGTTGTAGGCCCAACGACCGCGAAGCTGTGAGGGTTGGCCATTTGACGCCGACGCAGCGATGACCGAACCGGCCCGGCGCCACCACTTTTCAGGAGACCCGACGTGAAGGCAATTCCCACCCTGGCCGCCGCGGCCGTCCTGCTTATTGCGGTCGGAGCCGCACAGGCGCAGTCACTGTCTTCCCCATCGGCCATAACGACGTTCCACACGGCCAAGGTGGATGGCGTGAACGTCTTCTACCGCGAGGCTGGACCGAAGGACGCGCCCACGCTGCTCCTGCTGCACGGCTTCCCGTCGTCGTCGGGCATGTTCGCCACGCTGATCCCGTTGCTGGCGGACCGCTACTACATCGTGGCGCCGGACTACCCGGGTTTTGGGCTGAGCGACGCCCCGCTGCCGTCCCAGTATGCCTACACGTTCGACCACATTGCCGACACGGTAGACCACCTCCTCGATCAGCTCGGCCTGACCAGCTACACCCTCTACATGCAGGACTATGGTGGCCCGGTGGGCATGCGCCTGGCGCTGGTGCACCCTGAACGGGTCCGTGCCATGATCGTCCAGAACGCGGTGGACAGCGAGGACGGGCTTGGTCCGGCCTGGGACATCCGCAAGGCGTTCTGGCGCGACCGCGCCGGCAACGAGGACAAGGTGATCCCGTCGTTTTTGTCACTCGCCACCACGAAGACCCGGCATGTGGGCGCAAGCCCGAACGTGGATCACTACGATCCAAACGAGTGGCTGAACGAATTCGCTCACCTGTCGCAGCCGAACCAGCAGCAGATCCAGTCCGACCTGTTCTACGACTACCGAACCAACGTCGCCGCCTATCCAGCGTGGCAGGCGTGGCTGCGCGAACACAAGCCGCCGATGTTGGTCGTATGGGGCAAGTGGGACCCGTCCTTCGCGGTCGACGCCGCCGCAGCCTACAAGCGGGATGTCCCGGATGCGGAGCTGCACGTTCTGGACGCCGGGCACTTCGCACTTGACGAGAAGGTGGACGAAGTCGCCGGGCTGATGCGGGGGTTCTTGGCGAAGCAGTGGCTGGGTGCGCCATGACGCCCAGGCGCGGCTTGCCCGCTCGGGGCAACATTCTGCCTAGCTTATCTTATTCACAGGCCTGCGCAAAATCGCCACTTTCTGATGATGTTTCAATACCTTACGCCGAACTAGCCGTGGCAAAATTTGTTTTGGACCTTCTGTCAAATCTCGCTGTGTTTCAGGCACTTGCCGCTGAGGACAGGCACACCGTGAATAATACCAACGGTCCTTTGCAGTGACCCATTTTGCTGAGTCCTAACACGCTGAAAATGCTCACAATAGCAGGAGCAGAAAACGGTCAACGCATAGGACCATTGGTATAAGATGGGCTAGGTGTTCAGTCCCAGGGTGTGGTGTGACGGATCGATCCTGAACCGGTCCGGTTTTTTGGTCCAGGCTTGGCAGGTGAACTCGTAGGGTGTGAGGCCACGCAGCGCCTTGAGGCGGCGGGCATGGTTGTAGGCATCCAGGAAGAGCTGGACGTGCCCGTGCAGGTCGTCATGGCTGGCATAGTG
>JAABUM010001768.1_pt1 | contig 31029 bp, 23 predicted proteins | sample 5559161 | NCBI WGS metagenome assembly JAABUM01 (sample SAMN10711868, study PRJNA513369) | rock metagenome | isolation source: Antarctica rocks | place: Antarctica: Victoria Land, Siegfried Peak nord
TTCAAAGAACTGGCGTACAAAACTGAGCAGACCGTTTATCAACTCAAGCACAACCTGATGGCGGATTATTTGAAACAACAACTCAGAAATCCGACCATCGCTTTCTGCTAATTTGAGAAAGTCCTATACTAAAAACTATTCTTCCTCGTAGCGTTTGAAAAGCAAACTCGCGTTGGTGCCGCCGAAGCCGAAGCTGTTGGAAAGCGCGTATTCCACTTTAGCTTCGCGCGGTTCATTCGGCACGTAATCGAGATCGCATTCCGGGTCTGGATTGACGTAGTTGATGGTCGGCGGCAGCATACTGTTGTGAATGGCAAGCGCTGTGAAAACGCCTTCGATGCCGCCCGCCGCGCCGAGCAGATGTCCCGTCATGGATTTCGTCGAACTCACCGCCAGCTTATAAGCATGATCGCCGAAGGCTTGCTTGATGGCGAAAGTCTCGAACTTGTCGTTGTAGGGCGTGGACGTTCCGTGCGCGTTAATGTAGCCGACTGCTTCCGGTTGAACGCCTGCGTCCGCCAGAGCCTTTTGCATTGCGCGGCGTGGGCCGGAGCCTGTTTCGTCCGGCATCGTCAAATGAAAAGCGTCTGCGGTCATGCCGTAGCCGACAATCTCCGCGTAGATTTTCGCGCCGCGCGCCTTCGCTGACTCCAATTCTTCGAGCATCATCAATCCTGCGCCTTCGCCGATGACGAAGCCATCGCGGTCACGCTCGAACGGGCGCGAGGCGCGAAGCGGATCATCGTTGCGCGTAGACATCGCACGCATCGCGGCAAAGCCCGCGACGCTCATCGGTGTGATTGCGGATTCCGCGCCGCCGCAAATCATCGCCACTGCGTCGCCGCGTTGGATAATTTTGAAACTGTCGCCGATGGCGTGCGCGCCCGCCGCGCACGCCGTCGCAGTTGCGGAATTCGGCCCTTTGGCGCGGTAACGAATGGAAACTTGTCCGGCGGCGAGATTAACGATTGCCGAGACGATAAAAAAAGGCGAGACGCGATTTGGCCCTTCGTCTAAAAGCTTCGAGTGTTCGCGTTCGATAGCCCAGAAGTCGCCGATGCCGCTGCTAATATAAACGCCGAACTGCTCTTCGTTTTCATCCGTCGCCTGAAAGCCGCTGTCCTTCATTAATTCGTCGGAAGCGGCAATGGCGTAATGAATAAAAGTGCCCATCTTGCGCGCTTCTTTTTTCTCGACGAACTTGAGCGGATCAAAGTCTTTGATTTCGGCGGCGAACTTGACGGAAAACTTCTCCGTGTCGAACTTCTTGATAAAATCGACGCCGCTCTTGCCTGCCATTAGCGCAGACCAAGTGGCCTCGACGTTAAGTCCGATTGGAGTGACGAGTCCAAGCCCCGTAACCACCACGCGACGTTTCAAAATGAATGCTCCTTCGTTAAAAACTGCGATCAGCAATTCAGCGACAAGGAACAGGTGACAAGCCGAAAATGACTTTTCATTCGCTCGAAAATTTTCGTTCTCTTGAATGAGTTTTCATTTCCGCGCCCGCCACCTGTTGCCTAACGCTATTTCTTGTGCTGGTCGATGTAATTGTAAGCGTCGCGCACGCTCTGAATTTTCTCAGCGTCTTCGTCCGGGATTTCAATGCCGAACTCTTCTTCAAAGCGCATTACCAGCTCAACCGTGTCGAGCGAGTCCGCGCCGAGATCGTCTATGAAGCGGGCGTTGGGCGTGACTTCGTTTTCATCCACACCGAGTTCATCGACGATGATTTGTTTTACTTTATTCTCGATCTCTTGATCGGGCATTGCAATTTGCTCCTCTTGGGAATGATGTAAAAAAGCTTTCGAGTTTAACTGACAGAATTGTGTAGCGCCTCGCGCGCGTGGCGTAGGCTCGCAGTGTCTTCGACGTTCAGACAGCGTGCTTCGCGTTTTGTTTGCCGCACAAGCCCGGATAGAACTTTGCCGGGGCCGACTTCGACAAAAGTTTCAATGCCCTCGCTTGTCAAAAATTCGATTGTTTCCAGCCAGCGCACAGTGGACGAAACTTGTCTGGTCAATGCGTCGCGCGCATCGTCGCCCTTCGTGATCGCCGCCGCATCGACATTCGTCACAAGCGACACGCGCAAGTCATCGAACTTTATACGCTCTAAATCCAGCGCTAATTTTTCCTGCGCGGGGTTCATCAAGGCGCAATGAAAAGGCGCGCTGACGTTTAATTTAATCGCGCGTTTTGCGCCGCGATCCTTCGCCAAATCCATTGCGCGATCAACTGCCATGACATTGCCCGCAATCACAATCTGGCCGGACGAATTAATGTTCGCAGGACTACAAACTTCGCCTTGCTGCGCTTCATTACACGCATTCATCACGTCCGCTAAACCCAAGCCTAAGATTGCCGCCATTGCGCCGGAGCCGACGGACACTGCTTCCTGCATATAACGCCCGCGCGCGCGCACTGTGCGAACGGCATCCGCGAAACTCAAACTTCCCGCCGCGACGAGCGCAGAGTATTCGCCGAGACTGTGTCCGGCAACGTAAGCGGGGGACGACGATGATACTGTGTTCTCTGCTTCTGCTGTAAATCCTTCGGCTTGCATCGCACGCAGCGCGGCAATCGAGACTGTCAGAATCGCCGGTTGCGTATTTTCCGTCAACTGCAATTCTTCGCTCGAACCATGAAAACAGATTTGCGAAATAGAAAACCCGAGCGCATCATCGGCTTCTTCAAAGACCTGACGGGCAGATGGAAAATTATCCGCTAAATCCTTGCCCATGCCCGGCGACTGCGAACCCTGACCGGGAAAAACATAAGCTACCGCAGCCGTGCTCATTTTATCTTCGAGGCTCCAGCGCAAAAGCGATTGTCTCCGCGCTTGTCCCGATTATCACAGATTTTTTCTGCGCCGTGTAGCCGCTTACCTTAGCGACGACGCGTCCTTCGCCCGCCGTTAAATTTCTAAACTCGACGCGCCCGTGTTCGTCCGCATTGCGAAACTGCACTTCGCCGTTCTTCGGAATGTACGTCACGCAGGCGTGTTTGAGCGGCTGTCCCGTTGCGTTTTTCACTTCGATAACCAAAGGCTTTTCGATAGTGTCCTGAGCAATAACCGCCGCGAAGCTCCCGCCGAACATTAACACCGCAACGAAAACCAAGTGCGCGCATTTCGCTTTCATAAAATCCGTTTCCCTACCAGCGCATTAAGGTTGCGCCCCACGTAACGCCGCCGCCGAACGATGACATCATGACCAGATCGCCTTCGCGCACGCGCCCCGATTCAACGCATTCATCGAGCGCAATCGGAATCGAAGCGGCGCTGGTGTTGCCGTGCATTGCGATGTTGGAATAAACGCGCGATTCGTCAACGCCCAACTTATTTGCGACGGCATCCGTAATGCGTTGATTCGCTTGATGCGGGATAAATAGTTTTACGTCTTCGGGTCGGCAGTTGGCTTCTTCGAGCACTTCGAGCGAAATCTCCGTCATTGAGCGCACCGCGACTTTGAAGAGTTCGTTGCCGCGCATCTTAAAGAAATGATGGCCGGAAGCAAGCGTCTCCGCTGTCGCAGGCATACGCGTGCCGCCGCCCGGAGCGAAGAGTTGTTCCGTGAAGCGCCCGTCGGAGCGAATACGCGAAGCCATCAGCCCGCGATCCGCATCGGTTGCGCCGAGAACGGCTGCGCCCGCGCCGTCGCCGAAAATCACGCACGTCGCGCGATCAGTATAATCGACATACTGCGTCAAAACTTCCGCACCGATAACGAGAGCATAGCGCGCCTGCCCGCTTTTAATCATTTGATTGACGAGCGTCAGGCCATACAAAAAGCCGGAACAGGCGGCGGCAAGATCAAACGCGGCGGCGTTGTTTGCGCCGAGTTCCGCTTGAATAATGCAGCCTGTGGAGGGAAGAATTTGATCGGGCGTAACAGTCGCGCAAATTAAGAGATCGATTTCGGACGCGTCTATGCCTGCGCGCTCAATGGCCTGACGCGCGGCGCGCACGGCAAAGAGCGAAGTGTATTCGCCGGGAGCAGCCTTGCGGCGCTGCTTAATGCCTGTGCGCGAAGTAATCCAGTCGTCGGAAGTCTCGACCATTTTTTCCAGCTCGGCGTTGGTCAAAACAGTTTCCGGGTACGCGTGGCCTGTGCCTAAAATATAAGCGCTGCGGTTTGCCATAATCCTCTCTTGCCGAATCTTTAATCAGCGACGGCGGCGAGCGCGGCTAACTCACGCGCGTTTGTTTCCGCAATCCCGTGTTCGATGCGTTCGCCCGCGCGATGCTCGGAAAACTCTTTGACGTTGCGAATGGCGTTGCGAATGGCGCGCGAATTGGAACTGCCGTGCCCGATAACGACAATGCGCTGCACGCCCAGAAGCGGCGCGCCGCCGTACTCCGAATAATCCAAGCGCTTTTTAATGTTACGAAAAGCGGGGCGCGCCAGCATTGCTCCTGCTTTTGTTCGCGCCGTCGCCGTCAACTCGCTTTTTATCATCGCCAGCATCGCGTCCGTCAAGCCTTCCGACAATTTAAGCATTACGTTGCCGGTGAAACCATCGGTCACGATTACGTCAACCGCGCCCGTGAACACATCGCGCCCTTCGACATTGCCGACGAAATTCAAACTCGAAAGATCGCGCAAAAGCGGAAAAGCTTCCTTCGTTAATTCGTTTCCCTTAGCTTCTTCTTCGCCGATGCTCATCAATCCGACGCTCGGCTTGTTTGTGCCGAGCACGGCGCGCGCGTAAGCGTCGCCCATAATCGCAAACTGCGCAAGCTGTGACGGCTTGCAATCGGAATTCGCGCCGACATCCAAAAGCAGCGTCGGCTTTGCGCCGCGCGTCGGAATCAATGCCGCGAGCGCAGGCCGATCTACGCCCGGCAGCATTCCTATGACCATCTTGGCCGTCGCCATCGCCGCGCCCGTATTGCCAGCGGAAATGAAGCCGTCGGCGCGGCCTTCCATAACGAGCTTTGTGCCGATTCTCAAAGAACTTTTTTTCTTGCGGCGAACGGCTGTCGCAACAGGCTCGTCCATTCCTATTACTTCCGCCGCTTCGACAAACTCGATGCCATTGTCGCCATCATTGCGCCAGCCGCAACGACGCAATTCCGGCTCGACCTTTTCCCTTTGCCCGACGAGAATAACGCCGATGCCAAAATCACGCGTCGCAGCCATTGCGCCATCAATTTCAGGATGCGGCGCGCGGTCGCTGCCCATCGCATCCACGACGACTTTGCCGGTCAGTTGAAGCCCTTGATGCTTCATCAAATTGCGCGCAAGAAGTGTTTGAATCTTTCAGTTCCGGCCTTAACTGTTAACCGTTTTGCTCAATGCGCAGGATTTCGCGTCCCTTATAAAAGCCGCATTTCGGGCACACGCGATGCGGAAGGCGCGGCTCCTGACAGTTCGGGCACGACGATGTTTGCGGCGCGCGCAGAGCGTCATGTGCGCGGCGTTGGCGCGTGCGTGACTTTGAATGGCGTCGTTTTGGATTCGGCATAATTACTCCTCTACGTTATAAATTTGCGATTTTTGATTTACCATTGCCGATTGAAGAAGGCAATCGCTATCATTGATAGTCGGTCTTTAATTCTTATTCAATTGTAAATCATTGAGCGCCGCCCAGCGCGGATCAATTTCCTTTTGTTCACAGCCGCACGCCGCATCCGTGTTTTTGTTCCTGCCGCAAGTCGGGCATAGACCATGGCAATCTTCCGCGCATAAAGCATGAAGCGGAAGCGCCAGTAAGACCTGCTCGCGCACTAATTCATCGACATCAATTGTTTCACCGTCGAATACGGAAACGTCTAAATCCTCGTCGTGCAACTCGGCTTCTTTATCTAGGTCGGCGTTCAATGTTGCAGGCACATAGGCGGCGTCGAAATCTGTTTCAACCTGAATATCAACAACTTTCAGACAGCGATCACAATCAACTTCGGCGCGCGCCGAAATGTGGCCTCGCAAATCAATTCGCTCACCGTGCCGTTTGATTCGTGCGCGAATTTCCGGCGCACTCGTCAAACGCGCTGCTTCATCATCCAGCACAAGTTCTTCAGGCGCATAAGTGTGTGCGAAATCGCTGCCAGCCTTTGCTATTTTATCAACTTCGATTCGCATTCCCCGTACACCTTGTTGCGAAATACCGGCGCGTTAATTTTCCACCGCACTCTGTTAATACTTTCGCTATACTCTATGGCGGCCAGCACCCGTTTCTGCCGCCCGCGCGCAAAAGGAGTTATTATAGCCGCCCGCGCGTTTGTGTCAACGCGAAAGCCAAAGGGATTTCACTTCGCTTGTTTTATTTGTGGCGTCACCGAGCGCTTTAACGCATCTGTGCGAACGAGTTCGGCAATGCGTGGGCTTCCGCCCGTAATGATGCCTTCTGCCGCAGATTTGCTTCCCGGCGCAGCGAAAAATTGCAGCATTATCGTCTGCAAGAATGCATGTTTCTTTGTTTTGGACAGGCCTTCTATTACGCTCTGATAAAAGGGTGCATTCGGGTCTTCGGCAGCGCACGCGACATTGAACGCTTTGCGCGCGACGGCGAGGCCGCTTGTGCGCAGCAACACAACGCCGAGCGCAAAATGAGCAGCGGCGTAATTTTGATCGAGCGCAATTGCTTTGCGCAGATAGCGCTCTGCCGGGCTGTCCTTTTCGAGTTTGTAATAAACACAGCCCATCACATAATTCATTTCGGCGCACGGGCGGGCGGCAAGCGCTTTCTTGAACTCCGCCAACGCCTCGCGCCAGCGATCCACAAACGCAAACAACTTGCCAAGCGCATAATGCGCGCTGAAGGAACTTGCATGATGATTTTTAATCCACGCTTCGATCAATTCTACTGCCTGCTTCACATCGCCCAAATCGCCGCACGTGATGCCCAGTAGAAGCGGCACAGGGGAATCCGCGTTTGTCCCTGCGCGAAAGGCTCTTAGTAAATAATCATGCGCGAGGGTGTGCTTGCCTTCATCAAAGAAATACTCGCCGAGGAACGAATTGAGCGGTGCGTTGTCTGCCGCCAGTGCCGCCGCGCGTTCGAGTTCCCGCACGCCGCGTGCGATTTCCTTTTTGCCTAGATGCTGAACCGCCGCATCGACGCACTTCGTGAAGACTTCCGTCTCTGTGCCTCGATAGGCTGCAAGGATGATGTCGCCTAGTTTTTTGTAGCGATTATTCTGCTCGAATTCGGCTGTATGCTTGCGGCAATTCTCGATCCAGCGCATATCTACTTCGTCTGCGCTAATCGCTCCGGCTTCATTTAAGATGTCGATCAAAGATTGCACGAGGGCGTGTTCGCGTTGCGAATTATTCGCCTGTTGCAGCATCAGATCAAGGGTGCGTTCCATTCGCTCCGTGATGCGCAAAAGCATATTTTCAAGCGCAGAGACGCGTTCGAGCAAATACTCTTCCGGCGTTTGCGCTGCCGAGCCGTTTGATTCAAAGCGCGTCGCGGGCGGTTCGACGACCAGCATCAAACGCGTGCCGCAGCGTCCGCATAATTCCTGCCCGAACGGATTTGCCGCGAGGCATTTTTGACAATAATGAGCAATTGATTTCGGCAACATATAAATTATTAAGAGTTGAAAATGATTTGCGCTCGAAGCATTCGATTGACCGGCTTGCTTTATTTAATATTCGTAGAAGCCGCGCCCTGTTTTTCGTCCGAGCCATCCGGCGTCAACATAGCGTTTAAGCAGCGGGCACGCTCTGTACTTCGGATCGCCCAAGCCTTCGTGCATCACATTCAAGATTGCGAGGCACACGTCTAGGCCGATAAAGTCCGCGAGCGTCAGCGGCCCCATCGGATGATTCATGCCGAGTTTCATAATGCCGTCAATGCTTTCGCGCGTCGCAACACCTTCATGCAAAGCAAAGATCGCTTCGTTTATCATCGGCATCAGCACGCGATTGGAAACAAAGCCCGGCATGTCGTTGCACTCGAGCGGCGTTTTCCCGAGCTTCTCCGTGAGCGCGCGCACACTTTCAAAAGTTCCATTTGAAGTGGCGATGCCGCGAATAATTTCCACGAGCTTCATTACCGGCACGGGATTCATAAAGTGCATTCCGATGACTTTATCAGGCCGCTTCGTCGCCGCGCCGAGTTTGGTAATTGAAATCGAAGACGTATTGGAAGCGAGAATCGCCGACGGTGCAGTGATTTCGTCGAGTACCCGAAAGAGTTCCGTTTTGATTTGCAGGTTCTCCGCGATCGCTTCGACGACTAGACTCGCGGCGCTCAGTTCACTCAATTCAGTCGTCGTTTTTATGCGATTAAAAATCTGTTGCTTTTCATCTGCGTGCAGACGGTCTTTGTCCACATCGCGCTGAAGGCTACGGTCAATCGCCTTCATGCCGCGCTCTAAAAATTCGTTCTGCACGTCGCGCAGAACGACGTTGTAGCCTGCGCGCGCCGCGACCTGTGCGATGCCGTTGCCCATTGTCCCAGCGCCGACGACGCCGATTGTTTCCGTCACAATCAAACTCCCGAAGTTGAAATTTTAATCCTAACCGCGCCAGTCCGGTGGCTGCGTCGGCGGGGCATACTCGCGCTCGCGTTCGCCCGTCGTGTTGTTCGTTTTGTTGACAGCCCAATCCGGGGCAGGTCTCGGTAGCTCATGCAGATAAGCGACGCTCGCCTTGCCGCCGTTCTTGTACAACTCGTCGCCCTGCCCGAACAAAAACCAGAACGAATAAATGCTCAGTGCCGTGCCGAGCGGAAAGCCGAGCGCCGCCAGCGCAGAGGCAACGATTCCGGCCTTGCGCGCCCACTTTTTGCGTTTTAATAATCCGTAACCCGCGATAAGCTGAGGCACAGCAAAGATCACTGTGAGAACAACCATCATCACGGCCATCACAGCGAAGATTGTGCCGAACAATTCTTTTGGAAATGGATCGCCTCCATAGGAAGGCGGCGGCATAGGAAAGCGCGACATCATCGGCCATAGGACGGCGAAATAAACAGCCATCATGAGCATCGCAAATGCCTGCGCGCCGCCGTAAACGAGATGCAGCACGCCGAGAACTTTATTGTGATCTTGTGAAGTCATTTCATTCTTTCCATTTCTATCGTCTTACCGCTCGACGGCCATCGCCACCGCGTTGCCGCCGCCCAAACACAAAGCCGCGACGCCTCTATGCGCATTGCGCCGCTTCATTTCATAGAGCATCGTCGTCAAAAGCCTCGAACCCGATTGCCCGATAGCGTGGCCGAGCGCAACCGCGCCGCCGTTGACGTTTACCTTCTGCGGATCAAGCTCAAGCTCTTTGATAATTGCCACAGCCTGCACCGCGAAGGCTTCGTTCAGTTCAATCAAATCAACTTCATTGAGCGACCACCCGGCCTTCTGCACAACTTTTCTGATTGCTTCCACCGGAGCCATCATGACGAGTTCCGGTTCGATGCCGCTCGTCGCCTGCGCCGCAATCCGCGCCATCGGTTCCACATTCATCTCGCGCGCGCGTTCAAGCGAAGTAACGACCAGAGCCGATGCGCCATCGTTGACGCTCGAGGCGTTACCCGCCGTCACGGTGCCGCCTTCCTTCTTGAATGCAGCTTTTAATTTGCCGAGCGATTCTTGCGACGCGTCTTCGCGCACGGATTCATCTGCATCGAGCATCAGGGCTGCGCCTTTTTTCTGCGGAATCTCGATGGGCAAAATCTCGTCCTTAAACTTTCCGGCCTTCATTGCCGCGACAGCTTTACGGTGCGAGTTAAAAGCATACTCGTCCTGCTGCTCGCGCGTCACACCGTAGCGCGTGGCGACGACTTCTCCCGTGTTGCCCATGTGGTAATTTTCAAACGCGCACCACAAGCCGTCGTGGATCATCGCGTCCACCATCGTGCCGTTGCCGAGACGGTAGCCTTCGCGCGCCTGCGGCAAAAGATACGGCGCGTTCGTCATCGACTCCATCCCGCCCGCGACGATTATTTCCGCATCGCCGAGCTTAATGCTCTGCGCCGCCATCATCACGGCCTTCAAACCGGAGCCGCATACTTTGTTGATGGTCACTGCCGAAACGCCGAACGGAATGCCGCCGTGCAATGCTGCTTGTCTGGCAGGGTTTTGCCCGACTCCCGCCTGAATCACGCAGCCCATAATCACTTCGTCAACGTCTTCGGGTTTGACGCCCGCGCGCCGCACGCTTTCGCGCACAACCAATGCACCGAGTTGCGGCGCAGTAAAACTTTTCAAAGCGCCCTGAAACTTTCCGACAGGCGTGCGCGCGGCGCTAATAATCACAGCTTCTTTCGTGTCCGACATAAAAACACCTCTTGCAAATAATCGCGTATTGCTTGCTCTACAAATTAGATTACTTTTTGTTCGATTCGATTATACGTTCGCCCAAAAGAGTGTCAAGCAAGTGCGTCTTCCCGAAAGCGTTAATTGATGAAGCGCGCGCGCGAGTGTTAGACTTCCGAAGTTGTTGTTCAATTCTGAATTCATTCTCATGGTGAAGTTTTATGCAGGCACTTATTCTCGCGGGCGGCAAAGGCACGCGCCTTCGTCCGCTCACGCTCTACACCCCGAAACCGATTGTGCCGATCTGCAATCGCCCGTTTCTGCTTTATCAGATCGACACGCTACGGCGCGCGGGCATCACGGACATCACGCTTTCGCTTTCTTACCAGCCGCACAAAATCGAACAGCAACTCGGCGACGGCGGCGACTTCGGCGTTAATCTTAAATACACAGTCGAGCCGCAACCGATGGGCACTGCCGGAGCTTACAAGTTTGCCGAAGATTTAATACGCGAGCCGACGGTTGTCTTCAATGGCGATATTCTCACAGACATCGATCTCAAAGCCGTTATACGCGAACACACCGAACGCGAAGCAACGGCAACCGTCGTGCTCACGCCCGTCGATAATCCGAGCGCCTACGGCCTTGTCGAAACAGAAAAGGACGGACGCGTGCGCCGCTTTCTTGAAAAACCGAAGGCGGATGAAATCACCGTCAACACGATCAACGCAGGCACGTATATTTTAGAGCCGCGCGTTTTGGATTACATTCCGGCGAATGAGAATCACTCGTTCGAGTACGGCCTTTTTCCGAATCTGCTCGCGCGCAAAGAGCCTTTCTTCGCGCACATTCCGCAAAAAACTTACTGGCTCGACATCGGCACGCCCGCGCGCTATTTGCAGGCGCATCACGATCTTCTGGGAAATCGCGTGACGCGCCTGCGCCTTAAAGAACGGCGCGGAAATTTCGACTCGGCAACGCACGCAGACATCGATGAGCTTTCGATGATCGGCGACGATTGCACCATCAAACCCGGCGCGCAGATTATCAATTCCGTGCTCGGTCAGGGCTGCTACATCGAAGAAAAAGCGCGCATCGAAAACTCCGTCGTCTGGGCGCATACGCGTGTCGGCGCAGGCGCGCAATTGTTTGATGCCATTGTCGGGCGCGGCTGTCACATAGGGCGCTCCGCACAGCTTAATACCGGCACGGTGCTCGGCGACAAAACTTCGCTGACGGATTACACGCAGACCGGAGCGGGAACAACGCTGTGAGTGAAACACAAAAGCTCGCACCGATTCGCTTCGGCACGGACGGCTGGCGCGCCGTCATCGCCGAAGATTACACGTTTGCCAATCTCGAACGAGTCGCGCAAGCCTACGCCGACTATATTAATAAACAAAACCCGGCGGCAGCGAGCGCGAGCAGTTCCGGCGAACAAACGCAGCGTATTTTGCCGTTGATCGTGGTCGGATATGATCGGCGGTTTCTCTCCGAACAATTTGCAGGGCGCGTTGTGGAAGTGCTGGCAAGCAACAAGCTACGAGTCGCTGCTTTTACCGAAGCCGTGCCGACGCCGCTTGTTTCGTGGGCAGTGCGCGAGCAAAAGGCCGGAGGCGGCATTATGATTACGGCGTCACACAATCCGCCGGAATTCAACGGTTTCAAAATCAAAGCATCATGGGGCGGCAGCGCTCCGCCGGAAACGACGAGCGCCGTCGAAGCTTTAATCGACGCACAGCCGCCGCAACGTCACGCCGAAGCGATAGCCGCCATCAAAGCGTCCGACGCGAGCGAATTCATTGCGGCAGCCGAAAAAAGTTATCGCGCGCAGATTGAGTCTTACGTTGACCTCGAACGATTGCGCTCGACAAAGGCGCGCGTCATCGTCGATCCGATGCACGGCGCGGGCGGGCGCTGGGTTGAAGGTTTTTTGAAGGGTGGCACGCTCCAAGTGGAAACGATTCGCGCCGAGCATGATCCGCTTTTCGGAGGCTGCGCGCCGGAACCGATTGACCGCAATTTACAGCCGCTTAAAAATCGAATCAAAGAAACAGGCGCGCTGATCGGTCTCGCAACAGACGGCGATGCGGATCGCGTCGGCGCGGTCAACGAACTTGGCGAGACGATGACGATGCACGAAGTCGTCCCGCTGCTGCTGCTGCATCTTGCGCGACATCGTAAACTTACGGGCGGCGTCGTTCGCACTTTTTCGCAATCCGTCCTGACAAAGCGCATTGCCGCCGCGCACAATCTGCCGCTCTACGACACGCCGATTGGTTTCAAGTACATCGCGGAATTGATGCTCAAGGAAGATATTTTGATTGGCGCGGAAGAATCCGGCGGCATAGGCGTGCGCGGTCACATACCGGAACGCGACGGCATCTTGAATTCCCTGCTGCTGCTCGAAGCCGTCATCACCGCAGGCAAAACGCCTTCGGAAATGGTGCGCGACATGCATAGAGAGTTCGGCGAATTTTATTTTGGCCGCACGGACATGCACATGGAAGTCGCACGCGGCCAAAGATTGGTCGCCACGCTTGCCGCGTCGCCGCCAAACGCAGTGGCAAATGAAACTGTGCATAGCGTTGAAACACTCGACGGCACAAAACTTTTATTCGCAGATGAATCATGGCTGCTCTTTCGTCAATCCGGCACCGAACCCATGCTGCGCATTTACTCGGAAGCCACCTCCGTCGCTAAAATGAACAGGCTCTTAAACGGGGGCGCGCAGCTTGCGCAAAATGCTTGAAAGCTCGCATTTGTCAAACTTATACCTTGAACGATGCGGGAGTGGTTGCTATTAAATTAAGAATTTAGGCAACATCTAACTTGACGCTTAACGGAGTAAAAATTGTCCACTGAAAATCTCCACACGCTGGCGGCGCTGATTAGACGAGAGCGCGACACCTTACTTGCCGAATGGCGGCAGGAAGTACGACAACTTTCTGTGGCGCATAATCTTGACGTGCCGACTCTCAACGACCACATCCCCGATCTGCTTGAGGAACTAGCTTATGAGCTGGAAGCATTTGTTGATGATTCGATGATCGGAGAATTAAAAAAGAATCCCGTTATTCACGGTTTAGACCGGCTCCGACTCGGATTCGATGTCGAGGAGGTGGTGGCTGAATACAACGCTCTGCGCGGCGTCATACAAGACCTTATCGAAAGGCATGGACTGACTCTTCGCGGGTCGGTAAACCGCACCATTAACCGCGTCATTGACGTATCAATCGGTCTTGCGGTGAAGACATACGCCACGCAAAAAGCGCTTGAGATACAAGAACGGCGTGAGGAGCACTTAGCCTTCATCGCCCACGATCTCAGGTCTCCGCTTTCATCTATCGCGATGGCGGCTAAGCTTCTCGAACTCACAGTCCCCGACGTAGTAAAGGACGAGCGGGCTGCCACATTACTGGAAACCATGCATCGTAACGTCAGCCGCTTAAATTCACTTGTCGTCAAAGTAGTGCAAGAAGAAGTAAATCTGAAGGCGAAGATGAATGAAAAGGTCGAGCGGCAGGAAGTAAAGCTGAAGGAGATGGTTGAAGTGCTCATCAGCGACTTAACTCCATTAGCCGCCGCTGCGAACCTGAGTTTAATCAACAACGTGCCCGAAGAGCTGACAGCGTTCGTCGATGCCAGCATGGTGTCCCTTATTTTTCAGAACTTGATCTCCAACGCCATCAACTACACACCGAACGGAGAAGTTATTATCGGAGCGCAGAAGGTCAAGGAATCTGCTTCTGTCGAATGTTGGGTGAGCGACAACGGCGTAGGGATTGCAGCAGACCGTCTGGAAAAGGTGTTCGACAAATTGGAAACCGATCCAGACAAGAAAAGCGGCATGGGACTCGGCCTTGCCATCGTCAAGCAATTCGTCGAAGCGCACGGCGGTCGGGTGACGGTTGACAGTGAACTCGGTCAAGGCTCAACTTTTCGATTCACCCTTCCTTACGAAGCCGGGTAGGGTAAGGATAATAAAATCTGCGCCTAACAACTCATTCGAGATGACGCCGCGATAGAATGCTTTCATCTTCCTTCCTTCGATGAGCATGGATACCATTCGCAGGGCGCATCTCAATTTTGGCGTTATCTCATCCACCGAATTTTCGACGTTTCTTTGCTCTAACTTTTCTATGCCGGAACTACCCGAAGTCGAACTCGTTGCGCGCGCGCTCAATGGTCTCATCACGAAGCGCCGCATTGTTGCCGCAGAAGTTTTACGCGCGAGGCTTCTGCCGAGTTCGACGCCCGAAGAATTCGCCATGCAGCTTCGTGGCGCGCGGGTTGATTCTATCAGTCGTCGCGGCAAGCATATTTTGATTCAGTTAGACAATGGATTTGTGCTCGTCGTGCATTTGCGCATGTCGGGCAGATTTCTTTATTTGCCGCTCGATGCGGAGCTTCCGAAATTCACGCACGCGATTTTTTATCTGGACAACGAATACAGGCTCGTCTTTTCCGACCAACGCCATTTCGGAATGATGAAGGTGGTTTCCGCAGACGTACTTCATGAAGCAAAAGAACTGCGCGAACTAGCGCCGGAGCCTTTCTCGGAAGAATTCACGCACGCTTATCTGCACGCGGCTCTCTCTCGCTCGCGCCGCACGCTAAAGGAAACGCTGCTCGATCAAACAAAGGTCACGGGGCTTGGAAATATCTATGCGGCGGAAGCGATGTTTCGGGCGCGCGTCAATCCGTTTACCGTCGCCTCTGAATTCTCCAAGCGCCGCGTGCCGAAACTTCATCAGGCGATTCTCGAAGTGCTCGCGGAATCCATCGCTCACGGCTCGACTTTGAACGTCGATCCCGAAAACATCGACGGCAGTTATTACGGCGGCGAGTATGAAGGCCACTGGCGAGTTTATGACCGCGAGGGCGAGCCGTGCCCGACTTGCCAAGCCGCGATTAAGCGCATCGCGCACGGCGGGCGTTCGACTTATTTTTGCCCGCGTTGCCAGCGGAGATAACGGGCGCGGAGCAAGCTTTCTTTTCCTTGCGCGCTTGACAGCACAAAGCTTTGCGGCGTATAAGCCAACTTGTAAAACGTGGTGAGTTAAGACGACTTGCGGCCACGCAAAATAATCCGCTAAACAGCACGGTGAGTCCCGCGAAAGTTAAAGGGACGCACATAAACTTCTAATTTCGTTGAAGTCCCGCGTTGTTTGGCGCGGGGTTTTTATTATGCGCGCACCACGCCCGATCAATGCGATCTTTCGGACGCCTTTGATAAGCGATTAAACGACGTTTCGAGCAGCGCAATCGGGTGGACAAATTCGGCGAGGTTATAAGTTGACGATGGATAATTTCAGAGAACTTTTAGAACGCGACCACATTATTGTCTTCGACGGCGCGATGGGCACGATGCTTTACAGCAAAGGCATTTATATCAATCGCTCCTACGATGAATTGAATCTGACGAATCCAGACCTTGTGCGCGAAGTCCACGCCGAATACGTGCGCGCAGGTGCGGACATTATCGAAACCAACACGTTCGGAGCATCCGCGCCGCGCCTACAGCAATACGGTTTGGAAGGAAGCCAACGCTTAATCAACATCGCCGCCGCACGTCTCGCGCGGGAAGCTGCCGGAGAGCGCGCACTTGTGGCGGGCGCAGTCGGGCCATTGGGTTTACGCATCGAGCCTTATGGCCCGACTTCTTTTGATGAAGCGAAGGATATTTTTAAGGAACAAATCGGCGCGCTTCTCGATGGCGGCGTCGATCTTTTCCTACTCGAAACCTTTTCCGACATTTCCGAAATGCGTCAGGCCATACGAGCCGTCCGCGAACTCTGCGATCTGCCCATCGTCGCGCAAATGACCATCCTGCCCGACGGCAACACATCCTTCGGCACGACGCCCGAAGTCTTCACCGCGCGCCTAGACGAATGGGGCGCGGACGTGATCGGCCTCAACTGCGGCGTCGGCCCGGCGATTGTGTTATCGGCAATTGAAAAAATGCGCCACGTCACGAAAAAGAAATTGTCCGCGCAGCCGAACGCAGGCTTGCCGCGCGATGTGCAGGGACGACAGTTTTATATGTGCTCGCCCGAATACATGGCGAAGTTTTCCAAGCGATTGATTCAAGCGGGCGCGAAATTTATCGGCGGCTGCTGCGGCACGACTCCCGCGCACATCAAACTTATCTCCGATGCCGTGCGCGCCGCCTCTCCGCGCAAACAATCATTCGTCACAGGCGAACTCAATTACATGCCCGCTTCCGTTCAAGAATTATCGCCTTCGGACATACAGGTTGTGCCGCCTGAAGAACGCTCCAAGTGGTCAGGGAAAATCGCACGCGGCGAATTCGTCACTTCCGTCGAAGTGCTGCCGCCGAAGGGCTGCGACGCCGCCAAGACTCTCGATCAAATCAAGCTCTTAAAGGACGCGGGCGTGGACGGCGTCAACATTCCCGACGGGCCGCGCGCGCAAACGCGTATGAGCGCGCAGGCCACCGCAGTCCTTGTCGAGCGCGAAGTCGGCATCGAAGCCGTGCTGCATTATTGTTGCCGTGACCGTAACCTTCTGGGCATGATGAGTGACCTTCTCGGCGCGGCGGCGTTAGGCTTGCGCAACCTGCTTTTGATTACCGGCGACCCGCCGAAGATGGGGCCGTACCCGGACGCGACAGCCGTCTTCGACATTGATTCAATCGGCCTCACCAATATGGTCAACAAACTGAACCACGGCCTTGACCTCGGCAATAATCCAATCGGCTGCCCGACTGCTTTCTGCATCGGCGTCGGCGTCAATCCCGGCGCAATCAATATGGATGAAGAAATCAAACGCTTCGAGTACAAAGTCGAAGCGGGCGCGCAGTACGCCATCACGCAGCCGATCTTCGACGCCGAACAGCTACACGATTTTTTGCGTCGCATCGAACACGTCCGCATCCCGATTGTCGCGGGCATCTGGCCGCTCGTTTCTTACCGCAACGCGGAATTTCTGCACAATGAAGTGCCCGGCGTGCGCGTGCCCGCCGGAGTTATGGAACGTATGCTCGTCGCTTCCGACAAAGGCAAGGAAGCAGGCCGCGACGAAGGCTTACAAATCGCCCGCGAACTCTTAACAGACGTGCGCGACGCGATTCAAGGCGCGCAAGTCTCCGCGCCCTTCGGCAACGTCCGCTTCGCGCTCGATGTTTTCGATGCAGTAGAAGAAGTCAATGCGCGCGCCACCGCATAAGCGTGCCTGACAAAACTTCAACAGCGCCGCAACAAGCGCACGCATGGCGCGGATTCGGCGTTGAAGACTGTAACCATGCCTAAGCCAGAACATTGTCGTACTCGTCTTTAACTATCTTGTAGCATTTGCAGGAGACCGCTTCCAAACCCGCCCGATCAAGAATCCTGATCAACCCACGGCTGTAGCTGATAAGCTCCTGTTTCTGTAGAACACCGGCAGCCAGTGCGACTCCTTCGCGGCGCACGCCCAGCATGTGCGAGAGGAATTCTTGAGTCAGTCGAAATTCGTCTCCTTCGACACGGTCATGCGTCATCAGCAGCCAGCGAGCAAGACGCGCGTTGACACTATGAAAGCGGTTGCAGGCTGCCGATTGTGATACCTGCGTCAGGAACGAGTGTGAGTAGCGTAGCAGCAGTTTGTGAAGCGAACTATCGTTGCCCGCCTCATTGCGCAGTGTCGCGGCTTTCATTTTCATGGCTGTGCCTGCCCCCTGCACCAGTCCGCGATTGCGCGACTTGTTCACCCCCATAAAAACGGAAAGACCCGCCATACCTTCATTTCCCGCCATGCCCACTTCGAGAAGCTCGCGGTCATCCACCGTTGAAAGCAAAGAAACAATAGAGTTGTTGGGAAAGTAAACATGCCTTAGCGTCTCGCCGGGTTCAAATAGAATGTCGCCGAAAGTGAGCGCGACGTGTTCTAACTGAGGCAGCAAGCGTTGATATTCTTTTTTGGGGACAGCCGCAAGCAGACGGTTGGTGAGCGGCGCATCTCGTTTTGTGGATGGCATCGTAAAACTCCTTGTCTGGGTCGCGTCGTGAAAGACAGCCGACAGCACAAGGAAAATGGTTGCTAAACAGCACCCGATGCCGAGAGATGACTTAAAAGATCAAATAAACGTCGTCAGCGTATCACGCAAAAAGATGCGTGTATGTGCGCCAACACACTTACACGCGGTGGGTGAGGTAGAAATGGGAGAATCTTGTTAGCCGAAGATGATTAGCCGAGAAGACGGTCGTACTCGCTTTTGACGACTTGGTAGCACTCGCAAACTTCCGTCTCCAAGCCCTGCCGGTCAAGGAGTGTGATGGTGCCGCGCACATAAGAGATCAGTCCACGCTCTTGCAGCTTTTGGGCAGCGACCGTGATTCCTTCGCGGCGGACGCCGAGCATGTTGGCGATTAGATCATGCGTCATTACCAATTTGTCTGTGCGCAGACGGTCGTGGCTCAAGAGCAGCCAACGGCAGAGTTGCTGTTCGACTGTGTGTAGACGATTGCAGACGGCTGTTTGCGAAATTTGAGTCATCAACGCCTGCGTGTAGCGCAGCAGCGAGGTTTGAAACATGCCGCCCCGCACGAACTCGGCTTGCAAAGCCTTTTGTTTCACCCTCAAGGCGCTGCCCGCGCTCTGCACCACCGCCCGGTTCGGCATCGTCTCGCCGCCCATAAACAGTGCGATGCCGATCACGCCTTCGTAACCCGCCACGCCGATTTCGGCAGTCGCGCCATTTTCCATAATGTAGAGCAGAGAGATAATGGCGCTTGTCGGGAAATAAACGTAATCAATATGCCCGCCGGATTCGTAAACGACCTCGCCGAGAGAGAATGAGATCGGCTCCAGATCAGGTAGCAGCCTTTGACGTTCTTTATCGGGAAGACCGGCGAGCAACATGTTCTCTACCGGCGCAGAAACAGATAAGTTTTGCGACGTGGCTACTGACATGTTCTTTCTTTCCCTTCGCCGTGCGGATTGTTTCAAGAGAATCATACACCAGTAGAGCATGAAAAAGAAAATAAATGTTTATATGTGTGGCAACGCACAGAAGGAGAAAAGCGATTCATTTATTTTCTTTTTGCCAGCGGCTAAAAAGGTTTGCCGGTGTTAGCAACTTCGGAGTGAGGGACTCCGGTTTGCGGTGCGAACTCCGGCGGTTGATACCTCTGGTAGCACCGAGCACAGCAAGGGGGAAGAGGGGTGGGGTTCAGCAACGTCGGGCTTCACCCTCTGTGCTCTTTGCACTTAATTTACTCTACATTCAAAGCGCATCAAATCATTTCTCGATTGCAAAATGGTAACAGGAGGACTGCAGATCATGTCTTTTGCTCCATACATTATCGAAGCTCCTTATTACGCTCCCGACCAAGCGTTGCGCGAGGAATTTAATGCTGACAAACCGCTCGTGCTAGTCGTAGAGGATCACGAGGATACGCGCTTCATGCTCAGAACGATGCTGGAAATGATCGGTTGTCAGGTGTTGGAAGCGGCGGACGGATCAAGTGCAATCGAAGTCGCCCGACGCGCGCAGCCCGGACTTATCCTGATTGACGGCAACATGCCGTTGCTCGACGGACTTTCTGCCACGCGCCGGATACGTGAGCTTTCAGAACTAGCCGATGTGCCGATTGTGGCTCTGTCGGGACACGCGAAGCCGGAATTCCACGCGGCGGCGCTTGCCGCAGGCTGCGACGATTGTTTCGTCAAACCGATTGAGTTTGAGCAATTAAAAAATCTCATCAGTGGTCTCTTCCACATGTTCCCAGACGCGTCTCGAAATTTTACGGGCACGAGGAACCATCGCTATGCAAATGCTACAACGCACATCACAAGATGACTTAACAAATTCTAATCTGCTACTCAGGCAGGGAGCGGACGAGATTGCACGACGCTGGTTGACAGCCGTCCGCGCAGATTACGCGATACCATCAACCGAGGGCGTGGAAGAACCATTGCTGCTGGACGCCTTGCCGCTGGTGCTCGACGAAATACTGCGGGTCACAGAATTAGACGACGGCAAGATCGACCATGAAAAGATTTGCAGCGCTGCGCGCCATGGGCGCGAGCGCTCGCGCCAGCAATTCGATGTCAGAGAACTCGTGCGCGAGTATCAACATTTGCGCGAACACGTCTTTATTTACCTGCACGAGCATCACCGGCAATTTGCCGTGCGTGATGCGAGTGAGATGCTGACCATCTATCGCCGCGTCGGTCTCGCCATTGACGAAGCGTTGCGCGAAACAATCAATGCCTACGTCGAAGAGCACACGGGACAATTACGCCATCTGTCACGCACAGACAGTCTGACGAATCTTTACAACCATCGAACGTTTTACGAGCGTCTCGACGAAGAACTCAAGCGCGCCTCGCGCTACGAAAAATCGCTTTCAATCGTGCTCATCGATCTCGACAATTTCAAATCCGTCAACGACACGAACGGACATCAATTCGGTGATTATCTACTCGTGAAGTGCGCCGAATGGTTGCGCCACGAATTGCGCCAGACGGATATTATATGCCGCTACGGTGGCGATGAGTTTGGCGTCATTTTGCCCGAAACAACACGCGAAGACGCGCACGCAATGATGTGTCGCTTGACAGTTACGTTTAAGAAACTCGGTATGAAAGAAGGCACGCCGCCTTCGTTCGGCATGAGTTTCGGCCTCTCCTCACACCCGGAAGATGACGGCACGGTAATTCATCTCGTACACGCCGCAGATGACCGTTTGCTAGCGAACAAGCATGTAAACAGACGGGAAACGGAAGCTCTGTGCCACTAATCCGGCGTCAGTATTTCACCGCCTTTGACATATAGTTTTTCATTTATCCAGTAAATGTCGTAGCCCCGCATCCAACTGCGGATACTGAAATTCAAACCCATGCTGCTTTAATTGGGCAGGCGCGACGCGTTGGCTCGCAAGCAGCGCCTCATCCGCCATTTCGCCGAAGGCAAGACGCGCGGCAAAGGCAGGCACGGAGAAAATTGTCGGACGCTCCAGCACACGTCCGAGGGTTTCCGTAAATTCCGCATTCGTGACAGGATTCGGCGCGACGATGTTCACGGCTCCATTCATATCATCTGCGCCGACGACTTCGTAAATCGCCGCAATCGCATCGTCAATCGCCACCCAACTCATCCATTGTTTGCCTGAACCCAACTTGCCGCCCGCGCCGAGTTTGAAAGGCGTCAGAAGTTTAGCGAGCGCGCCGCCCTGCGCGCTAAGCACGATGCCGAAACGCAGATGCGCAACGCGTATGCCCGCTTCTTCGGCTGCTGCTGTCGCCGCTTCCCACTCGCGGCAGACGTCTGCGAGAAAACCATTTCCCGGTGCGCTCGCTTCATCGAGCAATTCATCCACGCGATTACCGTAAAAGCCAATCGCCGATGCCGAAGCCAGCACGCGCGGCGGACGTTCGAGTTGACCGAGCGTTGCCGCGAGCAAGCCTGTTCCTTTCACGCGGCTGTCGCGTATGCGCTGCTTTTTCTCCGGCGTCCAACGTCCGTCCGCGATGCTTTCTCCCGCGAGGTGAATCGCCGCGTCGTGTCCTTCAAGCGCGTCTCTGTTTGTGACGCTGTTTTGATCCGGGTGCCATTCGATTTCACTCGTTCCCGCGCGTGGCTTGCCGCGAACGAGAGGCGACACACGATGCCCTTCCTTTTCGAGCAGGGAAACCAACGCCGTGCCGACAAGCCCTGTTGAACCCGTCATAAGAATTTTCATTCGTCGCTCTCCGGTCTAAGAAACTTTTTCATCGAAAACTTTTCATCCACGTCATCAATTTACGCTCGCTGAATTCGGCACACGCGAACTCAGAATCCTTTCTTCATATCAAAGCGCGCACTTGATCCTTGCTTTTCACCGCGCAAGTTATAGAATGACGCACATCAATTTTTGAACGCAAGCGGCGAGTGTCGTTTGCCTCTCCTGCTCTTAAGCTTTTGCGCAAGCAATTTATCTTAATTGTTTTAGCCTGACTACGAGGCGCTTCGTCCGGCTCTCGCACTGCGGCTCGCAGAATTTAATTTTTCATCTGTGGCCGCTCCACGCGTCGGTTCAAACTTGAGCCGCCCGAACAACGTGGCAATCTTACTGTGCATCGCCTTCGCCAATTCACCACTACTCTTTGCATAACGCTGCTGCTCGGCGTTTTCACTCTTGTGATCGTGCGTTCGCAGTCAGGGGCGTTGCGCCGCATTACCAACACCGCCGAAGAAGGCATTTCAATTAATCCTTCGCTCAGCGGCGACGGGCGGCGGCTCGCTTTTGAATCCACAGAGGACATCGCAAACGCGGGCGGCAACGATTTGTTCCGCTTTCTTCGCGCTGACCTCACGGGCAATTCGCAAACCTTTGCCCAACTCGGCGCAACGCGCGCGCCCGCCGCTGCTCTGTCGCAAGACGGCTCTTTCGTTGCTTTCGCTTCCAAAGACGATCCGCTCGGCACGAACGCGGACGGCAATTCGGAAATATTTTTCTACGACGGCGTGCGCCTACGCCAGATCACCATTACTTCGCCCGCAGACTTAACGACACGCACGCGCGACGGCAATTTTCAACCTTCGATTTCCGACGACGGGCGCTTCATCGCTTTCGCTTCTAATCGCAATCTTGCGGCGGGCGAGAATGCCGACGCCAACCTCGAAATCTTCGTTTACGATACTTCAGCGGGAACGTTTACACAGCTTACGAACACGATCAATACCATCGGCGCAACGGACGCTAAAATCAGCGGCGACGGTTCGCGTATCGCTTACATTAATGACAGCAGCGCAACGACAGGCGCAACGCAGCGCGACCTTATCTTACAAGACCGCGTCGGCGGCACGCAGCGCATCGTCAGCGCCGTAACGAACATCGCCTTTACTTATGGGCGTGCCATTAGCGACGACGGCACGCGCGTCGTGTATGCCGCCGATACCGCCGCCAATCGCAGTCAGGTTTTCCTGTATGACGCGCGCGACAACTCCACCAGACAGATTACCGCACTCGCCGCGCGCACAGACGACGTGCCGCTTCATCCGACAATCAGCGGCAACGGTTCGCGCATCGCTTTCGCCACACGCCGCAACGTCAACGGCGGCAACCCGGACGCCAGCATCGAAGTCTACGTTTACGATTCGCCGACCAATCAATTCGTGCGCGTGACGGATGCTCCGGCAACTGCTTCGGGCTTCGACGGCACAACGAGTTCTGCGCGCAGGCTAGCAGAAGTCGTGTCGTCTTTGAATGACGACGGCTCAAGCGTCGCATTTAATTTCCCGCGCGCTTTGTCCGGCACAGTTTCCGACACGGCGTTCGCCAACAACTCTGAAATTTATCTGGCGTCAATTCAAACGCCGCTTCCCACGCCCACACCATCACCTTCTCCCATACCGAAACCTTCGCCGACGCCGAAACCTTCCCCCACACCGACGCCGACGCCATCGCCGACACCACAGCCGACGCCTGCTCCCGGCACGCTGATTATCGTCAACGGCGCATCCTTCGGCACAGAACCGGCGACGACAAAAGCGATTGCGCCCGACAGTATCAGCATCGCATTCGGACAAAACCTCTCGGACACGACGACGCAAACCACACGACAAGCGGACGGCAGTTTCCCGCAATCAGTCGGCGGCACAACGCTCACCGTCAACAACCGCGCGGCGCAGCTTCTCTTCGTGTCGCCGACGCAAATCAACTTTATCGTTCCCACGCAAACCGAACCCGGCACAGCGCAGTTCGTCGCCACCAATTCAAGCGGCACGCAATCGCGCGGCAGCATTACGATTGTTCGCGCAGCACCCGGCATCTTCACACAAAGCGAAGACGGACGCGGCGAGGCCGTCGCGCTCGATGCTGATTCAATGATGCGCAGCCCCTTTGATCCTTGGAGTGGAACGCGGCGCGTCGTAATTTTCACGACCGGACTGCGCAACGCTACGCAAGTTTCCGTGACCATCGGCAATCGCTCCGTCACAGTTGAACGCTTTGCCGCTTCACAGAACATGCCGGGCATGGACGAAGTGCAAATCCTGCTGCCCGCCGATCTTCGCGCAGGCGCGCAGAATCTAGTCGTGCGCGCAGATGGACGCGACAGCAACACTGCACGGATTACCATCGGCGGCAACGCCACATCGCAAACGCCCGTCCTCATCAGCGAATTTCGCACGCGCGGCACTGCTGGCGCGAGCGACGAATTCATAGAGCTTTACAACAACACGGATAGCGCTGTTGACATTAGTGGCTGGAAAATCAAAGGCTCGAACAATTCCGGCAGTTCCGTAACAACGCGCCTGACCGTCAACGCCAGCACGACGATCCCTGCGCGCGGACATTTCCTTGCGACTAACTCCGCGTCCAGCGGCTATAGCGGCGCGGTCGCGGGCAATCAAACTTACGGCGTCGGCATTGCGGACGACGGCGGCATTGCCTTGACCATGCCGAACGACGCAATCGTGGATCAGGTCGGATTGAGCAGCGGCTCGGCATTCAAGGAAGGCACGACGCTTCAGCCGCTGACGACCCCCAGCACTAATCAGAGCTACGAGCGCAAACCCGGCGGCGCGCAGGGCAGCACGCAGGACACAGACGACAACGCAAGCGATTTTCAATTGCGCACGCTGAGCGATCCGCAGAACCTGAGCAGTTCGCAAACACCCATGCCAACGGCCACGCCGACGCCCTCTCCAAGCCCGTCGCCATCACCAACCCCGCAGCCGACACCAGCGCCGTCTCCGACTCCTAATCCGAGTCCAACGCCGTCGCCCGTGCCGACACCGTTGCCTACGCCGTCTCCATCTCCGTCGCCGTCTCCTGTTCCAACTCCGTCACCCGCGACGCCGTCCGCGCTCGTCATCAGCCAGATTTACGGCGGCGGCGGAAATTCCGGCGCGCCTTTGCGTTGCGACTTCGTAGAGATTTTTAATCGCGGCACTGCCACGATCAACTTTGCCGCCACTTCTTTCTCGCTGCAATACACGAGCGCGACAGGCAATTTCGGGTCAAGCGCTGTCTCCAACAAATTCGATTTGACAACAGGCTCGATTGCGTCCGGGCAATATTATCTGGTGCAGGGAGCGTGCGGCGCGACAGGCTCCAATCTTCCGACAGCAGACGCCGTCAGCAGTTTGAGCCTCGCCCAATCCGCAGGCAAAGTCGCGCTTGTCGCAGGCACCGCGCCGCTTCCGGCTGTGCCCTGCCCGACCGACGAGAGCATCGCGGATTTCGTCGGCTACGGCACGACCGCCACTTGTTTTGAGGGCACTAACCCCGCGCCCGCGCCGGGCAGCACAACCGCCGACATGAGAAACACAGGCGGCTGCACCGACACCAACAACAACGCCGCAGACTTTTCAACCGCCGCGCCCGCGCCGCGCAACACTGCATCGCCATTGAACTCGTGCAACGGCACTCCATCGCCGACGCCTACTCCGTCTCCGACGCCTACTCCGACTCCTTCGCCTACTCCAAGTCCATCTCCGTCGCCGTCACCAACTCCCACACCGACGCCGAGTCCGTCGCCATCTCCAAGCCCGACGCCGACACCGAGTCCGACTCCTGCGCCCGCGCCGACCGTGTCGAGCGTGACGGTGACGCCGTCCACTGCGACGATCAATCGCGGCGCGACGCAAAAGTTCACTGCCACGGCCTTTGACGCAAACAATAACGTGGTCGCAGGCGCAACCTTCACCTATGCGTCGGGCAACGCGGCTATCGCCATCGTTGACGCCAACGGTCTCGCGACAGGTGTCGGCATCGGCACGGTGACGATAATGGCGACCACATCGGACGGCGCGGGCGGCACTGTTTCCGGCACCGCGCAATTAACAGTGCAGATACCGCTCGTCATCAACGAAATTTTTGCAGACGTACCGGCAGACAACCCTTCAACCACTGCTATCGAAGGCGATGCCAACCGCGACGGCGTGCGCAACAGCGATGATGATGAGTTCGTCGAATTATTTAATAACTCGAATCAGCCCGTTGACATCTCCGGCATCATCATCGCGGATGCAGTGAGCAATCGTTTCACATTCCCCGCTAACACGGTACTCGCCGCAGGGCGTTCGGTCTTGGTCTTCGGCGGCGGCGCTCCGCCCGCGAATGACCCGGCCTTCGGCGGCGCACTCATCTTCACGACCGGTTCACTAAGCCTCAACGATACGGGCGACACCGTGACCGTCAAATTGCCCGTCGCAGGCACAGACACAGTTATTGCCGCCGTTACTTACGGCACAGGCGGAACTGCGCCCGCGCCGAGCGATCAGTCACTAACGCGCTCGCCCGATGCGGAAATCGGCACGACGGGCGGCAACTTCATGGCTCACACAACGGCGACAAATGCCGCGAGCAGAACGTTCTCGCCGGGCACGCGCGCCGACGGCACACCGTTTGGCTCGCCCACCATCACGCGCATTGAAGTCACGCCGCCATCCGCCAGCATTAATAACGGCGGCACGCAAACTTTCACCGCGCGCGCCTTCAGCAACGCGGGCGGCACGGAGATCGAAGTTCAGAACGTTTCATTCATCTTCGGTTCGAGTAACACGGCGATTGCTACCGTCGCGCCGACCACAGGCGTTTCAACCATAGTGACGGCGGCAGCAGCCGGAAGCGGAAGCGCGACGATTACAGCGCGCGCTGGAGATCAAGCGGGAACGGCGACGCTTACCGTCAGCACTGTGGTCGCCAGCATCGAATTAACGCCCGCATCGGACAGCGTCACAGTCGGTTCAGCGAGAACTTTCAACGCCACCGCGCGCGACGCCAGCGGCAACGTCATCAACGGCATCACCTTCAGTTTCTCTTTGCGCACCGCCTCGCCCTCGAACGCCGCGACGATCACGGCGACGACTGCCAATACCGTGACGGTGCGCGGCGATAACGCAGGTGCTGTTACAGTTGTGGTCAACTACACGCGGCCAAGCGACAACGTCACGCTTGAAGATACCTCGACGCTGACGATTATGCAGGCGCAGCCCGTCATCACGCGTATTGAACTTACACCGACATCCGCCAGCATCGTCGTCGGCGGCACACAACAATTCACCGCGCGCGCCTTCGATCAAAACAATCAAGTCGTGCCCGGCGCGAGTTTCACTTTTACGTCCAGCAACACGGCTGTCGCGACCGTAGATCAAAGCGGTCTGGCGCGAGGCGTTGGATTGGGCACGGTGACGATTACTGCGACGACTTCGGACGGCGCGGGCGGAACTGTTTCCGGTCAGGTGGCATTGACTGTGCAAATCCCGCTCGTTATCAATGAGATCAACGCTGATGTCGCTCCTGACAATTTAACGACGACGGCAGTTGAAGGCGATGCTAACCGCGACGGCGTGCGTAACAGCGATGATGATGAGTTCGTCGAACTATTTAATAACTCGAACGCGCCCGTCGATTTGTCCGGCGTTGTCATCACTGACGCGACGAATGCCGCCACCTCGCGCTTTACGTTCCCGCAGGGCACGACGCTCGCTGCCGGACGCGCCGTTGTCGTCTTCGGCGGCGCGCAGACTTCAACTTTCAAGGCGAACGATCCGGCCTTCGGCGGCGCACTCGTGCTCTTTGCGCCCGGCACAGGCACGCTCAGCTTGAATGACACGGGTGATACAGTCACAGTTAAACTTTCCGTCGGCGGCATAGACACGACGATTTCCACCGTCACTTATGGCGGCACAGGAGAAGACTCAGTACCTGCGCCGTCCGACCAATCATTGACGCGTTCGCCCGACGCCCAGATTAATTCAACGGGCGGCGGTTTCGTGCAGCATACTTCGGCGACGACTCCGGCTGGGCGCGTCTTCTCGCCGGGCACGCGCGCCGATGGCACGCCGTTCGGTTCGCCCGCCATCACGCGCATCGAAATCTTGCCTGCGCAGGCTTCGATCAACACTCGCGCGACGCAGTCGTTCAGCGCACGCGCCTTCAGCAACGCGAGCGGAACTGAAGTCGAAATTCCGAATGTCTCATTCATCTTCGATTCGAGCGTTACGACCGTTGCGACAGTCAATCCTTTGACAGGCACGACGACCACTGCGACCGCCGGGATGAACCCCGGCACAACGACGATTCGCGCACGCGCAGGAAGCCAACAAGCCACCGCATCGCTGATGGTCAACTCCGTCGTCGCAAGCATTGACCTTCAACCGGACACAGCTTCGATCACCGTCGGCGCTTCGCAAACTTTCACTGCCACTGCGCGCGATGCGAATAACAATGTCATCACAGGTCTTACTTTTTCTTTCTCCTTGCGCAACGCATCGCCCGCCAACGCCGCGACAATCACCGCGACAACGGCGAACACAGTCACTGTGCGCGGCGACAACGCAGGCTCCGTCTCCGTCGTCGCAAACTATACGCAGCCCGGCGGCGCAACCTTTGAAGACGTTTCCACATTGACCGTCAACGCGCCCATTCCGACGCCGTCCATTTCCATCAACGATGCGACGGTCACAGAGGGCAACACGGGCACCGTCAACGCCGTCTTCACTGTCACACTTTCCAATGCCAGCGATCAGACCGTGACGGTAGCCTACGCGACTGCCAACGGCACAGCGACGGCAAGCACGACCGGGACGCCAGCCACAACGGGCGACTACGAACCCGCCAGCGGAACATTGACGTTTATTCCGGGCGAGACCACCAAAACAATCTCTGTGGTAATCAACGGCGACACTACAATTGAGCCGGACGAAACTTTCAACGTTAGTTTGACCAACCCTTTGAACGCGACGATTGCCGATAATCAAGGCATCGGCACGATTCTCAACGACGACACTGCGCAGTCCACCATCTCGATCAACGATGTCTCCATAACCGAAGGCGACACGGGTTCTCAACCTACCCAATTCACCGTCACGCTCAACCCTGTGAGCAATCAAACCGTGACTGTTGATTACACAATCGCAAGCGGCACGGCGACGGCGGGCGCAGACTACTCAACCGCGAGCATGACGGGAAGGCTTACTTTCAATCCCGGCGATTCCGCGAAGACGATTGACGTGGCGATTCTCGGCGACCTTCTGGACGAGCCGAACGAAACCTTTACCATCACGCTCTCAAACCCGACGGGCGGGGCGGCAATCACAAAGGCGACAGGCACAGGCACGATCCTTGACAACGATCCGACGCCGACACTCTCCATCGGTAACGCGACCGTTACCGAAGGCACTTCGGGAACAGTCAGCGCGACGTTCACCGTCACGCTATCAAACGCAAGCGGGCAGACCGTCACAGTCGCTTACGCCACAGCCAACAATACTGCGACGATAGCCGACAACGACTATCAAGCAGCGAGCGGCACGCTCACATTCAACGCGAGTGAAACGACAAAGACGATCACCGTTTTAGTCAATGGCGATACGCAGGTTGAGCCGAATGAAACATTCTTCGTCAATCTCTCTGGCGCAACCAACGCGACCATCGGCGCGGCTCAGGGCACAGGCACAATCACCAATGATGATTTCGTGATACCAGCCATCTCGATTAGCGATGCGACCGTCACGGAGGGCAACGCGGGAACGACAACGGCGACGTTTACGGTCACGCTCTCGGCGGCGACGACGCGGGCCGTCAGCGTTCAATACGCGACTGCCGACGGCACGGCCACAGCCGGAAGCGATTATGTGGCGACGAGCGGAACTTTAACGTTCGCTGCGAACGAGACGAGTAAGACCATTAGCGTCACGGTCAATGGCGACACGACGGTTGAGCAAAACGAAACATTCTTCGTGAACTTGATCAATCCGACGAATGCAACGATTAACGATGGTCAAGGCGTCGGCACCATCACGAACGACGATGTTGCGGCTTCAGCCGATCTCTCAATCACCAAGACCGATTCGCCTGATCCTGTGGCGATAGGCAATGACATCACTTACACAGTTACCGTTACTAACGGCGGGCCTAATGCCGCCAGCAGTGTAACCCTTACAGATACGGTGCCGACGAACACAACTTTCAGGTCAATAACTGCTCCGACGGGCTGGTCTTGCACTAATCCGGCTGTTGGCGCGACAGGCACAATCACCTGCACAAATTCTAGTTTAAGTTCAGGAGCAACAGCAGTCTTTACTCTGGTCGTGAGAGTTGGTACGGCAGTTACGGATGGCACTGCTATTTCCAACACGGCCTCTATTAGCTCAAGCACTGCCGATCCCAATTCTGCCAACAACACGGCGACCACCACGACCACCGCCAAGACACCGATGCTCGTCATCAGCCAGATATATCCCGGCGGCGGTAATGCAGGTGCGACCTATAAGAATGATTTCATTGAAATCTTCAACCGTGGCACGACGACGGTTGATTTCTCGGCAACGAATTACTCTGTGCAATACACTAGCCAAACAGGAAACTTCGGCGGGACGACTACTAGTGTCAAGTTCAATATCACTTCAGGTACAATTGCTCCCGGACAGTACTTTTTGATTCAGGGAGCATCAAGCAATGGATGCACATCGGGCACCGTCCCCGTCCCTTGCGGAGTCACACTGCCAACGCCAGACGCATCCAGTAGCATTGCCCTAGCAGCTAGTGCTGGCAAGGTTGCGCTAGTACTTGGCACAGCGGCACTTCCTGCAAACGCTTGCCCGGGAGATGACGGCAACTCACCATTTAATCCGAATAATCCCGTCATTGTTGATTTTGTCGGTTATGGCGGTACGGCTGCTTCTACTACCTGTTATGAAGGCAGCGGCCCGGCACCGTTTTCCACCAGCACTGCCGGTGGCCTTAATCCTAACGCTATAGCGGTTTTCATTTGAGTGTAACCTCATAACCGCAATGCCGAAACCAATTCACACAATCGCTTGCCGTGATTGTTTCGAGCGCCGCGGCGATTGCCTTTTCCAATTCGGCTTGGGTTCGCGC